>Ga0116151_10005420_pt1 | contig 11030 bp, 11 predicted proteins | sample AD_UKC117_MetaG_FD_89893 | JGI IMG/M metagenome (GOLD analysis project Ga0116151, IMG submission 89893) | Active sludge microbial communities of municipal wastewater-treating anaerobic digesters from Hong Kong - AD_UKC117_MetaG | ecosystem: Engineered > Bioreactor > Anaerobic > Digestate... | reverse complement strand
GCTTTTCACGGCCCAATAGCGCCGCCTCGAACCTGCTAAGCCGCGCGATCTTCTCCTCCGGCGGCAACTGCGGATCGTCGGCGATGTCGTCGATGGCGCGGGCAAAGGCGTAGAACACGGCCACGTGCGGCCGCAGCCGCGCCGGCAGGAGCCAGGAGCCGACCGGGAAGTTCTCGTAGGCGACGTCCTTTCCGGACGGCGCTTCGATGCTCGTGACAACCGTTTCCGCCATGGCCAGAACCGAGCGCCGTCCCCCTCGCGACCTAACTCGCCTGTTGCAGGCGGCGGCGCATCTCGGCGAGCAGGCCTGACACTTGGCCGCCATTGTTCTGGATGATCGAGGCGAACTCGGAGCGCTGGGTCTGGCCCATGCTCACGCCCTCGACCGAGACGTCTACGACTTTCATTGCGCCGTCGCGGGTGCGTACCCGCCAGCCGATGTCGATCGGTGAGCCGCCGGGATTGCTGATGTCGGAAAAGACGTTGACGTCGCCGGTCTCGCCCATGCCGACCGATCGCGTAACGCGCAGGCGCTCGCCCGAATAGCGGGTGAACCGGTCGACGTAGGTGACGACGATCAGGTCCTCGAAGAGGCTCAGGTACTCTTGCTGCTCGGCCGGCGTCGCCACCCGCCAATAGCGGCCGAGCACCCACTGAGCGATTGTCGGCACGGCGAAGTTTTCGCGCAGAAGGACCCGTGCGCGCTTTTCGCGCTCCTCGCGCGGCACGCTGGCATTGGTCAGCGCCTGCACCGCCTGATCGGCCAAACCCTCGATGAACGCCCGCGCTTTCGCCTGGGTGTCGTCATCCGCGGCTCGTGCGGGTGCAATGAGAACCGCCAGAACGACTACGACTGCCGCCGCGGCGGCGAAAAACCGTGTCGGCACTCCGTGCTGCACTGCTCGCTCCTCGCTCAGAGGGAAGGGAGATGTGTTCCTCGAGGAATAAGACTGCAGTTCCGTACCTCTGAAATCAAGCCTCGCTTGCGAGACGGCGCGCATGCTGTCCATTGCGCGCCCGTCCGCAAGCGGCGTCGGCCTTACGCGGGATTAAGAGTGCGCTCCAAGCGGGAGAGCGCAAAAGCCAACCCTAACGCAATGGTGAACGCGATGCTGGCGCTCGGGAATTTGCTGTTTGCGAGCAGAACGCCGGCGGTGATGTTGGCAATCGGGACCATTGCCGCGCAGCCGCGGCGGGCAATACGACGGAAAATATCTCTTTCATATCCCATGAAGACGGGCATAGCGGGCTGCACCTCCAGAAATGAGCAAGGATCGTCTAAAATGTAGGTCTTTATGCCTACCACGAGGATTTTTGTCAATATGCCGTACGTCGTGTGGCAGCAAGATTTGCCGGCGGGTGAAGGCCGGCCTAATCTGGGGGCAGGAAGGCAAGTCTGGCCAGCTGGGCCGTCCGGCTGAGCAGGGCTGCCAGCCACGGAGGAGCAATCATGCGACGGTTCAGAAGGTTCGTGCTGGCGGCGATGGCTCTCACGGCTCTGGCTCTCACGGCTCTGGCGCAGGCGCCGGAGCTGGCCGCGGCCGAGGCGGATCCGCGGACAGCGCTCGCCCTGCCGGCCGATCTGCGCCCGGCTTTCCTCGCGCACATGCGCCACCACATGGATGCGCTTGACGACATCATCGCGCGTCTCGCCGCGGCCGACTTCAAGGGTGCCGCCGGGGTCGCCCGCACGGAGTTAGAGCCGGGCTCCGGTGCCGGGTTCGGCCGCTACCTGCCGCTGGAGTTTCGCGAGATGGGGCTCGGCATGCATCGAGCGGCGGCGGAGTTCGCGACCGTCGCCGAGGCCGTCCCGGCGCAGCCCGCAGCCGCCGACTGGCAGAAAGCGATTGCGGCGCTGCAGACGCTCTCCGCCCACTGCCGCGGCTGCCACGGCGCCTTCCGGGTGGAGTAGCGCGAAGGGGATGGTCGGACCAGCAGGAGCGTCTGTTCGAGGTTGACGGCGCACCCGCGGACGAGAGGCCGATGCCCTCATCCGCGGGGTCCGTTGCCGGTCGAAATTCTGGCGCGGCTCGCCCGTTCAGGCACCGACCTCGGACAGCGCGACACCGAGTGCATCCGCGACCCCCTTGCCGTAGGCCGGATCCGCCTTCAGGCAGTTGCGGATGTGACGAAACTGAATTTCACGCGGCGCTTCGCCGATCGAACGTGCCGTGTTCTCGAACAGGACCTGCTGCTGCGCCGGGCTCATCAGCCGAAACAGCATGCCCGGCTGGGAGTAGTAGTCTTCGTCCTCCCGGTGGTCCCAGTGGTCAGCGGCGCCTTCGAGGGCGAGCGGCGGCTCGCGGTGGGCGGGCTGTTGCTGCCACTCACCATAGCTGTTGGGCTCGTAGCCCAAGGTGCTGCCATGGTTGCCGTCAACGCGCATCGCGCCATCGCGATGGTAGCTGTGCACCGGGCAGCGCGGAGCGTTCACCGGGATCAGGTGGTGATTGACGCCCAAGCGGTAGCGTTGCGCGTCGCCATAGGAGAACAGCCGGCCCTGCAGCATCTTGTCGGGCGAGAAGCCGATGCCCGGCGGCACGTTCGCCGGATTGAAGGCGGACTGCTCAACCTCGGCAAAGAAGTTCTCCGGGTTGCGGTTCAGTTCCATCACGCCGACCTCGATCAAGGGATAATCCTTGTGCGGCCAGATCTTGGTCAGGTCGAACGGGTGATAGGGGACCTTCGCCGCGTCGGCCTCCGGCATGATCTGAACCTTCAGCGTCCAGCGCGGGAAGTCGCTCCGCTCGATGCTCTCGTAAAGATCGCGCTGATGGCTCTCGCGATCCTTGCCGATGATCGTCTCCGCCTCGGCATCGGTCAAATTCTTGATGCCCTGCTCGGACTTGAAGTGAAACTTGACCCAATAGCGCTCGTTCTGCGCGTTGATGAAGCTGAAGGTATGGCTGCCGAAGCCGTGCATGTGGCGGTAGGTCGCCGGGATGCCGCGATCGCTCATGACGATGGTGACCTGGTGCAGCGCTTCCGGCAGCGAGGTCCAGAAGTCCCAGTTGTTCTTGGCGCTGCGCATATTGGTGCGCGGGTCACGCTTGACCGCGTGATTGAGGTCGGGGAACTTCAGGGGGTCGCGCAAGAAGAACACCGGCGTGTTGTTGCCGACCATGTCCCAATTGCCCTCTTCGGTATAGAACTTGAGCGCGAAACCGCGGATGTCGCGCTCGGCGTCGGCGGCGCCGCGCTCGCCGGCCACCGTCGTGAAGCGGGCGAACAGCTCGGTCTTCTTGCCGATTTCAGAGAAGATCTTTGCCTTCGTGTAGCGCGTGATGTCATGGGTGACGGTAAACGTGCCGTAGGCACCGGAGCCCTTGGCGTGCATGCGCCGCTCCGGGATCACCTCGCGGTCGAAATGGGCGAGCTTCTCCAGAAACCAGACATCCTGCAGCAGTTGCGGGCCGCGCGGCCCGGCCGTCATCACGTTCTGGTTGTCCGGCACCGGAACGCCGGCATTTGTCGTCAGCTTCTTCTCCTTGCTCATCGCATATATCCCTTCCCTCTGCTGGTGGTGGTCACGATGCCGTCGGTGCCGATCGATCGTCCACCGGTGCCCGGCCGACTGTCACGCAGCGCCGGGGCGCGATTCCGATTCCAAAGGCGTTTGCCCTTCGATCGGCGGAAGAAGTATTCCGCAACCGCCTTGACAAAGGAAACCGATTGTTTTGATTAAAGTGATCGCCACCGCCGATTGCTGCTGGCGTTTGCAGCCGGCAGCGCGGTCATCGCTCGGCTCACAAGCGGAGCGGGGGCCACAAAACAAAAGGGCCGGCTGGGGGGCCGGCCCGAGGTGGTGCTCTTGAGGGAAGGGAGAACTCCGGATGAAATGTCCATCCGCCGGCACTATCGCGCGTTGCCGGCCGGCGATAAGTGATCTGGATCACAAAGGCGCCGCGTCACGCGCAATAATGCTGGAGGAGTGTTCGCATGACCGAAACCGCAAGCGCGCCTGAGCGCACCGCTCGCACCGATGCCTCAGGCGTCGTGCATACGCCTGCCGGCGCCGCGGCCCGCATCGTCTCGCTTGTTCCCAGCATCACCGAGCTTCTGTTCGATCTCGGGCTCGGCGACCAAATCGTTGGCCGTACCACCTTCTGCGTCCACCCGGCGCCGCAGGTGAAGGCCGTGCGCAGCGTCGGCGGTACCAAGGCGCTCAATTGGGACAAGCTCAAGGCGGCGCGTGCCACCCACGTCATCGTCAACATCGATGAGACGCCGAAGGAACTGGCCGATGCCCTCAGCCAGGCCGGCTACACGGTCGTTGTCACGCATCCGGTCGAAGTGACCGACAACATCGCTCTGTTCCGGCTGATGGGGGCGCTGTTTGGCCGCGCGGCCGAGGCCGAAGCGCTGGTGGATGCGTTCAACCGCGCATTGGCGGCCCTCAGCGATGCCGCCCGCGCGTGGCCTTCGCGCTCCGTGCTCTACCTGATCTGGCGCGAGCCGTGGATGACCATCAGCCGCGACACCTACATCGCCCGCATGTTGGCGCTGGTCAACTGGCTGAGCGTGCCGGCCGCAACAGGGGTTCGCTATCCCGTCATCGATCTTGACGAGGCGTTGCTGGCGGCGGCCGATCTGGTCCTCTTTTCAAGCGAGCCGTTTCCGTTCGGCGACCGGCATCTGGCGGCGTTCGGCGAGGCGTTTCCACGCCATGCGGCCAAGGCCCGGCTGATCGATGCCGAGATGGTGTCCTGGTACGGCAGCCGGGTGCTGAAAGGCCTGCCTTACCTCGCGGCGTTCGCGACTCCGACTGCTCTTGCGGCCGGCACGGATCGCTGAGGAGAGGCTCGAAATGGCGGCTGAAGTCGTCTAGGATCCCTGGCCGTGCGGTCCGGGCGGAAGGACCGGAAACAGGGGAGGATCCGAGGGTAGCCATGAAAGTCTCGAAGTTTCTCAAGTTGCACGGGATGCTGCTGTTGACCATGCATCCCGACTTCACGCTGGCCGAGGCGGCGCGCCGGTTCGCCCAGCCGGTTGGCTCGCGCAAGTTCTCCCTCGCAGTCGTCACCGACGTCGACGACCATGTGCTTGGGGTTCTGTCGCTGGGCGACATCGCGCACGCGCTCGGCAAGTACGAGGAGAAGGCTGCGCACATGCTGGTCCGCGACGTCATGACCACCGCGATCACGAGCTGCGGCGTCGATGACGACCTCGAGGACGTCCTGAAGCGGATGGCCGGCACCGGCATCCGGCATATGCCGGTACTGGAGGGCGGCAAGCTGTCAGGGCTGGTGGCGCGCCGCGATGCGCTTGAGTTCTTGTACCAGCAGGCCTCGCTCGACGTTGCCCACCTCACCGACTGGCTGTTCCGCTCCGACGCGCGCTACTAAGGCAGCCACCGCAAGCCGGCACTGAAAGGCAGCGACAGGCCCGATCGTGGTCGCTCCGGACGAACGCATCGGGCCTGCGCAAACAGGCGCGCTGCGTTTGCGCCTGTCGCTGTTCTATGCCGGCTTCTTCGCCTTTCTCGGCGTACAGCAGCCATTCTGGCCGGTCTGGCTGGCATCGCACGGCTTAGGCGCGACCGAGATCGGCGTCATTCTGGCGCTCAGCATCGGCATCAAGATGTTCAGCGCGCCGCTGGCGGCGCACGGGGCCGACCGCTCGGGCCAGCGGCGGCGGTCGATTCTTGTCCTGGTCGCGGGCAGCCTCGCCACCTTCTGCCTTTTCGCCTTCACGAACGGATTCTGGCCGATTCTGCTGATAAGCGTGCTGTTCTACGCGCTGTGGCCGCCGGTGATGTCGCTGACCGAAAGCCTCACGATCATGGCGGTGCAGCGGGCCGGCCTGGATTATGGCCGCACGCGGTTGTGGGGATCGACGAGCTTCATCGTCGTGGCGCTCGTCTCCGGCCAGGTGCTGGTCTGGCTGCCGCCATCGGCGATTCTGTGGTTGTCGCTCGCCTGCGTTGCCGCTACGGCGGCGGCCTGCTTGTTTCTGCCCGACATCCGCACGGAGCGCTCGCCGCTCCATCGCGGCCTGCCGATCGTGCAAGCGCTGCGCATCCGGGCCCTGAGCCTGAGCCTTGCCGCCTGTGGCCTGATCCAGGGCAGCCACGCGGTCTACTATGCCTTCGGCACCCTGCATTGGCAGGCGAAAGGCTACTCGGAGAACGTCATCGGTGTCCTGTGGGCGGAGGGCGTGCTGGCGGAAATCGTGCTGTTCGCGTACGGCGGCCGGGTCACCCGGCACTTGGGCAGCGTCGGCCTGATCACGCTGGCCGGCATCGCCGCCGTCGTCCGCTGGCTCGGCACCGGCTTGACCGATTCGCTCGCCGCCGTCGTCGTCCTGCAGGCCCTGCACGCGTTCAGCTTCGGCGCTGCGCACCTGGGCGCCATGGCCTGCATCGGCGAGACCGTCCCCGCCAGTCTTTCGGCAACGGCACAGAGCCTCTATTCCGGGCTGGTCTGGGGGGCAGGACTGGGGCTGATGCTGCTGGCGTCGGGCTGGCTGTACCATGGCCTGGGCGGCAGCGCCTACCTCGCCATGGCCGCCGTCGCCCTTGCCGGTACCTTCGTCGCGCTGCGCTTGAGCGCGCTCACGCCGCGGGCGCCGCAGCCCTGAGGCCGGGCTTTACGCCATTTGTTGCCAAGTCCCGGTCGCCGATTGCCGCCAGTAGGTGACCGCGTGGCCGTCCTGCTTGCGGGCCTGCCAGCGCGCCCGCGCTGCCGCCACCGCCGCTTCGTCGTTGCCATCGAACAGGTCGAAGCAGCGCTCGAAAGCGGCGATCGCGGTCGAATCGGCGCCTTCGGTCAGGAACAGGAAGGAAGCGCCGTTGGGGTTCTCGTCGTGCTCGGTCAGCCAGACCGGCTGCTGGTCCGCGTCGCCGTCCTCGGCGGTGCCGTGCGGCAGCCAGGAGTCGGGACGATAGGTCCACAGCACGCTTGCGAGCGCTTCGGCGCGCGCGCGCGAGCCAGCGATCACGACCGCCCGCTTGCCGGCGGCGAGCGTCTTTTCCAATAGCCGCGGCAGCACCTGATCAAGCGGCGCCGTTTGCAGGTGATAAAACGCGACCTCGGTCACCGGCGGACCCGCAGCCGACTTCCGTTAGCGCCCCTCGTAATTGTCGGCCACGAAGCGGTCCAGCAGCCGGACGCCGAAACCGGTCGCCCCCTTGGGCGCCGTCTCGCGGTCGGTTGTGGTCCAGGCGACGCCGGCGATGTCGAGGTGAGCCCACGGCGTACCCTCGACGAAGCGCTTGAGGAACTGTGCCGCGGTGATGCTGCCGGCGGAGCGGTTGCCGACGTTCTTCATATCGGCGATGTCGGACTTGATCTGCTTGTCGTAGGCCTCGCCCAGGGGGAGCCGCCACAAGGGCTCGCCGACCGCAGCACCCGCCGCTGTCAGGCGCTCGGCCAGTTCGTCATCGGTGGCGAACAGGCCCGCGTGCTCGTGGCCCAAAGCGATGATGATGGCGCCCGTGAGCGTCGCCAGATCGACCATCAGCTTCGGCTTGAAGCGATCCTTCACGTACCAGAGGACATCCGCCAGCACCAGGCGGCCTTCGGCATCGGTGTTGATGACCTCGATCGTCTGCCCGGACAGCGAGGTGACGACGTCACCGGGGCGCTGCGCCTGGCCTGAGGGCATGTTCTCGACCAGGCCGATCGCACCCACCGCATTGACCCGTGCCTTGCGGGCAGCCAGCGCGCGGATGACACCGACCACGGCCGCAGCACCGGCCATGTCCCACTTCATGTCCTCCATGTTGGCGGCCGGCTTGATGGATATGCCGCCGGAATCGAAGGTGACGCCCTTGCCGATGAAGGCAAGCGGGCTGTCGGCGCCCGCCTCGCCGTCACCGCCCTTGTCGGCCGCGCGCTTGCCCTTCTTGCCCTTCTTGGCGGCGGCGTCCGGTTTGCCTAGCCCGCACCAGCGCAGCACGACCAGCTTTGCCTCGTTGGCGCTGCCCTGAGCGACGCCCAGAAGCGCGTTCATGCCGAGCTTGCGCATCTCCTTCTCGCTCAGCACCTCGACCTCGACGCCGAGGTCGGCCAGCGAGCGGGCCTGCTCCGCCAGCGTTGCAGGATTGATCACATTGCCGGGCTCGGAAACGAGGTCGCGGGTGAAGGCGACCGCGTCTGCGGTTGTCGCCATCGATGCGAACAAGTTCCGTGCACGCGCCGCTTCGGGCGTGCCGATGACGAGGCTGCCGAGCGCCGGCTTCTCCTCATCCTTGAGCTTGGTAAAGTACTTATCGAAGCGGTAGGCGCGCAACAGAGCGCCCAGGCCAAGGCTGGCGGCAAGCCCCGCGGCATCGACCGGCGTGCCCGCCAGGGCATCGAGGGCGACGTAGGCTTCCGCATGGCCATGCGGCGCGAGCGCTGCGTAAATCTGGCTGCCGAGGGCCTCGCTGCGCAGGGCACCCAGCGCGCTCTCCTTGCCGAGGCCGACCAGCAGCAGCGCGTCCAGGCCGCTGCCCGCGGGGCTCAACAGCATCAGGCTCTGGTCCCTCTTGCCGCGGAAGCGCCCGCCTTTGAGCGTGCGGGTGATCAGACCACCCAGCTGCTCGTCAAGGGCCTTGGTGGTGGGCGGCAGCACACCGTCCTCGATCACACCGGCAACGACGACACCGGTCTTCGGAATGTCGAGCGCGGCAAAGGAGATCTGCATCTACAATCCTTTCTTTCGTCGCTGCATGCCTGGTCGCAAATGCATGCTCTGTATGTACCGCGGTTGCGGTAAAATGAAAGCCTCTCTTGGCCGCCGGCCGTTGCCGGCTCTGCCAACGCGGGCAGGGCATTACCGCAAGCCCCTTGACCGCGGCGGCAAAGCCTTCCCACCCTTGAGGCCGAGAGATGCCGCCGGGTCGTCCGCAGAAGCAGAACAGGGAGCCGCCGTCGTGAGCTGGGAGACGCTTCAGATCGTCCTCGTGCTTGCGCTCATCATGGTCGTCTTCTTCGGCTTCGTGCGTGAGCTGATGTCGCCCGATGTCGTCGCCATGCTGGCCATGGCCGCCTTGCTCGCCGTAGGCGTCCTGCAGGTCGATGACATGCTGAAGGTGTTCAGCAACCCGGCGCCGATCACGGTGGCGTCGCTGCTGGTCATTACGGCGGCACTCGAGCACACCGGCGTGATCGAGCGCTTGGGCCGCGCCGCCGCGCGGGTCAACTGGCACTCGCCGTGGACGGCGCTGATGGCGATGGTCTGTGTGGTGGCGGCGATCTCGGCCTTCATCAACAATACGCCAATTGTCGTCATTTTGACGCCGGTCATGATCGCACTTGCACACAGCCTCAAGGTCGCGCCGTCGCGCTTCCTGATCCCTTTGTGCTATGCCGCGATCATCGGTGGCACCTGCACGCTCATCGGCACGTCGACCAACATCATCGCCGACGGCGTCGCCCAGTACCACGGCATGGCCGGCTTCGGCATGTTCGAGATCACGCCGCTGGGCGTCATCATGGCGGTGATCAGCATCGCCTACTTGAGCATCGCCGCGCCATTGCTGCTGCCGGACCGGCAGACGATCGCCGATACGCTGATCGATCTGCCGCAGAAGAAGTATCTGACCGAGGTGCTGGTCGCGCCCGATTCGCCGCTGATCGGGCGCACCTTGAACGAAGCCGGCCTGACCCGCACGGATGGACTGCGCGTCGTCGACCTTTTGCGTGACGACGTTTCGTTCAACCCGGAACACGGCCAGCCCGTGCTGAGTGCCGGCGACCGGGTGGTGATCCGATCCTCCGCCGGCGATGTCCTCGGCTTGCGCGACGGTAGTGGCTTCACCTTTCCGGCGCTGACCCAGGCCGCGCTGTCGCCGATCGCCAACCGCTCGGTGGTGATGATGGAAGGGATCATCGGGCCGAGTTCGCGCTTTGTCGGCCAGCGCGTGAACGAGCTCAATCTGCGCCGCCTGTACGGAACCTACGTCCTGGCGCTACACCGGCAGAACGAGGCGCTGCACGGCAATTTCGACCAGTTGCGGCTTGAGTTCGGCGATACGCTCCTGCTCGAAGGGCCGCCGGAGGGCCTCAAGCGGCTGTTCGAGACCCACCAGCTGATCAACTTGAGCGAAGTCAGCGCCGAGCGCCCACTGCGCCGGGACAAGGCGCCGATCGCGATCGCCGTGTTGGCGGCGATCATGGCCTGCGCGGCGTTCGAGTTCATGCCGATCGCGGGCCTCGCCTTGATCGGCGCCAGCCTCGTCATCGCGCTTGGCTGCATCGAGGCGAATGACGCCTATCGCGCCATCGACTGGCGGATGCTGATGCTCATCTTCGGCATGCTGGGTCTGGGCCGGGCGATGGAGACCAGCGGCGCAGCCCTCTTCGTCGTCAACACCGTCGTCGCCTGGGTCAGTCATTTCGGGCCGGCCGTGGTGCTGTCGCTGATCTACGCGTTCACCTCGGTGATGAACGCGTTCATGAGCAACAACGCCGCGGCGATCCTGTTTACGCCGATCGCAATCGGCTTGGCGCAACAAATGGGGTGCGATCCGCGGCCGTTCGTGATCGCCATCATGTTCGCTTCGAGCGCCGACTTCTCGACGCCGATCGGCTACCAGACGAACACCTTCGTCTACACCGCCGGCGGCTACCGGTTCATGGATTTCGTCAAGATCGGCGTGCCGCTGAACATCATCAACTGGCTTGTCGCCAGCCTGCTCATCCCCTGGTTCTGGCCGCTCAATTAGGCGTCGGCGATCGTAACCAGGTTCTGCCCGGACTTCTCGCCCGCCGCATCGCGGGCTTCCTGATAGCTATAGAGGAAATAGAGGAAGCCGAGGATGGCAATGGCGGCAACGATCAGCCGCCACAGGGAGGGTAGCGGCAGGGTCGGCGGTCCTTGATCTTTGTCGGTCATCGTCGGAACGGGTTCTCTTTCACCGAGGCCGTGGCCGCAAACGAAACGAGGGGGCGTGGAAGCCCCCTCGTCCGCAGGCTTAACGGTAATGAGACGACAAAGCGCCGTCTTAAGCCGTTGTCGAGATCGTGCCGGCACCCATTGCCGCATGTGCTGCCGCGAGCCGCGCAATCGGCACACGGTACGGCGAGCATGAGACGTAGTTGAGC
>Ga0116151_10005415_pt1 | contig 11033 bp, 7 predicted proteins | sample AD_UKC117_MetaG_FD_89893 | JGI IMG/M metagenome (GOLD analysis project Ga0116151, IMG submission 89893) | Active sludge microbial communities of municipal wastewater-treating anaerobic digesters from Hong Kong - AD_UKC117_MetaG | ecosystem: Engineered > Bioreactor > Anaerobic > Digestate... | reverse complement strand
GAATGCGCGTCGTCTGCGGGTTGGGCGTGACAATCGCCAGTTTTTGGCGCATGAAGGCGTTGAACAGGGTGCTTTTCCCGGCATTTGGCCGGCCGATCAGGCTTACAAAGCCGGCTTTATGTCCGGCGGGAACTTCTTCCCAGGTTTCCGTCAGGTCAGTTTCGCTCATAAAAATTTACTCGTTCGTCTGGTAACAGCTATTACACGATCAGATTATGAGGCCAAAGCTCATATTTTGCCATCTTACCATTCTACCATTCAACGCCGACTTCCGTAGAATTTTAGCATAAACAAAGATAGTAGAACAAGTGTGCTATTTGCGATGAAATCCAGGCGCACCAACCCGACGCGCGGCATGGGATCGCCGCGCCATAGGCTGAGAACGGCATAACCAGCGCTGAGCAGCCCCAACGCCAGCCAGAAAAGCTGGCCGGGCCGCCAGCGGGAAGCCGTGAACCAGACCATAGCAAAGGTGAACAGCGCCCAGGCCGCGCCAAGCAGTTGGGTGGCATACCGGACGGCAAACAGCCCGTATTCGTCTGGCGCGGATAAGGCCAAAGGGCCGAGTGTGGTGGGTTGTCCGTAGGCGCAGCCCTGAAACCAGCAGGCCGACCAGCCGAATGCGTGGGCCAGGGCCAGGCCGGGCGCAAACAAATCGGCGTAGGCGGCAAAGCTGTGCTTTTGCCAGCGGCACCAGAGCCATAGGGCGAGCAGTCCACCGAGGAGCGCGCCAGGGTAACTGTAGCCGCCTTGCCAGATGCGCCAGATGGCAGACGGCCGTTCCGCAAAATAGCCCCACTGCGCTGCTATAAAACCAGCCCGGCCGCCTATCAGCCCGCCTGCCAGACCTGCCAGCGCGGCATCGAACCAGCCTGGCAAGGGCGTGCGGCGGCTGCGCCAGGCAGTCACGCCCAGGGCGGCCAGAATGCCCAGTCCGAGGGACACGGTATAGCTGTACAGCAGGTTAGGACCAAAGCGGCCCAGAATTGGCATCATCAAGTAATGGTAGACGATGGCGGCGCATCCGCCAAAAAACTTGCTGTGGTGCGGTCGGCGTTTACGGCCGTTACGGCCTCGTCTATAATGACCGCCAGAGCGCAAACAAAACGCACAAACGGAGGTGAGAATGGCAACCCCGAGAATTACAATCACAATGCCGGGACGTAAGTCGATTGCCCTGGTAGCCCATGATAATCAGAAAGATGAACTGTTGCAGTGGGTAGAGTTTAATCAGGCTTCGCTGCTGCGGCACTCGCTTTACGCCACCGGGACAACTGGCTGGCTGTTGGAGCGAGAGCTAAACCTGCCCATAACCAAGCTGCAAAGCGGCCCGCTGGGCGGCGATCAGCAAATTGGGGCAAAAATTTCCGAAGGAGAAATTGATTGTCTCATTTTCTTTTGGGATCCGCTGGAGTCGCAGCCGCATGACCCCGATATTAAGGCGCTGCTGCGGCTGGCGGCCGTGTGGAATATTCCAGTTGCCACTAACCGCGCCACGGCTGATTTTCTTATTTCCTCGCCGCTGATGGCGGGCGAATACGGCCGTATCGTCCCCGATTATGACGCCTACCGCCGCCGCCTGGAAGCCAAAGTCAGCGCCTGACGAACCGGGCAAAATATGATACAAATTGCCCCAGTTACCTCATTATTCTGCAGGCAGCAGGTCGCGGATTTTTCTTAGTCTGCGCCGCCTGTAGTGCACTTCTCAGGAGATGGTATGGACCTAAAAATTGCACCACTTGATGCGGCAGCGATGAAGCAGCCGCCCGTTGACGATTTTGGTTTTGGCAATCTGTTCAGTAACCGGATGTTTACGCAGCACTACACGGCCGGGCAGGGCTGGCATGATGCCCAGATTGGGCCGTATGAACCGTTGTCGTTGTGGCCGTCTACGGCCGTTTTTCATTACGCCCAGGAAATCTTCGAAGGCACAAAGGCCTACCGCCGGGCAGACGGCCGTGTCAACCTCTTTCGCCCCTGGGAAAATGCCCGCCGCTTCAACGAATCGGCCCGGCGTATGGTCATGCCTACCGTGGATGAGGAAGACCACGTGGCGGCCATCGTTAAGCTGGTAGAGCTGGAGGATGAATGGGTGCCCAATGTCCCCGGTGCAACCCTCTACATTCGCCCCGCAATGATCGCCACAGATGCCGCTCTGGGCGTACACGCCAGCAAAACGTACCTCCACTTCATCATTCTCAGTCCGGTGGGGGCGTACTTTAAAGAAGGGTTTAACCCCGTGCCCGTTTACATTTCCGATGAATATCGCCGGGCGGTGAAGGGTGGAACCGGCGCGGCCAAAACCGGTGGTAACTATGCCGCCAGCCTCTACGTCAGCGAGGCGATGAAAAGCCAGGGGTATTCGCAGGTGTTGTGGCTGGATGCGATACACGGCCGTTACGTCGAAGAAGTGGGCGCCATGAACATTTGCTTTGTGTACGGCGGGCAGCATATCGTCACGCCGAAGCTCAGCGGCAGCATTTTGCCCGGTATTACGCGCAAATCGCTGCTCACGCTGGCCCCTGACCTCGGTTATGAAGTCAGCGAAGAGACCATCGACGTCAACGACATGCTGGCCGACCTGAAGGCGGGCAAGATTACGGAGGTCTTTGGCTGCGGTACGGCGGCGGTCATCGCACCGGTGGGCAAGTTTGGCTACAAAGATGAGGAGATCATCATCAACGATTTCCAACCGGGTCCGGTGGCGCATCGCCTGTATGACGAATTGACCGGCATTCAAGACGGCCGTCTCCCCGATCCTTACGGCTGGACCTACACCATCGGCCAGGAGTGAGGCTGCCAGACGGCCGTTCTTAGACGGCCAGGGTTTGGTAGTTTTCGGCCGCAACTTGATAGTTTCTGGCATTCTTGCGCGTTACACTTGGGACAAAATTTAGCAAAAACCACACAAGTCCCCGGCGCTGAAAAAGTGGCGGGGACTTGAGGTGAATGCCGGGAGGTATGCATGCAAGAAGTAGCAATTTTAGGCGTGGGGCAAACGGCCGTGCGCGAACATTGGGATCTGTCTATTCGGCAGCTGGCTGTAGATGCCGGTCGGGCCGCCATGAACGATGCCGGCATAGACAAAATCGACGGTCTGTTCGTTGGCAATATGACCAGCGGCCGTTTGAACAAACAGCACCAGTTAGGCGCGCTGGTGGCTGACTACCTGGGCCAGTGGGGCGTGGAGGCCGTGAAACTGGAAGCAGCTTGCGGTTCGGCCGGTTCGGCTATGCGGCAGGGCATCCTGGCGGTGGCCAGCGGCGAGATGGAAGCAGTGCTGGTCGTCGGCGTGGAAAAGATGACCGAGACTAACTTTAAAGAGACCACTGCCGCTCTCACTGGCGCAGCCGACGCCGATTTCGAGGTAATCCAGGGGGTAACGTTTGTGGGCCTCAATGCGCTGATCATGCGCCGCTATATGCACGAGTATGGCTACACGCGCGCGGATTTCGCCCCATTTGCCCTGAATGCCCACGCCAATGGCGCTAAAAACCCAAACGCCATGTTCCGTGAACCCATTACCCAAAAAACCTACGAAAAAGGGCGCATCGTGGCGGATCCGATCAGCCTGTATGATGCCTCGCCGATTGGGGATGGGGCGGCGGCGCTGCTGCTGGTGCCGGCAGCCAAAGCGCCGCACGCTGTGCGAGTCATCGGTTCCGCTTCTTCCACGGATACTCTGGCCATCCATGACCGGGAGGATACGCTCTGGCTTAAGGCGGCCGAATTGTCGGCGAAGCGGGCTTATCAGCAGGCGGGAGTGGGTCCGGAGGACATCGATCTGTTTGAACTGCACGACGCGTTTAGTATTATGGCGGCGCTTTCTTTGGAGACGTGCGGATTTGCGGAACGGGGTGATGGGGTGCGGGCGGCGCAGGCGGGTGATATTTTGCCGAACGGCCGTATACCCATCTGCACCATGGGCGGGCTGAAGGGGCGCGGCCACCCGGTAGGCGCTACCGGCCTGTACCAGATCGCCGAGGCCACGTTGCAGCTGCGCGGCGAAGCGGGCGAAGCGCAAATCGAAGGCGCACAAATCGCCATGACCCAGAACATTGGCGGCAGCGGCGCGACGATTGCCACCCATATATTGCAACGGCCGTTACCTTAACAGTACTTAAGTGCTGCACTGCTGTGGCCTGGTGCGTTTAATCCCGCTTCATTATGCGCTACAATTGAGCGCGGTGGAGCTAGAAATGGTTAAGCGTTACGCTGTTATTGGGTTGAATTATCACTGGGACAACGACTTTGGCACAATTAAGCCAGCATCCAACAATTCAAACAGTATCTCCTAAGCTGCAAGCTGTTCTGGAACAGATTGCCCATGACGTTGTGGACCATATGGGGTGTGTGGGAGCCATGGTGGCAACGTTGGAGCATGGCCCCGCTCTGGTGCTGCGTGCTTACGCCAGCACCGCCGAACTGCTGCTGCCCCACCGCTCTTCCATGCTAATTGACCTGGGCGAATGGGGGCCGGGAATTTCCCTCCCGCTCCAAGACCCGGCGTTTGCCAACAATCTGGCGGTGCGGGCTGTGTTGGGAGAAAACGGCCGTATCCATCCCTACCTCATCACCGATAGCCTGGAAGAGTTGTTCCCGCCGATTCTCAGCCGGGCAGATGCCCTTGCCCTACAGGAACAGTCTGGCATTTGTCAGGTTGTCGTTTTGCCCTTCTTGCTGCAAGGGGAAGTAGTCGGCGGGTTGTTCGCGGCGGCGTCGGAGCCTCTGAACGAACGCCAGATCAACATCCTGATTGCGTTTGGCCGCCAGGCGGCCGTTGCCATTCAGAATCAGCGCCGCCTGGAGTCGATGCAAGCTCTGGAGCATATTGTTTTGCGGCTGCAAGCGCGGATGACAGACGAGGAACAGGTCTTGCAAACCATTGTGCATGGCGTGGTAGATGAATTGGGCTACGCGGGCGCGATGGTGGCGACGTTGGAAGACGGCCGTGCTCTGCCCGTGCGTGCTTTTGCCGCAGACGTGGATTTGGAGGACCTGGCGGTTATCGAAGAGGCGGTTGGCATTCGGATTGTCAGCGACCAGGCGGTGGCGTATCTGGATGACCCCCGGTTTAAGGACAATCTGAGTGTGCGGGCGGTGCTGGGGCTAAACGGCCGTCCCGAAAAACATCTCACTTCCAACCACCTCCACGACTTGTTCCGGCCGCTGGTAAGCCCAGACCTGGCCGAACAGGCCCAGCAGCTTTTGGGTGTGCGGCAAGTCATCGCCGTGCCCTTCTTCCAGGCCGACGAAGTTGTCGGCAATTTGTTTGTCACCACGCGCAAGGTGGAGTTTTCCGAGTGGGAAATTAGCCTGCTGACGGCTTTGGGCCAACATGCCGCCGCCGGTTTGCGAAATGCCCGGCTGTACCGGGAAATGTCTGAGCAGCGGCGCATTGCCCAGACGTTTGGACGCATGGCTTTTAGCACGGTGGCTTCCGCCCATGCGCTGCGTAACCACGTGGGCAATATCAGTGGTTACATGCAGCTGTTGCAGATGCTGCCCCAACTTTCGGCCGAACGGCGAGATTTTATCTTTCGGGAACTGCCCCTGGTGACCGACGAACTGGGCAAAATCATCAACATTCTGGATAACCTGAACGAACCCTGGCGGCAGGCTTCGACGGATCTGGTGAATGTGAATGACAGCCTGAGCCGGGCGCTGGTAGAAATCTTTCCGCGCACCCCGCTGTTTCGCAATCAGCCCAAAATTGTGACAGAATCCAAAATTACTGTGCACCTGGACTTGAGCGAAGATTTGCTGCCTATCAAAACGGCCAAAGATATGCTGTCGGAGGCGCTGCGTATCATCATTAAAAACGCGGTGGAAGCGCTTACGGCCGTTGACCACACGCCTCACATCTGGCTAACCACACGCCTGAAGTCGGAAGACGTGGTAGAAGTGGTGATCCGCGATAATGGCCCCGGCATTCCCGCCGAAAATCTGGGCCGCATCTTCGAAATGGGCTGGACGACTAAAAAAGGCAGCGGAATGGGTTTTGGCCTTTTCTGGACCAAAGATTTTGTGGATGGCCTGGGTGGTAAGCTGACTGTGTCTAGCACGGTGGGCACAGGCACGGCGTTTACGATGGCTTTGCCGGCAACGGCCGTTTCTCCCTCTTCCTGATAGTTTCCGTTTTCTCCCTTTTGGAGGCTGTGCCTGCCCTAAAATGGTATACGCCTGCGGGGTTGTTGCCTCTGGCTCCCCTTCTTCCTTCCACTGAAACCTCAAAAAATTTGCATAAGCGTGCCGGTTTTTGATATATTTCTACAACTTTTGTGTCGAGTACGGCCGTGTAGGCGGCAGTCCGGTATTGTGTGAGTGAGGCAGCCCGTGGACCAGGAATGGATCAATCTTAGTGAAGCGGCGGAATTATTGGGAGTGCATCCCGCGACGGTGCGCGCGTGGGCCGACCGAGGAGAGCTGCCGATGCAGCGCACGGCCGGCGGCCACCGCCGCTTTCGCCGCGCCGACGTGCTGGCTCGCGCCGCCACGCAAGACCGCAGTCGGGTAACAGCCGTGCACATTATCATCCAGTCCATGCTGGGCCGGGCACGCCTGGAACTGGCCGAAGGCGCTCTGCACGATCTGGCGTGGTATCAATCCCTCAGCGACGAGGCTCGCCAGCAGCACCGCGATATCGGCCACCGGCTGCTGCGCCTGGTGGTGGAATACATCTCAGACGCTTTGTCCGATGAAGCGGTAACGCGGGAGGCGCACGATATTGGCGCCGACTATGCCAGGTTAGGGCGAGCCAACGGTTTATCTCTGGTGGAAACAACACGCGCCTATCTTTTTTTTCGAGAGTTTCTTTCCCAAACGATTTATGACATGGTAGAAACCTCTGGGGCGCAAAGCCCCACGGACTGGCGGCGCATCCGGCGGCAGATCATCTGCCTGACAAACGAGGTGCTGTTGGCGCTCATTAGCGTTTATGAAAACGGCAGCGCCGCAGTATGAGGAAGGATCAATGGCTATAACGCAACCGGCTGACCCATCAGCCAACAACCAAACCGGCGAACCCAGCCGCCCGTTTACCGTTTGGCGGATGCTGCGCCTGAGCAGCTTCCAGATTGGCTCTGCGATGGGCGACATTTTGGTGACGAGTATCTGGAATCGGGTGATGATCTCGAACTTTGGTATCCCGGCCACGCCGGTAGGGTTGCTGATTGCGCTGCGCTATCTCTTGTCGCCGCTGGGGCTGTGGGCCGGATATTTGTCGGATACACGGCCGTTATGGGGCTTCCGGCGCACCTCTTACATCTGGTTGGGGCGGTTGATGATGGTACTCTCACTGCCCCTGCTGGGCTTCAGCCTGATGCGTCTGGATGGAGCCACATCGGACGTAGTGGGTTGGCTGCTGGCCCTGGCTTCCTCCCTGTTGTACGGCATCGGCACGCTGATTTCGGGCAGTCCGTTCCTGGCGTTGGTGCGCGATTCTGCCCCTGCGGACAAGCAAGGTCTGGCTATCAGCACGGTGGAGACCATTCTCATCATCTTTTTTGCCATTGCCGGGATTGGCTTTAGCGTGTGGATGGATGTCTACAGCGAGCCGATTTTCTGGGAGATGGTGGTCACGACGATGCTGGTGGGCGGCTTTTTCTGGTTTTTTGCTATTGCCGGGGCGGAAAAGCGGGTGAAGAAGGGAACGGGGGGAGAAACGGCCGTATCCTCTCCGCCACATCCGCCAGCCTTCAGCGCCATCCTCCGCAAAATCTGGCAAGATCCGCGCACACGCCTCTTCTTCTTCTTCCTCGCGCTGGCCACGATGGCCGCCTGGGCGCAAGACGCCATTTTGGAGCCGTTCGGCGCGGAAGTGTTCAGCCTGCCCATCAGCCGCACGACCCGGTTTAACAGCTATTGGCAGGCCGCGACAGTGATCACGTTGGTGGCCGGGAGCTATTTCTGGCGCAAACGACCGCCGGAACGACAAGCCGTCATCGCTAAATGGGGGTTGGGCGTAATGGCTTTGGGGCTGCTGCTTTTAGGCGCGGCCGCCTTTGCCGATCAGGTGCACCTCATCGAAGTGGCGCTGCTTGTGTTTGGAGCCGGTTTTGGCATTTACACATTTGGCGGCCTTAGTCTGATGGCCGTGATGGCTTCCGACAAAGAAGCAGGCGCTTACCTGGGCCTCTGGTCGATCGCGATTTTGGTTTCCAAAGGGTTGGGCACCTTTTTAGGCGGGGCAGCCCGCGACCTCCTGTTAGGGCTGGATTTGCCACCCGGGTTAAGTTACGCCGTCATTTTTGGCCTGGAAGCACTGGGCTTGTTAGGCGCAGTTTTCATCCTCTCGCGCATCGACGTGGTGGGGTTTGCCCGCGATGTAGGTCGGGTAGTCAGCCGCACCGAGGCGCAAATCGCCCTGGCCGATTAAAAAGGTGGAGACGTCCTGCTGGGGCGTCTCTACCGTAATTACGGAGAATTCAAATAGAGTGCGTACAAACTTGAGCGAGGCAGACCGGACAGGTTTCAGAAAACCTGTCCGGTCTATTATCCGACTTCTAACTGGATTCTCTATTAGATAGCCGGCTGTCCCAGTTCAGCGTTCGTTTTTTGTTTCTCTACCTCCCCCTTACTCACCCACACGATTTCACGTTAGTACAAATGGGCCATGCTGTGTCCCCGGCTGCGGCCCATAAATCAACGATTCCTTCACGAAGTCCCCGCTGTCCAATCGTTACAATAAGCCTTCAGGTGGAATGGGAGCAGCGTGCGACCAGATCCACGTTCGCTTCTGCCGGAAAGGGCGTTCTACTAAGTCTTATGTCCTTCACTTCTGCCACCTGACGAAACGATGATGATCAGGTCTACTGCTGTTTCCGCTAAAGCCCGCATTCGCTGGTATGGCATGTTGTTTGGCTTGCTGGCGCTCTTCCGGCTTGTTCTGACGCCGGATGCCTGGCAGGGTAGTCTGAATCGCCACGTGGCGATGGAGTTTACGGCCGCGATGCTGGCGTTGTTTGTGGGTATGCTGGCGCTGGTGCGCTACTACACCCGCCGCGACAACGTGTTTCTGTTCATTGGCGCAGGCTTTGTCGGAGCAGGGCTGCTGGATGGCTACCATGCCTTTGTCGTGAATCCGTATCTGGGTGAAGTGCTGCCTGGCGTGACGTTAACGCCGCGTTGGGTGTGGAATGCTTCCCCTACATTTCTCTCTATTTTGATATTTGGTAGTTGGCTGACGTGGCGGCGGGAGGTGGAAACAGGGTGGTACGGCCGTATGACCGGACGCCGCCTCTTCTTCTTGGTTGTCACCCTCACCCTGGTCAATGTGCTCCTGTTCGTGATGGTAGCCCAGACAGAAGCCGCCTCCAGCCTGCCCCTGGCGCGTATCGAACTTTTCATTTCCACCACCTTCTACCTCTGGGCGCTGGTTAATTACCTGGCCAAAGGCCACTGGCAGCACGACAGTTTTGAACACTGGCTCGTAACTGCTCTCTTGCTCAGTTTTTCCGGCCACATGCTTTTCCTCTTTTTCTCGGTTCAGCCCTTCGACGCCTATTTTGAAGTGGCGATGGGGTTAAAGCTGGTCAGCTACCTGTGTGTGCTATCCGGACTGATCAGCAGCATCGTCGTCATTTTCCGGCAGGCGGCCAACAGTGCAGCCGATCTACAGCAGGCCAATCTTTCCCTCCAGCAAGAGATTGCCGAGCGCCAGCGCGCAGAAAGAGCGGAACACGAGCAGCGGCGGCTGGCGGAGGCGCTGCGCGAAGCGGGTACTGCCCTCAGCGCGACGCTGGATTTTGATCAACTGCTGGAGTCTTTGCTGGACCAGATTGCCCGCGTGGTGCCCTATGACACGGCGAACGTGATGCTGCGACGCGGTATGGAAATTGAGATTGTGTGCACGCGGGGATACGGCCGTTCCCAAACCCCCTCCATCAACCACTTCCACCTCGCCGACGTGCCCAGCCTGGCCCGAATGGTCCACACCGGCGAACCTCTCGTCATCCCAGACATTGCCGTCGATCCAGTTTGGGTGCGTCCGGAAGCTTCGCCCCATGTGCGTTCCTGGGCGGGCACACCCATCACCGTGCAGCAGGAAGTGGTCGCTTTTCTCGGCCTCAATTACAGCCAGCCTAACTTCTACCAGCCAGCGCATGCCGCCCGGCTGGCCGCTTTTGCCGGGCAGGCCGCCATCGCCATCCAAAATGCCCGCCTGTATAAAGCCCTCCAGCAGCGCGTCTCGGAATTGACCACGCTGAACCAGATCGGCCACGCCGTCACTTCCTCGCTGGATTTGGAGACCACGCTGACCATTGTTACGGCGCAGGCCACACGCTTGTTGAACGTGGACGCTACCTCAGTGGTTTTGGTAGATAAAACGCGAAATGATTTGTGGTTTGCGGCCGCGTATGGGCAGGCCGCCGACTTTGTGCGTGGCAAACGGCTGGCCTGGGGGCAGGGCATTGTGGGCTGGGTGGCCCAACACGGCCGTCCGCTCCTCATCGCCAATGCCAAGGCCGATCAGCGCCACTTCCCCAATTTCGACGAAGCCAGCAACTTTTCCGCGCGCACGCTGCTGTGCGTGCCGCTGCAGGTGAAGGGGCAGGCTATCGGCGCGATCGAAGCCTTGAACAAAGCCGACGGCCCCTTCGACGAGAGCGATTTGCAGCTGCTGACGCTGCTGGCTGGTCCGGCCGCCGCCGCCATCGAAAATGCCCAATTGTTTGAACAGGCCCGGCGCGAGATCGAGGAGCGGCAGCGCGCTGAGGCGGAGCTGGAAGCCGAACGTACCCTGCTGGCGCAGCGCGTGGCCGCCCGTACGGCCGATCTCAGCGCGGCCAACGCGGAACTGGCCCGCGCCAATCGGCTGAAGGATGAATTTCTAGCGGCCATGAGCCACGAGCTGCGTACGCCGCTGAATGCGGTGCTGGGCATTGCCGAAGCGCTGCAAGAAGGGGTGTATGGCCCCCTGAACGATAATCAGAGCCGCTCGCTGCATAGTGTGGAGGAAAGCGGCCGTCATTTGCTGAATTTGATCAATGACATTTTGGATTTGTCCAAAATAGAGGCAGGCCAACTGGTTT
>Ga0116151_10005411_pt1 | contig 11043 bp, 8 predicted proteins | sample AD_UKC117_MetaG_FD_89893 | JGI IMG/M metagenome (GOLD analysis project Ga0116151, IMG submission 89893) | Active sludge microbial communities of municipal wastewater-treating anaerobic digesters from Hong Kong - AD_UKC117_MetaG | ecosystem: Engineered > Bioreactor > Anaerobic > Digestate... | reverse complement strand
GGCATCAAGATGGTGCTGATGAACAAGCCGTTCTTCGGCGACGCCATTCAGTCGCTGGCGGCGCTGGTGCGGTCCGGCGATTTCGAGAGCGGGCAGGGGGCGGTCACCGCCACCGACATTCGCGAAGCCTACGTGAGCCGGCTGGTGCAGGACACGCAGGGCAACAAGCCGTTGCGTGTTGCCTGGGACCCCGGCAATGGCGCCTGCGGCGTCCTGTTGCAGGCGCTGTGTGATCGGTTGCCGGGCCACCATGTCATTATTAATGAGGCTGTCGACGGCAACTTCCCGGCCCATCACCCCGATCCGACCGTTGAGGAGAACCTGGAGCAGCTCAAAGCCGCGGTCGCCCAGCATCAGTGTGACCTCGGCATTGCCTTCGATGGCGATGGCGATCGCATCGGCGTCATCGACGCCAAGGGCCGCGTAATCTGGGGCGATCAGTTGCTGGTTATCCTCGCGAGCGACGTCCTTGCGCGCCGCCCCGGCGCCACCATCATCGCCGACGTCAAGTCGAGCCAGGTGTTCTTCGACGAGATCACCCGCCTGGGCGGCACGGCGCTGATGAGCCGCACTGGCCACTCGCTGATCAAGACCATGATGGCCGAAACCGGTGCCGCGCTTGCCGGCGAGATGAGCGGCCACATCTTTTTCGCCGACGGCTACTACGGCTTCGACGATGCGCCTTACGCCGCAGTGAGGCTGCTATCGACGCTCAGCCGTGCGAACAAGCCGTTGACCGCGCTGCGCGATTCGATGCCGCAGCTGGTCAACACGCCCGAACTGCGCATCGATTGCGCGGAGGAACGGAAGTTCCGGGTGGTCGAGGAGGTGCGCGCCCGTCTGCGCGATCAGCCCGGCGTAACCGTTCACGCGATCGATGGCGTCCGGGTGACGACGGCCGACGGCTGGTGGTTGTTGCGTTCGTCCAACACCCAGCCAGTGCTGGTCGGCCGTTGCGAGGCAGCGGATGCAGCCGCACTGCAGCGGCTCAAGGATGCGCTTGCCGAACAGCTTCGTCTGAGCGAGGTGGACGCAAGCGCCGTCGCATGAGATCCTGATCGCACCGCCGCCACAGCGGCGGGGACGGGGTGTTGCGATCATGACCGCCGGGCTTGCCTATCTCGAAGACAACCTCCCCATCCGCTTGGCGCCATACACTATTGGCGCCAGCGCCTGCGGGCTCGTGATCGTCGATGAAGTAAACGGCTTCGCGACGGTAAAGGCCGGCAATCTGGCGCCACAGGCGCCGAACGGCCAGGTCGAACGCATGATCCGCGAGACCGACCGGCTGGCGCGAGAGTTTTCCGATCGGGACCGGCCGATCGCGGTCTTTCTCGACAGCCATCAGCCGGGCAAGCCGGAGCCGCCCTATCCGCCTCACTGCGAGCGGGGCACCGGCGAGGATGAGCTGGTGCCGGCATTGAAGTGGCTGGACGGCTGCCCGCAGGCAACGCTCATCGCCAAGGACTGCATCAACGGTTTTGTCGGCGCGGAAGCAGGCGCGGGGAGGGGAAATCGCATCGTCGGCTGGGTCAATGACGGCCGCTTGGCCAGCATCGTCGTCGTCGGCATCTGCACCGATATCTGCGTGATGGATTTCGTGCTGACGATGCTTTCCGCGCGCAACCACGGGATGATGCCGACGCTCACCGATATTGTCGTCTATGAACCCGGCTGCGCGACCTACGCGCTACCGCGAGAGACGGCCCTCAGCCTGGGACTGCCGATCACGGCTGCACATCCGCAGGCTGAAACGCACCACTTAGGCCTCTATTTTATGGCCTCGCGCGGGGCCATCCTCGCATCCACGCTGGACTAGGGCAGCGAATCAGGGCTTCGGCCGCACCGCCGGCTTTGAGCGAAGCGTTGCTGGCTTAGCGGTCGGTTGCACGGTTGCCTTGGCCGCTGAAGCCTTCGAACGGCCAGGCTTCGTTATTGAAGCACGCCCACCCGATGACTTGGCGACAGCCACTTTCCGGTCCTTCGTCCGCCCGGCCGAAGCCCTCGTACGCTCCGATCGCGCGGCGGCTTGCTTTGTGACCGATGGCTTCTTAGCCGACGATCTCGCTGCGACAGTGGGTTTGGTCGTCCGTACGCTGCACGCCGTCCGCTCTGACTTCTTGAGGACCGCGCACGCGCGCCAAGCTTCCGCCGCATCGATGTCGCTGATGCGGCTCCGATAGGTGACGCCGGCCCGGCGCCCCTTGCCGCGGATGGCAACGACGTCGATCTCGCCGCTGCCCCCCAGCTCACCGGAGACCCGGCTCAACGCCCGTCGAGCTGCGTCGACGGCACCGCTTCTGTCTTTGAAGGTGCCGAGCTCGATGCTGGAACTGCCGCCACGAACCTCTGGCGCAGGTGCCGCGGTCGCGCTCTCGGTGGCCGAGCGTTCGATCTGGGTGGCCGGAACCTCGCGCGCCATTGCCAGTTGGAACTCGCCGCGATCAGCATCGCGAAAGCCGTTATCGAATAGGCTCGCCATCATCCGACCGCGCTCGCCGGGCGACCGCGCCCCGAGCACGACACCGATCAGCCGGCGGCCATTGCGAGTCGCCGAGGCAACCAGATTGAACCCGGAAGCACGGATGAACCCGGTCTTGATGCCGTCAACGCCATCGTAGCTGAAGAGAAGCTGGTTATGATTGTGATGAGACGCGCCATCATATCGAAAATAGCGCGTCGAGAAGTAATGGTAGAACTGGGGAAAATCGATATAAAGAGCGCGACCAAGAACGGCCATATCGCGCGCCGTTGTCACCTGATCGGAATTGGGCAGACCCGAAGCGTTCTGAAACGTTGTGTCGAGCATGCCCAAGCGATGCGCCTGTTCGGTCATCGATTGTGCGAAGTTATACTCGCTTCCGCCCAAGTGCTCGGCTACGGCTGCCGCGACATCGTTGGCCGATTTGGTCACCAGCGCGAGGATCGCATTCTCGACCGAAATCCGCTCGCCAGTGTAGACGCCGAGCTTCGACGGCGGCTGCGCCGCGGCATTGCCGGAGAACGAGATCGCGTCCGAGAGCCGCACGCGGCCGGATTCAATCGCATCAAAGAGGAGATAAAGCGTCATCATCTTGGTCAGCGACGCTGGGTAGCGGGCGAGTTCGGCATTGGCCGAGTAAAGGATCTCGCCTGACGCTGCGTCCATGACCAGCGCGGAATAACGCGCGAAAGCGTTCGACGTCGGCGCCAGCAGCATTGCGCTAGCCAGCGACAGAGCCATGAGAAAACGTTGCATTCTAACCAATCGCCTTCCCTTCGGCGCCCACTCTCGTGGCGGGCCAACAGTGAACAAAAACGCCGGCCCGTGCAAGCTCGTGCAAGCTTCGGGCCAAACGCCTCTTATGTCCCGCACTGAGGCTCAACCGCTTCCCGGAATCCGCGAATTTCATGGCGGCGTTTCAGCTCCGCACTGTAGCAAGTTCCTTATAACAGACGGTTAATCCGGACCGAACGAGAAAACCGACAGAGGCTGCTGCGGCGTTCCGCAACCGTCTGTCTCTTCACGGTTTTTCGCCGGCGATCATCGCCTGCCGGCAATGGCTTTGGCGCCGGCTACCTGCTAAGCTCGGCTCAACTAGGCGGATGATTCGCAAAGATGGTGGAGAGGGGTAGGGAATGAGCGTTTTGCATGTATCGACCCAGCCGTTTGAGGGCCAGAAGCCAGGCACCTCGGGACTGCGCAAGAAGGTCACCGTTTTCCAGCAACCCAACTATCTGCACAATTTCGTGCAGTCGATTTTCGACTCCCTGGAGGGATTCAAGGGCACCACACTGGTCGTGGGTGGGGACGGCCGCTACTACAATCGTGAGGCCGTTCAGATCATCCTCAAGATGGCGGCGGCAAACGGCTTCGGCCGTGTGCTGGTGGGAAGGGGCGGGATCCTCTCCACGCCGGCAGCCTCGTGTGTGATCCGCAAACATGGTGCATACGGCGGCATCGTGCTCTCGGCCTCGCACAACCCCGGCGGTCCGCACGAGGATTTCGGTATCAAGTACAACATCGGTAACGGCGGTCCGGCACCGGAAAAGGTGACCGAAGCGATGTTCGCCCGCAGCCGCGCGATTTCGGCCTACCACATCACTGACGCGGCCGATGTCGATCTCGACACCGTGGGCAAGCGGGCGCTCGACGGCATGACGGTCGAGGTCATCGATTCCGTCGCCGATTACGCCGAGTTGATGGAGCGCCTGTTCGATTTCGATCGCATCCGCGCGCTTCTCGCCTCACCCGGCTACCGCATCGCCTTCGATGCGATGAGTGCTGTTACCGGCCCGTACGCGCGCGCCATCCTTGAAGGTCGGCTGGGAGCTCCCGCCGGCAGCGTGATGCGCGCCGATCCGCTGGAGGACTTCGGCGGCGGCCATCCGGATCCGAACCTCGTCTATGCGCATGACCTGGTCGAACTCATGTACCGCGAGGGCGGGCCTGAGTTTGGTGCCGCGTCGGACGGTGACGGGGACCGCAACATGATCCTCGGCCACCAGTTCTTTGTTACGCCGAGCGACAGCCTGGCCGTTCTCGCGGCCAACGCCACCGTCGCCCCGGGTTACGCCAAGGGCCTCGCCGGCATCGCGCGCTCCATGCCGACCAGTGCTGCCGCCGACCGCGTTGCCGCCAAGCTCGGCATTGACTGCTACGAGACGCCCACGGGATGGAAATTCTTCGGCACGCTGCTTGATGCAGGCCGCGCCACCCTGTGCGGCGAGGAGAGCTTCGGCACCGGCTCCGATCACGTCCGCGAGAAGGACGGGCTGTGGGCGGTCCTGTTCTGGCTCAATGTCTTGGCCGCGCGCCGGCAGTCGGTCGCCGACATCGTCCGTGAGCACTGGCGGACCTACGGCCGCAACTACTATTCCCGCCACGACTACGAAGGGATCGACAGCGCTGCCGCGGAGGAGCTGATGGACGCGCTCCGGCGGCAGACAGGAACCCTGGTCGGCAAGAAGTTAGGTGCCTACGACGTCGCCAGTGCCGACGACTTCGCCTACACCGATCCTGTCGATGGCAGCGTCACTACCAAGCAGGGCATCCGCGTCGGTTTCAGCGACGGTTCACGGATCGTCTATCGCCTGTCCGGGACTGGAACGGAAGGGGCGACACTCAGAGTCTATATCGAACGCTATGAGCCAGACCCATCACGGCACGACGATGATCCGCAGGTCGCGCTGGCGGACCTGATCACGATCGCACGCGACTTGGCAGAGATTGAACGCCGCACCGGACGCCCGAAGCCGACCGTGATCACCTGAGGGCGATCGGCACCGATCGAAGCGGGGCAGGGCGGACGGCTCGCATCGCCGTCCCCCTGCCAGCCGGTGCCGCCGGAGCCGGCGAGTTGCGCTTCAGGCTGGCTCGTCCGTCTCCGCGGCTCTGCAGGAGACGCTACTTGCCATCCCTCTTCGCAATGGCCTGACGCGCGCTTTCCGGTAGGGAGGCGTACAAGTCATCAACATGCTTAGGTTCCGAAATCATCTTCTCAACGATCAAGTTTAGGAGCCTGAAGAGACTTTCAGCCAAGGCCCGATCATCCTTGAGGTCGATCTGCCCTGGGTGGACGGCGTTGTTCCCCACGACCCGAACCGCATCGAGGGCCTGCTGGACGCGTCGATCGAGCCCACCCGCGACCATCGCCTTGATATTCTCATTGATCGACTTCGCCGGGTCTCCCAATTCGCCGCAGAGATTCTCGACAGCGAGGCGGAGCAGTGCCGCGGCACCGCGGGGTGACAGGTCAAGGATCGTGCTTGCCTCATTATAGTCCCGACGACTCTTCTCTGGCATATCGGGATTTGCCGGCGGGGCTTCACCTCTCTGCGGATAAATCATCTTATCATAAACCCATAGGGCGAGGTTGTTGCAATTACAACACCGACTAAACCATACGTTCCCAACTTTGAATTCGGCAGGCTGTCTTTCAATCCAGAAAAACGGTAAACCGATTGCAAGCAGCTCACAGTGTCTTCTTATTTTCTCGCGCTCTCCAACGTCCCTTATCTCCTCAAAATACTCCCATTTGGTTCCTTCTATATCAATGATATTTGGCTTTAAGTCATCTTGTTTCCGACTTGCAAGCGCAGAAAACCAATATTGCTGAGCTAATGCTCCGCAATGCGGACAATTAAAAGCAGTTTCTTTGACTGATGGAGGAACGTATTTCATGCGGGTTGCGTTTCAAACAGTCGGCCATTGAAAAAATATTCCCATCATGAGCCTCTAACAACCAGTTTCTTCCCAGTGCTGTCATGTACCTGCTGATGGGCTGCTATCAATAACGAGTGTTGTAGCGGCAGAAGCATCGATACCGGTGCGTCCCTCGGCCCGTTGATGTATCCCTCGAACCTACGGAAAACTCGAAAACGCGGGGAACAGCGCTTTACGCTCGATCGCCCGTTTCCGCAGCCTTGACCGCCTGCCACAGAGCTTCGAGTTCATCGAGGCTGGCCGTACGGCGGTGCTGCCGCGCCGCATCGTCGAGCAGCGTCTCAAGAGCGCGGAAGCGACGCTCGAACTTCGCGTTTGCGTGCAGGAGAGCGGTTTCTCCATCGACGCCGAGCTTGCGGCCAAGGTTGACGCAGGTGAACAGCAGATCGCCGAGCTCCTCTGCCAAGCGGGCGGGCTCTCCGCCTGCCGCCATCTCCGCCTCGATCTCGGCGATTTCTTCCGCCAGCTTGGCCAGCACGGCCCGCGCATCCGGCCAATCGAAGCCAAGCCCGGCCGCCCGCCGCTGCAGCTTCTGCGCCCGCATCAGCGTCGGCAGGCGTTTTGTAATGTCATCGAGCGCGCTCGGCATGGCTGCCGCATCCAAGGGGCCTGCGGCCGATGCCTCGGCCTGCCGTTCCGCTGCCTTGATGCGCTCCCACGAGCGGACCACCTCGCTGGGGCTTCCTGCGGAGGCCTCACCGAAAACATGAGGATGGCGCCGCAACATCTTCTCGCAAATCGCTTCGCAGACCGCGGCAAAATCGAACAACGCGCGCTCGCTCGCCATCTGCGCGTGGAACACGACCTGCAGCAGCAGATCGCCCAGCTCGCCCTTAAGGCCGTCGTAATCGGCGCGATCGATGGCGGCCGCGACCTCGAAAGCCTCCTCAATGGTGTAGGGCGCAATCGTCTCGAACGTCTGCTCGAGGTCCCACGGACAACCGCCGTCGGCATCGCGCAGCCGCGCCATGATATCGAGCAGCCTGTCGATCGCCGGGCCCATCGCTTACCTCCATTCCGGCGTGGCGGCGGCGCTCTTCGCTGCCCGAGACAACACGGACCGTCGCGAGCGAGGCTTTGGCCGAGAGCGGGGCGGAAGGATCGCTCCTCGCTGGAAATCGATCTTATGTCGCATAAGATATATTATGACAAATCAAAACCCGAATCGTCATTTCAGCGTCTTAGAGGCCGTTCCTCAAAGCACGGCTCACCATAGCCGCTTTGCCGGCCCGGAAGGCAGTCCGGTGCCAGTCCGCTAACCCGATCAACCGATCAAGCCCGGCGCCGCGCCGGCTCAGCCGAGATCGTTTGGTCGCGCGGCGCTCCGGAGACCGCATCGACCACATCGATCGTCATCCCGTCATAGGCCGGCGCGATGTGCGGCGGCAGGCGACGCACCAGCGCATCGTAATCGAGTTCGCTGCTCAAGTGCGTGAGCACGGCAGCCTCGGGCTGGACGCGCGCGATCCACTCCAGGCCCTGCGAGAGATGGCAATGGGTCGGAAACGGCCGCTCCGAAAACACGCCGAGGATCCATAGCCGTACCCCCGCAAGCGCAGCGAACGACGCCTCAGGAAGCTCAGCGACATCTGTTGAGTACGCGACATCGTTGAACCGGAATCCGAGCGTCATCGTCCGCCCGTGGTGCTGCTCGAAGGCCTCGACACGGATATCGCCAATCGTGAAAGCCTCACCGGCTGAAATCTCGTGCGGCACGAGGACAGGTCTGGAGAACCAGTGCGCATCGACCGGATGCGGTTCGAGTGTGTAGCCGAAACGCCTGCGGATCTCGCCCACCGTGTGTGCCGTCGCGTAGAGCGGCAAGGCCGCCTTGGTCAGCCTGTTGATGGCGCGCAGGTCGTCGATGCCGTGCAGGTGGTCAGCGTGCGCGTGCGTATAGCACACGGCATCGAAGCGCATGATATCGGTCGCCAGCAGTTGATGGCGCAGATCGGGCGGCGTATCGACAAGGATGCGGGTCTGTTCGGTCTCGACGACGATGGCCGGCCGCATGCGGCGATTGCGCAGATTGGCCGGATTGCAGCGACCCCAATTGTTGCCGATCGAGGGCGTGCCGCTGGACGCGCCGGAACCGAGAATGGTCACACGCATGCCGTTTTAGCCTTCGCAAACAAGCGGAAGAAGTTGGCCGTGGTCGCAGCCGCGAGCGTCTTAAGGTCGATGCCGCGCGCCTTGGCGAGGGACGCCGCCGTGTGCGCGACGAAGGCCGGTTCGTTCCGTTTGCCCCGTTTCGGCACCGGCGCCAGGAACGGCGCATCGGTCTCCACCAGCAGCCGGTCGAGCGGCAGCGTGGCGGCCAGATCGCGCAACGGGCCGGACTTTGCGAACGTGAGGATTCCCGAAAACGAGATGTAAAGACCGAGCGCGACTGCCTTGTGCGCCAAGGCTGGTGTCGAACTGAAGCAATGCAGGACGCCGCTAAACGGCCCCTTCGCCATTTCGTCTTCGAGGATCGCGGCCGTATCGGCGTCGGCATCGCGGGTGTGAATGACGAGCGGCAGGCCGGTCATGCGCGCGGCCTCTATGTGCTGGCGGAAGGCTTGCTGCTGCGCCGGGCGCGGGCTGTGTTCATAGAAGTAGTCAAGCCCGCTTTCGCCAAAGCCAACCACCTTCGGATGGCTGGCAAAGCCGATCAGGGCATCCACGTTTCGGGGCGCCTCCGCGGCCGCCTCATGCGGGTGGACGCCGACGGAGCAGACGATCTGCGGCGCTCGTTCGGAAACGGCGATCACCTGTTCTGCGCGAGAGAGATGGGTGCAGATGGTCAGCAGGCTCGTCACCCCCGCCTCGCCTGCCCGCGCCATGACGGCATCGAAGTCACCGGCAAAATCAGGGAAATCGAGGTGGCAGTGGCTGTCGACCAGCATCACGCGTCGGCCCCGTCGGCGGGCTCTACGTACCGCGGAAAGACGCCGGCCGGCGCCGGCAGCGCGGTGTCCGGTTGCAGCGCGTGCTCCGGCGCCAAGAACACGAAGCTGCGGCGGTCTTCCGCCACGCTCAGCTGCGCCAACAGCCGCGCCGCCGAAGCCGGCATGAACGGCTGCGCCAGGATGCCCAAGTGGCGGATCACCTCGGCCAGGCAGTAGAGCACGGTCCGCATGCGGGGCGGATCGCTCTTGCGCAACGCCCACGGCGCCTGCCGGTCGACATAGACATTGGCGTCCGCAATGACCCGCCACAACGCCGTAAGCGCGACATGGAAGGCTTGGCGATCGATTGCGGCGCGCAGGTGCGGCAAGAGCTCGGCGGCAGCGCTCAGCAAGGCCTGATCCTCGGCCGTTCGCGGACCCGGCTGCGGCACCGCGCCGCCGCAGTTCTTGGCGATCATCGACAGCACACGTTGCGCCAGGTTGCCGAAATCGTTGGCGAGGTCGCCATTGATCCGGCCGATCATCGCCCGGTGCGAGAAGTCGCCGTCGCTGCCGAACGGAACCTCGCGCAGCATGAAGTAGCGCACCGCATCAAGGCCGTAGCGATCGACCAGCGCATGCGGATCGATGACGTTGCCGAGTGACTTCGAGATCTTCTGCCCCTCGTTGGTCCACCAGCCGTGGGCGAACACCCGCTTCGGCGGCGCGATGCCGGCTGCCATCAGGAACGCCGGCCAATAGACGGCGTGGAAGCGCAAGATATCCTTGCCGACCATGTGCAGATCGGCAGGCCAGAACCGCTTGAAGTCTTCCGTTTCGACGTCGGGAAAGCCGAGCGCGGTGATGTAGTTGGTCAGCGCATCGAGCCAGACATACATGACGTGGCGCTCATCGTCCGGCACCGGGATGCCCCAGTCGAACGTGGTGCGCGAGATCGACAGGTCTTGCAGACCGGAGCGAACGAAGCTGATCACCTCGTTGCGCCGGCTTTCAGGCAGGATGAAGTCTGGATTGTCCGCATAGTACGCGAGCAGCCGGTCGCCCCAGGCCGACAGCCGGAAAAAGTAGCTCGGCTCCTCGACCCACTCGACCGCCGCTCCAGTCGGCGCCAGCCGGCTTCCGTCGGCCGCTTTCGCAAGTTCGCTCTCGGCATAGAATGCCTCGTCGCGGACCGCATACCAGCCGGCGTAGGTGCCGAGATAAATCTCGTTGCGCTCGACGAGACGCTGCCACAGCGCCCGGCAGGAGCGGACATGGCGTGCCTCGGTGGTGCGGATGAAATCGTCGTTGGAGAACCCCATCGCCAGCGTCAAGCCGCGGAAGTTCGCCGAGACCCGGTCGGTGAATTCGTGCGGGGCGAGACCGGCGGCGAGCGCTGCCTTCTGCACCTTCTGTCCGTGCTCGTCGGTGCCGGTCAGGAACTTGACCTGGAATCCGTCGAGACGCTTGAAGCGCGCAAGCACATCGCACGCGAGCGTCGTGTACATATGCCCTATATGGGGCACGTCATTGACGTAGTAGATCGGCGTCGTGAGGTAGTACGTCGGCGCTGGATTCATGGTGCTCCGGTCCGTCGCGGGACAGCACTCCTGAGGTGCGCGCACGCCTCAGCGTTTCAAGGCGGCCTCGACGTTGAGGAAAACGGCAAGCAGAATCTGCTTCAAGTCCATATTGGCGGTTTCTGCGCGCGCCAAGAGACGTGTTGAGTTCTCCCACACCTGCAACCACCGTTCAAGTCCGCCTGCCGCTGCCAGCCTGCCAATGGTTTCCGCCTCACTCGCAAGCGCTTCCTGTGGTGGTGCGCCGCCTGCAACGCGCACAATGGAAGCGAGCCAGGCGCGCAAGAGGTCGGCGAGAAGTGCGAATCCCCCCTCCCCCCCCCCCTGCCCCTTGGCCGCTTCACCGAGGTCGAGCACCGCCAGCGGTTCCACCGCAGGCAGCGCCCGG
>Ga0116151_10005408_pt1 | contig 11044 bp, 15 predicted proteins | sample AD_UKC117_MetaG_FD_89893 | JGI IMG/M metagenome (GOLD analysis project Ga0116151, IMG submission 89893) | Active sludge microbial communities of municipal wastewater-treating anaerobic digesters from Hong Kong - AD_UKC117_MetaG | ecosystem: Engineered > Bioreactor > Anaerobic > Digestate... | reverse complement strand
GTGGCAGGGGCAGAAGGACTCGAACCCTCAACAAAGGTTTTGGAGACCCACGTGTTACCATTACACCATGCCCCTAAGCACTTGCAACAGTATAATGGAATATGGATTTTGTGTCAACATCCAAAACACTATTTTTAGAGTCTGGGACGCTATTCTCAGGGCGCGTATCGCATGATGCTCTGCACGATTTCGGGATAGCGGAACGTATTGGCCGCCCGGTCCAAAAGCCCGAACAGTTCGCCGCTTCCGATGAAAGCGTTGTTATCCCACACAAAGCAGGGAATACCGCGAGCCGCTGCCGCCGCCACGTAATAGGCAAAGAAATCCGCGCGCGCCTGCAGGTTGCCGTTTTTGTCCCGCGCGCCGAACTCGCCGATCACTACGGGTATACCCTCCTGCACAAACCGGTAATACAGGCTGTGCATCAGCTTATCGATCTCCGCGTGATCCCGCTGGCGTTCCGGGTCAAAGCGATCGGTGCTGCCGCCCTCCCCCGCAGCCTCCAGGGCAAAAGTATAGGGCGTATAGGCGTGCACTGAGACAATGATGCGGTTTTCTATGGTATCGACTGGCAGCACAAAATCTTTATGCATCGCGCCGTCCAGCGATGCCCCGTACCCCGGCACCAGCAGATAACGCTGTGCGTTCTCCCGCCGGATGCGCGGACCGTATCCACAAAAGACTGGTTCAGCGCGTTGATGCAGCGCACGGCTTCCGCGCTTCTCGCGTCGCCTGAATTCAGCCACCATTCCAGACTCGTGCCCTTCAGGCGCGGCTCGTTGAGCGATTCGAAAATCAGCCGCTCATCGGTATCGCGGAACGCCTCGGCCAGCTGCGACCAGATGGCCGTCAGATAGGCTTTGGAGCTCTCCAGATGCGCTTCATCGGGATAGACAAACGCAGGATCAATATCGTGGTGCGTATTGACGATCACAAAAAGCCCCGCGTCCAGCGCATAACCGATCACTTCCCGCACACGGGCAAGCCAATCGGCATCGATCACAAAATCCGCATCCACATGGTTGTGCCAGGACACGGGTATACGAACCGAGGCAAACCCAGCGCTTTTCAGGGTTTCAAACAGCTGCGGGGTTGTTTTCACGCCCGCCCAGGCAGTTTCATATTGGAGCTTATCCGCTATCCAGTTCGCATCCACGGCATCGAACGTGTTGCCAAGGTTCCAACCGGCTTTCAGCGCGCGGGTAAACCGCAGCGCCTCGGAATCGGGAATCGCAGATTGCTCGATATGGATATCCGCCACCGAAAACTCCTCCCCGGCCGCCGCACAAAAAAGCAGGACAGCCGCACAAATGATGCTTAAACAGCTTTTCAAACGCATCTTGATGCCTCCTCACTCGGCGCTTGGCCGCACAGAAGCGATGTTCTTTTCCATCGGGTAGAACAGCCCCTTGCGCCACACCGCCTCGCCAACCACACGGTAGCCCAGCTTCTCATACAGTCTGAGGGAGTGCGGGTTTTGGGAAAACGCATCCAGCCGCACGCTTTGCATGCCGCTATTGATGAGCATTTCCTCGGCCAGCCGCATCATTTGCCCGCCGATGCCCTGCCCCTGCATGTCCGCGGCTACGCACAGGCGATGCACCACCCGGTAATCAGGCCCCGTATAGCTCCAGTCGGCGGTTTGATAAGCGGGATCGCTTTCCCTGTTCAACGTAATGATTCCGGCAATCTTCCCGCCTGTGCGGGCCATGTATAGCTCCCCGTTTTGCAGGTCCTTTTCCACGTTTGCCTTGTTTGGGTAGACTTCATCCCACTGCGCAATGCCGGACTGGTTCAGGTGCGCCACCACGCCGTACAGCAGCGCGGAGATTGCATCCAGATCATCCGCAGACGCCTTTTCCAAAGCGGTTATGGTCATGGAGTATGTCCTCCCTGTTTCTGCCTTTTGTTTTTACCATACTACCAGAGGCGGTACGGCAAGTAAAGCAGCAAACATCAGCTTTACACGCCGCAACCGCCATGCTACACTGCATATGCAAACCGTGAATGAGGAGCGTTTGAATGAAGAGCAGATTAACCATCCGGCGTCACGAGCGGATCTTTGCCTATGTGCAGATTCTTGTGGGCTGCGCCATCAGCGCGCTATCGTTTCCCATGTTTTTGGTGCAGTATGATATCGCTCCCGGCGGCGTTACGGGTATTGCGACCGTTTTGCACTATCTGTTTTCGTTTCCCATCGGCCTAACCTCGCTGGCATTAAACGTGCCCTTGTTCATCATGGGGTATCGGCTGCTGGGGCGTATCTTTGCGTTCCGCACACTGATCGCGACCATCGTGTTTTCGCTGTTTATCGACTGGCTCCCGGTGATGCCGTTTCCTGCCGATATGCTGCTGAGCGCTGTATTCGGCGGCGTGCTGCTGGGGCTTGGGCTTGGGCTGATTCTGCGCGGCGGCGCGACCACCGGCGGGAGCGACCTGACCGCCAAGATGATTCACGCGCGTTTTCAGCATATCTCAGTCGGCATGATCCTCTTCGCCATCGATTTCTGCGTGGTGATCTCCGCCGCGTTCCTGATTACGCCCAAAGCCGCGTTGTACGCGCTGATTACCATTTTTATCTCGTCACGGGTGATCGATATGGTGGTGCAGGGCTTTGAACGCCATAAAGCCTGCTACATCATTACGCAATACCATGAAACCATCAAGCAGAAGCTGATGGACAGCCTGCAGCGCGGCATCACGGTTTTCTATGCCAAGGGCGGATTCAGCGACGCCGACCACCCCGTTCTGCTGTGCATTATCTCCGCACAGGAGCTTGCGAAGCTGAAACTGATCGTGCGTATGGAGGATGAAAAGGCCTTTGTGTTCATTACCGCCGCGCATGAAGTGCTTGGGGAAGGCTTTGACCGCCTGGATGAAAGCAAATAAACCTTACCGGTTGTCCTCAATGAGCCCGCATTCGTTGAACCTTGCGAACCGCTTGATTCGCTGGTCCACGGCGCGGGCCAGTTTTTTGGTTTGCCGGACCCCGTCCTCGTACCAGAAGTTCTTCACACGCAGCGTGTCCGCTTTTGTGTCCGCAACGGCCTCGATGCGCCCGATGAAGCGGTCGCCGTACAACACCGGTAATACGTAATAGCCATACCTCCGCTTGGCGGCGGGAACATAGATTTCCCAGGAATAATCAAACCCAAACAGCGCGCGGATGAGCTTGCGGTCCCACATCATGCAGTCCAGCGCCGCCAGAAATTCGCAGCGGGGCGTAAAGCTTTCGCCGGATTGTACTCTATCGATCAACGGCGCATCCTCAGCACGGATATACAGAGATTCTTTGATGCCCTCCACTTGCAGCGGCAGGATTCTGTTTTCGGCAAGCAGCTCGGCAAAGACGCGTTCCCGTTCCGGGCCCTTCATGCCCCAAATCCCCAGGTAGGCATCGGAGTTTTTATTCCACAGCATGCCCACCGCGCCGATGCGGCGCAGCACACGCCATTTACGGTGCTCGTGCTCATCGGGCAGCGGATCGGGCGCGCCGATCAGCGCGGGCGGGAGATGCTTGTCCGCCAGGTCGTAGTATTTGCGCGTACCCTTCTTGTGGTGGATCACCAGCTCGCCTGTCGCGTAGAGGTGTTCCAGCACCGCACGGGCGGCGTTGGTCTCCCCCTCCCAGCTGCCGCTCCAGTGGATATGGGAATGCCAGTGAATGCTGCCGTCGATGGGCAACCCATCGCTGGTCACTGCGCCGTGCTTGCGGATATAGTCTTTCGCCTCAGCTTCCAGCTGGGCAAGCCCGTTAAACTTCTCACCGCCGCGGATGGATACGTCGCGGAAACGCTGAAAGTACGGCCAGTTCTCAATCGGCAGGATGGACAGGTTCTTGTCCGGATAATCAAACAGCGCGCGATCCTTATACAAAAGATCGTGCAGCATCTTCTTTTTGAAATTCTTCACGCGCGACTGCAGCGTAAGCTCGGCGTTCTTGCCGCAGGCGTCCACAGGATCAAACTGAATGCAGCCTGCCTGCCGCACGTAATCCAGCGCGCCCTGCTTTTCCACAAAGGTATACTCGCCAATCAAACCCTGCTTTAGGAGCAGGTACTGCCTTGCTTGCTGGTTCGTTAACTTCATGAACGCATAATCCTTTTTAACCGTCTAAGTCCATCGATATACTCTATTGGTCAATGGTGGCAAAAGAACGCACCTGGTGGCGAATTTTTCCAGCATTGGCCGAATTAGTTCTTCAACGCCTGTATCGGCGCGGGGATGCGGCCGCCGCGTTTGATGAATGCGGCGGGGCTGACCTTGTTGATCGGCATGACCGGGCCCTCGCCAAGCAAGCCCCCAAACGACAGGTGGTCGCCCGCCTGTTTGCCGATGGCCGGGATGACGCGCACGGCGGTGGTCTTGGTGTTGATCATGCCGATGGCCGCCTCGTCGGCGATCATGGCGGAGAGCACCTCGGCAGGGGTATCGCCGGGAACGATAATCATGTCCAGCCCCACGCTGCATACAGCGGTCATGGCCTCAAGCTTTTCCAGAGTCAGGATACCCTTCTCCGCCGCCGCGATCATGCCCGCGTCCTCGCTGACGGGGATAAACGCGCCCGATAGGCCGCCCACCGATCCGCTGGCCATGACGCCGCCCTTCTTCACCGCGTCGTTGAGCAGCGCCAGCGCGGCGGTTGTCCCGTAAGCGCCGACGGTTTCCAGCCCCATGGCTTCAAGCACATCGGCAATGCTATCGCCAACGGCAGGCGTGGGCGCAAGCGACAGGTCCACAATGCCGAACGGCACGCCCAGCGCCTTGCCCGCGACCTCGCCAACAAGCTGCCCCATGCGCGTGATTTTAAACGCCGTCCGCTTGACAATCTCGGCAACGCCGCTCAAATCCAGCCCCCTGGCATCGTTTTGCAAGGCGCTGCGTACCGCGCCCGGGCCGGAAACGCCGATGTTGATGACCACATCCGGCTCGCCGATGCCGTGGAACGCGCCCGCCATAAAGGGGTTGTCCTCCGGCGCGTTGCAAAACACCACCAGCTTTGCCGCGCCGATGCAGCTGCGGTCGGCTGTGCGCCTGGCGGCATCCAGAATGATGTCGCCCATCATGGCAACGGCATCCATATTGATGCCGGACTTCGTGGTGCCGATATTCACGCTTGAACAGACCTTTTCCGTCTCGCTCAAAGCCTGCGGGATGGATTTCAAAAGCCGCACGTCGCCCGACGCAAACCCTTTGTGAACCAGCGCGGAATACCCGCCGATAAAGTTGATGCCCACCGTATTCGCCGCCCGTTCCAGCGCCTTGGCGTAGTTTACAGGGTCAGCGTCCGGCGCACAGCCAAGCAGCATGGCAACCGGTGTCACCGACACGCGCTTGTTCACGATGGGGATGCCGTACTCCGTGGAAATACGGTTGCAGACCGGCACCAGGTTCTCGGCGTGGCGCACGATTTTCTCGTAAATCTTCGCGCAGGCCTTGTCCGCGTCTGTATCGATGCAATCCAGCAGGCTGATTCCCATGGTAACCGTACGCACATCCAGATTCTCATCATGGATCATGCGCAGGGTCTCCAGGATTTCCTCGGCGTTAATATTGGTAAATCGTCTCATATCCGCTTATTCCTTTAGATTTTATGGGTCACGTCGTAGATTTCCTGCCGCGTGACGCTCACATTGACCCCCAGCGCCGTGCCCGCCTCCGTAAGCTTTCCGGACAGGGCGTCAATGGTGATTTCATCGGGCAGCGTCACCAGCATGATCATGGCAAACGTACCCCGCAGGATGGTCTGCGTGACCTCTTCAATATTCACATGGTTGTCCGCGCAAATGGTGGAAACGCGCGCCAGAATACCAACCTTATCGGCTCCGATAACCGTGATCACAGCATTCATTGTACCCAAATCTCCTTTTGGTTCATTCTCGGAAATTATAGCACAGCCGAGACATAAATGTATACAAACCCCTTGCGTTTCAAAGACTTTCGATGATCAGGTTTTTGGATTCGTACTGGGTTTGCGAAATTTTTCTATAAATTTGTGATTTAGTTATTGACATATGCCATTAATGGTGTATACTGAGCTTGTAAATGGCATATGTCAATAACGCAAAGGAGGTGTTGTATATGCCGAATATGGATGGAACTGGCCCCCGCCTTGAAGGCCGCCGCATGCACGGCGGTATGGGCTACGGGCATCATCAGGGTCAGGGAAGCCACTGCGGCCACAGGCGCGGCCATGGATTCCCAGCCGGCCACCCGCTGCACGACGGCTGCCGCTGCGGCCTGGGGCCCTGCGCTCAGGTTGCGCAGGATAATAAGGCTGTGTTGGAAGCGCACAAAGAAGCGCTGCAGCGCAGCTTGGACAATGTTGAGAAGCGCCTGGAAAAACTGTAAACCGACGATGGCCGAAGGACGCTTCGGCTATCGTAGTTAAGGAGGTACCCATGCCACGCCCCAGAAAACGAAGAAACATATGTTGCCTCCCCGATATCAGCGAGTTTATGCCGGTGGGCATGCATGGCCGCCAGCATGATATTGTTATTCTGGCAATCGACGAATATGAAGCGATACGCCTGATTGATTACGAGGGACTCTCCCAGGAAGAATGCAGCGACAATATGAATATCGCGCGCACCACCGCCCAGCAAATCTACGCAAACGCCCGCAAAAAAATCGCCCGCGCATTGGTGGAGGGCCTGCCTATCCGCATCCAGGGCGGCGATTACCGCATCTGCAACGGTGAAAGCGACTTTTGCGGTCGCAACGGATGCATGCGGCACAGGGGCAAGCGCCATTGCACAATTGAACAGGAGGAAACCACTTGAAAATCGCAATTCCGATGGACGAAAATCAAAAGAATGTATGCGTCTCCTTTGGCAGAGCGCCATATTTTCTGTTCCATGATACCGATACGAATACAGCAGAGCTTCTCTCAAATCCGGCGGCAAGCGCAACCGGCGGCGCGGGCATCCAGGCGGCGCAGTTCGCCGTGGATAACGGCGCAAACGCGCTGATCACCGTACGCTTAGGGCAAAACGCTGCGGATGTACTGCTTGCGGCAGACATAAAAGTGTATAAAGCAGCGCAAGGAAGCGCCGAGGAAAACCTCGCCTCGTTTTCGCAAGGCAAGCTGCAGGCGCTGGAAAGCTTTCACCCGGGCTTTCATGGAAACGTATGAAAATCGCAGTTTTATCCGGCAAGGGCGGTACGGGCAAGACATTCGTATCCGTCAACCTGGCGGCGGTTGCCGCAAATACGGCTTATATCGACTGCGACGCCGAAGAGCCCAACGGTTACCTGTTCCTAAAACCCGAAGAAGAGCAAACCGAAATCGTATATACAACGGTGCCTGTGTTTGACGCGCATACATGCGACGGCTGCCGCAAGTGCGTGGATTTCTGTCATTTTAACGCGTTGGCGTTTGTTAAGGGCAGGCCCAAGGTATTCCCCGAGATCTGCCACGCCTGCGGCGGCTGTACGCTCGTCTGCCCACGGGGCGCTGTTACGGAGGAAAAACGCGCGATCGGTACGGTGTCGCAAGGGGTATCCAATGGTATTCCAATTGTAACCGCCGCACTGAATCTGGGCGAGGCTTCTGCTGTTCCTATCATCCGGGCTGCCGTTCAAAAAGCGGGTGACAATGCCGTGATTGACAGCTCTCCCGGCAGCGGCTGTCCGGTAACAGAATCCGTATCGGGTGCGGATTATTGTCTCCTGGTGGCTGAGCCTACAGCATTTGGCCTGCACAACCTGCGTATGGTACACGAGCTTGTCACCCTCCTCCATAAACCCTACGGCGTGATCGTCAACAAATCCAACGGCATTTATCAGCCACTGGAAGATTACTGCGGAAAGAACCGTATACCAATTCTCCTGCGGATACAATACAGCAAAAAGATTGCAAAGATCAGCGCAGGTGGTGCGCTGGCCGTTAACCACAGCGCCGAGATGCGGCGGTTGTTTGAAATACTTTGGGAAACCACCAGTCAGCAGGTCGAACAATGAAAAAGCTTTTGATTATCAGCGGGAAGGGCGGCACAGGGAAAACCACGGCAGCCGCCGCGTTCATCCGGTTTGCAGATGCCCATGCCTATGCCGACTGCGACGTGGATGCGCCCAACCTGCACCTTGTCGCCGGGCAAACAGGCAAGCCGCAGACAAGCGACTACTTTGGCTCACAGAAAGCCTCCATTGATCCGCAGGCTTGCATCGGCTGCGGTCTATGCGCCAAATCCTGCCGTTTTGACGCGATCCGCAAGAACGGCAATATCTATACCGTGCACGAATACGCCTGCGAAGGCTGCGGTGTTTGCGCGTATGTATGCCCAAGGGGCGCAGCCAGCCTGTACGACGATATCGCCGGGCAGGTGACGCTCTACCCTGGCGAACGCGTTTTTGCCACAGCAGAGCTGAAGATGGGGCGCGGTAACTCCGGCAAGCTGGTGGCCTCGGTAAAATCCACGCTGAACAGCCATGCGCCGCAAGCCGACCTGGCAATCATCGACGGTTCTCCCGGCATCGGCTGCCCGGTTATTGCCTCCATGAGCGGTGTCGATCTGGCGTTGATCGTAACCGAACCCTCGGTATCCGGCATCAGCGATCTGGACCGCATTGTAAAGACCGCCGCCGTGTTCCAAACCCCGACCGCCGTATGCGTCAACAAGGCCGACATAAGCCCGGAGCACACGCAGTCCATCCGCAATTACTGCTTGCAAAATGGTGTTGCGTTTCTGGGCGATATCCCCTACGATCCGCAGGTACCCATCGCCGTAAACGACGGGAAATCCATCGCCGATTTCGATTGTCCCGCCACCCGCGCGCTGCGCAAAGTATATGAGAAAACCATTAAATTACTGGAAGAGGTGACTGTATGATTGTCAAAGTGCTGATGGAAGACACCTGCCCAAACCACGGTTTTCTTTTTGAGCACGGACTGAGCCTGTACATTGAAGCCAGCGGATACAAGATATTATTTGATACAGGCCAGTCGTCCGCGTTTATCCGCAACGCGGAAACGCTGGGCGTTGATCTGGCACAGGTGGATTTTGCTGTGCTGTCTCACGCACATTACGACCATAGCGGCGGCATTTCCAGCTTTCTTCAATTTAACGATCATGCCAAAGTTTATGTGAGCCAATACGCGTTTGATGATATCCGCCACGGACCGGACAAGTACATCGGCCCGGACAAGGCGCTTAAAACCCATCCGCACCTGGTGCCCGTAACCGGAAATATGCGTTTAGCCGACGGTATTTCGGTGTATTCTGGTGAAGGAAACCCTCCGGTTCAACCCGTGCGTTCCTTCGGCCTGACGATGCAGCGGGACGGCGAGCTGCTCCCCGATGATTTCCGCCACGAGCAGTATTTGGAGATTATCGATGGCGGCAGGCGCGTGCTGATCAGCGGATGCTCGCACAAGGGTATTCAAAACATCGTACACTGGTTCAAGCCCGATATACTGATCGGTGGCCTGCACCTGTACAATCTGGACCCGCAGGGCGATGGAAGGGCGGATCTGGACAACGTTGCGCGTGATCTTGCGGAAACAGGCGCTACGTTCTACACCTGTCACTGTACAGGCGTGCCGCAGTACGAGTACCTGAAGCAAGCAATGCGTGATCAGCTTTTTTACATCTCCTCAGGACAGGAGATCACGGTTTGAATCTTGAAGAACTGGTGGAATGTGTATAACCATTCCCCCTTTTGATTTTTGATTTTGGAGGAACGACAATGAGCGAAGACTGTAACCACAACTGCCAGACCTGCGGCGAAAGCTGCAACGAACGGACGAAGGAAAGCCTGCTGGTCAAACCCCACGCCATGAGCCATATCAAAAGGGTGATCGGTGTCGTCAGCGGCAAAGGCGGCGTCGGCAAGAGCATGATCACCTCCCTGCTGGCCGTACAGGCACGCAGGAAGGGTTTGAAAACGGCCATCCTGGATGCCGATATCACCGGCCCGTCCATCCCCAGAGCCTTCGGCCTGCGCACCCGCGCAGAGGGCACCAGCGAGGGCTTTTACCCCGTGCGAACCCAGACCGGGATTGATGTAATGTCGCTAAACCTCTTGACGGACAACGAGACAGACCCCGTAGTCTGGCGCGGGCCGATCATTGCCAATAGCGTCAAGCAGTTCTGGTCGGACGTCATCTGGGGCGAGGTGGACTGTATGTTTATCGATATGCCGCCGGGAACCGGCGACGTTCCCCTGACCGTGTTCCAGTCCATCCCGGTGGACGGTATTGTGATCGTCACCTCTCCTCAGGAGCTGGTTGGCATGATCGTGGAAAAAGCTGTGAATATGGCCGCGCTGATGCACATCCCGGTGCTTGGGCTGGTTGAAAACATGAGCTATGCCACCTGCCCGGATTGCGATAAAAAGATTCATGTCTTTGGCGAAAGCCATGTGGACGCCATCGCTAAAAAGCATGGAATTACGACCATCGCGCAGCTGCCGATTGATACAAGGCTCGCCGCCGCCTGCGATAACGGAACGATTGAACAGTTCGAAGGCAACTGGCTTGACGATATGCTTAAAACCTTGCTTAAATAAAGGAGAGATTACGATGATATTAGCTGCAGCCTGCACCGGAACCCAGATGTGCCCGCATTTCGGGCACTGCGAAAACTTTATGCTCTTTGAGGCTGAGAACGGCAAAATCGTCTCGCAGCAAAGCATCCCCAATCCCGGTCATCGGCCTGGTTTTCTGCCAAACTTCCTGGCAGACCGGGGCGTAACCGTAATGATCGCGGGCGGAATCGGCGGCGGCGCGATCGACATCTTCAACGAGCGCGGCGTCAATGTCGTCACAGGCGCGCAGGGCGACGCGCGTGAAGCTGCACAGGCGTACCTGAATGGAACGCTGGTCTCCACAGGCACACAGTGCCACGAGCACGCGCATCAGGACAGCTGCGGCGAGCATCACCACAGCTGACAGATCAATCGTTTTATCCGGTATAGACTCAAACCTGAAGCACAATCCCAAACGACTTGTTCAGGGAGGTGGACACATTGAGAGAGTTTGTATGCTCCGTTTGCGGGTATGTGTACGACGAGGCCAAGGGCATCCCGGAGGCAGGTATCACCC
>Ga0116151_10005402_pt1 | contig 11052 bp, 8 predicted proteins | sample AD_UKC117_MetaG_FD_89893 | JGI IMG/M metagenome (GOLD analysis project Ga0116151, IMG submission 89893) | Active sludge microbial communities of municipal wastewater-treating anaerobic digesters from Hong Kong - AD_UKC117_MetaG | ecosystem: Engineered > Bioreactor > Anaerobic > Digestate... | reverse complement strand
GTCATCTGCCAGGGCCTCACCGGTTCGCAGGGGACGTTCCATACCGAGCAGGCGATCGCCTATGGCACGCGCATGGTCGGCGGCGTAACGCCGGGCAAGGGCGGTTCGGTCTGGAAGGGCGGCGAGGCGGCCAAAGGCGCGGAGCTCCCGGTGTTCGACACGGTCGCTGAGGCTCGCGAGAAGACCGGCGCCGACGCCAGCGTGATCTACGTGCCGCCCCCCTTCGCGGCGGATTCGATCCTCGAGGCGATCGCCGCCGAGGTTCCGCTCGTCGTCTGCATCACCGAGGGCATCCCGGTTCTCGACATGGTGAAGGTCAAACGCGCCCTCGACGGCTCGAAGACGCGCCTTGTCGGCCCGAACTGCCCGGGCGTGATCACGCCGGGCGAGTGCAAGATCGGCATCATGCCGGGCCATATTCATCGCGACGGCCATGTCGGGATCGTCTCCCGTTCGGGCACGCTGACCTATGAAGCCGTCCACCAGACGACCTCGGCGGGCCTCGGCCAGTCGACCTGCGTCGGCATTGGCGGCGACCCGGTCAAAGGCACTGATTTCATTGACGTCCTCGAGATGTTCCTCGCCGATGACGACACCACGTCGATCATCATGATCGGCGAAATCGGCGGCTCGGCCGAGGCGGAAGCGGCCCGTTTTCTCGCTTCCAACAAAGTCAAAAAGCCGACGGTCGGCTTTATCGCCGGCGTCACGGCCCCTCCGGGCCGGCGCATGGGCCATGCGGGCGCGCTCGTTTCCGGCGCGGACGACACGGCGGCGGCGAAGATCGAGGCGATGAAGCAAGCCGGCATCGCAGTGGCCCCGACGCCGGCCTCCATGGGCCGGACCCTTCTCGAAATTCTCAAAAAATAAATGTCGAATGCCTAACTGTCGCTGCCATGACCATTGAAACGCCGGACGGTTCGCGTATCTACAAAAATAAACCGCGCAAAAAACCGTTCCTCATCTGGATAGCGTCATGGCTAAAGACGGCGACGTACCCGTAGGCGGGGGATCACAATCCCCCGACACTTTGATCGCAGACGACAGTTTCCTCTCCGGCGCCAATGCGGCTTATCTCGAAGCCGAATATGCGCGTTATGCGGCCAATCCCGCATCGGTTTCCAAGGAATGGCGCGTCTTTTTTGAAAAAATGGGCGAAGGCGGCGCGCCGAAAGCCCCGAGCTGGGAGCGGCGCGACTGGCCCCCGGCGGCCAATGGCGAGCTTGTCTCCGCACTCGATGGAAACTGGGCGGTGTCCGAGCCGGCCCTGAAAGCCAGGATCGAGGCGCGGGCGCCCGGCGCGAGCGAGGCCGAGGTCCGCCGCGAAACGCAGCATTCGATTCGCGCGCTGATGCTTATCCGCGCCTATCGCATTCGCGGCCACCTCATCGCCGATCTCGACCCGCTTCATCAGACCGAGAAAAGCCTTCACCCCGAACTCGATCCGGCTAGCTATGGCTTTACGGATGAGGACTGGGACAGGCCGATCTTCATCGACAACGTTCTCGGCCTCGAAACGGCGACCCTGCGCGAGATCATCGACATTCTGCGTCGGACCTATTGCGGCACCTTCGCCGTCGAATTCATGCACATCTCCGACCCGGAGCAGAAAGCGTGGATCCAGCAGCGCATCGAAGGTCCGGATAAGGAGATTTCCTTCACCAATGAAGGAAAGCAGGCGATCCTGAAGAAGCTTATTGAAGCGGAAGGCTTCGAGAACTTCCTGCAGAAGAAATATACGGGCACGAAGCGTTTCGGTCTCGATGGCGGGGAATCGATGGTTCCTGCGCTTGAGCAGATCATCAAACGCGGCGGCGCGCTCGGCGTGCAGGAGATCGTCATCGGCATGCCGCATCGCGGCCGCCTCAACGTTCTCGCCGCAGTGATGGGTAAGCCCTATCACCACATCTTCCACGAATTCCAGGGCGGCAGCGTGACGCCCGACGATGTCGGCGGATCAGGCGACGTCAAATACCACCTTGGCGCCTCGTCGGACCGCGAGTTTGACGGCAATCGCGTCCATCTTTCGCTGACGGCGAACCCCTCGCATCTTGAAGCGGTCGATCCGGTCGTTCTCGGCAAGGCGCGTTCGAAACAGGATCGCATCGAGCCGGCCGCCGAACTCGATACGCCGCGCACGCATGTCATGCGGCTTCTCCTTCATGGCGACGCCGCGTTCGCGGGGCAGGGGATCGTCGCGGAATGCCTCGGCCTTTCCGGCCTGCGAGGCTATCGCGCCGGCGGGTGCATCCACTTCATCGTGAATAACCAGATCGGCTTTACGACGAGCCCGAAATTCGCACGGTCTTCGCCCTATCCCTCGGATGTCGCGAAGATGGTCGCGGCGCCGATCTTCCATGTGAATGGCGATGATCCGGAGGCGGTGGTTTACGCCGCCAAGGTCGCGACAGAGTACCGTCAGCGCTTCGGCGCCGATGTCGTGATCGACATGTTCTGCTATCGCCGCTTCGGCCACAATGAAGGCGACGAGCCGAGCTTCACGCAGCCCATCATGTACAAGAAGATCCGCGCGCATTCGACGACGCGCGAGATCTACGCAGAGCGCCTCGTGCGCGAAGGGGTCATCGAAGCGGGCTGGGAAGAAACAGAACGCGAAAATTTCCGTCAGTTTCTCGATAACGAATTCAATTCCGCGGAAGCCTTCAAGCCGAACAAGGCGGACTGGCTCGACGGGCAATGGTCGGGCTTCGTGCCGCCGATGGATGACGATCGGCGCGGCGATACGGCCGTCGAAATCGACACGCTGAAGAAAATCGGCAAGGCGATCACGAGCTATCCGTCGAACTTCAAGGTCCACCGGACGCTTGCGCGCATTCTCGAGCAGAAGCGCGAGACCTTCGAGACCGGTCAGAATGTCGACTGGGCGAGCGCCGAGGCCTTGGCCTTCGGCGCGCTCACGCTGGAAGGGTTCGGCGTCAGGCTTTCCGGCCAGGATTCGCGCCGCGGCACCTTCTCCCAGCGCCACGCCGTCTTCATCGATCAGGAGACGGAGAAAACCTATACGCCCCTGAAGCATCTTAAAGGCGCGACGGGGACGTTCGAGGTTCACGATTCCGACCTTTCGGAATTCGCGGTGATGGGCTTCGAATACGGTTATTCGCTCGCCAATCCGAAATATCTCGTTCTGTGGGAAGCGCAGTTCGGCGACTTCGCGAACGGCGCGCAGGTCATCGTCGATCAGTTCCTTTCTTCGGGCGAGCGCAAATGGCTTCGCATGTGCGGGCTCGTGCTTCTCTTGCCGCATGGTTACGAAGGTCAGGGGCCGGAGCATTCTTCTGCGCGGCTTGAGCGCTATCTCCAGCTTTGCGCGCAGGACAACATTCAGGTCGCGAACTGCACGACGCCGGCGAACTATTATCACATCCTTCGCCGGCAGATGCGGCGGAACTTCCGCAAGCCGCTCATTCTGATGACGCCGAAATCGCTCCTGCGCCACAAGCGCTGCGTTTCGTCGCTTGCGGAAATGGGGCCTGGTTCATCCTTCCACCGGGTGCTCTGGGACGACGCCGAGTATAAACCCGGCTCGACCGTAAAACTCGTTTCGGATGACAAGATTCGCCGCGTCGTTCTCTGCTCGGGCAAAGTCTACTACGACCTGCTCGAAGAGCGTGAAAAGCGCGGCGTCAACGACGTCTACCTGTTGCGCGTCGAGCAATTCTATCCGTTCCCGGCGCAATCGCTCATGGCTGAACTTCAGCGCTTCAAGAAGGCGGACATGGTCTGGTGCCAGGAAGAGCCGAAGAATATGGGCGCGTGGTTCTTCATGGAGCCGAACATCGAGTGGACGCTCGATCAGATCGGCGCGAAGTCGAAACGCGCGCGCTATGTCGGCCGCGCCGCCTCGGCTTCGACTGCGACCGGTTTGATGAGCCGCCATAATATCGAACTTAACGACTTCCTGAACGAAGCGCTGGGCTGACGGCGCGACCGCGCGCGTCATGTTTTCACCGACGGAGACCGAAGAGAATGACGACCGAAATTCGCGTGCCGACCCTGGGCGAGTCTGTGACCGAGGCGACGATTGCGCGCTGGCTCAAAAATCTCGGCGAAGCTGTCTCCGCCGATGAGCCGCTGGTCGAACTCGAAACCGACAAGGTTTCGGTCGAAGTGCCGGCGCCTGCCGCAGGCGTCCTGTCGGAGATCGCTGCGAAAGCAGGCGATACAGTCGGCGTCAATGCGCTCCTTGGCGCGATCAGCGAAGGCGGCAAGGCTGCGAAAGCCGCGCCCGCCGCTGCGAAATCGAAACCTGCCGCTTCCGCTGCGCCTTCCAAAGGCGGGCGTGAAGTTGAAGTGCGCGTGCCGCCGGGCGGCGAATCCGTCACGGAAGCCGATGTCGGCGAGTGGCTGAAGAAGGAAGGCGATTTCGTCGCGCTCGACGAACCTATCGTCAGCCTCGAGACGGATAAGGCGGCGATGGACGTGTCTGCGCCGGTCGCTGGCGTCATCAAACGTATCGCTGCGAAGGTGGGTGAGACTGTTGAAGTCGGCGCGCTTCTCGCTGTCATCGCCGAAGGCGAGGGAGCTGCAAAGAGCAATGGCGCCGCCGCCGCTCCGGCCCCGGCCCCGAAGGCGTCCGCAAAGTCCGAAGCGTCTCTTTCGCCTGCGCCCCGCCGCGTCGCGGCCGAAGCCGGGCTCGACGCTTCAAAGATCGCCGGCACGGGCAAAGATGGCCGCGTGACGAAGGGCGATGCGCTCGCCGCCGCCGCGTCCGTTCAGCAACAGGCGAAAGCGCCTGCGCAGCCTGTAACGCCGCGCGCCACCGGTCCGCGCGAAGAGCGCGTGAAGATGTCTCGCCTTCGCCAGACGATCGCGCGCCGCCTGAAAGAAGCGCAAGAGACCGCCGCCATGCTCACGACGTTTAACGACGTCGATATGGGCGCGGTGATGGATCTGCGCAAAGAATACAAAGACCTTTTCGAGAAGAAGCACGGCATCAAGCTCGGCTTCATGTCCTTCTTCGTGAAAGCCTGCGTTCACGCGTTGAAAGAAGTGCCGGATGTCAACGCCGAGATCGACGGCACGGACATCATCTACAAGAACCACTACGACATCAGCATCGCTGTCGGCACGGACAAGGGCCTCGTCGTGCCGGTGCTGCGGGACGCCGACACGATGTCGCTCGCGGAGATCGAGCTCGCCATCGCCGACTTCGGCAAGCGCGCCCGCACTGGCGAGCTGAAAATCGAAGAGATGCAGGGCGGCACCTTCTCCATCACCAATGGCGGCATTTACGGCTCGCTCATGTCGACGCCGATCCTCAACCCGCCGCAGTCCGGCATTCTCGGCATGCACCGCATCGAAGAGCGCCCGGTCGCGCGCGGCGGCCAGATCGTGCTCCGCCCGATGATGTATCTCGCGCTCTCCTATGATCACCGCATCGTCGACGGCAAAGGCGCGGTGACATTCCTCGTTCGCGTCAAGGAAAACCTCGAAGATCCGCAGCGCCTGCTGCTCGATCTTTAATTTAGAGCGGAGCGGAATCCGTGCAGGGAAGATTCAAGTCGGGCGCATCGCGCTCGGTGTTGTTCGGAACGGTGCGAGCAGCCGTCCTGACGTTTCTTGCTCTTGCGCCGGCGGCGTGCGCTTCGGCGGGCGCGAAAGAGGCAGGCGCTGTGACCGCGAAGGAGATGCAGACGATCGACGCGGAAGCTGCCGCGCAGGTCGAGGCCTATTTCGGCGCGCCGTTCTCCGAGCAACCCAAAATTACCATCGCCGAAAATCGCGCCGCCTTTAATGCGGCCTTCCCCCCGGAATGGGGCATGAGCGAAACTGAATGCTGGATGGTCGGCGTTGGCGTCGCCGACTTTCTGGTCGTTCTGTCGCCCTCGGCTTGGGCGGCGGAAGCTTGCGAGCATGACGGGTCGGACCGCGCGGAAGTAAAACGTATCGTCGCACATGAGCTGACGCACACCTATCATGGCCAGCGGAACCCGACGCGCGATTTCACCGGCGCGGAATCTCTCTCCTGGTTCATCGAAGGTCTTGCGACATCGGTCGCCGAACCTGAAATCGACGGCCGTCGCGCGCGCGTCGTCGCCGCGTTCAACAAAGGGACCGCGCCGGCAAAGCTTGAAGCGGTCTGGTCCGGCGATACGCGTTATCAGATGGCGGGCTTGCTGGTCGATTATATCGATCAGAAATGGGGCCGCAAAAAAATCATCGAGCTGCTTCCCGCTGTGACGCAGGAAGATGCGCTCAAAATTCTCGGAATCGGGGAAGATGAACTCCTGTCCGATTTTCGCGCATGGGCGTCTGCGGGCGCTGAAAACAAGTAACTGACCTGCGCTCTCTCTCGCGCGGTCTTGATCTTTCCGTTCACAAACCTTGGACTTTTTCTTCATGTCGTCTCAATTTGACGTAATCATCATCGGCGGCGGCCCTGGCGGCTATAATGCGGCGATCCGCGCCGGACAGCTCGGCCTCAAGACCGCGATCATCGAGAAGCGCGAAACGAAAACGCTCGGCGGCACGTGCCTCAATGTCGGGTGCATTCCGTCAAAGGCGATGCTCCACGCGTCCGAGCTTTATGAGACAGCGACGACCCGCTTTGCAGCGCTCGGCATCAAGACAGGCGCCGTCTCTTTCGATCTGCCGCAAATGCTGAAGCAGAAAGACGAAGCCGTCGACGGCCTCACCAAAGGCGTCGCGTACCTCATGAAGAAGAACAAGGTCGAGGTCTTCCTCGGCGCTGGCGAGATCACCGCGCCTGGCAAGGTGCGCGTCACCGCTGAAGATGGAAAATCGCAGGACCTTGAAACCAAGAACATCATCATCGCGACGGGCTCGGAAGTAACGCCGCTCAAAGGCGTCGAGATTGATGAGAAACAGATCGTCTCTTCGACGGGCGCACTTTCGCTTCCGTCCGTACCGAAACATATGATCGTCATCGGCGGCGGCGTCATCGGTCTTGAGCTAGGCTCTGTCTGGCGCAGGCTCGGCGCGAAAGTGACGGTCGTTGAGTTCCTCGATCGCATCCTGCCGACGATGGACGGCGAAGTCTCGAAGACGTTTCTCCGTATCCTCAAGAAGCAGGGCATGGAGTTCAAACTCTCTTCCAAGGTGACGGGCGTTGAGAAGCTGAAGACGAAGTTGAAAGTCGCGATTGAACCTGCCGCCGGCGGCGCGGGCGAAACGATCGAGGCGGATGTCGTTCTGCTCGCGATCGGTCGCCGGCCTTACACGGCGGGGCTCGGCCTTGAGAAGGCGGGCGTGGCGCTGGATCAGCGCGGCTTCATCCTCACCGATCATTTCCGCACGAACGTTCCGGGCATATGGGCGGTCGGCGACTGCATCCACGGGCCAATGCTTGCGCATAAAGCCGAAGATGATGGAACCGCCTGCGCCGAGCTGATCGCCGGGAAAGCGGGCCATGTGAATTACGATGCGGTGCCGAGCGTCGTTTATACCGAGCCCGAAGTCGCCTCAGTCGGCAAGACGGAGGAAGACCTCAAGAAAGCGGGCGTCGAATATAAGGTCGGGAAGTTTCCGTTTTCCGCCAACAGCCGGGCCAAGACCAATCATGAGACGGAAGGTTTCGTCAAAATTCTCGCTGACGCGAAGACGGACAAGCTTCTTGGTTGCCACATCATCGGCGTCGGCGCGGGCGAACTCATCGCCGAGGCGGTGAGCGTTCTCGAATTCGGCGGCGCCTCGGAAGACATCGCGCGCACCTGCCACGCTCACCCGACGCGCTCGGAAGCCGTGCGTCAGGCCGCGATGGGCGTCGAAGGCTGGACGATGCAGGCGTGAGCGGGGCTGCGCTCACGTTCTCCGATTTCATCGGCTTCGGCGGAGTCGCCATTATCGTCTCCACCTACCTGCTCCTGCAGGTTGGAAAAATGAGCGCCAATCGGCCCTTTTATCCCGGCGCCAATGCGATTGGCGCGGCGATGGTTCTCTTTTCTCTTTATTTTCGGCCGAACCCGCCCTCGGTCGTCATCGAATCTTTCTGGCTTGCGATCAGCATCTTGGGGTTCGTCCGGGCGCTGACGATCAAGCGTTGAGGGTGTCCCCCAATTTTTTCGAAAGCGCGTCTGCGCCGCCAGGCGGGTAGGGCCGCGCCGGGCCGCTCCCCCAGATCGGTCCCGGCCATGTTGCATCGCCTTCGAAGCGCGCGGCGACATGCACATGCAACTGACGCACGATATTGCCAAGCGCGCCGATATTGATCTTGTCAGCGCCTGTCACCTCTTTGAGCGCCGCCGCCGTCTTTGCGATCTCCTCAATTAATACAGTCCGCTCCTCAGCGGACAGATCATGAACTTCGATCGCGCCCGATCGCTTCGGAATGAGAATGATCCAGGGAAAGCGCGCGTCCTTCATCAACCGCACTGCACAAAGACTAAGGTCGCATATGGGGTTTGTGTCTTCAGCAAGCTGAGGGTCGAGTTCGAAGGGCGCCATGAGAGCTCCAAGCACTGGATTTCAGAGGAAAATTCGTCCTAGACTGGCCTTTCACGCTCGCGGGGTTTCCCGCGGCTTTTGTTATAGGGCCGGTTCTTGAAACGCGGCCGGGCGCGAGGGGCGCTTGAACTGGAGGGAGCATGTCTGAGCTTGACGCTGAAGCTTCGGGTAGCCTGATCACCGAAAGAAAAACCTGGTTCGGTCATCCGCGCGGCCTCGCTGTCTGTTTCTTCACCGAGATGTGGGAGCGCTTCTCCTACTACGGCATGCGCACGATTCTCGTGCTTTACCTTACCAAATATCATCTGTTCACGGCGGGCAAAGCGAGCCTCATCTACGGCGCCTATGCTGGCCTTGTGTATATGATGCCGATTCTTGGCGGCTATTTCGCTGACCGCTATCTCGGTCAACGAAAGGCGGTGACCTATGGCGCGATCCTGCTCGTCATGGGGCATGGTCTCATGGCCTTCCACGGGCCTGAAGCCTACATGGATGGCGACACCGTCGTCCGCAACGATCTCTACATCAATATCTTCTTCTTCGCGCTTGCGCTGATCATCACCGGCGTCGGTTTCCTCAAGGCGAATATCTCGACGATCGTCGGCGCTCTTTATGGCGAGAACGATCCGCGCCGGGATGGCGGCTTCTCGATCTTCTATATGGGCATCAACCTTGGTTCGTTCATCTCGACGCTTCTCGTCGGATATGTGGGCGAAACCTATGGCTGGAACTACGGCTTCGGCATCGCCGGCATCGGGATGCTCTTCGGTCTTCTCGTGTTCCTCAGCGGACAGAAACTGCTTGAAGGCAAGGCCGAACCGCCGAGCCTCGAGCGCCTGAAGGCGAAATCGCCGATCGGCCTGAGCAACGAAGTCTCGATCTATCTCTTTGGTGCGGCGCTGGTCTGCGTAAGCTGGCTCTTGATGCAGTATCAGGAGTTTGTCGGACAGTTGCTTGGGCTTTCCGGCGGCATCATGGTTCTGATCATCCTGGGTTATGCATTCACGAAATGCGAAAAGGTCGCCCGCGATCGCCTCATCGTCGCGACCTTCCTCATTGCAATTCAGTCTGTGTTCTGGGCCCTTTTCGAGCAGCAGGCCGCAAGTTTGACGCTCCTCGCCGATCAGCAGTTCGATCTCAATATTATGGGGATCCAGATCATGGCGTCGCAGGTTCAGTTCATGAACCCGCTGTTCATCGTGCTCTTCGCGCCGGTGTTCGCATGGCTTTGGGTCGCGCTGTCGAAAGGGCGGCTGGAGCCGTCGTCGCCAGGAAAGTTCGGCATCGCCATGCTTCTGATTGGCCTCGGTTACATTGTCTTCTCATGGGGCATGGGGCTTGATGATTCGACCAACAAGAGTTTCATCTGGCTGGTCTTCATCTATCTCGCCCTTACGCTCGCCGAACTCTGCCTCAGCCCCGTCGGGCTCTCGATGGTGACGAAGCTCAGCGTTCCGCAGATTGTCGGCATGATGATGGGGACGTGGTTCCTTTTCACGGCGCTCGGCAATTATGTCGCCGGATGGATCAGTTCGCTCACCGGCGCCGGGGAACACGGCGCAAATGCCGGCGCGCTCGACATTCATGCGACGATGGCGGTCTACACGCAGATCGGTCTCATCAGTATCGGCGTCGGCGTCTTCATCCTTGTGCTGACGCCGCTCCTGAACAAAGGCATGCACGGCGTGAAATAGCGCCGGCTTCTATTGAATTGAAACGCTCTGGCCCGGCGAGTACGCTCGCCGGGCTTTTCTTTGGAGATGCGCAATGGCCAATCGGTTGACGAAGATTGTCACGCGTGGCGGCGACAAGGGCGAGACATCGCTTGGCGATGGGACGCGCCTTCCGAAATCCGATCCGCGCATTGAGCTTCTCGGCGAAGTCGACGAACTCAACTGCTGGATCGGCGTCGTCATCGCGCAGGGCGCGGGCGAAGCGGTGCGCGAAGCGCTGGTCGGCGTGCAGCACGATCTTTTCGATCTTGGTGGCGCGCTTTCGATTCCGGGTGCGCCGATGCTGTCGGAAGCTCACCTCGCGCGGCTCGACGAGGCGGCGCAGGCTTTGAATGCGGACCTGCCGCCGCTGAAGGAATTCATTTTGCCGGGCGGCGCTCCTCTGGTCGCGTGGCTGCACGTCGCGCGCGCCGTCGCGCGGCGTGTCGAACGGGCGGCGACGGCGCTGCTGTCGGGCGATGCGAAGGGGGCGCATGCTCTCGCTTATCTCAACCGGCTGTCGGACTATCTCTTCATCGCCGCCCGCGCGGAAGCGCGCCGTCTCGGTGCGCCGGAAACGTTGTGGGAGAAGGGCAAGTCCGCATCGAGCTAACCGAGCGGTCGAAGCGAAAGGGCGCGCTCGCCATTCTTGCCGTGAAGCTCGCTCGCGCTGACGCCGAACACGGATTGAATGGTCATTGGCGAGAGAGCTTCCTCGGGCGCCGCGTCTGCGACGAGCCGCCCCTCGCTGATGACAAGGATGCGCGTGCAGAAGCGCGCGGCGAGATCGAGTTCGTGCAAGGCGGCGATGACGAGACCGCCTTCTTCCGCGCGCGATTTCAGCGCCGCCATAATGGCGAGCTGGCCCCTCGGGTCGAGCGCTGAGACAGGCTCGTCTGCGATGAGGATCGGCGTC
>Ga0116151_10005401_pt1 | contig 11053 bp, 9 predicted proteins | sample AD_UKC117_MetaG_FD_89893 | JGI IMG/M metagenome (GOLD analysis project Ga0116151, IMG submission 89893) | Active sludge microbial communities of municipal wastewater-treating anaerobic digesters from Hong Kong - AD_UKC117_MetaG | ecosystem: Engineered > Bioreactor > Anaerobic > Digestate... | reverse complement strand
GGCGTCTTACTGGGCAGCACGCGCGGGCCGGTACCCGAGCTGGATGTCTACACGCTGATTCACCGCAAACGGATCCGGCTTATCGGCGCTCATGAGATGGGGCAGGGGCTTGACTACGCCATGGGGGTGCGCTGGCCACGGGAAGTGAATTTGCGCCTGCTGGCTGATCTCTTTGCCACCGGACGGTTGCGCGATGGGGGACTCATCAGCCACACCATTCGCGCGGAGGAAGCGCTTACCATCCATGAGAAGCTGAGCACAAATCCTGCTGATTATATGGGGGTGCTGATTGATTGGCGGTAAGCGCCAATCGAGGCAAATAGAGTACGCAACACCTGAGGGCGAACACCTGGTGGGCCACTGCTTCTCTCTGAATATCCGTTCTCAGGCATAGGTCATGAAATAAATATGCCCCTCGTGTGGCTGGCTTGTATTTACCACCAGCACACGAGGGGCACATTTGTACTTCAATACATCCTACTCAGTACACTTACCAGATCCGCAGGTGCTGCCCAACGTAGATGTAGTTCGGGTTGTGCAGTCCATTGACGTGCAGGAGATGGCGGACAGTTGTCCCGTGCCACGCGGCGATTTCACTCAACGTATCACCGGCTTTCACCACATAGTAGCCACTGCCGGAATCGTGATGAGATGGGTAGCTGGGGCCACCATAGATGTTGGGGATGCAGATCTTCTGCCCCACATAGATGTAGCTCGCATTGCTCAGCCCATTGGCCGCGGCCAAGGAGTAGGTGTTAATGCCGTACCACTTTGCAATCTCAGAAAGGGTATCGCCTGGACGCACCCAATAGTAACTCGTGCAGCCTGCCGGTGCGCCACTTGCCGCAGGAATATAGATCCGTTGCCCAACATAGACATAGCTGGCATTGGAGAGGCCATTGGCGGCGACAAGTGCATTTACCGTGACACTGTAGCGGCGGGCAATGTGAGACAATGTTTCACCTGGCTTCACAATGTGCACCATACCACTGGCGGTCGGAGCCTGCGCGGGCGCTGCTGAGACTGCCACCGGAATCAATGCTGCTGTCAGTGTGAAGACCAGGATCGCCGCAAGCAAGAGACGATGGTTAACGAAAGACTTGGAAAGACGTGTTAACATAGATAGCTCCTTTTTCATGATGATGGTTTGACACAGCAAGCACAACGTGGCACAGCCTTAGGATAGGGCAAGTTTTTGCCCTGCCCTATTTATATCTGGCCCAATACAGATTACCAGCTTTGTTGCCGCCAAAAAGTGAATTTGCACCCAACCTAAGCATTACCTGCGTTTTTTGTTAGTATTTCCCGGCGTAAATAAAGCCAGCGCAATTTTTGCCTGTTCCCACGGGTGGCTTGGCCTGATTTGCTGCAGCACTGTATCTGTCTTCTATAACAGCATACCAACGTAGCGTTGATTTTTCGTTGATTCTAACTATTGTTTGTAAGAATTATGGCATATCCAACGAAAAGTCAGCGAGATGCTGATAATTTGGACCCTCATATAGTGAAGACGTTATCAACGCATCATTTGTTACGTCCTTTGTGATCATTTTCTTCCATTTTCCGCCATCTGGCTTTACGGTATGCTTAGTTTTCTCCCGTGATACAATTCTCGGTAGGCTCCCGGTATGGGGTTGTTGTCACCTGATTACACTAGAATCGGGGGGCGCTGTTTACACTTGAACAACTCTGTCCCGGTAGACTACCCAATTCTCAACAAAGAGTTATCGTTGTAATAGCCATGACAACTTTGGCTGAGCATATTACTTGGGCTCATATACGTTCCCCTGGTGAAATCGCATAAATCCTCAGAGAGAATCGCGCTGATTTCACCGCTTCGTTCATGTGAGCGTACTTTGCAACTTTGCCGCTTTCGGTTAAAGTATCAGTACTCATCTCTGCCATTTGTTGCAGACTTTTCGGTTGCGGTCTACCCATCGAAAACGAATAACCAGAGAGAAACATAGAAAGTGACCCATATGAAGGTTTTTGTCACCGGCCACCGTGGCCGGATCGGTTCTGAAATTACGCGCCTTTTGGAAGCAGATGGACACACCGTGGTTGGCTTTGATCGGGCCGATGGCCAAAGTGTGCTCGACGGTGCCGCTGTGCGCGCCGCGGCAGTGGGTTGTGAGGCTGCCATTCATCTGGCGTCGCTCTTGGGTGGGCCAAACGATGATCCCGAAGAGACCATGCAGGTGAGCGTCATGGGGTCGTGGCATGTGTTGCAGGCTGCGGAAGCGGAGAAAATGCAACGGGTGATCTACTTTAGCAGTGTCAACGCACTGGGGATCTTCATGGGGCTCAAAACGCCGGATTATCTGCCCATTGACGACGACTACCCGCCCCAGCCGGTGAGTGCCTATGGTCTCTCCAAGCGCCTGGTCGAAGATATGTGCCGCTATTTCACGGAACGCACAGGCATTACAACGATCTGTCTGCGGCCGCCCTGGGTTTCGTCCCCCGAAGCGTTTGAGCGGAGGGCGCAATGGCGAGCGCAAAACAAAAACTTTGATTGGAAAGCGCGCTGGGAGTATGGCGCCTTCTGCGATGTACGCGATGTGGCGCGCGCCGCAGTGTTGGGGCTCACGTGCCCCGACCCGGGCCACGTGACCATTTTGCTCTGCGCCGATCAGATCGGTGCCGACCGTCCCAGCCGAGAGTTGGCCCAAGAGGTCCATCCCGCTGTGCCGTGGCGCGGTGGCCCTGAGTATGATCAGGATCCCCAGCACGCATTGGTGAGTAACCAACGGGCGAAGAAGATTTTGGGTTGGCAGCCGCTGTACGGGTGGCTTGGTCAGAAAGTTGAGGCAGAGGGAAAGGAGTAGGCCGGATGAAACGCTGGTGGCAAATGGGGTTGGTTGCTTCCTTGCTTGTGTTGTTTAGTCTACACATTGGCAAGGCTCAACTGTTGGGCCTGGGAATGGTGAAACGCCCCTCCGTGGTGTGGGCACAGGGTATTGTCGCGGAATCGATTGATGCCACCTTGACCGTGACACCCTCAGCGCCCAAGGTGAATGATCCCGTGCAGGTGACAGTGAGCGGTGTTTGGTCCGATGGCTGTGTTCCCGACCAACTTTCCCATGTCATCACCGACCGCACAATTGCCATTGTTATTGCGATGCCTGATCCCATGCTTGTCTGTGGGCAGGCCTTCACGCCCTGGTCATTAATGGTTGATCTGGGCAAGTTGCCACAAGCGGAGTATCATGTCCAGGTCAGCGGTGCGGTTACACTGTCGACAACCCTGTCTATCACCGGCCATGCGATCTATCTGCCGACAGTCACAGGACCGTGAAGTCACGTCCACTGGGTTCGCTCATCAGCCGAAAGTGTGAGTTGAGAACCGGAGCAGTTCATCACAACCTCTGACAACTCACACTTTTCACAGATGATCCCAAGGGTTTACCACCGCCTCTGGCAACTCACACTTTTTATAGATGAGCTCTAGTGCTGCGAACATTTAATTTTTAGAAATCGCCACCGGTGTACAAGCCGCCTGGGATTTCTAAAAATTAAGCAGCCAAACTACTAGGTTTTATCTGCTAATGAACCGTGCCGTAGCAGCACATAGCCAAGGCGCTCTGTTGATTACAGCCAGGGTTGCCGCCAGTGGCCATGGCGCTACTACTGATGATGGGAGAGAAGATGCGATTGTTTGTTGCGCAACGCCAACGGCGCGTGCCGTACAGAATACAGCTCTCACTGCTTGGCCTCTTGCTGATATTGGCTGGTTGTGGTGGTGGCACCGAGGAAGAGCCACTCGTTCGTGAGCCGGTGACCCTAACCCTCATGGCCTTCAATATCGGTGAGACTTGGGAGCAGGCTGAGGGTTACGCCATTGAACAGTTCCAGTTGCAAGAACCAAATATCTCCTTTGAGCAACGCCCCTTTAATCAGGCACCTCAACAAGCCATGACCAGCACTCCTGCTCCCGATCTAATGACCAGCGGTGCCTACAGCTTCTTGCACCAGGCCGCGCAAAGTGGCCTCGTCATTGATCTCTCGGAACTTTGGGCGGAAACCGGTTTGAACGAGGCCTTTTCACCCGGCTTTCAACAGTTGAGTGCCTACGAGGGCAAGCAGTACTATTTGCCGGTGGCCTTTGCCTGGACCGGCATCTACTACAACCGCCAACTTTTTGCGGATTACGGTCTGCAGCCGCCGACAACCTGGGACGAATTTATCCAAATTTGCGATCAATTGAAAGCCTACGGTGAAATTCCCCTGTCCCTTAGTGGGCAAGATGCCTGGATGTCAATGCTCTGGTTCGATTACCTCGACCTGCGTCTCAATGGCGCCGATGTCCACCGTGCACTCTTGCAGGGGCAGTTGCCTTACAGCGATGCCCGAATTCAAAATGTAATCGAGACGTGGCAGATGCTCTTTGCCAATGGATACTTTGTCGAACGGCCGGAACTCGTCGGTTCACTCGATGCCATTCACAATATCGTCCGTGGCGACAATGGCATGATCGGGCGGCAGAAGAGCGCCATGATTCTCACCGGCCCTTTTTGGATGAGCGATGTTCCCGATGTCTTCCGCACTGAGTTGGATTTCTTTCCATTTCCGACAATGAACGCCAATGTCGCTCCGGCAGAAGTGGTGACAACATTGGGCTACATGGCTCCACGCAGCGGCACACATCCCGAGGCGACCCTGGCCTTTTTGCGCTTTATGGGCTCTTTGGAGGGACAAACCGCCATGGCCCAACAGTTGGGAGCCGCAACGCTTTGGGCACCGGCGCGCAGTGATATCGATGGCGAACTACTCTCCACGGCAGTGAAACAGGGGATGGCACTCACTGCGGAAGCGCCCAATCTTTTTTCGCCCTTTGTGCTCTCGCTGCCCAACGCGGCCTGGGGGCCGGTTGAATTGGCTTGGCAACGGTACATGCGCAACACCGATGAGACAGTTGCCTTTCTCGATGCCTTGGAAGCAATGCGGCAGCGTGGCCAGGCCGAAGGCTGGTGGCAGCAGTAAGGCCCGTGGGTTGTTGGCCAATTTGCGGGGTGCGTACCACATTTTTGAAATTGCGTCGGACGGTCTATCCAGTCCTTCTCGGCAATTCCAAAAGAATGGGACGCACCCAATTTGCGCGTTTCTATTGACATTGACCGTCGGCTCTGTTACACTTTTGCACACGACAGGAAATGCCTGCCCGAAATTGCTCTGTTTCTGTTAGCCCACACCAAATTTTTGGCTAACAAGCGAATTTTAATGAACTGAACCATGCCAAATCGATTTTTTGTTACCTATCCTATTCTTAGCACTAGCGCAATTCTTGCAGAAGGTAGTATGCAGGAGCAATTGTCCGCGGAACGGTAAGGTAACAGCAGGAAGCAAAACGACCGTGGACAAGCCAATGTCCACGGTTTTTTATTTGGTGTAACAAGGCCGTGGGGATCCCAGATCACCTGCGGCTTTTTTGTGGTATACCATCCCTTTTTCGTTGCATAGACCCACCTAGAAAGAGGTGCATCATGTCGGCCATCGAAGTGATAGCGTTGCAGAAGAGTTTTCGCACCAAACGGAAAGCGGCGGGGTTGCAGGGCAGTTGGCGTGCCCTTTGGCGACCTGAGTGGCAGACTGTGGACGCCGTGCGTGCAATTTCCTTTGCCATGGAAGAGGGGGAACTGCTCGGCTTCATCGGCCCTAATGGCGCCGGTAAGTCGACCACGATCAAGATGCTCACCGGCATTTTGCACCCAACCAGTGGCCACGCTTCTGTCTTGGGCTACACACCGTGGCAGGAGCGGCGGGCGCTGGCCTATCAGATCGGCACTGTCTTCGGGCAACGCCCACAACTCTGGTATCACCTGCCGGCGATTGACACCTTTCATCTCTTCGGCAAGATCTATGAGGTGGATGAGCGGACGATCAAAACGCGGATTGGCTTTTTGAGTGAAGCCTTTGAGATCACCGAACTGCTCGAAACGCCGGTGCGCAAGCTCTCCTTGGGGCAACGCATGCGCTGTGAAGTGGCCGCTTCACTGCTGCACAAGCCCCGCTTGCTGCTGCTCGACGAGCCGTCAATTGGGTTGGATGTCGTCGCCAAACAGCGCATTCGCGACACAATTAAGCGGATGAATGAATTGGAACGGGTCGGCGTGTTGCTCACCTCGCATGATGCCGGTGATATTGAGGCGCTCTGCAAACGCGTGATCATTGTCAACCATGGTCAGATCGTCTATCAAGATAAGGTCTCTGCACTCAAGCGCAACTTTTTGACAGACAAACAGATCGATGTGCGTTACGCCGAACGGCTGCCCGACACGTTTCACCTGGAAGGTGTCGAGGTGGTGAAGCTCGGCAGCTATGGCGCCAAGTTGCGGGTTGACACCAAGACCACACCGGTTGAACGGATGATGACCCAGTTGGCCGGCGCCGGCAGCCTGGTCGATGTGACGATTTCGGATCCATCGCTCGAAGAGGTGATCCGCACGATCTATGAGCGACAGCCGATGGCAATGGCTCGCTAACAACAAGGGAGATGGAGCGATGCGCAAATACTGGGCGATTTTTCAGGTGCAACTCTTGAATAATGTGGCCTACATCGGGAATTTTTTGGCCGGGAGCGGCATGATCGTGCTCTTTATGTTTATCTTTGCGCAACTGTGGCGTGCTGCTTACAGCGCAACGGGGGGCGGCTCTATTGCCGGTCTGCGCTATGAGGATGTTCTCTGGTATCTGATGCTCGCTGAGGTGATCGAATTGAGCAAGCCACGGTTGGCCCAAGGCATTGCCCAAAGCGTGCGCGATGGTTCGGTCGCCTATCAGTTGACCAAGCCTTACAACTACATTCTCTATCAATGTGGAGTGGGCTTGGGGGACAGTGCACTAAAGGTGCTGGTCAACGCCGTTGTCGGTGGCGGGATGGTTTGGTTGATGGTGGGGCCGCCGCCCGACCCGCGTTGGTGGCCTTTGGTTTTGCTGCTTGTGTTCGGTGGCTGGCTGATCTACTTCTGTTTCACGGTGCTCATTGGATTGGCCGCCTTTATCACAGAAGAAGTGCGCGCCTTTGAATGGATCTACCAGAAGTTGATCTTTATTCTCGGCGGTTTTCTGATTCCGCTTGATCTCTATCCGGCGTGGCTTCAACCGATCGCCAAGGCGACCCCCTTTGCCCAGGCCATTTATGGGCCGGCACGCTTCTTTGTCACCCCATCGTGGGATCGTTTTGGACAGGCGTTGCTGGGCCAAAGTCTGTGGCTCGTTGCGCTTGTTGCGCTGTTGGCGTTTGCCTACCGCCAAAGCACGCAGCGGCTGGCGATCAATGGCGGATAGCGGCGTGGAAGAGAAGACAGGGCAATCCTTCCAGGAAGGGCCGATGATCCACTGCGATCCGCGATTCGCGTAACCCCTTCCAGGAAGGTCCGGGCAAATTTCTTCGCTAATTCTGCACAAGGGAAGGAAGCCGGGAGACACAGCGCACGCGAGGTTGCGCATCTGGGTTCGGGGTGCCTGCCGGCGCTCCCATGGCTTTCTCGCTCGTGTCTCATCTTTCAATGCTCAATGAATCTGGAGGCGATATGCAAACGATTACACGCGAAGGTAAGTTTTTGTTGGCGATCTGGCAGGCGAATCTGTTGGCCGCCATGGAGTACCGCATCCCTTTTTTGACTCAAGTCGTGGGGATGATGCTCAACAACGCGCTCTACTTCATCTTCTGGATTCTCTTTTTTGATCGTTTTGACGCGGTGCGGGGTTGGGCGCTCAACGACATGTTGCTGCTCTTCGGGGTCGTGGCAACTGGCTTTGGCGCGGCAGTCGTGCTCTTTGGCAATGTGGTCTCGCTGACGGAAGTGATTGCCAATGGGCGCCTGGACTACTACCTGTCACTGCCTCGTCCGGTGCTGTTGCATACGTTGGCGAGTGGTAGTATTCCATCTGGGTTGGGTGATTTTTTCTACGGAATTGTCTCGTTTCTGGCTGCCGGGCAACTGGGTTGGGATGCCTGGCTCCGTTACATCTTGGGGGCAGCAGTTGCCGCGCTGCTCTTTTGTTCGATCCTGGTGGTGGTGCACAGCGCTGCCTTCTGGTTGGGCCATGCCGATGTCTTGGCGCAACAGGCGTTTAACGCCGTGCTCACCTTTTCGATGTACCCCATTACGATGTTTGATGGTGCCGCCAAGTTTCTGCTCTTTACCATTCTGCCGGCGGCTTTTATCGGTGCGGTCCCTACCGGTTTCGTGCGGGCCTTCTCCTGGAGTGCGCTGGGACAGATGCTGTTGGTTTCGGCCATCTTTTTGACGCTGGCGCTGGTTGTATTCCACCGTGGGTTGGCACGCTACGAGAGTGGCAGCGCGATTCAGACGCAGGTGTAAGCTCGTGAAGCGTCTGCGCCTTTCAGTGCGTTGTATTGTTAGACATTATTCCGATTTGCTCTCGGCGGATTGTCAAATCCGCCGAGAGCGTTCACACACTGGCAAATTTAAATCGGAATAAACTCTGTTTCATCGAGCGCAATTGGTTGCTGGAAAAGCGGTCGTGGTCCGCATTTAGTCATGCCGATAGATGCTGTTCCACTTCACGATTTTCCCGTTCACTACACTCCAGTTAACAGCATTCCAGTTGATAGCATTCCAGTTGACACTCTGCCATGCTACTGGTTGCCAAACGCGCCAAAGCGATTGGCGGGCCGCGCTTCTCCCAATGGTGGATTGCGTGCTCTGTTGGATAGTTCCTGTATCCACACTCTGCGTCGCATCTGCCGTTTGAAGAATAACCTGAGGCCATGGTGGCGCTTCATGGACTATGGTCGCGCTGCTGATCTGTAAGATTGTTAGTATAATTGCTGTGGCAGTGATGCGAATCCATGTTTTGTTTCTGTTCATGAGGATCCTCTACCGATTTCTTTCTGTCAAACTTTTCGGTAGTCTACCGGGACGGAGTTGTTCAGGTGTAAGTCGTGACCACAGATCCAGTATGATCGCGCGACAACAACTCTTTTGTGGGAGACTACCAACTTTCCAGGATTTCAATAAATCCATATTTGTTGATTTTTGGACCGTTCGTCTGTAAAGGGCATCAAATCCGTAGGCTCATATAGGTGATGAACTGAAATTGCATAAATTCTCAGCGAGAATCGCGCCAATTTTAGTTCATCACCCATATGAGCGAATCCGTATAAACTATAGCAGTCACTTTCTTCCCAATGGCTGTCGGCAAACTGTCAATCGCGATAAAATTACCGCTGTACGGGCAAATTTCGCCGATTACGTCAGCCTGCTTACACCTTAGCGCTGCATACAGATGTCCCCCAGTTCGAGCGGCGAGTATCGACGCACAAGCCGTTTGGCGGTATGCCGAAAATTGTGTGAATCGCCAATCCGTCCTCTGGTCCCATCGCGCGTTATACAATTCGTGCGATACCGCCAGCCGTTTTCGTGGTGCGAATGCCCGCTGTGGTAGACTGCTGTGGGCCGGCTAAGTTGGCCGATGTTTATGTTTTTTTCGGACCGGGGCAGATTCGCTGCCACGAGGCCTATGAAGAAGTTGAAAGTGACGATGCGCTCAGTAACTCACCCAACCATCACCATTGCATTCCAGACCGATAAGGCGCTTGCCGCCTATGGACCCTTGGCCCAACAGGTGGAAGCCTATGGGTTCGACGGCATCACCGTTTACAACGACATGTTGTTTCAACCGGCCTGGCTGCCGCTGTTGGAGATCGCTCGCGCCACCAACACATTGACCATTGGTGTCGCTGCGGTGAATCCCTTTACCTGTCACCCCATCAATATCGCCGGCAACATCGCTCTCATTGATGAGGCCGCTCAAGGGCGTGCCTATCTTGGCCTGGCACGGGGTGGCTGGCTCGATTTTGTCGGTGTGGAACCGAAGCGGACGGTCACGGCGTTGCGCGAAGCCTTTCACTGTGTGCGCCATCTACTGCGTCAGTCCAAGGAGCCACTGTCGGGTGAATTCTATCCACTGGCCGGGGGCGACGCACTGCGCTGGCCTGTTTTGCGGTCGGAAATTCCCTTTTTATTGGGATCCTGGGGTGCGTCGACCATCCGTGCCTGTGCCGACCAGATCCACGAAATTAAGATCGGGGGCAGCGCCAATCCCGCGGTGATCCCCCATTTTCAGCAGATCCTAACGGACACACCCCGTAATATCGCGGATGATGCCCCCATTGATATCTGCATCGGTGCGGTCTGTGTCGTGGATGAAGATGGCAGCGCCGCACGGGCCCACGTCAAACGCGAAGTCGCGCTTTATTTACCTGTTGTTGCCGAACTCGATCCCACCGTGAATTTGGAGCCTGAACTGCTTACCCGTCTCAAAGAGGCCGCTGCCCGCTATGATTTTGATGGTGCGGCCAATCTTATTTCCGACGAATTGCTCAAATGCTTTGCCTTTGCCGGCACTCCCGACGAGATTGCCGACCATGCTGCCACCCTCTTTGCTGCCGGCGCAACTCGCGTCGAATTTGGCACCCCTCATGGCCTCACTACAGAGGCGGGACTCCATCTGCTGGGGACTCGTGTCTTGCCTGCACTGCAAGGATAAGTCCGCATCCTGGAACTTTTTTTACAGAATGGACGTTTAATGGTATTGTTCTTGCGCTTGGCAAGTATTGTATATGTGCCTTTTTCAACTCAATGAACTATCGATTTTTATCCTGTCGTAGCTTACAACCAGCAAAGATTGTCTTGCGAACCCTGCAAACAGTTCTCTCTTTCTCAATCGAAGACCTTCATGAATTGAATGGGCCTGGATTGGGTGGGCGTAGTAAAATACGCAACCGCTCTTTGGGAATGTTGGCCTCATTTGCTTTGTTGTTTTGTCTTGCTTCTCCGCTCTATGCCAAACCTGCGCGTGATATTGCACTCGCACCCATCGGGCAAAATGCCGATATCGGTGATGTGACCCAGCCAATCGATGTGATTGTGCTGCTGGATGATTCCGGTAGCATGGCCACCTGTTGGCCCTGGCAACCGGACCGTCCCCCCATCACGCCCCCCTGTGGCTGGGGCAGTGATAACCCGCCGAGTGATCCCAATGCCCTGCGCTACAGCGCCGCCCGCTTGCTCATGCAACTGGC
>Ga0116151_10005400_pt1 | contig 11056 bp, 12 predicted proteins | sample AD_UKC117_MetaG_FD_89893 | JGI IMG/M metagenome (GOLD analysis project Ga0116151, IMG submission 89893) | Active sludge microbial communities of municipal wastewater-treating anaerobic digesters from Hong Kong - AD_UKC117_MetaG | ecosystem: Engineered > Bioreactor > Anaerobic > Digestate... | reverse complement strand
TAACTAACTATCTAACAAAAACCAATTCTTGGTCGCTAGACATAGGCTCACTATAGTTATACCCCTCATAATTAAATCCTTTTAAATCCTCCAGGGTTTGGGCCTGTGTATCTATAATGTAACGTGTCATATAGCCTCTGGCGAGTTTCGCGAAAGTCATGATGGTCTTGTACTCGCCATTTTTAAAATCCTTGAATACAGCCGTTACAACGGGCACTTTAAGCGCTTTAACATCTATGGCTTTAAAGTACTCGTTACTGGCCAAATTGAGAAGAAATTCGCTATCGTCCAGCACATTATTTAAGGCTTGGGTAATTTGCTTTTTCCAAAACTCATAAAGGTTCTTGTTTTTACCAACGGGGAATTTGGTTCCCATTTCCAAACGGTACGGCTGAATTAAATCCAAGGGCTTCAACAAACCGTACAAGCCAGAAATGATTCGGACGGTATCCTGGACAAAATCCATTTTTTCAGTCTCAATACTATACGCATCCAAACCACGGTACACATCGCCACTGAAAGCATACAAGGCTTGTCTGGCATTATCCTGAGTAAAAGGTAATTGCCATTCTTGATTGCGTTCAAAATTCAATTGACCCAAGGCAGGAGAAATACTCATAAGTTTAGACAACTGCTTAGCCGATTTCTTCTTAAGCAATTTGTTAATGCGCTCGGATTCGGTTAAAAAACAAGCTTCGGTATACTTGGCAGTTGGCAAATTGCTTTCAAAATCAAGGGATTTTGCTGGTGAGAGTACAAGTTTCATTTTAATTGATTTTACTCTCTAAAATTACAATTACGAAACTTAAATTACAAGGTTTGAATTTGTTCTTTTTGATGGCGAAATAAGAAAAAGTTATGAAATATCTTGCCCAATCTGAATTACATAACCATTGTTATCATAAATGGCAAACTCGCGCATTTTCCAATCAAAATTTTCTATGGCATAGCAAACCTTCACTCGATTCTTCAGTTGTTCCCATAAAGAATCTACATTATCAACATAAATATAGAAAGAGCCCGTAAATACTGATTTCTCAAAAGGTGTCTGTTCGTTTGGTTTGGCGAGCATGATATCTACTTCATCACGATGCATGGCTGCCCAATTCCATTCGCCATTTTTGTCACCACAAATAAATCCCAAATATGTAGTGTAAAAATCAATAGTTCCCTCTACATCATGGGTATAGAGCATGGGTGTTAATTTTTTGAAGGCCATAAGTTAATGGTTAGTTTTCAAAAAAGGTATTGGCGCAAATACATTCAACGATAGCAAGCCTTCCAAGACCTCTTCAAATTGTTGCGGAATAGCCTCTGTTTCCAAGATGCCGTCTTTTAAATTGTTTTCAAAAAAATGCAAACTTTCCAAATCCTTAACCTCTAATAAATACTCGTTTTCAGTAGTCTTGAAAATGAAGGACTCCCGCTCTTGATCCATCTCAAATTCAGGATTGAAACAATAGCGATCACGTGGCTCATAGCCCATTTGGGAGAGCAATTTAACCAAGCGGTAAAACATCTGTCTGTGCGACACTTTGTTAAGGCAAACCCTATCCTGACAGTTGATAATTACTTCGTAATTACACCTCAAATCGCAATTGCCTTTTTTGCCCCAAATAAGTTCAACATGCTCAGAATAGGCGCCCCAAGAACCTGGCCCAGTAGGGCCGTAAATGGTTAAAATAGGGATGTTGAAAGCTCCTGCCAAATGGGTAATTCCCGCATCGTTACCTATATGGAATAGTGCTCCAGACACTGCTTCGCCCACATCTTCAATGCCACCATCAACTACAGAAAACTTAACCCCTTCCAAATGCACAGATATATCGGGATCGTCAGGTCCTTTAATAAGCTTTGCCGAAAGCTCTGGATAGAACTTTTTGATTTCTTTTATAAGGTTTGAAAAATAGGAAGCCGGCCACGCTTTAAGCAGAAAGCCAGCACCTGGATGAACCGTGTAGTAAGGTTCCGTTACGTTTGTTTGCTTGCTGAAATAAGGAAACCCTTCATTTTTATTTGAAATATTCCGATGAAGCCGTGCAACTCCGTCAATGTAATGCTGAATGGCATGTTGTTTTACCTTTTTGGATGTAATGTACTTGAGATGGTTAGACACCTCTGAGAACTTTGGGTAGTTTCCCAGCTCAATAACTCGGTCATACGCCGTTTCATCTACTTCAGTTTCAGAAACCACTTTCACCCCTTCAAGATACTTCTGAAAAAACCCAATCAATCTGGGATGAAGCGCATAGGTCACTTCATCAGAAACCGTCTTCAGCTTATAAATTGAAGGTATTGTAAAAAAAATATCCCCTAATCCGCCATAACTTTTTCTTACTAGAACCTTACCCAGTTTGGGTTGGATTTCCCGTGGCTTTTTTTGCTTAAGAATGGTTTCAAATTTGTTCCAAAGATTATCAATAGTCCCCGCAATTTCCTGAAGGGCTTTTTCCTTGTCATTAGGATAAAAATCAAACGACCAGGTACCCACCCTATCATTGGTTATCAATTCGCAGCCTGATAAAAAAGCTTCGGCGGCCAACCTGCCCGAAGGTTCCGGCCAGACTGGCTTGATAATGATTTTTTTGGTTTTGCCCAAAATTCTTAAAACCTCTTCGTTTTCAATGGGCTCTTTAAACGTTACATTATCAGGAATTTCCCTACGAAGTTTATGTTCCCCATATACCACAAATTTGTCATTTGGATGCTCTTCGGCATAATCCAGAAAGGCATGGCCACCCTTTAGGTAGTTCAAGTCTCCAAAAAAAGGTATCTCTGCTGTCTTTTCTTCGGAAATCTGTAATTTTTCAGTCTCTACTGTTGGGCAAGCAACCGTATGATTGGCTACTGCTTCGCCATAAAAAAGAAAATGGTCTTGATAATGTTTGGGCGATTGAAAGATGTTGAGTTGAGCGTTTGCAAAAACAGTTCTAAACAGATGGTACTTTTCAGTATTGCAGCAGTTTCTAATTCCAGAATCAACTGTACACAAAATGTTTCGCCTAATGCAAAAATTGTAATCAAACTCCAGCTTGACAAACGCAATTTTGCTGTTCAGTAAAAAGTTCAAAAGGTCAATCTCAAATTGACAACGGGATGTACTACTAAGAATTACCAAATCCGACGCTTGGATTTCCTGTTTTACCTGTTCAAACGTTTCCAGACAGTCTACAGAAACATGAAAACCCAACTGCCTTCCTCTGGAAACCAGCTGGGTTAATGTAAGTTCAGCACCTCGTTTTAAATCAAGGTGTGTATCATGTAAAAATAAGATGTTCAACTTTTAACCGTCGTAGTAGCCATCATCGTAATACCCGTCGTCATAATATCCATCGTCATAATATCCATCGTCATAATAACCGTCATTATAGTAGCCATCGTCATCACTGCTAACACAGGAATTCAACGAAACTCCAACTATAGAAGCCGCAGCTGTAGCTAAAATACTCTGTCCTGTTCTTTTAAGAAAATTTCTTCTATTCATAGTTATTAGTTAAATTATATTCAGAATTTTAACATTTTTTTTTATAAAAATACATATTTTTTATAAAAAATCAAATAATAACTTAATCCATATGCTTTGCATAATTTCGCCATTTTTCAATACATTCTTGCATATCTTGAGGCACTTCAGAATTAAAACGCAAAAACGTTCCATTTATTGGATGTTCAAATCCTAAAGTCTTGGCATGCAGTGCTTGGCGAGGTAGAATTTTAAAACAATTTTCAACAAATTGCTTGTATTTGGTAAAGGTGGTTCCTTTGAGTATTTTTTCACCGCCATAGCGTTCATCATTGAACAACGTATGGCCTATATGTTTCATGTGTACCCTAATTTGATGTGTTCTTCCCGTTTCCAGTTTGCAGGACACAAGGGTCACATAACCTAAGCGTTCCAAGACTTTATAGTGTGTAATGGCCGGTTTGCCCTTATCAGCTTCATCGCCTTCAAACACAGTATTCTGCAACCTGTTTTTAGGGTGTCTTCCAATATTGCCTTCCACGGTACCTTCATCTTCCTCAATATTGCCCCAAACAAGCGCCACGTATTCCCTTTCGCTAGTTTTGTCAAAAAATTGTTTGGCTAGATGGTTCATGGCGCCCTCTGTTTTGGCAATGACCAACAGACCACTGGTGTCTTTATCAATCCTGTGCACCAAACCTGGCCTGTTATCACTATTCATGGGAAGGTTATCAAAATGATAAATCAAGGCGTTAATAAGCGTTCCCGAATAATTTCCATGCCCGGGATGCACCACCATACCGGCCGGTTTGTTTACCACCAACAGAACATCGTCTTCATAAACTATATCCAAAGGAATATTTTCCCCTACCAGTAAATGTTCATAAGGCGGATGGGTAAACAGGACTCTTACAACGTCGTTGGCCTTGACCTTATGATTGGATTTCACAGCCACACCATTTACATAGATGTTACCATCTTTGGCCGCTTGCTGAATCTTGTTTCTGGTGGCGTTTTGAATAAAATTCATAAGGAACTTATCCACTCGCAAAGGAGTTTGCCCCTTGTCTGCCTTAAAGGAATAATGTTCGTAAAGCTCGTCTTCTGAATCGTCCTGAAGAAAATCGGCATTAGTCGTTGTCATTCTCTGTGGTCTTCTGTCCTGGTCTATTTCCGTTTCCTAACACGAGGTCTATGGTAGATGTTTTGGGCAACATAGTACCGCTATGCAAAATGCTTCCTTTATGTTTCATTTGCAGTACTCGGTCTTTTCCTATATTGTCTTCATAGGTAATTTCTCCCACCTTAAACCCTAATGCTTCCAGTGTGGGCTTGGCTTGCCTGTAGGTTTCCTCAATCAAATCCGGCACTTCTATCTTTCTAAAATTGGATGGGTTAAGGGAAATGTAAATCTTGCGATTCTCCTTTACTTTGGCTCCCGGTATCGGGTCTTGTTCTATGACCGAATACGGTGGGTAATCCGGATTGTAATTGGACGAGTCTTGAATGACCATTTCCAAGCTATTATCCTTCAATTCCATTTTGGCCACGGCTACCGATTTTCCCCTCAAATCAGGAACGGTCTCAAATTCACCATGATTGGTTTTCACATTTAACCATTTCAACAAAATGAAAACCAAGACTATAACGGCCAACAAGGCCAGTACTAATTGTTTTACAAAAACTTTACTGGTAAGAAACTTGATAAGACTCATGCATTAAAAACTTTGAAAGCAAAGATATAAAAACACAACTGTTTTTACTTTTCACTTATTAGTGATATTTTAGCTTAACGGTTTTTTCCATCGTTTCTTATCAGCATGAAAAAAAACATTGCTATTGTTATGGGCGGTTATTCCAGCGAGTATGAAATCTCCCTAAAAAGTGGACAGGTAGTTTACAAGCACCTTGATAGAGCCAAGTACACCCCTTACAAAGTCCACATTTTCAAAAACAAATGGGTCCTGGTTGAAAACGACAAGGAGTATACTATAGACAAAGATGATTTTTCGGCCAACATTGAAGGTCAAAAAATAACATTCGATTGTGTTTTCAATGCTATTCACGGTACTCCTGGCGAAGATGGAAAGCTACTGGCTTATTTTGAACTGCTTGAAATCCCGCACACCTCAGCTCCGTCCTATCAAATGGCACTCACTTTCAATAAGCGGGACACGCTAAGTGTTGTTCGCCCTTATGGTATCAAAACAGCTACCAGCTATTATCTTAACCAAGGAGATGCCATAAATGAAGGAGAGATTATTGAGAAAGTGGGGTTGCCTTGTTTTGTTAAAGCCAATAGAGCCGGCAGTAGTTTTGGCGTGACCAAAGTGTATGAAAAAGCTAAGTTAATGGAGGCCATACACATTGCATTCAAGGAAGATGACGAAGTTATTATCGAATCGTTTTTGGATGGCACCGAAGTGTCTGTTGGTGTGATTACTTTCAAAGGCAAAACCAAAGTACTCCCCATCACCGAAATAGTGAGCGACAATGATTTCTTTGATTACGAGGCCAAATACTTAGGCCAATCACAGGAAATAACACCTGCCAGACTAAGTAAGGAAGACGAAAACCGAGTGAATGAAGTGGCTAAAAAAGCCTATGAAGCCCTTCGTATGAAAGGGTTCTCCCGAAGTGAGTACATTTTGGTCCATGGCGAACCATACATGCTTGAAATGAATACCGTTCCCGGCTTGACCGAAGCCAGTATCTTACCACAACAGGCCGCTAAAGCAGGCATTTCTTTGGCTGAGCTTTTTGAGAATGCTATTGAAGAAAGCTTTGACAAGTAATGATGATTATCGATAAATGATAAGCAATAAAAATTATTTGGCTATATTTGATTTACCCAAATCTAAAAGACCTAATGATATGACAATCAATCCCATCAAAGGATTACAGTATATAAAGAGCACTTTTTCTCAATTTCATAAACCAATAATCTGTTTGTTATTTTTATTGACTTTTTCATGTTACAAGTATGAAAGAAGTAAAGAAAGTCTGGATTATTTAAATAGCCCAAAAGTTGGTGATATCTATTTTTTTGAAAAAGAAAATGAAAATATTTATTACCCTTTAAAAGTAAAACAAGTTGAAAGGGACAGCATCATATTTTTAAAATCTCAAATAGAATTAAGTCTTAAGTATTACGTTGATGAAACTAATGAATCGATAAAAAAAGATCTTATAGACGATTTCAAATTTTACGATTATTGGACAGAAGAAACCGAAGTAATACGCAAGAATAAAATTCATTCATTATTTGATAAAAATTTAATCTTTGAAATAAAAAGATACTAAATGAAACGCGCACTTTTCCCTGGTTCTTTTGATCCTATTACTTTAGGACATTACGATATTATCTTGAGAGGCATCAAGCTCTTCGACGAAGTGGTAGTGGCCATAGGCATCAATTCCGAAAAAAAGTACATGTTCTCCCTGGAACAACGAAAAGACTTCATTGAAAAGGCCTTTAAAAACCATCCACAGGTGAAAGTGGTGACTTATGAAGGGCTTACTATAGATTTTTGCAAGAAAATTGATGCCCAGTTCATTTTAAGAGGACTTCGCAACCCAGCCGATTTTGAATTTGAAAAAGCTATAGCGCACACCAACCGGAAGCTTTCCAAAATAGAAACGGTGTTCTTGTTGACCTCTTCCAAAACGTCTTTCATCTCCTCATCCATTGTAAGGGATGTTATCAGAAATCATGGCGATTACACCCAACTGGTACCCGATAGTGTGAAACTTTAAAAATCTCTATCAAATCGACGCTTGATATTGATGGTCTTCTTTCTGGGATTTCTTTTCCATTTTTTGTTCGTTCTACTTGAGAAAAACAGAACAATTAAACTTCCTATGACTAAATAGACTACCATGCTTTAAATTTAGCAAACTCTCGTAACATAATGGGTTGTTTTTATACCTATATATAGTACCTATATTTTTCTCTTCACCATGTGGGCTTATATCAAATACTATTTATTCCGGCTGAGATTGACGCAACTTTCAGAAAGGGATTTTAGTGAACTCATAGATCATTACGAAGTCCAAAAGATAGAATATGCCTTGAAGAAAGGCAACTACCGCACCCGTAGATTGGCCGCTCAGGCCTTGGAATTTATTGGAGACGAATCTTCGGTTCCTTATTTGCTCAAAGCCATGAATGACAAAGTTCAAAATGTTTCCATAGCTGCTTTAAACGCTCTGGAGGCCATAAACGTGAACGACGAATTAACCTTGTCCATTATCAAAAAACGCTTTGATTGGGTACGCGAACTCCGTGAGAAAAAAGAAAAATTCGATGCCAGCAAAGGACAAAAATCCAACATTTACAAATGGGAACGTACCACCAAGAAAAATTTTGAAATGGTCAAAGAGCGCCTTAAAAGACCTATAAGATAATTTAGGCCTGAAAAAAGCTATTTCCATTCCCATCTCTTTATATAATATCCATTAAAATATATTTTTCCTATATCAATCTAAAACATTTTTTTAATAGATTTAACAAAAATATAATTAATCATGTTAAGATTTTACAAACTATCATCCCTAATCTTAATTTCATTGCTTTTTTCATGCAAGAATGACAACTCTGAAAATGCAGAAAAAAAATCTGTGACTGACAGTAGACCAAATATTCTTCTAGTGGTAGTTGATGATTTAGGCTGGACCGACTTAGGCTGTTATGGAAGTGAAATAAAGACTCCGAATGTAGATAAACTTGCTGAAGATGGTGTTAAGTTTTCCGATTTTCATGTATCGGTAAGTTGCTCCCCCACTAGATCAATGCTTTTAACTGGAACGGACAACCATATTGCAGGTTTAGGGAATATGTCTGAAGCAATGACCGAAAAACAAAAAGGAAATCCAGGCTATGAAGGGCACTTAAACAACAATGTAGTGACACTGGCAGAAATTTTACGGGATGGAGGCTACCACACCTATATGAGCGGAAAATGGCACTTGGGGCATGAACCAGAACAGTATCCCGCCGCCAGAGGGTTCGAAAAATCATTTAGCATGCTTTACGGCGGAGCCAGCTATTGGTCAGATAAGTATGGCTTGTTGGCAAATAAAGAAGAAACCGCAAAATATGTGTACAATAACGAAGAGGTTGAAACCTTGCCAAAAGACTTCTATGCTACACGAAACTACACCGATTCTATCATGACCAGTATTCGATCGCATAAAGGTGATGGCAAACCTTTTTTCGCCTACCTAGCCTTTACGGCCGTTCATGATCCAGTTCATGTTCCTGAACCTTGGTTAAGTGAGTATAAAGGAAACTATAACGCAGGTTACAAAGTACTAAAAGAAAACCGAATTACCGGTGCAAAAAATGTCGGAGTCTTTCCTAAAGATGCAACCGGTCATGACTTATTCGCCATGGCAAAAAATTGGGAAGATTTAAGTGATGAGCAAAAAGCTGTTGAATCTAAAGCCATGGAAGTTTATGCTGGAATGGTAAGCAATATGGACTATAATTTAGGTCGTGTCATAAACTTTTTAAAAGATATTGATGAATATGACAACACAATCATTATTTTTCTAAGTGATAACGGATCCAACCCTTATTACAATGATAATTACCCAGGAAACAAAGGAAGTGCATTCATGGCGCAATTTGATAATAGCGCAGAAAACATTGGCCATCCAATGTCCCATTATGCCTATGGCCTTGGTTGGGGCTCTGCCTGTGCTGGCCCTTTGGACCTATTTAAAACGGTAGTAGGCGAAGGCGGTATTCGAGTACCCTTAATTATCACCGCTCCTGGCATAGAAAAAGGTCGACAATCTGATGCTTTTGCCTATGCAACTGATATCATGCCAACTCTTCTTGAGTATGCGAATCTTGAACACCCCACTAATTACAATGGAAAAGAAGTAGCGCCAATGCGAGGAAAGTCATTAAAAAAACTATTAACCAATGAAGAGAGCACTATTTATACCGATCAAGATATTACGGCCGGAGAAATGGCTAATAGCCGTTGGATAAGACAAGGCAAATTCAAGGCCTCTTATGTACCAAAACCATTTGGAGAAGCTAGTTGGAAATTATTTGATATTCTCCAAGACCCAGGTGAAACTACGGATATTTCTAAGGAAAATCCTGAAATTCTCCAAAAACTTATTAATTCTTGGAACGACTATGCTAAAGATGTTGGAGTAGTGATTTATGACAACTAATAAACCAAAAAGGATAATTTTACAAGTTTGATTTGAATTTCTGATTCACTATGAACCCTTCTACTTGATGGTATTTTTCAGATCTTACTGTATAGACCAACCAATCCAAAAAGTTTTTCGATTTACGCTCAAAACGGTAATTAAGTGCATTTTGCATAACCTCATATTTTAGGGCAAAAACATGGTGTTTTTACATGATTTATGAGGCTAAATTAATCCTTAACCACTCTATTACAGAAGTTTAAAATATATATTTGTTAAGCAGTCTTATTTCTTCCACAAAGGGAAAAATTTTGCAAAAATGTCGGTTGAAAAGCAAGTGGAAATTGCTTTAAACAACATGATTTTTCCTACATATTTCTTCTGTACTGGCCGCCAACCTCAAACAAAGCTTGGGTAATTTGACCCAGTGAACATTGCTTACACACCTCCATCAAAGCTTCAAAAATATTTCCATTTTGAATGGCTGTTTTCTGTAGGTTTTCGAGCAATGAATCGGTATCGTATGCTTTGTGAAGGTTCTTAAGTGTTTTAATCTGGTTTTCTTTCTCTGTTTCCGTTGCCCGGATAACCTCAGCAGGGATGATCGTGGGAGAACCTTTGCTACTTAAAAACGTGTTCACCCCTATGATGGGATATTCCCCTGTGTGTTTCAACGTTTCATAGTACAAGCTTTCTTCCTGAATCTTGCTGCGCTGGTACATGGTTTCCATGGCTCCCAAAACACCTCCACGCTCAGTAATTCTATCAAACTCGGCCAGCACTGCTTCTTCAACCAAATCCGTTAATTCTTCAATAATAAATGCCCCTTGAATTGGGTTTTCATTTTTAGCCAAGCCCAACTCCCTATTGATAATTAGTTGAATAGCCATTGCACGGCGCACACTTTCTTCGGTAGGCGTTGTAATAGCCTCATCATAAGCATTGGTATGCAGCGAATTACAGTTATCATAAATAGCATACAGAGCTTGAAGCGTGGTACGGATATCGTTAAAGTCAATCTCTTGGGCGTGCAAACTTCTACCTGAGGTTTGAATATGATACTTCAGCATTTGAGCCCGCTCATTGGCTCCGTATTTATGTTTCAAGGCTTTTGCCCATAATCGTCTTGCTACACGGCCAATGACGGCATACTCTGGGTCAATACCATTACTAAAGAAAAACGACAGGTTGGGCCCAAACTTGTTGATGTCCATCCCGCGGCTCAGGTAATATTCTACATAAGTAAACCCATTGGAAAGCGTAAATGCCAACTGTGTTATGGGATTGGCACCCGCTTCGGCAATATGGTACCCAGAAATGGATACGGAATAGAAATTTCTTATATTCTGCTCAATAAAATACTCCTGAACATCTCCCATTAACTTCAAGGCAAATTCCGTAGAAAAAATACAGGTATTT
>Ga0116151_10005393_pt1 | contig 11065 bp, 10 predicted proteins | sample AD_UKC117_MetaG_FD_89893 | JGI IMG/M metagenome (GOLD analysis project Ga0116151, IMG submission 89893) | Active sludge microbial communities of municipal wastewater-treating anaerobic digesters from Hong Kong - AD_UKC117_MetaG | ecosystem: Engineered > Bioreactor > Anaerobic > Digestate... | reverse complement strand
TGCAAGAGCATGGATTTGATACTGTAGAGGCGAATATAAAGCTGGGGTTCCCTTCGGATTTGCGTGATTACGGAATAGGAGCTCAGATAATAGCTGATCTTGGCGTGTCAACAATAAGGCTAATGAGCAACAATCCTAAAAAAATCATTGGATTGGAAGGTTACGGATTAAAGGTTGTCGAGCGTGTGCCTATTGAAATTGAACCGATTGACGAGAATATCGATTATATGAAGACCAAAAAAGACAAGATGGAACATATACTAAACTCTGAAAAATTATCTGGCGGCGGCGATGATAAATGAGCATGGTGGCAGTACCAAAACCTATACCGTTGTGGTTGTTGATGATGAAGAGATAGTACGATATACCATGCGAAAGAAACTCGCACGGTTTGGTTACAAGGTCATATCTCTTGATAAGGGCGAAGATGCGCTTTATTTGATAAAGAATTCAGCCGAACGTATAGATTTTCTGGTTACTGACATAATATTACGCAAAATGGACGGAATAGAGCTACTCAGACATATTAATTCTCTTGAGGCTCCAGTACCTGTTTTGCTGACTGGCAATGGCAATGTTGAAGATGCTGTTAAGGCCTTGCGTTACGGGGCCTGCGATTTTATAAAAAAACCTGTCGATGTTAACCAAATAGCGTCGATTATTAGACATGTTTTAAAAGTTCGTGAGGAAGAGCGTAAATATATAAATCTTGGGCGTTTTTCTGTTTACGAAAAACGGGAGTTTTTAATACCTAATGATCCCGAGTTGGCCAACCTTTTAGCTTTTGAGCTCACTAAAAATCTTCCAGGTATAGGACTATGCAGCAAGGCCGAGACCGAAAACATTCTTTTAGCTCTTCGAGAGGCTTTATCCAATGCTATTTATCATGGAAATCTGGAGGTCTCATCAGATTTGCGCGAAAGTGATGGTGGTGTCAGGGAATTTAACGAAGAGGTTGAGAGAAGATGTGAGCTCTCACCTTATAAAGAAAGAAAAGTTCGTGTTCAATATGAATTGACAAATGAGTTTGTTGAATATGTAATAATTGATGAGGGACCCGGGTTTGATTTTGGCTCATTGCCTGATCCGAAGGATCCAGAGAATTTCTTCAAGAAAAGTGGCCGGGGTTTGCTAATTATCAAGATCCATATGGATGAAGTAGAATGGCGTTCTCCGGGAAATTTTCTTAGACTGAAAAAATATAGAGTGGAAACAGATGGAAGCAATAAAGTGGAATAGTGATTCGATAACTGTGTTAAACGCACAACTTTTGCCGGATAAGAGTTATTATCATAATTATAAGAATTTCAGGGAAATAGGAGCGGCTGTTGAGGCCAAGATTATACCCGGCACGGTTTCCCGTGCTATAGCTGTTGTTATGTCGGCTTCTTTAACGGCAGAACAGTCGGTTAATTTAAAAGCTGATCAGTTTAAAGAGCATCTTTTATTTGTTGTCGATTATTTTGAAAAGATAACTCTTGCAAATCCCTTAACTGGTGGAATTCTCTCCAAATTACGAAATGAAGTAGCCGGAAGTAGCAACAATACGGAGACCGTAAAAAAATTCAAAGAGATGTCCGTCTCGTTTTTTTCTGATCTGCATGATAGATGCGCGGCTGTAGCCGAAAATGTTCAACATACAATGGTATCTGGTGAGTCCATTCTTTTGTTTTCTGCAGCTGGTTCATCACTTGCTGCTCCTGCTGGTGGATTTATTACCTCGGCTCTTATTGCAGCAAAAAAGAATGATAAACAAATCAGTTCCTGCTGTTGTGAGACAAGGCCTGATTTTTCGGGTTCCCGGATTATGGCTTTCGACTTGAAGAATGAGGGTCTGGAAACACAGGTTATTCCGGATATACAGTCTCACTATGTAATGAAAAAGAAACTGATATCTCGTGTTGTTGTTGTTGCCGATTCGATATTTGAAAAAGGAGTTTTTCGGGCTCATTGTGGATGCGCAATGCTTGTTCTGGCTGCAAGATCTTTGGGGGTTCCGGTTGATCTGGTTATTCCCGGATTTTTATTTGATAAACGTGATTATGCTGAAGTAGAGATAGAAGCTAACCGGGCCTCAATAAACGAAGTGGCAATAGTTAATAATGGGGTAGTGGCTCCTGAAGGAATAGTCATAGGTAATTACCTAAGTGATACAGTCGACTGTTCGGATATTTCAAGATTTATAACAGATAAGGGTGTTTTTGACAATTGGCAAAATACTTTGGCAAGTCTGAAGTCCTCTTAGGGTTTTTAAGGAGCAAAGGCATTGTGATAAAGTATCAGAATGTCGGCTCCGTAAAGAATAGCGATGATGTACCCTATTGCTATGAATGGAGCAAAAGGAATTTTTATTCGAAGGCCGCGTCCGCTTGTTATGGCGTATACAGCTCCGAATATTGATCCTGTAATCAAAGCTGTTTCGAGCATTACAATTACAAACTGAAAACCTGTAAAAAATCCAAGCAAAGCCGCGAATTTAAGATCACCTGTACCAAAGGAACCGGGAAACACTACTAAAAAAAGAGCGAAAGCGCCTCCCGCGCTAGCTAACCCCAACCAAGAATCTTTTGTAAAACCCCCGTTTAGCGCAAAGAGTATACCTGCTACAATAAGCACACAAAGCAGTGAATCTGGTATTTCCATGGTTTTAATATCTGCGTATACTACAGCGCTACAGACAGCAACGGTTGAGAAAAAAATAAGAGCTTGAATATTAAAACCAAACCGGTAAAGAGAAAAAAGTGCAAGTATAAGCCCGTATGCCTCGGAAAGAGGATACCTTGGTGATATTCTGTTATTACAGGAACGGCAATGTCCCAGTGAAATTATATACCCTGCCAACGGAATGTTATAATAAAAGGGAATTGTTGTGCCACAATGATCGCACGATGAACGGTCACAAAGAAAACCTTTAATGTTGTTTACATATTTTTTGCTGATAAAACGATCCGCAAGTGCCAACAGAAAGCTTGCAAAGAATAGGCCGGTTAAAGAGGCTACAGAAACATGCATACTATTCATTAGACACAGCCATTATCTCGACAAGTACGGTTGACAATTCTTCGTAAGGGCCTGAATACGATGAAGAGTTAACAGCCGCAATTGAAGCGTAGTTGGTTTCGATTCGTAGATTGGCTCGGTTGCGCATTATCTGGTAAAGACGCTTGCTGCATACAGATATCCGTTGTTCTGCTGCATAGCGTGAATTGGCATTTCTATTGGGAATGTACGACAACCTTATTACTGAGGAGGGGAACAGGGTTGCTATTTCAGTTATTTTTGTCAGTTTTCTTTCATGAAAAGATGTAATGTCCCAGTTGTCATCTTTAAACGGCAAAAGAATTGGTATTAGCGGATAAGCAGATGAGCGAGGCGCGTATAATCTGTTTAGTGAAATGTTTTTGATCTTATTGGGTATGTCTACAGCTTCGATTACTAGTGGTGTATATATTGAAAAAATTGATTTTGTAGTTTGCTCGTAAAACTGAGCAGGCAAAAGTTGAGAGAGGTTAAGCAGAGTGTTGATATCGGTAACTGTTGTTTCGTCGATTGAAAAAAAACTTATATTGTCTGAATAGGAGGCTGGCTGTGTTATTTTTATGGTTTCATTTCGCGCGAATTGTTCGGGTAATAATCCTGATTTGATTATTGACGAGAAATCGTTTGAATTGCCTGAAAAATCGGAACCAGCGGTTAAAATTGCCGAGGTGAAATTTCTAATCAGATCTGGATATGATAACAAAAAACTGTTATTTGCAACTGCAACATAAGGAATAAGCTTTGATGCGTCTCTGGTTGAAATTAGAGTGGATTCTGGAATATCAGCAAACGAAGACAATGCCGCTGCTTGTACTTTTTTTGATTTGAAAAGTTCCAGTGCTTCCAGGGATGTATTGGTATAAACAGTCTGAATATTGTCTGGTGTAACATTGTTGTTTTTTAGGAAAAAATCCAACAGTATTTGTTCGGCCGAATTTTGAACTAGAGCGACTTTTTGCCCTTTTAGATTTGTCGGCCGTGAAAAAGACGAGTGAGCCACAATTGAGTGACAGCCGGAGGAGTAACCTGTAAGCATAAAAATAATAGTTGAATCGTCATTTTTAAGTTTTCGCGCGCTAAGATACTCGAACAGTGGCATAACGGCAATATCAGCTTTTCCTGCAATAAGAAGGGCCAAACTTTCTTCAGCGGATTGTTTCTGACTGATGGAGGCCGATATCTCTTTTTTTGCCATAAATGAGTTGGTAGCAGTTTGAAAACCGCCATTGGCATAAATTAGTGGTATGTTCTGTTCGTATGAGTTAACAATTATAGATAACTCTCTCTTTTCTGTTAATGATTCCGTGATAAGCGACTTTGTCACGGTATTGTCAGGTTTCTGGCTGCTAAAGGGTTGCGAGCAGCTATACGAGAAAATGAGTATTAATAATAAAGTTTTTAATGAAATTTTTGACATATAAACTCTCTGTTCTAGATAACAAGGTTTTAACAGTAATAAGCGAAATGAAGACTGAACAAGTAATGAGTTTCTGTTAAGAATTGAAAAGATTCTTGGCCTTCTTTTTATCTGAAGCGTGTTTGTAATCGGAATATTCAATAACTGTTTTTTGTGATTTTTGTAGCATTTTCAAAAGAATCTGTGCACCTGTTGTTGTGTTATGTTTTTCGTGCGTAGTTATAAAGTCCAGTGTTGTATTGCACCCTGGGCAGGTCTTGGCATCAATGGGCACTCCCATTTTTTTGCAAGAGCTACAATAGGCGTTAAGGTCATCACATATCAGCAGATGCCCTTCTATATCGTTAATATCAATTTTTTTCCAGATTCTTATTTGATCCATAACGAGAGCTCCAGTTAATATATAATAAAAATATCACTTTAAAGATAGTGATAGTTTTTCACTTTTTTAAATTTTTCTCGTTGCCACTCAAAAAAACGCTCAAAACTATCACTTTAAAGATAGTGATAGTTTTTCACTTTTTTAAATTTTTTTCGTTGTCACTCAAAAAAACGCTCAAAACTATCGCTTTAAAAATAGCGATAGTTTTTCACTTTTTATCTATTGTTGTTGGGTTGTCAATAAGGAAAGAAAGTGTTTGGAAAATTGTCTTTATAGCTTAAAACTGCTGTAACTAATTTTACTTGACTGTATAGGCACACGGTAATAGTTTTTGGGGAGGTTCTACAGCAAAAGGAACCAACTATTTTCTATCGTTTATTTGGGTAGACCTGTCGGGGAAAAATATGAAAAAATGGGCTATTGAATCTGATGTTCTTATAACTCCCGGAAAACCGGTTACAAAGGGCAAAATAGTAATAAATAATGGTGTAATTGAAGATGTGACTTCAAGAGACGCTAATAGCCGTATGCTTCTTACAATAAAAGACGGAATAATTAGTCCTGGCCTGATAAATTCGCATGATCATCTAATGGGGTCGTATTATCCAAAGGTCGGCAATGGTCCTTATGAGAACTGGTTGCCATGGGATAACGACCTGAAAAGTGCCCCAGTTTATGAAGAGCGTCAGCAGATAGCGAACAGGGATTTGTATCTGATAGGGTCATACCGCAATCTGTTATCTGGGGTGACGTCTGTACAGGATCATATCCCCCATTTTGTCCAAGAGCCCTATCTTGATATTTTGCCAATTAAGCTGATTTCTGATTTCGCAATTGCCCATTCGATTGCTTCTTTTGCCCTTAATTGGGGGGGAGATATTCAAGAGGAGTATGCTTACGCGGCTGCCAACTCTTTGCCGTTTATTACTCATATCGCCGAAGGTTTTGATGACGAAACGCGTTCGGATCTTCAGACGCTAAAAAGTAAAAAAGGCTTCGGACCTAACTCTGTTCTTGTTCACGGAATTGCATTTTCAGAACAGGATATATCCGAGATCGCGTCTGTGGGGGCTTCGGTTGTATGGTGTGCTGATTCCAATATGTTTATGTTTAACAAGACTGCGAATGTGCGAGAGATGCTTGCTGCGGGGGTTAATGTTTGTATTGGTACTGATTCTCCAATGTCGGGTGGACTCAATATTTTACATGAAATGAGGTATTGCAAAAAAGTTTATAACGAACTTTATCAAGAGGAGCTGCCTTGCCGTCAAATAGTAAAGATGGCGACTGAAAATCCGGGTAAAGCGTTTTTTCTAGATAGTGGTCGCATTGAAAAGGGCATGCTCGCCGACATTACTGTTTTTCGCAACCAGGGTGGAGACCCGTATGAGTCAATAGTAAACGCGTCGCTTGCAGATGTGAGATTGGTTGTTATAGAAGGTATGCCTGTGTATGGAGATGCCGAATTTGCCGAGGTTTTCGCGCAGCAGGATATTGAAGTTCAACACGTAGTTGTTGACGGTTCAGAAAAAGTTGTGATTGGTAATTTAACAGGTCTACTAGATCGTGTGAACCGAGCAGTCGGGTTTAACAAGAAATTTCCGTTTTTACCTGTTGCTGAAGCGTAGTTGTCTCAGATATTTTGAGATGTAAAGATTTGATTGTTAGTTGACGATATTTGATTAAGTGCTCACTTTTTTTGGTGAAAGTAATATATAACACTTCACATTTACATTGCCGCTTTTTTTACGCGGTTACGGAGTCATAATGTCTGATGTAATATCCGGTGGTGGAATTCGCACCCGAACATATAAGTCTCAGGCAATTGTTTATTTCGAAGGTGATAAGAGCGAAAGTATCTATATTTTAAAGAAGGGAAAGGTGCTGTTGACTTACCTTCGGCCTGAAACAGGAGAAGAGATCAAGGAAGAGGTCAGACCCGGTGAGTTTTTTGGTGTAAAGTCGGCTCTTGGTAAATATCCTCGCGAAGAGAATGCTCAAACCATCGGCGAAACTGTAATTCTCATCCTTTCTCCAGTAGATTTCGAAAGAATCGTGCTTTCCAATATTCAGGTAGTCAAAAAAATGCTTAGAGTTTTTTCTAACCAGCTTCGTCGAATTGGACGCGCTGTGCGGGAAGTCATGGGTGAAACAAATTCTGTTGACCCCGCAAACGAACTATATAAAATCGCGGATCACTATTCTGGAAGCGGACGCCCACAGCAAGCATTGTATGCGTATAAAAAATATATGGAATACTATCCTGACGGTAAATATGCGTCAAACGCCATGCGAATGATACGTAATATAGAATCAGGTAATTATCAGGCACCCGTTGTGGCGGTTGCTGACGAGCCAGTTATGAGCAGGCCGTCTGTAAGTGAATCTGATGATGATTTTTTCGCTTCAGAGTCGTCAGCAGGCGCTGGTTCCAGTTTTGATGATGGAAATGCTAATTCGGAGTTCTCTGATTTTGACGACTACGATGATTTGGGTGGCTTAAGTGATTTTGGCACCGAGATGGACTCGTTTGTTTCTAACAGTCCCGATGATGGCATGATGGATGACTTTGGGTTGGGAGAGCCGTTAAGTTCGAGTCCAGAGGATAAGTATAACGAAGCGGTCGCTTTTAGAAACAACGGTGATTGTACTCACGCTATTAAGTTATTGGACGAGATTAAGGCAGACAAGTCGGTTTCGGATCCGGATCTTTTACATAAAGTATTTATCGAAACAGGCAGATGCAAGCTTGAACAGGGAAAACTTCAGGAAGCACTGAGCGAACTATCACTTTTTTTGAAAAATTACCCGCGTTCTCCATTTGTTAAGGAGGCTCTGCTGGAAGCTGGCAATGTTTATTTGAAAGCCGGTAGTAAGGATAAGGCAATGGCCTATCTGAAAAAAGTGGCCGCAATGCCGCCGCGAGATGAACTAAACCAGCAGGCGTTGGCACTTTTAAAGCAGCATAAGTTTTAGCCGTGGCTACCGCAGGAGAGCAAGATGTTACTTGATGATCATTTTTTGGAACGTTTTGGAGTTGAATACGCGCCCGGCGAGATAATATTTTGCGAGTACGAGCCTGGGCATGAGTTTTATCTTATACACTCCGGAAGTGTAAAAATTGTTAAACTTATCAATAATCGTGAAAAAATAATGGACGTAATGTATGCAGGTGATGTGTTTGGTGAGCAGGCTATTTTAGAAGCAGAACCCCGCTCTGCGACAGTTATTGCTGCCGAGCCTACAAAACTGCTCAAGTTTCATCGTGATAATTTTGATGCGTTGCTTCAGGGTAATCCGCAGCTGGCTTTCAAGTTGCTTGTTATTTTCTCAAAGCGCATATATGACGCTAAACGTCGTTTAATGATACTGCTTTTAAATGAACCCGCATTAAAGGTTATGGATGTCCTCTGCATGCTTGCGGAGGCAAATACTTCAGTGGACTTGCATAGCCAAGTTGTTCTGGAGACGAGTGTTAAGGATATTTCAAGCTGGTCAGGAATGTCAGTGGAAGAGACTCAAAATGCATTGACACATATGGTGAACCTTGGAAAGATTGAAATGTATCCTGAAAAAATAGTTGTTAAAAACATACTAGATTTTCAACGACAGGTTAACTCGCGCCGCAAACAGATGTTTTCATAAACACAAAACTTACGCTCCCGTAGCTCAGGTGGATAGAGCAGTAGTTTCCTAAACTATGTGCCGGAGGTTCGAATCCTCTCGGGAGCAAATCATGTTTAAGTATTTTGTTATTGGCAAAATCCGCGTTGTTTAAGGCTGTGACAACTCTTCCTGTGATACTAAGTAATTTATGCATTGGGGCTAATGATATGGGTGGTTTTTTTGGAGTGACGTCTCATGGAGATTGTGTTGCCGATCTTTTTTATGGCACGGATTATCATTCTCATTTGGGTACACGTCGGGGCGGCATGGCTGTTTGTAACGATAAAGACTTTATGAGATATATTCATGATATATCTAACGCTCAGTTTAGATCAAAATTCGAGCTGGATGTTCTTAAACTCACAGGTCGCAGCGGAATCGGGGTTATCAGTGATTACGAAGATCAGCCTCTTCTAATATCTTCTCATCTTGGAAACTACGCTATTGTAACCGTTGGTGCCATAAAAAATATCAAGGAACTGGTAAAAAAAGCCTTTGCTAACCGGGTAACACACTTTTCGGAAATGGTAGGTGGTGAGATAAACCCGACCGAACTTGTTGCGACAATTATTAATCAGGGCTCGACAATTAAAGAGGGGTTGAAACTTGTACAAGAGAGTATAGAAGGGTCATGCTCAATACTGCTTCTTACAACTGAAGGTATATACGCTTCAAGGGACAAATACGGACGCACGCCAATTGTTATTGGAAAAAAAAATGGTAGCTATGCTGTTGCCATGGATACTTGTGCTTTTCCAAATCTGGAATATGAGATTGAACACTATTTAGGGCCGGGTGAAATAACGCTGGTTAAACCGGAAGGTTATCAAACTGTTGCTCCCGCAGGAGACAAACTTAAGATTTGTACTTTTTTGTGGATATATTATGGCTACCCCGCTTCAAGTTATGAAGGAATTAATTCTGAAGTTGTGCGAAACAGAAATGGAAGGCTTTTGGCAAAAAATGATGATGTTGTTATTGATAGCGTTAGCGGAATTCCGGATTCGGGAGTTGGACATGCGCTTGGATATGCTCATGAGGCCAAAGTTCCCTATACCAGATCGTTTGTTAAGTATACACCAACCTGGTCTCGAAGTTTTATGCCGCAGCATCAGAAGAAACGTGATTTGATAGCAAGCATGAAGTTGATACCGGTTAGAGAATTGATTGATGGCAAAAAACTTCTTTACTGTGATGATTCGGTTGTAAGGGGTACACAGCTTCGGGATATAATAAGCCGTCTTTATAATTGTGGAGCTAAAGAGATTCATATGCGACTTGCGTGTCCACCACTTGTTTATACCTGTAAGTACCTAAATTTTTCTCGCTCGCGAAATGAGATGGATCTTGCTGCTCGTCGAGAAATAAGCAAGCTTGAGGGTGGAGTTTGCAAAAACCTTGAAGCCTATACCGATAGTTCATCGGAATGTTATAAGAAGATGGTAAACAACATTCGTGAAGGTTTGGGATTAACAACACTCAAGTATCAAGATTTGAAATCGATGCTTGATGCTGTTGGCTTGCCTCATGAGAATCTTTGTACCTACTGCTGGGATGGCAAAGAGTAACAGATTTTTCAGGCAGTAAAGGGAGTTTTTGCCGGCTTGTTAGCCAGCTTTATAGCCTTAAAACTTACATAAATGTACAAAACAGTTGATTTTACAAACAAATTATCAGAAACTGGTTTTTAACTTAAAAACTCGGGATAATCAGAATGATAGTGATAATTAACGGATCTGTCGGATCAGGCAAATCGACTGCAGCTTATTCTTTACAGCAACAATTTACCAGATCGGTAATGTTGGACGGCGATTGTATTGGTGCTGTTCACCCTTTCCAGATATATGATGACTCCAGAATCGAATATTTGTACGATACCTTATTATATCTTATCAAATTTCACAAATCCAACGGATATCAGGATTTTGTGATAAATTACGTTTTCGAGACCTCGCAATCTTTACAGAGTCTTGTTAATCGACTGGAGACAGTTGATCCGAAGGTTTGCTGCTACCGGATTACCTGTTCGGCTGAGGAGCAAAAAAAACGTATAATTAACCGTAATAGTGACCAGGTTGACTGGGAACTTCAAAGGTTTATCGAGCTCAATGCAATTCAGGAAAAGGCAGCGAAGACGGGCTTTATAGGAAAGAAATTTGTAACAGATGGTCTGTCTCCCAGCCAGATTGCCGAACGCATTATAATGGATATTAAGGAAAACAGCTGCCGCGAAGAGAGCGAATTACTTGTTGGCAGTTGAATATGTTCTTTTTATCCAGAGAGGAGTTTTGTTGTCGAACAAATCATCTAAATAATATAGATCAACTTAATAAATGAAACAATTTGCTGGTTTCTTGTCCAGAAGAATAGTCAGGGGAATTGTAGAAGTTTATACCCCAGCTGTTTATGAAGCATGGAAATTCGAACAAACGAACAAAAGAAGCATGAAAACAGGGACGAATAAACTCTTTAACACCATCCATAAACTCCTCGAAGAAGTCCATTGCCAAAAATAACATGTATGACAGGCTGTAACAGTAAAGATTGGCAATATCCTTCAG
>Ga0116151_10005391_pt1 | contig 11066 bp, 9 predicted proteins | sample AD_UKC117_MetaG_FD_89893 | JGI IMG/M metagenome (GOLD analysis project Ga0116151, IMG submission 89893) | Active sludge microbial communities of municipal wastewater-treating anaerobic digesters from Hong Kong - AD_UKC117_MetaG | ecosystem: Engineered > Bioreactor > Anaerobic > Digestate... | reverse complement strand
GGTCATCTGGGGAACCGAGTTCGGCCGGACCTGCTATTCCCAGGGATCCATTCTCAAAGAGGAAAAGGGAGTCAACTATGGACGGGAACACCATAAAAACTGCTGCGTCTTTTGGCTGGCCGGCGGTGGGGTCAAGCCGGGGTATTCCCACGGGCAGACCTGCGACCTTGGGTTCGACATCGCCAATGACCCGGTTCATGTCAACGACCTTCACGCCACGTTGCTGCATTTGATGGGGATCGACCATCGCCGGTTCACCTATCCCTTCAAAGGCCGGAACTTCCGGCTCACGGATGTGGGAGGGGAGGTCGTAAAACCGATTCTTGCGTGATTGAGGGGGGCTCTTGGAAGGGGCGATGCCGGCAAAAAGAGAGGGAATTTGGAGCTGTCAGGATCGTTTTCCCGAGAAGCGCCACGATTCTGAACCGAATCTCGTGTGCCTTTTCACTTGAATACTGACGGCTTTCGAGTAACTCAGTCATTCGCATTTCTGGAGTCTCCGGTCATTTTAACGCCAATTCCCCGGACTTGCGGGCTGGCGTCGCTTTGTGGTGTGCATCATCCGGCGGACCTGTCTCCTCTTTCTCTGCCCCGTCACGGGGAAGGGGGCACCGGTCTTCCCGGAGGGATTCCACCCTCGGTCAGATGCCGGCAGACCCCGCCACTTCCACCCTTCGCCGCCCCATCATGGACTTTGTCGCCTCCCACATCGCCGCTCTCAGCCCCTCGCTTACTCTTTCCATCACGAGCCAGGCTCGCAAAATGCAGGATGAAGGCATCGATGTCTGCAACTTTGGAGCCGGTGAACCTGACCTCGACACCCCGGATTTCATCAAAGAGGCCGCCGCGGAGGCTCTCGCCGCGGGCAAAACGAAATACACCAACAGTGATGGCATTCAGGAGCTCCGGACGGCCATCAGCGAAAAGCTTCTGATCGACAACGATGCCGAATACGCTCCGGGACAGATCACCGTGAGCTGTGGCGGAAAGCATGCCTGTTACAATGCGATGCTCGCCTGCCTCGATCCGGGCGATGAAGTGATCATTCCCGCTCCCTATTGGACGAGCTATCCCGAGATGGCCCGCATGGTCGGCGCCGAGCCCTACATCATCGAAACGAAACGGGAGAATGGCTGGAAGCTCACCGCTGAAGAATTCGAGGAAGCCATCAGCGGACGGACCAAAATGCTGATCCTCAACAGCCCGAACAACCCCACGGGCTCGGTTTATTCCCGTGAGGAACTGGAAAAGCTCATGGAAGTGGCCTTGTCCGAAGACGTCATCATCCTGTCCGACGAAATTTACGAAAAACTCGTTTATGCCGGCAAACAGCACGTCAGTATCGCTAGTCTGGGCAAGGAAGCCCGGGACCACACCATCATCGTCAACGGCTTCAGCAAGGCCTACGCCATGACCGGCTGGCGGCTTGGCTACACCGCCGCGCCGGAGGCGGTCGCCAAGGCGATCAGCACCATCCAGAGCCACACCACCTCCAATGTCACTTCCTTCGCCCAGTATGGCGCGCTGGCCGCGCTCAAAGGTAGCCAGACCTTCATCACCGATGTGGTCGAAGAGTATGACATGCGCCGTCAGTATATGATGAGCCGCTTCCAGAAAATCAACAATGTGGACGTGGTCGAGCCCGAAGGTGCCTTTTACTTCCTGGTTGATACTTCCCGGATGGGACTGTCCTCGATGAACCTCACGGAAAAATTGCTCAGCCGCTACCAAGTCGCGGTGGTGCCCGGGGTTGCCTTCGGCTATGACCACTCTGTCCGATTCAGCTACGCCACCGGACTGGATGTCATCAAAAAGGGACTCGACCGGTTCGAGCAGTTCTGCCACGCCCATTGAGCCCTGAGTCCCGGCCCTGACCCATTCTGCCCTTCTGCTGCATGCAAGCCCACGAAATCTTCCAACACCTTGCGCCGGAGTTGTCCCGCGACATTTTCTCCAGTCTGCGGGCGGAGGAAAAAGCCGGTTTCCGCGATCTGGTCGGATCTCTCGCGCAGCAGCGCAAGCTCCGTCCCGCCTTCGTTCTCAAAAAGACGCCGCAGGAGCAGTATGACTGGCTCGCCAAGACCTGCCGGCTCAAGCCGATGGACGGATTCGCCGAGCAACTGCTCCAACTTTGGCTCCTCAAAGCAAGGGGAGCCATGCTGACCAGCTTTCTCGACATGGCGGGGATTTCGCATGATGGAAAAGGCGGCATTGATGATCTGCCGGAAACGCTGGACGGGGAAAAACTGAATGGCGCCATCGACAAGATCCTCGAGGAATACCCTGCGGATCATGTGAAACTTTACCTTCACGTCTTCCAACTGCAGAAACCGGGTGGCTGGGATGCTCTGAAGGCCATTCTCGAAAGCGACGAACGGCTCCAGTTTTCCTAAGACGGTTCTTGGGCTGGTCGCGATGACGGGAGGTTTGCCAGCAGAAGGTGGCCGGCCTTATTCGATCCACAACCGTCCGGCTTGGCGTCGGCAATGTTTGTTCTTCGGCAGATTGATCCTGCCGCTGCTGCCGGGAGAAAACGTCAGGAGGCTGCGCACGGCTTCGACATCGGCTTGATCCACCCCTGGAAGGCCGGTATCCTCCAACCAGAGGCGCAGGACCTGACGCTGGACCGCCTCCGGGAGAGGCGCGACATTCAGGACTCTGAGCGCACCGCTTTCATCCCGGGCCTGTTCCAGAGCCTCCCGGGCCAGGCTTTCCATCCAGCTTGATTCGGCCGCGGCAAGCGTCGCGAGGCGTGCCAACGCCGGTCTGGGATCACGACCGAAAATGTCCTCCAGCAGGGGCAGGGCTTCATTCCGGATCCGGTTTCGCGTGGCGATGGGCTCGGCGTTGGTTTTGTCTTCGCGCCATTTGAGACCTTTCCCGACGGCCCATTCCCGCAGGGCCTCACGGGGAATCTCCAGAAACGGGCGGACCAGTTCCAGGTCGATTCCTTGGGCCGTCCTGATTTCATGGCAGAAGCGCATGCCGCCCAAGCCCCTCACCCCGGTGCCCCGGCAGAGGCGGGCCAAAACCGTCTCGGCCTGGTCATCCCGGTGGTGAGCGAGAAAGACGGTCCGGCACCCCCATTTCTGCGACATTCGGCCAAAAAAGAGCCAGCGCTCTTCCCGGGCGCAGGTTTCGATGGAGAGACCGGAGATCGCCGCCAGGTCAGAGACGGGCACTTTTTCCACTTCACAGGGCAGGCCAAGGGCCCCTGCGGCGCGCCGCACGTGTGCCGCATCGCCGCCGCTTTCCCGTCCCCGGAGGCCGTGGTTAAGGTGGCAAACGATCAATTCGCGGTAGCCAATGGTGCGCAGCACATCAAGCAGAACCAGCGAATCGAGGCCTCCGGAGACCCCCACCAGATGGGGCTTGTCCGGGGGGAACCGGTCCCTCAGCCAGGCTGGAAGCTTTTCGATCATGCAATGGATGACCCTAGCACAGCCCGTCGTCCCGTCACTTCCGCAAAAATCAGTTGCCCAGACGGCGCGATGGCTCACATTGGTCGCCCATTGTTGCTTCCTGCTCCCCGCCCGTCATGCTGACCCAAATTCGCAAAATCCAAAAAGGCCTGCTGATCTTTGTCACCGTGGTGATCTGCCTTGCCTTCGGCTTCTTTTTCGCCCCCCACACTGAGTCTTATTCAACCGACACCGTTTTCGGCGTCTATGGACGTGCCTACCGGAAAAATGAGGCGCGGAAACTCACCCTGGCCACGGAAATGGCGCTGCGCTTGGGCATGTATGATCTGCTTGGCGCGATCGGTGGTCGCGACCGGGCGACATTCGCCATGAGCCGGATCGTGCTTCGTGAGGAAGGCCGCAAGCTGGGCATCGTGCCGAGCGGGGAAGAAGTGCAGGAAGCTGTCCGGGCTCTCCCCATTTTCATGATGCAGCCCGGCATCAACGATGAATATATTCGTCGCGAAGTTCTGGGCCCCTTGGGCATGACCGAATCTGACCTGTTCGAACTTGTCAGCGATCAGGTGCTCCTGCAGCGTCTCCGCAAGCTGTTGGGTGCGGGGGGGCAGGTTCCGGACGATCAGGTGCGTCGAGCCTATCTCAGGGAATACCAGGATTTCTCCGGTTCGCTCATCACTGTGGAAGCCAAGTCCTTCGCCGACAAAGCGGCTCCGACCAAGGAAGAGATTCAAAAATACTACGATGAACACAAGAGCACCCTGCTCACTGAGGAAAAGCGGGGAGCGGATGCGATTTTCATTCCTTTCCCTCCGCCCAAGGAAGGGGCCACCAATGAAGAAAAAGCCAAGGCGGCCCTCGAATTCCGCAAGCGGATCAGCACCATTTACAATGCCCTGACGGCTCCGGGAGCGGATTTCAACACGGTTCTGAGGAATGAAAAGTTGGAAGCCAAGCCGTTGGAGCCCTTTGTGATCACGTCTCCCCCGGAAATGTTGAAAGGCAAAGACCAGATCTTGGCCACGCTTTTTGACGGGACCTACACCATGAAGCAGCCGATCTCTGTCCCGGTCGCCTGGCGGAAGATCGATGAGAAGGCGCCGGAAAAGTCCGATGCCGGGGACAGCTATTACATTTTTCATCTGACCTCGCTCTCCAAGCCCGAGGAAATGACGTTGGAGCAGGCAACTCCAGCCATCATCACCGTTCTGACCAACCAGAAGGCCGATACCCTGGCCAGCGAGGCGGCCAAGAAAATGGCGGCCGATCTCAATGAGTCCCTCAAAGGGAAGCCTTTTTCGGAGGCCTCCAAGACGCTGGGTGCCGTGGTCAAACCGCTTCCCACCTTTTCCAAACGCCAGCCTCCGGCGGCCATGCCCGGTGCCGATCTCATCGTCAATGCGGCCCTTGAACTCAAGCCCAACACGGTCAGTGAGCCCTTCCCGCAGCCTGACGGCAAAGGCTACGAAATGCTCTATCTGGAAAAGGCGGTTCTCGTCGAGAGTCCGGAGGAGAATTCCCGCAAAGAATCCATCAAAACCGGCGAGCAGATCTCCAACAACAACCGGGCCTTCCAAGCTTGGTTTGAAGCTCGCCTGAAGGAAGCCAATCCCTATCGTCCGGCATTCGGGGAACCCGGTTGACGGACATCCTGCCATTGTGTCAAAAGAGCCTCACTCCGACGGACTGCCCGGTGAAATGGATGACCGGCTGGACGAATGGTTTGATGACGCAAACGGGGATTTGGCGGTGGGCGATCTGGTTTCCGCGGTGGAAAAATACCGCCGGTGCGTGGAGTTGGATCCCGGCTTTTTTGATGGCTGGCATGCCCTCGGCATGGCCCTGATGAAAACGGGAAACCTCAAGGAAGCCATCGGGGCTGGTCTGATGGCCACAACTCTGCGTCCCAACGATCTCCTCGCCTGGACCGCGCTCTCCCAGATGTATGTCAAGGGCGGGCAAATTGCCGAGGCCGAAGATGCCAAAGGCAAGGCTCGGATTCTTTCACTGGGCGGACGGGTCGTCCGGGAGGAGCAGAGCCCATAGGCGCTCATCCGGGAATTCAGCTGTCGTGATCCTGCAGCCGGCGCACCAGATTTTTGATGCGATCGGCGCCGTAGACATCTTGGAATGCCACATCAATTTCGTCTCCACCCGCGGTGGCGAACTCCACCGTGCCCACTCCCATGAGGCCTTTGAGTCCGGTCTTGCGGATGTTGATGGCCCGAATGTCAGCGATCCGGACTTCCCGCGAATTTTTCGCCACCAGTCCCTCCATGATCTCGAGTCGGATCGGCATGATGAGGTAAAGTCTCCTCGACCGGTCCACCGTCAGCCAGGCCGCCGTCAAGACAGCGGAGAGCGAGCCCAGGAAGAGAACCCAGCCACTCAAGTCCTGGTATTGCCAGGCAACAAAGGCGCTCGCGAGGATCAGGGTGATGGAGCGGGGGTAACTCAACAACGACGGGCGGCCGGCATAGAGGACCGTGGCAGGATTTGCAGGAGGTTTCCGCCGCGGGGGAGGCGCCGGGAACGGGTCAGGAAGGGCGGCCGACTCGTCCTCGTCCTCGTCCTCGTCCTCGGATTCATTGTCGTCGGATTCATTGTCGTCGCCCTCGCGTTCACATTCGTCGGGATCGCTGTCATCGTCCCCAGTTGAGGCCATGTCCTTTGTAGCGGCTGCGTTCCCAACAGGATCCGGCGCGATTGCCTCTGGCGGGACTACTCGTCCTGTTGGGGCCTTGGCTTCGTCCTGGCCGGAGTTCTGCTCTGCCGGAGGTGTTGCCTGTGCCAGTCTCCGGGCGGGGATTTGTCGCCCGGGGAGAATGTCGGCAAGTCTTTCACTGCCGATGGCCCCTTCCCGCAGGCAAGCATCCGAGAGAGTGATCCTTCCCTCGGTGAAATGCTTGTGGAGCTGATCGAGTGTGTATGGACCGCGGCGGAGACCGCCCTTCAACACATGGTAACGGTCCTGCTCCTCCATAACCGTTCACTCCGGTTCACAGGCCGCCAGGGCTTGCTCCAAATCAAAACCGGCCAAAGCGGGGCCATCGAGTCGGCAGAGCGTGTCTAACAGGGGCGTCAAACGGTCCATCTCAATGATCGTTGTCTCCACCAAACCACGGATCAATCGGGGATCGCCGCCTTTCTCGGAAAAAAGATTGGTCGCCCGGAAATACAACCGACCCGATGGCCAGTCCATCTCGAAATTTCCCACGGTGAGCTGGAGGTTCGCCCGCATCGCCAACTCGGCAAGGCGTTCCCGAATCGCCGGGTTGTGGGCCAGATGGGACGATTCCGCAACCACGGATATGGCTGACAACTCGGCAAAGGCTTGCACGTGGAGCGAGACGCGTCCGTTGCGCGCGTCGAAGCCTGCGGTGATCACGGGACGGTCCGGCACCTGTTGACTGTCCCATCCCGCTTCGTGGAAGACGGTCAGGACGGTTTGGAAAAGTGGGGACATGGCGTGCGGTTGGGGAGGGGAAGGGTGGCTGGCTGGGAGGGGTTTTCAGCGCCGCCCTTCATCGAGGAAGCCGAGCGCCTTCTGCAGCCAGTCTGCCGGAGGTAGGGCGTGGCCGACTCCGGGAGCTTCGAACACCTGTGCTTTGGCAAATCCTTCCTTGGCGAAGCCTTGTTGGAGGACCGCCCAAGTGTTGGCCCGGTTGAAATCTTTTTCCCCCGTCACCAGCGCATAACGACAATACTGTTTGGCCAGGGCGAGAACTTCATCATCGGGAATGTAATTCAGGCCGTACACTTTGCCATCCTCCCCGGTGACGTCCGTGTAAAAGTTCGCCCCCATGAAACACAGGGTCCCGCTGAACATTTCGCCCCAGCAAACCCCGACCATGCTGGCGACCCTGGCCCCTCCGGAGAATCCGGAGACATAGACTCTCCGTCCATCGACCTGGTAGAGAGATCTCAGATTGTGGTTGGCATCGACCGCCAGTCGCATCCGGTCGAAGATGCTGCGTGGATTGCCCGATTTCCGGGCTCCGATGAAAATGAGCTTTTCTCTGGCCAGCACAGCCTCCCATTCCTTGGGGATGGACGGGGTATCCCCGGCGGAGATCCAGATGAAAAGGCCGTGCGGTTCGGTATCGCGGTAGTCTTTGGGAACGAGAATCTCGTAGGTCTCCTTGCTCACATCATAAGCCGGCGGGATCTCCACGGAATGAATGCGAAAACGGACCTGCTCTGGATCGGCCGATTGCGGGGGCGACTCTTTGAATTGGATGGTGCCGCGGACTCCCGGGACGACGCCCGGAGGCCCGCCGCCTTTGGACTGGGCGAAGGCACTCCACGGAAGGATCAGGCTGACGCAGGCGATGAGGACGGGTTTCATGGGCTAGGGATTCGGATCCTGGGCCCAACTCGGCCCTGTCACCGCCTGGGGACGAGATTCATCTGACTCAAGGAATCCAAAGAATGCCGACCGATTTCGCGGACACGTTCTTTTTCAGTGGGGTGAGGCGGGATGTTTCGAGTTTTTCCGTGGAGGGATCGATGGAGGATTTGAGTTTTTCGACTTCCTTCTCGCATTCCTCCTCCAGGGATTTGAGTTCGTCCTCCCATCGGGCGACTTCTTCTTCGGCCCGGGAGACGTCCCGGCCCTCTTTCCAGGTGCGTGAAGCCCCTCCGAGAGCCCCGCGGCTGGAAGAGATGCTCCCTTTGCCAAGGATGGCCCCGAGAATGCTGCTGCCAATGGAGATGACCGTGTTCAGCTTGGCCTGGGAGGCCTGACTTTTTTGTTCAGCAAGGACATCCATCGCTTTGGTGACCTTGCGCTCCATGTCATCCATTTTCTTTTGATACTTTGCCTTCAGCTCTTCGACTGCTTTGTCGCGGACCTCGTGAGCGGCGTGCTGGAGCCGGACGCGGAAATCACCCTCACTCTCGCCAAAGTTGGAATACTGCTTGGTTCCCGGACTGTAGAACACGGTCAGCGAATCATTGGCGTAGAGGTCGTCCGCAAACTCGGCCTTCCATTTGGTGTAGTTTTTGGATTCGGTGAACTCCATGGGAAGGTTGGCGAATTCGGCTCCTTCGAGGGCCTGCCTTGCCAGCTGGTCCAACGTCAGATCATCCGGCAGTTCGTCAGTGCGATCCCAATTGGCGCGTCCGGTGGTGGGATTGATGCGGTTGATCCGGACCACGGTGCGGATGCCGTCGATGCCCTTTTTGTTGTCCGAGTAGCGAACTTCGCCGATCCGGATCAGAGCGGGGGAGTATTTCACGTCCTTGCCGGAAATGCCGGCCTCTGATGGCAGGAAAAACTCGTCCGTCCCGCGGGGGGTGACCGGTTTGTTGGAGGCCGTGGCGACGGGCATCGATTCCATGGCCTTGGCCACCGCATTGCCCTGGTCGGCCGGACGCCGGGGATCCATCAACTGCTTGATCTGGGTTCGGGCGAGCGGTCCCCGCAGATAGCTCATGCACCAGCGCACTCCAAACACCACCGGAGCGTCCAAGTTGACGTTGTTCATCAGGAAAACCCGGTTCCCCAGGCCGGCCAGCAACTGCTCCATCTGAGCCCGGTCAAATTTCTTGTCATGGCCCGCGGCGGCACCCTCAAGACCGTCGAGGACCCTCATTTTGTCCCGCTCGGTCTGGAGTCTGCCCAGCCACCACGTTCCCATGTTGGAAAGGGCTTTGTAATCGAGATCCACCGGGTTCTGGGTTGCCAGGAGTATGCCCAGACCGAAGGCCCGGGCCTGCTTCAACATCGTCAGCATCGGCTTCTTCGAGGGGGGATTCGCCGTCGGGGGCAGGTATCCATAGATCTCGTCCATATAAAGCAGGGCGCGCAGGCTGGTCGTGCCCGATTGGGAACGCATCCATCCCAGGGTCTGATTCAGCAGCAGGGAAACAAAGAACATCCGTTCCGTGTCCCCCAGGTGGGCGATGGAGTAAATGGTGATGCGGGGTTTCCCCTCTTTGGTATGGAGGGCCCGCTTGATGTCGAGGCCTTCGCCCTGCATCCAGACGGCAAAGCCGGGGGAGGCGAGGAGGTTGTTCATTTTCATCGCCAGCTCGGCCCTGTCTTTCGGCGTGCAGACCTGGTCGACCGGCATGACCCCCACTTTCTCGAATGGCGGTGACTGGATATACCGGATCAGGCTCTCCAGGGTGACGCCGACATTGCCGCGCCAGCAATAGCTGAATATGTTGGAGAGGAGAATGTGACGGGGATCCTGGATCGGATCGGCATCATACCCCATCAGGCTGAGGAGGCTGGAGACGGTGCTTTCGATGCGTTCTGCCAGCAACTCGGCATCGTCGAGAATTTCGAACTCCGGCACTCCCAGCGAACTGAGGATGGAGACGGGCAGGCCGGCATTGCTGCCCGGGGTGTAGATGGTGATGTCCACCTTTTCACGGAACTGTCGGATGCGATCGGGACTTTGTCCCCACTCGGCGAGTCCTTTCCGCCAGGTCTCCGCCTGTTCCCTGGCGAACTCGTCCGGACTGATTCCTTTGCGTTGGGCATCCTCCTCATTGATCCAAGGACGGAAATCCTCCCCGCGAAGTTCCGGGAACGTCAGGAGAATATTGGCGATGTCACCTTTGGGATCGATCACGATGGCCGGAATGTTGTCCATGGCGGCCTCCTCGAGCAGGGCGAGACACAGACCGGTCTTGCCGCTCCCGGTCATCCCGAGCACCACTCCATGGGTCACCAGGTCTTTTGACTTGTATAAAACCAGCTCATCCTCCAAGGATTTGCTTTTCAGGTCATAGGTACGTCCGAGGAAGAACGCTCCAAGCTTCTCGTAGTCTTCAGTCTTGATATCCATGGTGCTTGTTGGGGGGGGAGAGGGGATTCAGGCGTATTGACTCTGCCATTCGGCGTATCGCACCTTGGGGGACAAATCAAGCAAGACCTTTCCCAATTCCTGAAAATCCGGTATCGTGCGCGATGCCTTCGTCCTCCCCCGAGCACTTTCTCTGCGGCCCCTCCCTTGCCCCATGTGGCCTGTCGAGAGCCTGGGCGGAGATCGACATCGCCGCCTTGGTGGACAATGCCCGTGTCTGTCTGGAAGCGGCGGGCCCGGGGGGAGGGCTCATGGCCATTCTGAAGGCGGATGCCTACGGACACGGAGTGGGTCCGGTGGCCCGGGCCTTGGATCCCCATGTGAGGGCCTTCGGGGTCGCCGGAGTGGCCGAGGCGCAGGAACTGGCCCGGGCACTACCCCAGGGTGCTGGAGGTCGTCCGGCGCGCGAAATTCTGGTGCTCGGACCGCTTTACCCGGGGGAGAGGGAAGCCCTGGTTCAGGGAGGATTCTCGGCGAGCCTTTCCCAGGTTGAGGAAGTCCGAGCCCTGGCCGATGGAGTGACTCATGGCCGTTCCCCGGTGCCTGTGCATGCCGTGGCCGACACCGGCATGGGCCGCATGGGAGCCCGGGGGGGGGCGTTTCTCGAACTCGTCGCGGCGATTCGTCGGGAACCCGCCCTGCGCCTGGCCGGGGTTGCTTCCCATTTCAGTTCAGCGGACGAGGATGAAGCGGCCACCCGCGGGCAAATGCGGGACTTTGAAAACCTGTTGCTGGAACTGCGGAAATCCGGCCTGCTGACTCCGGAGGTTTCCGTTCATCTCGGCAACAGTGCTGGCCTGCTCCGTCATGGCCGAGACATGCCCTGGGC
>Ga0116151_10005390_pt1 | contig 11068 bp, 6 predicted proteins | sample AD_UKC117_MetaG_FD_89893 | JGI IMG/M metagenome (GOLD analysis project Ga0116151, IMG submission 89893) | Active sludge microbial communities of municipal wastewater-treating anaerobic digesters from Hong Kong - AD_UKC117_MetaG | ecosystem: Engineered > Bioreactor > Anaerobic > Digestate... | reverse complement strand
TCCGTTTTCCTCCAAAAACGCTGTAAGATTTATTATTTCGGATGGAGCAAGTACCTTACTGTTTCCCGGTTCTTTATAATCTGCAAAAGCCGGCAAATAAGGTTTTACATTTTGTTTTCAGTAGTGTCCGATTAAAAAATAAATAAGAGGGGTACTCCCCCAAGGTTTCCCCCAATGTTGTAAATTGGTTTTTGCGAAAATCAAGTACAACATGGGTAAAATTACAGAAATAAAATTAGTCGGACAGCCGATTTTCAAACAGATAATGAATTTGGTGGATAAAGTCGATATAAACGGGTTGATCAGGAAGCATGAGAGTGATTATTATTACAAGTCATTCAAAACTAGGACGCATCTTTTTACGATGCTGTTCGGGATACTTAGCAGGTGTGATTCTATGACTGAAGTTTGCGAAGGTCTGCGTGCAATGGGCGGAAAGCTTAATCATCTTGGCATGGATCAGGCTCCGGCTAAGAGTACAGCAAGTGACGGACTGCGTAACAGGAGTCATAAGTTTTTCGAGGATCTGTATTTTACTCTGGTAAAACATTATCATAGTTTTTTGTCGGACAGCCGGACTTTTGGACTGACTTTTAAAGAGGTTCTCATCATTGATTCAACGACTATACGGTTATTCAGTGATATTTTGAAAGGCGTAGGCCGTAATCCCAAAGGAGATGGTAAAAAGAAAGGCGGCATGAAGGTACATATGCTTATCGATGCAGTTCAGTCGGTTGGACGATTTATCAAAATGACGGCAGCAAAAGTCAATGACCAGAAGTTTTTGAAGAGTCTTGAGCTGATATCAGACAGCATGATAGTTTTTGATAAGGCCTACAATTATTACCATCAGTTTGCACTCTGGACTCAGAAGCAAGTATATTTTGTCACCCGGATGAAAAAGAATGCTGTATATTCTGTTATCGAGGTCAAAAGGATCCATTATCGCAAGAAAGGGCAAGCTAAGGTATTAAGGGATGAGATCATCGAACTGGAATACCATCCAGAAAGGGAGGATGGCAAACAGGATCTTAAGACCAAACTTAAAATGAAGCTAAGAAAGGTCAGTTACCAGGATGAACAGAACCGTTACTTTGAGTTTCTGACAAATAATTTTGATATATCGGCAGAAGATGTTGCATTCCTCTACAAGAAAAGATGGGGTATTGAGATACTGTTCAAGAAAATGAAACAGAACTTCCAGTTACATTACTTCTATGGAGAGAACGAAAATGCCATCTATACTCAGGTCTGGTGCACTTTAATAGCACAATTACTATTGACAGTGACACAGAAGATCGCACAGGCTAAGAAAGCCTTCTCGGTTGTAGCTTCGCTGGTCCGGATACACCTGATCAGCAACCTGGATGTAAATGAGCTACTGCGAAGTACAAAAAGAAGCTTTAAGAGTAAATCAATCCCTCCTGGGTTACAATTATCCTTTAATATGCAGGGGGTATGTTTTTAAATGTAAAAAATGATACTTGATAATCAAATACTTGCGATTTTAAATCAAGAATCTAAATTATTAATCGGATAACAGTGATAATTTATAAAAAATCAGTATATTTTTTATCTACAGCAATATTATTCTTTGCTTTAGGTTTTCTTTTAAAAACATTAATTTCTTTCAAAGACCAAGAAAAGTTTAGTTATTTTTTAAATAGTTCTGCAGACCTAAATGAAAGATATTTAAACATAATAAAATCGAATAATGTATCAACTATTAGCTCATATAAAATAGAACAAATATTAGGTATAGGCATAACAAATAATCTTTTCGAAGATAATCTTAAAATCGAAAACGGGGAGGTTCAATATTTCTGCATTATTTCTGAAAGTGCATGTAATTCTTGCATTCAACCGTTTCTTGACTACATTTCCAATTTTGCGAAGAAAACTTATCATGTTTTTCTGGTTTGTTCTGAAAATAGATTTGAAAGTTTTAATCAAGAAGTTGTAAAATTTTATGATTTTGTAAAACCAAATCCCGTTCTCTACAATAAATTAAATAAATCGTTTCTTCTAGTATCATACAATTCATTCTTTGACATTTTTGTATTTCCTGATATTCTCACCTCAAATTCCACTGAATCAATTGATTATTTTTTTAGTTTATCTAAACAACAAAATTTAAGAAGTAAATATGAAAATAATTAATATTTTTTTTTTCAGTCTATTTTATCCTTTTTCTCTTATAATCAAATCAATAATTATGAGACGTTCGATTCTTTATGGAATTATAGGATAACCTCTCCTCCAGATCAGATATTTCTACATTTAGACCGCAATTTGTATCAACCCGGAGATACAATAAGATTTCAGGCGTATATTAGGGACCGACAGACTGGTATTTTTGAGACGAAAAGCATATCTCTTTATTCACTACTCTTAAATTCAGGCAACAAAACTATTGACAGCGCTAGGTTCAGGATCATAAACTCAACATGTTCAGGTTGGCTGAAGATTCCAGATAGCGCCCCATTCAATGATTATTCTGTACTTGCCTTCACCAGCAGAATGATGAACTATGATCCGGAATATGCTTTAAAAGTCCCGATCCGAGTTGATAAATTACGGCCTGAGCCGTTTCAATCAAATCAGAAACCAAGTGACGAAAAACCTTCAGCGCTTCAGATTGAAGCATCTGAAAAATCAATTGATCTTAGATTCCTACCTGAAGGTGGTACATTTATAAATGGAATAAGTCAGAATCTTGCTTTTAATGCAGTGAATACATTTGGGGTCAATTTCAAAACGGAAGGAAGCATTATCAATCAGAATGGAGATAAGATCTCTGATTTCAAATCTAGTCCTCTAGGCCCGGGATTGGTGAGATTTACACCTCAATCTAATAATATATATTATGCTATTCTTAAGGATTCAAAATTCGAAGGAATAAGATGGCAATTGCCGATTGCTGAAGAGACTGGGGTTTCATTGAGTGCTAGCAGTTCACAGAATGGAATAATCACTATCAGTGTTAAGGGGAAGAATGTATCCGGTTCAACTTATATTATTTCAATGATTATGAATAATATAGTTGTTCTATCAAAGGAATTTGTTCTTGATCCAGATATCTCATTGAAAGTAGACACCAAAGAACTTCCAACAGGTACAGCCTGCATTACCTTACTTAACAGCGACTTGAAACCTATTGCCGAAAGACTTGTTTTCGTAAACAGTAAGAACATACTGAATATTAACGTTGCAACAACTACTTCTACCTATAAACGTGGAGATTTAGCGGAACTTACTATTAATGCAACTGATAATAATGGAAATAATATTTGTGCGGTTATTTCAGTTTCGGTTATAGATTCTATATCTGGCTATTGTAATAAACTCCCTTTCCTTGATATTGAAAGTGCTTTGCTATTTGATAGGGAATTTTATGATAATCTTCCAACAGGTTTAAGATTAGAAGGTTTAGCAGATAAGAGTGAGGAAGAAATTGATTTATTACTATTGACATACGGATGGAGAAGATTCAAGTTTAAAGATCCATTGGATACAATAGTTATTCGGGAATTGAAGGATTTTGACTACCTGAAATTAAAAACATCGGGGCCAGAAAATAAATCCAGAAGAGAAATATCGTATATTTCACTTGAAGGATCTGAAACTTACTCATTAAAGGTTGGTACTAACAAAGAAGTTTCCATTCCTTTCGATTCACTTGATACATCCACAAGGCAGCTTCTAATTCTTCCTGATAAAAATAAATTGAGGAATGTATATCCAGTAATCGCAGAACTTCCTGAAAATAAGGTTTATACTAACAAGGCAAAGCTTATTATTAACAATGATTTCACTATACCTTTAAGTTTAGAATACAAGAGGACAACTTTACCTGACTTTGGACTTGATAGTGCCATAATGATTGAACCGGTTACTATTAAAGGATCCCACAAAACGCCTGAAAAATTCGTTAATAAATACGAGGAGCAATACAGGAATACCAGTCCATTTACATTAACAAACAAGGAATTTAAGTCAGCATTCTATTTTGAGGATATCCTTTTCCAATTGCATCCTTACAAGATTGACACAAGAAATAAAATGGTATACTTGGGTTTGAGAACAGGTAGATATGAGACTCCTGCTCTGATCGTTATTGATGATAATCCACTGTGGGCAGCACCAAGTTTAAGAGATTCTAAATGGTTATCAACATATGCTGAGATTGCAGATATGCCTGCTTCTAATATTTCTTCAATAACAATGATAAAAGGCCCACAGGGTTATGCGAGGTTTGGTGAAGATGCTCTAGGCGGGGTTATTTTCGTTACTACTAATGGTAAGGCAATGATAGATGGATCATATGAAGAGTCAAAACAATTTGAATCTGTTAAAAATGACATAGCAAAACCCATTAGAATATTCAGATCCGAAATTGAATTCTATACTCCAAAAAAAGAACAAGTTTTTGTAGATCCCGAGTTTCAGTTCAGACCGACATTGCTCTGGAAAAATGAGTTGATTCTTGATGGTACTGGGCCAATAAAATTAAATTTTCCAAATAATTTGGTAAAAGGAACTATATTGGTTTTTATTAATGGTGTATCGTTTACAAATATGATTGGTTCCAGTAAGTATACATATTATATAAAATGACTGCAATATTTTAATACAAAATACTGACTCATATAATTATAATGAAGTGCAATCAGACTTTAAACAAACAGTTATGACAATGATTTCTTTTTGCTAAATCGTCAAAGCTGTCAGGCACATTACGCAAAAACATGGTTTGGATATCTTAAGCAAATCTTAGGTCTTTGCGTAAAGAGCCTTCCAGCCCGTCCCGCTTGCACGGGGGAAAGGCGGCTAAAGAACAGAATTCCTTTACATCATGATATATCCTAGATTTGCCCTGCAGCTAACTCACTGGCAAATGTAATAAGCTATCAAGCTTCTGAATACATATACAATCAACAACTTAGCTTATTACACTTGCCAGCCAGACTTCGACCCATAGTTTTCGGATTATTATGAAAATATTGAAGGATAAACCGTAGATAAAAACAAAGGGATATTCTCCGTATAGACAGATTTCAATAGCATGACAAATCAGTGCTATCTACCGGGACTCATAAAAAGCTCCACCTTGACAACTCCTGCAACCGTGACAGTTTTAAAATAAGCCCAGCAGCTAACACGGTCAATAAAGGTCATTTGTATTGTCACGGTTTTTGCTTTGCTCCTGCATCTAGACAGATTTCTAGTGGTTCCTGCATCCGGATTCGCGCAGCTACTCTCAATTTATCTCTTGCACCGTGACAAATCTCTGGCTCCGTTATTGTTTGTACCGCGATACTGCTCCTGTGCCCGCTAACAGTTTTGTAACCGGTGATAATTTCGCGGCTCTGTTAAAGCTTGTACCGCGAAGCGGCTCTAACTCCACAAAGCTCCTACCTTGACAGCAAAAACACGCGCCATAACCTCCTTGCACCGTGACAATTCTCTGGCTAAAGTACCTGGATTCTGCCCGGTGCTCGCGTCGGTTAACACAAACGCCCTTTATTGCCGTGCCGTTATGCGTCATGGGTGCCAAAATTTGAAATTTGTTATCTTTAATAAAAAACACTATGGACAGACGTAAAGCAATGAAAATTACCGCTGGTGCGATTATAGGAGGTGGAGCTGGGATACTCGCCTTGACCAACGGGTTCAAACCAGATTATTTGCCAATAGAAGAACCAAAAAAAATGGATCTCAAAGACCTTAATTCCTCTTGGGCATACTCTCCCTTAGACCCAGACATTACTTCTGATTTAGCATACAAACATTATGATAGCGGAAGTTGTATGTACGCTACCTTCAAGAGTATTATATCTCAACTAGCAGATAAATTTGGTGAACCATTTGCTTCCTTCCCTACACATATGATGAAATATGGTCATGGTGGTGTTGGTGGATTTGGAACTATTTGTGGATCGATAAACGGTGCATCAGCTTTGATTGGTTTACTGGTTGCAGATAAGGCAGCCCAGGATAACTTGATCACCGGGATTCTCAGATGGTATGAAGAGGCTAAACTTCCAGAATATAGACCACAAAAAGCTATCTTTGACTTCACACCACCATCAACTATTTCCAATTCAACCTTATGCCATGCATCAAACACGAAATGGGTAAAGGAGACAGGATATAAAATTACAAGTGACGAACGTAAAGAAAGATGCCGTCGACTAACGAGCGATGTAGCATCTCGAGTCGCGACAGTTTTAAACGAATATTTCGGGAATACCTATGTCACAAAAGGGCATGATAACGAATCTGTTAGACAATGTATGACATGCCATGGTGATAAAGGCAAGTTGGTCAATACAAGCAGTAAGATGGGCTGTACTTCATGCCATACTGAATCAATTGGGCATAGACTTTTTGCTGATGCACACTATAAAATAATGAAACCGAAATAATCAGGACAGATTCAAAAAATATCTCTACCTGGACAAAAAAATAATACCACGAACGCATAACACGGACAATATGGGTAAGTTGTTTGTCACACTTTTTGCTTTGCTCCTGCACCTAAGACAAATTTGTAATGGTTCTTGCACCCGGACACGCGCATCTGCTCGCAATTAACTTCCAGTATACCTTGACAGTTTTCTGGCTTCGATCTGCTTTGTACCGCGACACTGCGCCAGTGCCCGCCACCAATTTTGTAACCGGGGATAAATTCGTGGCTCCGATCAAACTTGTACCGCGACACTCGTAATGCTCACAAAAATTTGTACCTGGACGGCAAAAAGTGCGCCATACCCTCCTTGCACCGTGACAGCTACGTGGCTAAAGTTCACAGGACGTGTCCGGTGCTTGCGTCGGGTAACACAACCTCCCCATATTGCCGGGCCGTTAGTGGCAATAATTTTAAAGTAACACCTTGATAATTAAGTCGTCCCAAACATTATATCATACCCGGATCTGCTTCTTATATCCGGACTCAAAATTGATAACATTACCACGGTTTGCCCCGACCCACGCTTGCATATGGCAATTCACGGTTTTGCTTTTTGAAAAGTTGCAAAACCGGCCCATGAGCACCATCTGCAAGCTTTTGCAAACGCTTCGCAAACCTTCTGCGGTATACCTCGACAGATTATCGGTCATCTACGAAATTACTGGCCACTAACACGGATGGTATAATTCATAAGCTCGTCATGGTTTTTGCTGAGACTCCTACCCTCACCAGGATTTAAAAACAACGGGGGATAAAACCCGACGCGCTTTTACTGTTAACAAAATAACAATACCTCGACTAATACTCAATCACTTATTAACTTTGCACCGCGAACCCGCCAGCATTCAACAAAACTTGTACCCGGATTGCAAAAACCACGCCGTACCCTCCTTGCGCCGTGACTCATTCTCGGCCCGCCTACCGGCGGGTACCTGGATCTGTGCCGGCGCTGACGTCGGGTAACGGTTACGAAATTATACCACCTGGCCGTTAGCGTTCATTACCAGCATATTACGACACGTCGCTCATACTTAAAAACCCCAATACAAACAAAAAAAATCAACGAACGCTAACAGCTTTAAGTCAATGTAATGAGCAAGTATAAAATCTATCGAGTAGATCATTATGATCCAGATTGGGTTGGTAGACGCAGAAGACGACTTAATATAATCTTCGCAGCTTTAGCAATTTTGGCTGTTCCACTCATGATAATAATTAGAAATCTCTTAAAGATTGGAGTTGGTGAATCATATCTGATTACAATGATCTTTGTATTGGGATTTTACCTAGTACTATTCCTTAAACTTAGATCTGAAAATAAAAATATCAAGACAATTGGAGATATTGAATTCACAAAAACTGGAATTATTAAGCAAATAGGAGATTCTCTAACTGAAATAAAATACGATACAATTACTTCAATTGGATTACAAAAACACATACCAGCCCTAACTTTAAAAGAAAGTAAATCAGGATTTTTCACTTATATACTATTCATTTACTTTAAAGACTCTCACAACGAGACTTTTATAGTTTCAGACAGATCTTATGACAAATGGAGGGATCTAAGCATCACCGAGACTATAAAAACACTCAACAAATTATATTTCAATCAGGACCAAAATAAAACAACGAAACGCTAACACGGTCGGTTGGGGTAATAAGCTCGTCATGGTTTTTGCTGAAGACACTTCGTGCCGTCTTGACAAAAAACAGATTGTGAGAAACAGCCCGATCGCTCTTTTTTCCTTTACTCTTTTCACTTTAAACTCGGACAGATTATCGTCCACTTAGTAACTTTGTACCGCGAACCCGCCAACATTCAACAAACTCTGTACCCGGATGGCAAAAACCACGCCGTACCCTCCTTGCACCGTGACTCATTCTCGGCTAAAGTACCTGGATCAGTGCCCGGTGCTGCGTCGGGTAACGCTTACTACCACAACCGCCGGGCCGTTAGGCGTCAGAGTTGCCCCAGACACGTCACTCAAGAATATCTTTCAAACCACGAAAAATTGAACCCGTTTACCTTGATTGTGTATCAAGACAGCTTAACATTGACTCGACAATTTCAGTTTATCTATCTAGATTTAATACTCCGCCGCCTAACATTGATCCAGCCTGACCACTTCGATAATTCGACAATAATCAAATAACCCCATGAATTCGGATCGGCATTCTCTTAAAAATGGTTGCGGAAAGGTTACATTCGACACTTTCTTTGATGCTAAGAAAGTCCTAAACAGACTCGGGAACATTGGGAGAGCATACGGTAAAACAAAACGAAGATTAGCAACAAAAAAGCCTAAAAGGGTATATAAATGTCCGACATGCGGGAAATATCACCTGACTTCTCAATTAAAATAAAACATAACATCTCGACAATTTCATAAATGCTATTGAGCTTAAAACGACCAAAAATAAATCACAATCATCTGACTTTATGAAATTTGACCTAACCATTTTCTTTAATTAAAAAATCAAGGTTATGAAAACAAGATCTTGTCCCCACTGCAATTACAAATACTCTATCATTGAATATGTTTATGAGATACTGTTCAAGTTTATCTTTTCTGAGTGGAATTGTAAAAACTGTAATAACAAAATAACATTTGATTCAAAAAGGAGAGTTAATGTCGCATTATGCTTTGGCTGTTTCTATATCCTACTCTTTTCGATAATTGAGCTTCTAAAGAATAAAATAGGTATGACCCCATCCCTTTGGATTGCCATGATAATCCTTTTTGTATTTGGATCAATCTTAATATTCACGTTTGATACTTTTAAAAAGTTGTAAATGTCAGGATTTTTAAAAACTTCAAGGAATCTAAAATATAATTGCTCCAACGCCTAACACGGACGGTTGGGGTAATAAGCTCGTCACAATTTTTGCTCCCACACCCGGAAAGTTTCTATGACCACGAAAACTTCTGCTACTCAACAATATATTTTGGCTGCTGGTGGACAAGGTAGTCTTAAATCTGGACTAATAACTTGCACCTGGATTGGCAAAAATTGCGCCGTACCCTCCTTGCACCGTGACTCATTCTCGGCTAAAGTACCTGGATCAGTGCCCGGTGCTGCGTCAGGTAACGCTTACTACCACAACCGCCGGGCCGTTATGTTTAAGCCAAAGTGCCTCTGCACCAATGACAGATTTTTAACATAAAGGCCTAAACATAACGGGCATAGGTTATAAAGACATTATTGGACAACAAACAAAATATAATCATAGCCGGATCAGCAATTAGAGAATTAAAAATCCCTACTTTTAGAGAAAATTGATTATGGATATTTATCAGATTCAAATCGCACTTGCTGATTTCAGACCAAAAATCTGGAGACGAATATTGGTTCAATCAGATCTCCCATTATCTGACTTCCATTTGACTATTCAAATTGCTATGGGATGGGAAAATGCACATCTTCACCAGTTTATTAAAAACAAAACCTTTTACACTGTACGATTGGAAGATGATTGGGCTTGGAATGACCTAAAAAATGTAGATTATAAAAACCTGAAAATATCGGACTTACTCAATAAAGTAAAGGACAAAATTGATTATGAGTATGACTTTGGTGATAGTTGGCATCACGACATCATCCTAGAGAAAATTCTACCCCTAGATAGTAAATCAAAATATCCAATCTGTATTGATGGACAACTTGCTTGTCCACCTTAAGATTGTGGTGGTATTTGGGGATACAAAAACCTTTTAGAGATACTCAATAATCCCAAACATGAGGAACATGATGAGTATTTGGAGTGGATTGGAGGGGAGTTTGACCCTGAAACATTTGACAAAGACTCAATTAATAAGCTATTTAAAAGGTTTATCAAGTTTAAGAAACTTTAGTGCACCTTGACAGCTTTAAAACAGGCCTAAACATAACACGGACGGTATGTTTAATAGGCTTGTCACGTTTTTTGCTTAGTTCCTGCACTCAAGACAAATTTGTAATGGTTCTTGCACCCGGACACGCGCATCTGCTCGCAATAAAACTTCAATAAACCTTGACAGTTTTCTGGCTTCGATTTAGCTTTGTACCGCGACACTGCGCCAGTGCCTTCGAACCAAATTTCTACACCTTGATAAATTTCTGGTCGCAATAAAATTTGTACCGCGACACTCGTAATGCTCAATAAAATTTGTACCATGACGGCAAAAACACGCGCCAAACCCTCCTTGCACCGTGACAGTTTTGTGGCCCCGCTGGCGCGGGGTACTAGGACTCTGCCCGGTGCTGTCGTCGGGTTACGCCTACTAAAACATACCGCCGGGCCGTTAGTGGCAATATTTGGCCCGGATTTTATTGATAGACAGATACTAAACCTCGAACCGCTTGCCCCTGCCCGCTTGCGGCTGTAAGCTGACAGATCCTTAATTTTATACCTGGATTCTTATATCTTGACGACTCCAATCCTATTAACGGCCGCAATCTTTCCGGCGCGCTGCAAGCTCTCTTCCTGCAACAGGATAAATCTGTTTCTTATTCCGGGATTTAAACATATCTGCCTTCAACCCGGTTTGCCCCTTCGCACGCTTGCATATGGTAATTCACGGTTTTGTATTATTAAAAATTACAAAACCGGTC
>Ga0116151_10005388_pt1 | contig 11069 bp, 12 predicted proteins | sample AD_UKC117_MetaG_FD_89893 | JGI IMG/M metagenome (GOLD analysis project Ga0116151, IMG submission 89893) | Active sludge microbial communities of municipal wastewater-treating anaerobic digesters from Hong Kong - AD_UKC117_MetaG | ecosystem: Engineered > Bioreactor > Anaerobic > Digestate... | reverse complement strand
TCTGGTAACCGAACACGAAGCCCATGTAGTCGTCGTCAGAGCTGGACTGGACCTGCCAGGATCCCTCCATCTTGTAACTGGTCTGGTTCAGGTTGTTCAGATAGAACGAGGGGTCGGCGTTGACGGTTTGCTTGACGGCAGTGTTGCCGGATTCGAGGACCCAGTTGCCTGCCGGCTGGCCGCCAGTGTAGGTGAGGGTCAGTGGCGACCAGCCCGACAGGTCGAGCGCAGCGGCGTTTGCTCCGGCGGCGGCGGTGAGCAGGCTCACGAGCGCGAGTGATTTGAAGGTCTTTGGCATGTCCTTGCTCCTGATTGGTACGGTGAGTCGACACGCGTCGAAGATAGCCGGCGCGATCGCCGGTGCGTGGTCTCTAATCGGCGCCGTACAGATGCGAGCAAGTCTCGCGCCAAGATCACGAAAGGAATGGATGAACGTCGATTTTTCAATGGCTTGAGAACGGTTTTCGTCGCTGTCGTCCAAGTGTTCGGGAGTGGGTGGGCGAGAGGTGTAAGAACTTCCGACACTTCGGCGCCCGTGCGGCGCGCAACCTGAATCCGTCACGGGCGCGGCGTACCTACGTAGAGGAGCGGGGGCGAGTCGCGGGCTTTCCCGGTGAGCGAGCAGGCCCTCGCATCGGGTGATATCTTTTGGCCGGCGGTCCCGGTGCGACGGTCCCGGTTTGACAGGCTGGAGGCCCGCGGCTAACCTCCGCGGCGTTTCATGGTTGCCTGCCCTCACCGGCCGGCATGAAAAGGGAATCCGGTAACACGCCCGCGCGTGCAATCCGGAGCTGCCCCCGCAACTGTATGCGACGAGTCGCGTGCCCATCTGGCCACTGGAGTCTCTCCGGGAAGGCTGGCACGAGGCGATGACCCGCAAGCCAGGAGACCTGCCATGGACATCACCTTCAGTCGTTTAGGGCGGGGTGTCCCTGACAAGAGGCATGGTCCATACCATTTCACTTGCTCGTCTCGCAGATGATCCGGCAGGTCCCTGCGTCCTTCGCGGCGCTGGGGAGGCTCGGACGCGTCCGCCGGAGATCCCGCCCGCCTGTCCGGGGTCTCCGCCATGTCCGTCGTCGCCAGTCCTGTCTCCTCCACGTCCCTCGCCGCGGACGATCGCAAGCTGCACCGTCACCCCGGTGTGCTGATCCGGTTCGCACCGGCGGATGCCGAGCGCATCCTCGACCACCTCGTGGCGCTCGATGTCGATGATCGCTTCCTCCGCTTCGGCTACGGCATCGGTGACGAGGGCATCGCTCGCTACGTCGCCCGCATCGACTTCGCGCGCGACCACGTCCACGGCCTGACCGACGCGGGCGGACGGGTCGTGGCGCTCGCGCACATCGCCGCCCGTGACGGTGAGGTCGATTTCGGTCTCAGCGTGGTGCCCGCCTGGCGCCGCCGCGGCTTGGGCCGGGCCCTGTTCGCCCACGTCGTCGAGCTCGCAGCGCTGCTACGCGCGCGGCGCGTGCTGTGCCACAGCATCAGCCCCGCGGTGCTGCACATGGCCGCCGCCTGCGGCTTTCGCCGCGCGGGCGGCAATCCGGCGGCGCCCCTGGTGCTGGACATCCCATTCGGCTGATGTCTCGGCTACCGGCGCACTCGACCGGGTTTTCACCCGGCTCCGGCGACGCGACGGAAGCCATTTCGGCGGAGCTTCAGCGGGAAGCTGCGCCAAACCGCTGAATCCAGGGCTCACGCCGCAGTGAGCGGCACCGCGAACTTCGGGAACGCCCTGAGCAGCTTGGCGTCCATCGTCACCAGTTTCACGTCCAGGCGCATGGCCAGCGCCGCGAACTCGCAGTCATACGCGGAACAATCGGTGTCGCGCACGAGTTCCAGAACCCGCTGCGAGTCGACTTCATGCTCGTTGCCCGCAAGCAGGCTCTCCGCCTCGGCCTGCAAGGCGCGTGCATCATCGAAAGCCAGGATCTTTCGTCGCAGGTAGCCCGCGAGAATGCTGCGGAACTCGCTGCGCCACAGCACTGGCGCCACCCACTCCGGATCACGCTCGAGCAGCGCCTCGGCGTGTGGAGTGAACTCGGTCGGCAGGTACAGGTACGCCAGGACGTTGGTATCCACCACGATCACAGGCGGTCCTCGCGCTTTAAGGCGTCAATGTCGTGCGCCCTGAACTTCGACTCTGCGAGAGCAGCCCGCAATGCGCGGGCACGGGCCAGTCGCTCACTCGGATCGATCCTGCCCGGCAGTAACACGGTTTCCAGGCACACGATCGCCTCGCTGTTCAGGCTGCGCCTGTGCGTTACCGCCGACGCCTTCAGACGCTGGTATATCTCATCCGGAATATTCTTCAGGGTCAGCGTAGTGGGCATCGCAAGCTCCTTCCAAAGTGGAACCATAATGGTTCCCTGAAGCCGGTGCGTCAAGCTGATGTCTCCACCATATCGACCACATCGCGCGCCAGGTGCGGTTCGGGCAGCCAGTCCTGCACCGATGGTGGCGGAGGTACGCCGTCTGGCGATCGATCGGACGAAAGCGGCTCCATGCGCTCGGGCTACAGGGGCGACGCGTCACTTTGCAAATGGATGGTCCGCCAGGTTGCTAGACGCTGCCCAGCAGCTGCGCCAGACAGGTCGCCCCCGATTCGGAGAATGCGCGGTGGACCTGCACGCCGGCGGCGCCGCTCGCGCGGAGTTCGGCGACGTCGCTTGCCTTGCGGATGCCGCCCACTGCCACCACGGCCGGACCGTCGGACACTGCGGTGATCAGTGCGTGCAGGCGCGAGAGGCGCTTCGGGTCGTCGTCCGGCAGCACGGCCGTGAGCAGGTCGAAGCCCGCCGCCGCTGCGGCTAGCGCGACCGCCGGCGGCGCCTCGTCCGCCCCGCCGAGCCTGAACTTGAGCGCGAGCGGAACCCGGCGCGGCAGTCCGGCGCGCGCTGCCGCCACCGCGCGCAGCGCGTCCGTGACGAGCGCCAGCCTTGCGGGCGCCAGCAGCGGCGCGCAGGCGCGCGCGGACAGGTTGAAGCTCAGGTAGTCCGCCACGTCCCAGGCGCCATAGAGCCCGGCGATCCAGCACGCGGCGAGCGCCCTGGGCGCTGCGTCCGCGGGCTGGCCGAGGCCGATGCCGATCGCGCCGGGCGCGCGCGGGGGCAGGGCGGCGAGCCGGGCGCGCAGCGCGGCCAGCTCCGCGCCCGCCCGCGGCCCGACCGCGACGGTGCCGAACTCCACGCTGCCGAAGCCGAGGCCGAGCAGCTCCGCGGCGCGGGTGCCGTCCTTGTCGATGCCGCCCGCCAGGCCCGGGCGGGCGTGCCAGGGGAAGGACGACTTGCTCATCGCCGAGCCCTCCGATCGCTGCACGGCCACCTCCCCGGTGGAGGTGGGCACGTCCCTTTGCGCGGTCGCGCTCATGCGTGGGCTCGGGCGAACTCCGCCATGAAATCGGCGAGCGCGTCGGCGCCGGCCTGCGGCATGGCGTTGTAGAGGCTGGCGCGCAGCCCGCCGACCTGGCGATGGCCGCGCAGGTGGTGCAGGCCTCGGGACGCGGCCGCGGCGAGGAAGGGCTCGGTGAGGGCGTCGTCGGCGAGATGGAAGCGGACATTGACCGGCGAGCGGTGCGCGGCGGCCACCGGAGCGCGGTAGAAGCCGCCGCTGCCGTCGATCGCCGCGTACAGCGTGGCGGCCTTGCGGCGGTTGGCGGCGCCCATCGCGGCGAGCCCGCCGGCTTCGGCGATCCACTCGAAGACCAGGCCGGCGAGGTGGATCGCCAGCGTCGGCGGCGTATTGAGGCAGCTGTCGGCCTCGGCCTGGCGGCGGTAGCTGAGCGCCGCGGGCACCGCGGGCGCGGCGCGTTCGAGCAGGTCCTCGCGCACCACCAGCACGCACAGCCCGGCGACGCCGAGGTTCTTCTGCGCGCTGGCGTAGAGCAGGCCGAAGCGGGCGACGTCGAGCGGCGCGGTGAGCAGGCACGAGGTGGCGTCGGCCACCAGCGGGATGTCGCCGGTGTCGGGCAGGGCCGGGTAGGCGAGGCCGTCGACCGTCTCGTTGGGGGTGATGTGGCAGTAGGCGCAGTCGGCGGGCAAATCCCAGCGCCCGGCCGGCGGCGCGGCGAGCGGCGCGTCGCCCGCGAAGCCGGGTGCGGCGACCGCCTCGCAGTAGCGGCGCGCCTCGGCGATCGCGCGCTGCGCCCAGTAGCCGGAGTCGGCGTAGGCCGCGCGGCGCGCGCCGCCGAGCAGGTTCATCGGCACCAGCGCGAACTGATGCATGGCGCCGCCGGCGAGGAAGAGGATGCGGTAGCCGGCGGGCAGCTCGAGGAGCTGCGCGAGGCGCTCGCGCGCGCTGTGCAGCGTCGCGCGGAAGGCGTCGCCGGTGAAGGGGCGCTCGAGCGCCGAGGCGCCGTCCGCGCCGCGCGCGAACAGGCTGTCGCGCGCGCGCTCGAGCACCGCGTCGGGCAGGCGCGCCGGGCCGGCGGCGAAGTTCCAGGCGGTCGCGGGGTTCATCGCTCGTAAGCCCTCACGCTCAGCCCGCCAGCCCGCCGTGGCTGCTCGCGGCCATGAAGAACAGCAGCGGGATCGACAGCATGGTGTTGGTGCGCGAGGACAGGTGGGTGATGCGCGAGCAGCGCAGGCGCTCGTCCACGCTCGCCGGCACCAGGCCGAGCACCTTCTGCTGGTGCGGCCACAGTACGAACCAGACGTTGAGCATCATGAAGGTGCCGATCCAGGTGCCCAGCCCGATCGGCGCCAGCGCGCCGTCGAGCGTGAGCGCGCCGGTCAGCCAGCCGCGCTGCCACAGCATCAGCAGGCCGGCGCTCCACGCCACCACCGAGGCCCAGCGGAAGAAGCCGTGCTCGCGGTTGAGCAGGGCCTGGAAGCGCGGGCTGGTGTCGTCGGTGAGGTCGGCGGCGGCGAGCGGACGCCAGCCCGGGCGCTGCACCACGCTGGAGTAGTTGTGGCCGACCCAGATAATCCCGGCGATGAAGTGCGTCCAGCGCAGCGCGAGGTCGAGGAGCGGGTCCATGGCGCTTTCAGCCGGCGACGAGCGGCAGCAGGGCGGCGAGCACGGCGGTGAGCAGCAGCCCGAGCGCGATCGTGCCGGTGGCGGTGTCGTAGGGATGGCGCATTCAGCCCTCCATGAAGGCGGTGGAGACCGCGCCGGCGGCGCGCTTGATGAGCGGCTTGCGAAAGCGCAGCGGCGCCACCACCCCGGCCACCGCCTGCTGCACCAGGTGGTGGTGCGGCGAGCGGCTGCACGCCGGGTCGGTGTTGGCGGCGTCGCCGGTGAGCAGGAAGGCCTGGCAGCGGCAGCCGCCGAAGTCCTTCTCCTTCTCGGAACAGGACCCGCAGGGCTCGGGCAGCCAGTCCAGGCCGCGGTACTTGCGGAACAGCGGCGACTCGTGCCAGATCCAGCCGAGCGGCTGGTCGCGCACCGACTCGAACTCCAGCCCGGGGATCACCCGCGCCTCCTGGCAGGGCATGGCGACGCCATCGGGCGCGATGGTGAGGTGGATGGCGCCCCAGCCGTTCATGCACGCCTTGGGGCGGCCCTCGTAGTAGTCGGGGATCACGAAGTAGATCGTCATCGCCTTGCCGAGCCTGGCGCGCCATTCATTGACCACGCGCTCGGCCTCGCGCACCTGCTCGAGCGTGGGCATCAGCTCGTCGCGGTTCAGCAGCGCCCAGTTGTAGTACTGGATGTTGGCGAACTCGATGTACTCGACGCCGAGCCCGGCGGCCCACTCGATCATCTCGCCGATCAGCTCGATGTTGTGGCGGAACACCGGCATGTTGAGCACCATCGGGAAGCCGTGCGCCTTGATCAGGCGCGCCGCCTCGAGCTTGTGCGCGTGGGCGCGCGCCCCGACCAGCGCGTCGGTCATGTCGGCGCGCGTCGATTGCAGCGAGAGCTGGATCTGCTTGAGGCCGGCGGCCTTGAGGGCGAGCAGGCGCTCCTCGTTCAGGCCGATGCCCGAGGTGATCAGGTTGGTGTAGAAGCCCAGCCCGTCGGCACAGGCGACCAGCTCCTCGAGGTCGGCGCGCTGCAGTGGCTCGCCGCCGGTGAAGCCGAGCTGCAGCGCGCCGATCTCGCGTGCATCGCGCAGCACCTGCTTCCACTCCTCGGTCGACAGCTCCTTCGCGGCGTAGTCCTCGAAGTCGAGCGGGTTGTTGCACCAGGTGCATTTGAGCGGGCAGCGGTAGGTGAGCTCCAGCGACAGCCACAGGGGCTTGCCCTGGCCGTCGAGGCTGAGTCCGTGGGTTTCTTTTGGCATGGCGCGTGTCCTCCGCTGTCGATGGGGTCATGTTGCCGCGCGGGCGCAGCCGTGGCGTCCTGATGCTCTGCGATGCGGGCTGGCGATTTTCTCTAGCGGGCGCGTTGGGCGGCGTGGAGGGCGGTGTGGCCGGCTGCGTGGCCGGGGTGGGCGCGGGTGGCGACGCGGTCGAGCGCCGTGATGCAGGCGGCGGCCATTTCCGGCGCGAGTCCCGCATGACCCGCGCCGGGGATCTCGACGTAGTCCGCCTCGGGCAGGGCGCGGTGCAGCGCGCGCGCGGTGGCGGGCGGGCACACCGGGTCGTCGGCGCCGTGCACGATCGCAGCCGGCAGGTGGCGCAGCGCGGCGCAGGCGGCGAGCAGGCGCGCGGCGTCGGTGAAGCAGCCGTGGGCGAGGTAATGCGCCTGGATGCGCGCCTTGGCCAGCTCGCGGGCGTCGGGCGGCCCCGGGAGGGGCGGCTCGCCCATCAGCGCGCGCTCGTGGTCCAGCCAGTGGCGCGCGGCGGCGCGCTGGGTCGCGGGGCGGCCGGCGAGCGTGCACCGGCACCAGGCGGCGAGCAGATCGTCCTCGGCCTGCGGCGATCGCATCCGCGGCAGGCGGATGCGCGCCTCCCGCTCGAGGCTTTCGCGCAGCCCCGGGGCCTGCGGCGGGATGCGCCCGACGTAGGCGCGCAGCTCGGCTGCCGATGCGAGGAAGATGCCGCGCAGCACTAGGCCGGCGACGCGGTCCGGATGCGCGCAGGCGTATTCGAGCGCGAGCAGGCTGCCCCAGGAGCCGCCGAACACGATCCAGCGCTCGATCGCCAGCGCCGCGCGGATGCGCTCGATGTCGGCGACGAGGTGGGCGGTGGTGTTGGCGCGCAAGCCGCCCGACGGCGTGCTGCGGCCGGCGCCGCGCTGCTCGAAGAGCACGGCGCGAAAGCGCGCGGGGTCGAACAGCCGGCGCTGGCGCGGGCTACAGCCGCTGCCCGGGCCGCCGTGCAGGAAGACCACTGCGATGCCGTCGGCGCGGCCGCATTCCTCCACGTGCAGCACGTGGCCGTCCCCCACCGCGAGGCGGTGGGTGGCGAACGGCGCCGCCCCGGCGAACAGCGGCGACGCGCCGGCCGGGGGGGCGCCGGCCGGAAGCGCCGGGGCGGCGTCCATCAGGCCGCGCGCAGCCAGCCCTTGTCGCAGGCCAGATCCACGAAGGCGCGCACGCCGTCGGCGATCTCCGCGGCCTGTGCGGGAAAGGCCGCCTGCAGCTCGGCGACGATCGCCGCGACCGTGCGCGCACCGTCGCAGCGCTCGAGCACGGCTCCGGCCGAAGGGTTGAGTTTGATCAGGCCTTCCGGGTACAGCAGGATGAAAGCCGACTGGCTCTCTTCCCAGCGGAAGACGTAGTGGGGCGACAGCCGCGGGCGGGCGTCGGCGGGCAGGGTGGCGGTATCCATGGCGGTCGGTAGCGTCGGCGGCAGCGGCGGAGGCGGTGGCGAACCGTCTCCGCCGCTGCTGCGGTCAGCGCACGCTCAGCGTACGTACACGTAGGCCGTGACTTCGAAGCCGAGACGGATTTCGCAGTAGGCGGGGGTTTCCCAGGTCATGGAGCTCTCCTCGTGTGACGGGGCCGCACCGTGCGACCCCTTGACGCATTGTTCTCCGGCGGATGTGGCGCCGGCCAGCCGGGAATCGCGAATGAGGGCTCGCGAAAATCATGACGTGAGAGGGCTGGGGGCTGCGTTTCGCCGCCCCGGTAACCGGGCGCCCGATGGGCTACATTGAAATCATTCGCCCGGTTCGGACGGCAGTCGCGAGAGGACCTGGAGCGCGGCCGCGACGTGGTCGGCGCCGCAGACAAGGGCCAACGGTGGATCGATTTGGAGCAGGCTGGGCGACAGGTCGCGGCCATGAGCGGACAGCCAGAGATCGCGCCGCTAAGCGGACATCCTCTATTTACATGCGGTATGCTGAGCGCGTTTCACAGTTGCAGTATTTGCCACTGTGTCATGGAGTGCCGATGGACGTACTGACAAGGCAAGGTGCTGTCTTAATGCCGATGATTGGTTGGATGGAACATGATGTTACGCAGCAGTTCAGTCGCTCTGAAAAAAGTTGGAGCGCTTCATCATTCCCGCTTTCGATGTGGGGTAACAAATGCCGCTTATTCTTTCTGACTCTGCGCTTGACTGGTCACTAAAACATGTCGCAGCATGGGGTGACACTGACATCTTCCCGACCGCGTTCGAGTTTGACGCAATCGCAGACGACTGGAAGAACGTCAAGGCATCAATTCAAAGTGCAGATATTCTCAAGTGGACTGTACGTCCATTCCGACGTTGTCTAGTCCCGAAGCATCGGTTCGGATTCCGCATTTCAAAGCAGCTAGACCCGTTGGACTTCCTGGTCTTCACTGCATTGATTCACGAAGTGGGCGAAAAGCTTGAAGCTTGTCGCATTCCTGTTACGGACAATATCGTTCACTCCTACCGATTTGCGCCTGACCCTACTGGCCGCATGTTTTCGGACAAGTTTACGTACAGGAGCTTTCAACAAGCATCGCACGATGCGTGCGACGCATACGCACCGAGTCACATCGTTATTGCAGACATCGCTGATTTTTTCCCGAGGCTGTACACGCATCGGATTGATAACGCCCTTGACAGCGCCCTTGGGCTTGGTCACATGCATTCGGGAGCGCTCAAGCAACTTATTGGTCACTGGGCTGGCGCGTATTCATATGGTATCCCGGTTGGCTCTGCCGCTTCACGACTCGTGGCCGAAGTCTCCATTTCGGACATTGATCAACTCTTGCTTTCGGAAGGTGCTCGTTATGTGCGCTACTCCGATGATTTCAGATTCTTTTGCACGTCGGAAGCAGAGGCATACAAGTACTTGACTCTTGTTGCCCGTGCGCTTATTGACAACCACGGGCTTACGCTCCAGCAGAACAAGACCAAGATCGTTCCAGTCGACCTCTTTCGAACAAAGTACTTGCGGGAGAACGAGAAGCGTGAGCTTGATACTTTGTCGGAACGGTTCTATGACTTACTCGAAGAGATAGGGATTGAAGACACCTACGGAGAGATCGACTATCTCGCTTTGGCGCCTGAATATCAGGAGGCAATCCACCAACTCAACCTTGAAGGCATCCTTGAAGAACAAATCAACGAAGAAGAGCCAGACCTGTCTCTCCTGAAGTTTCTGCTACGGCGACTTGCACAGCTTGGCGATACTGATGCCATCAACCTGATCTTTGATAACTTCAGCAAGTTTGTTCCAGTAGTTCGAGAAACCGTCGAGTATCTACTAAGCATTGAGACGCTCTCCGCCACTAAGAAAAAGGAACTCGGCGAACGGCTAATAGAGATTTATCGAGACGAGACATCGACGGCATCACATCTCGAATACTCTAGAATGTACCTACTACGGCCGTTCGCCTCGGATGGAGAATGGAATTCTGACGATCAATACGTCAAGGTTTTTAATGACAGCCTTGATGAATTCTCTCGTCGCGAGATACTTCTTGCAATGGGTCGTAGCAAGAAGGATTTCTGGTTCAGGAGCAGAAAGCAGAACCTTCAAGAAATGACCGCTTGGATACGGCGAGCTTTCATCTACGGAGCTTCGTGCCTACCTACTGACGAGTACAAACACTGGATTCGAGGAATCGACGGTCAACTCGATCAGGTTGAACGGGCAGTGGCGCAGTGGGCGAGAAAGAACCCAATCGCATGAATTGCAGAAACTTGGCTTTTCATTCCTGCGCCCCAATCCATCGTTCCACCGGACCTGCGCGAAAAGCCGCGCAGACCGGTGAATTCAAACGTTCGGCCTCAATTTACGCAGAGCGTTGCCCGTGCAGGTGATGGACGAAACATACCAAGGGCATCGAGTATTCGCTGAACTGGAACGTTATATGGAGTTCTATGGGCAATTGTCTATGTCCGTTTTTTCGTTCGCGACGATGGGCACAAAGGCTATCTGCAATATCGACACTTACGTCTACTCCTCAATGCAGGGTACGTTCGAGTCGATGAGAACAATTCTGCTCGCAGGTCGCATCAACGACGCCTACACATTACTACGGAAGTACCATGATTCCGTAATAATCAATGTTTACTCGAATCTGTACCTTCTCGATAATTTCAACATCGAAAAATTCATCGTCGAAAAGATAAACAACTGGCTCCAGGGAAAAGAGAAGCTGCCGGAGTACCGCGTGATGTCCCAATATATAAGAACCTCCGACGCCCTTAAACCAATAAATAGCGTTTTTGGGATCGATGATCGATACAAGAGAATCCGCGATAGATGCAACGATCACACGCATTACAACTTCTATCGCCATGCAATGCTGAATGATAATAAAGTGCACATAGAAAATCGAGGCTGGTGGCTTGACCGTTTTTCTTCGGACGTGCGAGACCTATTTATTCTTCACCTAGGCTACATCTTCTTCTTGAACGGTCACTACATGATGTCTAGTGACCACATGGATGCGCTTGAGTGCGGCATGCAACCGGAGGAAGATTCGCAGTATTGGGTGGCCCCATTTATCCAAGAGGTGTTCGACGAGCTTATTACGCCGAGACGCCCGGACGTTACGTTTGCGATAAAGGCGAGCTCCGCGATGCAACTCTCATGAGCCAATTTAGGCCCACGCCTCCGCGCTTCACGCTCCGACTGCCCCTCACTTCCCCGCCGAACGACAGCTTCCCTGGCATTCCAGTGACTGCAGTGGGTCGAAGCGAGCCAGTAAAAGATGAGAAGATGAAAGACCTTGTCCCGCAACGCGAATAACTCCCTCAACGCTTCCCTAAGTGAGTATGAGTGATGAAATCCACGCAAAAGATCGCTGTCGT
>Ga0116151_10005387_pt1 | contig 11070 bp, 7 predicted proteins | sample AD_UKC117_MetaG_FD_89893 | JGI IMG/M metagenome (GOLD analysis project Ga0116151, IMG submission 89893) | Active sludge microbial communities of municipal wastewater-treating anaerobic digesters from Hong Kong - AD_UKC117_MetaG | ecosystem: Engineered > Bioreactor > Anaerobic > Digestate... | reverse complement strand
CCCATAGGGATGATGGCCATAGATCGTTTCATAGAAGCGCAAGGCCGCCATGCGGTTGGTGTCCTGGGCCCGTTCTTGGAGGCGCACCAATTTCTGGCGGCGCACGCGTTCCACCTGCTCCTCGGGAAAGAGTGGATTGCGCACCACATCACTCAACACTTGCATCATCTGCGGGAAATCTTCGCTCAGGCTGGTAGTGCTGAAGCTTGTGTAGTGATTATCGCTGCCCGCGCCCAAGCTCGCACCGAGCGCTTCAACGGTTTCGTTGAATTCATCAAAGGTGTAGCGCGCACTGCCTCGAGTCAACATGCTGGCGACAAAGCTGCTCAGCCCCGCGTTTTCCGCTGATTCATGGATAGAGCCGGCAGGAATGTACCCTTCGGCCACCACAACCGGCGCAGAATGATTTTCGCGCACGAGTACAGTTAAGCCATTATGGAGAACAACGCGTGCAACGGTATCGGCGTTGGGTAATGCATTCGAAGTCATGAAGTCCCTCTATGAATTGGTCTCGGGTACATACCACCCAATGGTCTGCTTGTCCGGTGCGAAATAACTCCGCGCCACCCGCTGCACATCCTCAGCGGTGACAGCCGTTAATCGGTCGAGCCAATTGTCCAACCAGGTGATATCGGCAATGATTTCGCTGAAGCCGAGCCAGTAAGCTTGGTAGGTGACACTTTCGCTGCTGTAGGCAAATTGTGCCTTGGTCTGTTTGATTGCCTTGTTCAATTCAGCTGCGGTGACCCCATCCTGTTGGATTTTGCTGATCTCCGCCCAGATGGCTTCCTCGACTTGCGTATGGGTGGTCTCGGGCGCTAGGGTCGCGTAGAAGCTAAAGAGATTCGGATCAATCGTCGGGCGGAAGCTGGAACTCACATCGACCGTCAATTGAGTATCAACGAGCGCCCGGTAGAGCCGGTTGCTGCGATTGTTGGTGCCGCCGCCGAAGAGACCCATTCCTTTGGCGCCTCCGAGCACGGCATCCATGACAATGAGCGGAAAGAAATCTTCGTGCGCGGCTTCGGGCGCGGGGAAAACCATCATGAAGTAGGCGGTGGGATCACTGCCGCGCAGAATCACGCGGCGTTCTGCTACCTGGGGATCTTCGCGCAGACGCATGACCGGTACCTGCGGTCCGCTGGCCAAATCGCCGAAGTACTGCTCGATTTTGGCCAGCATATCCGCCGTGTCAAAATCACCCACGGCCACGGCAATGGCATTGTTTGGTGTGTAAAAGGTGCGATAGTGGCGGTAGAGATCCTCGCGCGTCATCGTGCGGAGATCACTCTTCCAGCCAATGATCGGGTGATGATAGCTGTGCACCCGAAATGCCGCGGCCTGTACCTCTTCGCTCAACAGATAGAAGTAGCTATTTTCGCTCCCCTCCCGTTCACTGATGATGACGGTCCGTTCCGATTCGGCCTCGTCAGGGTCGAAGACCGAATTGGCCATGCGATCGCTCTCCACCTGCAGTGCCAGTTCAATGCGCTCGGAGGGGAGCGTCTCAAAATACGTGGTCCAATCTTCTGCGGTCATTCCATTGAAGACACCGCCCGCGCGCGAAACCGCCTTGTCAAATTCACCGCGCGGGAACTGTTCGGTGCCCTTAAAGAGCATATGCTCCACCCAATGGCTAATCCCTGTGGTGCCGGGTACTTCGTTGCGACTCCCGACCCGATAGAAGACCCAAAAACTGGCCACCGGTGCAACACGGCTCTCCTTGAGCACAACTTGCAGACCATTGGTCAGTGTAGTTTTTGTCAACGTCATTACATACTCCGCTTATGCTCAGCTCTGTTTGAACACACAATTTCCATTGATATTGCCGATGCCTCGCACGTTTTCAACGCAGCCGATCAGAAACCATTGGTCAGCGCTGCGCCGCGCCCAACGGCCCGATATTGGAAGCCCAAGTTGTACATCACTTGGGGCTCATAAATGTTGCGGCCATCAACGATGACCGGTTGTTTCATTAACCCCTTGACCCGGGGCAGATCTAATTGCTTAAACTCGTTCCATTCAGTGCAGACCAGTAACGCGTCGGCGCCGGTGGCCAGCTCATAGGGATCTTCGACCAAGTGGAGATTCCTGTCCAGCCGTGCAATGTTGTTCATTGCCACCGGATCATAACCTGCCACAGATGCCCCTTCGCTCTGCAACATACGGGAAATTTCAATGGCCGGTGCCTCACGGATATCATCGGTATTGGGTTTGAAGGCCAGGCCGAGAATGCCAATGCGGCAATTAGCCAATTTGCCACCGACCAATTCGCGCAGGTTGAGGACCGCCCAGCGCCGGGCATCGCGGTTGATGTCGATCACCGCGCGCAACAGCGATGGATGCGACCCATGGACGAGCGCCATGTGTTCCAATGCCTTGACATCTTTGGGGAAACAACTGCCCCCATAGCCCAAACCCGCGTTGAGAAAGGCCGGTCCAATCCGTTTATCATACCCCATGCCCACGGCAACTTCCTGTACGTCTGCGCCCAGTCTTTCACAAATGGCAGCAATCTCGTTGATAAAGCTGATCTTGGTCGCCAGAAAGGCGTTGCTGGCATATTTAATCATCTCGGCCGTGCGAATGTCGGTAACAACAATCCGGGCGCGCAAAGGCAGATGCAACTGCGCCACCTTTTCCGCTGCTTCGGCATTGTGGCTACCTAGGACCACGCGATCGGGATTCATAAAATCGTAGATGGCCGAACCCTCGCGCGTAAATTCGGGACAGCTCACTACATCAAACGGAATGGGATCCGGTTGGCTGCGCGTGATGATGTCGGCCACCCAGTCGCCTGTGCCAACCGGAACTGTGCTTTTGTTGACGACAATAGTGTAGTGATCCATGTTCTTTGCCACGGATTCGGCTGCCATGCGCACATACTGCAAGTCGGCCTCACCATCGACACCGCTGGGCGTCCCAACACAGATAAAGATAAATTCGGCATCGGTCAATGCTTCGGCATAGTTTGTGGTAAAGTGCATGCGTCCGGCTTTGATGTTGCGCTCAATCATTTCGCTGAGCCCCGGCTCAAAGATCGGTACTTTGCCGTTGCGCAACATATTGATCTTCTCTTCACTAATGTCAATAAATGTGACGTTGTTGCCCATATCGGCAAAACAGGTGCCACACGACAGACCAACATAGCCTGTGCCCGCTACCGCTAAATTTTTCATGGGGAAAGTCTCCTAATGTGAGCTCTGTTTGGCGTCAGCCGCCTCGATGCAAGCCAAACGACTAATTCCAAAGCAAACTTACAGTTAAAACAACAAACGCTTATGTCCGAAAAGTGCGCGTGGGGCGTAATTGCCCGTATCAGTGAATGAGCGAAGTTTTTGGTACATGAGCAACACGAACTAAGAATTGACACTTTGGGCTTGCGCACGCGTAAAGTCTGCCCAGTGGAGTTGGGCACGCCAGAAGTAGTACGCACCAACCAGTGTTACCGGTAACCACAGCGCTGCGTGCAACGTAAAGGTATAGCTCGCCGCCAGGTTGCGCTCCACGCCAAATGCTGCTAATGTCTCAATACCAGGGGTATCAAAGGTGCCAATGTAGCCCGGTGCCGAGGGCAACGTTGTTGCCAGGTTTACCAATCCATTCATCAACATCAAGACCAAAAAACTGACCTGAAACTCAAATGCATGCATGACGAACCAGTATTTTACGGTTTCCATGAGCCAAATGATGATACTCGTGCCAAAAATCATGAGTACATCGTAGCGGCTGCTCAGGCTGTGCAGCCCGACCATAAACCGTTCATAGAAGGCATCAATTTTTGGACGCACCAACGTTGGCAGCAGTCGTGCCGAACACCAGCCATAGACCCGCGCCATGAAGATCGGTTGTGTAGCCATCCAAACAAAGACAACGGTCGCACCCAAAAGAAGGACGGTCAGCAGCACGACTAAGTTACGGTACGTGGCAGGAAGTGCGGGCGCAAAGGGTAGCGCCAAAAAGACAAAGAGCAACATCACCAACCCATCGAAGACACGCTCAATGAGCACTGTTGCGAGGCTGGAACTGATGGGGACGTCTTCTTGCTGCTTTAGTACGTAGGAGCGAATGACCTCACCGGCACGAAACGGGTAAACATTGTTGCCAAAATAGCCAATACAGATGAGTGGGTAGAGCCGGCGGAGCGGGATGGTTTTCAAATGACGGAGGGTGTAGTGCCAACGCCAGCTGCGCGCCCACAAGCCCGCAAAATACACGAGGATTCCAGGCAAAATCCACCAATAATTGGCAGTACGAAGAGCGGCGGTGACTTCAGAAAGATGGAGTCCAGGCAACGCCAAATAAATGAAAACTGCGCTGATAAGCAAGCCAATCAGCAACTGCCATGTTTGTTTCAAGTCGATCAATCCTCAGATTGCACAGATCGTGGCTTACCTCCAACTGTGGGTCATCAAGACAATCCCATGCAGTGGGTACCAAAGCTCAGGCGATAGCTGAATCGTTACACATCCTTAACGGAACTCTGCTCAGTAAATCCCCGCGGAAATTCGTAAACTCCGCTGGAAAGAAGGTCAGGGACTGCACTCAGGTTCCCAGTGGTAGCTGACCCGCTTGACGGCCGTGGTTTTACGCCACAAAGTACTGACAGAATATCATAGGCCGAAGAATAATTACAAAAGTCGCAAGGTCACGTGGCTTCATGACTTGTTATCATGTAGACTATATCAAAAAAGCTTCCGGGTGAGATTTCACCCGGAAGCTTTGCTTGTCTAGAATTAGGCGGTATGCCGAAAGTTATGGTAAGTGCCAATCTGCTCTCTGAGCCAATCGCAATTTACACAAGTCGTGCTATACCGCCAGTGTAAGGGGAGAGCACGACCAGAAAAGTGACAGTGTTACGTTGCCTCGCTGCAAAACCCCTTACAGAATGACACTGCAATCGCCTGTTCGGTCATGCACGAAAATTTACTGGTATTTACGTAGCCGATGTTGCCATCATGGCCGGCTCGACCGCTTCGCCGAGAATCTCTTCCATGGCCATTACATGTGCGCAAACGCCGCGCATGGTAAACTCTTCGCAATCACAGTTCCAATTGCTATTGTCGTAGTTGACCAGATGATTGGAATTTTCGCCGTGCAATTCCACTTCAAAGCTATGAACTTTGATGCGGCGGTCCCGTTCTTCGGCGTACTGTCGAGCTTTAACGATACGGCTTGCTGTTGAATCCATGGTCTCACCTTTCCTCTAGCTTGATGATAAAGTTAAGGATATTGTTGTTGAACTTCAGTCATAAATGAAAGAGCCTCGAAGGCTTTTCTGCGTGTTTGCTATTTACGGTTGCTTTTCGCCGACACCTTTCATTTATGGGGAGCATTTACAAAACAAATACGCTCATATCGGTATGCAACTGAAGTACCTAATCTTTCTCTGAGAGTATGTACGACAGTTTCAGTCAGTTGCCCATATGAGCGAACAAATAAAAAAGCGCCCAGGCACACACAAAGATGCTTAGGCGCTTTTGACACAAACCTGCCGTGTACAAACAAACTTCAAGTTGCACAATTTTAGTAACTTCCGCTTCACAATTTTCACTCCTATGGCCTCAGTCCGTGAGTTCCCTCTGCGACAATGTTCGCTTGTTCCAATGAAAATTTACGTTAAACGGCTTACCCAAAAAGACAACGTGCAAAGGATGACATGCTCCGAACTCTTTCCGTTGATCGGGGGTACCCAATCATTCGGATGCGCTCAGTATAATATGATTCTAGATCGATGTCAAACGCGTTTTTGATGAAGGGTGCGTACCACATTGGGGTGCTTATAACGGACGCTTGATCTAGTCCTCTCCCCAAGTGGGACGCACCGTTGTATGGAGCACTGTATGGCGCACAGTCGCACATTTTACCGATTTTGCCCTTACTTATAATCCAGGTACACTTTGAATCGTTACGCCCTTTCGACAATCTAGAACTCATCCTGATCTTCGGCTGTGACGCCGACCACCCTATCAAGAGGGCAGGTGGGCACAGAAAATTTCAGGATCGATACGAAGCGCAAGTAAGGAAACAACTATGTCTGCAAACCCAGCTAACTCTGCCGAGAATTCGCCGCTGCACAGTCGTAGCGATGCCTTTTTCAACGAATCGCTCGTTGCCGGCTTTACCCACCGCGCCTTTACCAAAGCCATGGGCTTTGATGATGAAGACCTGCAACGCCCTGTCATCGGCATCTGTAACACCTACAGTGAACTCAATAACTGCAACAACAACCTGCGCGAGGTCGCCGAAGCGGTGAAACGTGGCATCTGGCAGGCCGGTGGTTTCCCTCTCGAATTCCCCACCATTTCCCTGGGCGAAGTCTTTCTCAGCCCCACCTCAATGCTCTACCGCAATCTGGCCGCCATCGATACCGAAGAGATGATTCGTGGCCAACCGCTCGATGGCGTTGTTCTTCTGGTCAACTGTGACAAGACCATTCCGGCGGCGTTGATGGGCGCCGTCAGCGCGGATCTGCCGGCGATTATGCTCTCCGGTGGCCCTATGCTCAACGGCAATTACAACGGCCAGGTATTGGGTGCCTGTACCGACTGTCGCCGCTTTAGCGATGAACTGCGTGCCGGCACCATCAGTGAAACCGAGTACCGGGCCATCGAAAATGGGGTGGTGCGTAGCCGCGGCCACTGCATGGTAATGGGCACGGCCTCGACGATGAACTCGATCATGGAAGCGCTGGGCATTGCCTTTCCGGGGAACGGCGCAACCCCCGCTGCCGACACGCGCCGGCTCCAACTGGCGGAAAAGGTTGGCCGCCGCATTGTGGCGCTTGCGCAGGAAGGGATTCGACCATCGCAGATCATCACCCGCGAAGCGATTGAAAATGCGATTACGCTACTCTGTGCTGTCGGCGGCAGCACCAATGCCGTTGTTCACCTCCCGGCCGTGGCGGGACGCCTTGGTATCGACTTGCCCCTCGATCGCTTTGGGGAGATCAGCAAGCGTACCCCGCTCATCGCCAATATGCGGCCGAGCGGTAAGTATCAGATGGAGGATCTCTTCTACGCCGGCGGGATTCCGGCAATTCTCAAGGAATTGCTACCCCTGTTGCACGGCGATGCGCTCACCGTCACCGGCAAGACAATGGCCGAAAATCTGGCCGATGTTCAGGTCCACAACCGGGACATCGTTCGGCCACTCAGCGAGCCCCTCCAGCCTGAAGGGGGCTTGACGATCTTGCGTGGCAATCTCGCCCCCGATGGTGCCGTGATCAAACATGCCGCGGCGACACCGGCGCTGCTGCAACACCGTGGGCGCGCCATCGTCTTCAAGAGTATTACCGACCTCAAGGCCCGTGTCAATTCACCAGATCTGGATGTCACGCCGGAAGATATTCTCGTTTTGCAAAATGCGGGGCCAGTGGGGGGACCGGGAATGCCCGAGGTGGGGAACTTACCGATTCCGGAGAAGCTGTTGAAGCAAGGTATACGCGACATGGTGCGCATTTCCGACGCCCGCATGAGTGGCACCGCGTATGGCACCATCGTGCTCCATGTGGCGCCCGAGGCCGCGATTGGCGGGCCATTGGGGTTGGTACGCGACGGTGATGAAATCGAGCTGGATGTGCCAAATGGTCAGCTCCTTCTCCATGTTGACGAAGAAGAGCTGGCCCGTCGCCGCAGCCAGTGGCAGGCGCCCACGCCTGCCTACAGCCGCGGTTACGGCCAGCTCTACATCGACCATGTGCTACAAGCACCGGAAGGCGTCGACTTCGACTTCCTGCGCGGTAACGATCCCGTGGGCGTAGTCGCACAACCGAAGTTCTAAGTAGTTTTCAAGAGAAACTAGTACACGATGGCGTAAATAAACCCACAGTTCCCTCCCTGATGTCGGGGAGGGTTAGGGAGGGGTTGAGCTATTGGCTTATTTACGCCAAGTTGTACTAGCCGCACTAGGTGACGGTCGCTGGCCAGGCGTTGACCCATCAATCAGGTCTGTTGTGGCCAGTGACAGTCACCTTGGATACTTATTTATGGCTCTTCCGGAATTCAGGGGGTTGAGATGGATCCTTCCAGGAAGAGGCGCAACGGTTCTGCGCAGACCGACAAATTTCTGCCTCTTCCAGGAAGGGTACTCCCATGAGATCCAGTAGAACCTTATTTATCTGGAATAGCCTGGGAGAAGGTAGATAGGTAGGTTTCTCTCTGACCTATCTACCATTCCCTTACAACCGATCCCACCAGACACGAATATTGGCCACGCCCCCTTCTTCGTAATATTCAACGCGTAGCGAGTGTTGGCCTTCACCCAAATAGATATCACCGAAGTAACTTTGGGTCGGGTGTTCATTCCATTGATCAATGATCAGGTGGCCATCGACGAAGACGCGCACACCATCATCGGACATGGCGTAGAACCGGTAGGTCCCCGCTTTGACATAGGTCGAGCGCTCCCAGATGACACTGAAGCGATCGTCCGGTACGCCATTGCCAGGGCCACCGCCACCCCAGTCAAAGTTGACCGCCCCATCCTGGCGTACAAGGACTGGCGAACCCTCAAAGTACTTGTTGTTGAAATAGGTCCCGGTCCAACCATCCGCCGGGGGTTGTGGTTGGGGCGGTTCCGGTCGTGGTTGACAGTTCTGGCCAGGCACGTAGAGCACCTGCCCCACATAGAGTTGATTGGTGTTGTAGAGGTTATTCAGGGCAACCAGATGTTGCGTGGTTGTACCGTACCACCAAGCAATCTTTTCCAGTGTATCGCCATAGCGAACCGTATAGGTGCAGTAGGTTGGCTGCGGCTGGGGCGGCTCTGGCTTGGGGTGCGGCTTGGGATGGTGGGGTGGTGGATTGTAGGGTGGCTTATACCCACCAGGGATGCAAAGGCGCTGGCCCGCATAGATGTGGTTCCAGTTGTAAATGGCATTGACTTGGGCCAACGTGTACGGGTTTACCCCATAATAGGCCGCAATGTGGGAGAGCGTTTGACCATATTGCACAGTGTGATAGTAGGCACATTGCGGTCCGCCCACCGGGCCGCCGTGTCCACCACCATACCCACCAGGGATGTAAAGCCGCTGCCCCACATAAATGTGATTCGGGTTGTGAAGACCATTGGCTTGCATCAGCGCGTGCACAGTGGTGCCATGCCAAACAGCAATCTCACTTAATGTATCACCGGGCTGTACCCAATAGTAGGTTCCTGAATAATTTGCTGAAGATGCCGGGGCCGCCAATGCCGCAGTCGGCATTGCGACGGCAAGCATGGCAAAGATAAGAACGAAGGAGCACGCCAACATAAGCCGGCGTGCACTTCTGGGGCTGTAAGTCTGCATACAAGACTCCTTTGTGGTGATTTTGTGGATATCTTACACTAGAACAGACGGAAAAAGTAGGATAATAGTTTCGGTATCGTAGGAAATGCTTAGATTATGGCTGCATCATACACGATCAATGAGACAACCGCAATGAGACAACCGCAATGAGACAACCGCAATGAGACAACCGCAATGAGACAACCGTCAATTAAAATGTAAACTTCTGACCGCGGGTGGGCATCTCAACATGTTTCACGTTGGCCATATGGAGTTTATTGGCCAACGTGGTCATGGCATCGGGTTCACCATGGACGAGAAACAACCGTTGCAGGCGCTTGCGTTCAAAGGGCTGTGCCCAATGCAGGAGACCTGCCTGATCGGCGTGAGCACTGTATCCTTCAATCGTCTCCACCTGTGCACGCACGTGGTATTCATCCCCAAAAATCCGCACGGGGTCCTCGCCATCCTGAATGCGGCGCCCCAACGTATTCTGCGCTTGGAAACTGACCAGCAAGACTGTATTGGCACTGTCACCAATGTTGTTTTTCAGGTGGTGCAAAATGCGTCCACTCTCCGCCATACCACTGGCACTGATAATGATCGCCGGTTCGGTCAGATGGTTGAGCTGTTTGCTGCGCCGGACATCCCGCACGTATTCCAAATTGCTGTAATCAAAGGGTGCCTTGCGCCCACCGTCGTTTAAGAATTCGCGCAACTCCGGTCGCCACACCTCGGGGTGCATGCGAAAGACATCGGTGGCATTGACCGCCAACGGGCTATCAACAAAGACCGGCAACTCGGGAATATCCCCTTCGGCATCGAGTTGGTTGAGCGCGTAGACCAGTTCCTGCGTACGCCCCACCGCAAAGGCTGGAATGATCACCTTGCCGTGGCGGCGGGCCGTGCCATTCACAAGGTTGCGTAACTGTTTGCGTGCCGACTCATAGGGCGCATGCAACCGGTCACCATAGGTGCTCTCCATGATCACAATGTCGGCGTCGGTTGGGACGGGGTCGGGCGGATTCAAGATCGCGCTCTCATAACGCCCCACATCACCGCTAAAAACCAGCCGCCACGCTTTACCCGTCGCGTGCTCATTGATGTCCAACTGCACGAAGGCCGCCCCCAAGATATGGCCGGCGTTGTAAAAGGTCAACGTGACGCCATCGGCAATCGGTACAGGTCGGTGAAGACCGATCCCGATGAATTGATCAAAGGCTTTTTGGACATCATCCTGGGTGTAAATCGGTTCAACGGGCGGTTCGCCTTTACGCCGACGTCGCTTGTTGAGATACTCGACGTCCTTCTCCATGATGTATCCACTGTCCATCAACATATAGGTGCAGAGATTACGGGTCGCTGCCGTGCACCAAATATTGCCGGTAAAGCCCTGCTTGACCAGATTCGGGATGTTGCCCGAGTGGTCGATATGGGCGTGGCTGAGCACCAGCGCATTGATGGTTTGGGGATCAAAGAGAAAGTGGAGGTTGCGCTCATAGGTATCGGCGCGACGCCCCTGATAGAAGCCACAATCAAGCAAAATCCGCTGATTGTTGACTTCGACGAGATGCATGGAGCCAGTAACTTCCTGTGCTGCGCCGCAAAAGGTGATCTGCATCGATGGCTTGCTCCCAAGGTGGATGGTAATCTCTTGTCACGAAGCACTATCGTGTGGTTGAGTCGAAAATGGATCGCCCATATGGGCGAAGCCGGTGAAATCGTTGCCATTCTCACCGAGAATCTACCCGATTCCACCCGAAAACCTATATGAGCCAAATGGATAGTATTCAGCGTGTGAT
>Ga0116151_10005385_pt1 | contig 11077 bp, 10 predicted proteins | sample AD_UKC117_MetaG_FD_89893 | JGI IMG/M metagenome (GOLD analysis project Ga0116151, IMG submission 89893) | Active sludge microbial communities of municipal wastewater-treating anaerobic digesters from Hong Kong - AD_UKC117_MetaG | ecosystem: Engineered > Bioreactor > Anaerobic > Digestate... | reverse complement strand
TACGCTGAACCCATGGGCAAAGAACTGAGCCGTCGCCGACTCCTGGGCGCATTGGCGGCGTCCGCGGCACTCGCCGGCTGCGGGACACAGGGCGCGCCGGGAGAGACCGGACAGACCGCGAGCCAGGACCCCAACGATGACACCATCACGTGGGCCAACTGGACGTTGTACCTCGACTACAACCGCAAGACCCGCAGTTTCCCCACGCTGGAGGCCTTCGAGGAGGAGACCGGTTACACCGTCGAATACCGCGAGGACATCGACGACAACGTGAGCTTCAACGGCAAGGTCGCCCCGCAGTTGGCCCGCGGGATGGACATCGGCTACGACCTGGTGACCCCTTCGGATTCGCTCATCGCGCAGTGGATCGCGAAGGGCTGGGCGGCTCCGCTGGACAAGGCCAACATCCCGAACGCCAAGAACCTCCTGCCAGAACTCGAGAACGTCGCTTTCGACCCTGGACGTGTGTACTCCTTGACCTACCAGTCCGGTTTCGGCGGTCTGGCCTGGAACAAGGAGCGCGTACCCAACGGCCTGCGCAGCGTCGACGACCTGTGGGCCCCGGAGCTCAAAGGCAAGGTCGTGGTGTTGTCCGAGGTGCAGGACACTGTGGGACTAGTGATGCTCGCCCAGGGCGTCGACATCGACAAACCCTTCACCGCCGAGCAGTTCATGAACGCGCTGGCCGTCGTGGAAGAGCAAGTGGACTCGGGCCAGATCAAGCAGGTCAAGGGCAACTCCTACAAGGAGGACCTGATCAACGAGCAGGCTTGGGCCGCGATCGGCTGGTCCGGGGACATCTTCCACATCAACGCCGAAGAGGGCGACAAGTGGGAGTTCGCGCTACCCGACACCGGCGGCACCTTGTGGTCGGACAACTTCCTCATCCCGTCCACCGCGACGAACAAGGCCGGCGCCGAGGCGCTGATCAACTACTACTACCGGCCCGAGGTCGCTGCCAAGGTGGCGGCGTGGGTGAACTACATGTGCCCGGTGAAAGGGGCGCAGGAGATCCTTGCGAAGACCGAACCAGCACTGGCCAAGAGCGAATGGATCTTCCCCACCGAGAAACTGCTGTCGCAAGCCCAGGTGTTCCGCGACTTCACGCCCGAGGAGGAGCGGGAGTACACCGAGGCGTTCGGCCGCGTGGTGCAGGCCTGAGAATGCAGCCCACGGCACGCGAAGCGGCGCAGGCCCTCGACGCCGCAGACCCGCTGGCCGACTACCGCAACCGGTTCCACGTCGGCGATCCGGAGGTCTGCTACCTCGACGGGAACTCGCTGGGCCGGCTGCCGCATGCCACCGCGCCGGCCATCAACGAGCTGTTGACCGAAGAGTGGGGCGATGAGCTCGTCGACGGGTGGTCACACTGGATCGACGAGGCCCAGACCACCGGCGACCTGCTGGGTCGCGCCGCCCTCGGTGCAGCGCCTGGTCAGGTCCTCGTCCAGGACACGACGTCGGTGAACTTCTACCAGTTGTGTGTAGCCGCCGTTGCGGCCCGGCCCGGCCGCCGCCGGGTCATCATCGACGCAGCGAACTTCCCGACAGACCGGTACATCCTTGCCGGGATCGCCCGGTCGATGGATCTGGATCTGGTGATCCTCGACAACGACGGGACGGGCGGTGTTCCCACCTCGTCCGACGACGAACGCATCAGCCCTGACGAACTCGCCAAGCACATCGATGACGACACCGCACTGGTGGCACTGCAGGTCGTGCAGTACCGCTCCGGCGCACGCCAAGACGTTGCGGCCCTCACCGCACTGGCTCGCAGTCATGGTGCGCTGACGGTCTGGGACGCCTCCCATGCCGTCGGCAGCATCGACCTGCGATTCGACGAGTGGGGTGTGGACCTGGCGGTCGGCTGCACCTACAAGTACGGCAACTCCGGTCCCGGAGCTCCGGCTTGGCTCTACGTCAACGCCTCACGACAGGCCGAGCTTCGCGTACCCGTTCAGGGTTGGTTCGCCAACCGCGAGCAGTTCGCGATGGGGCCTGTCTTCGACCCCGCGGACGGCATCCGGCGCTTCCAGATCGCCACTCCCCCGATCCTCGGACTGCGTGCCGTGCAGGTCGCTTTCGGGATGATCGAGCAGGCGGGCATGTCCGCGATAGGTGAGAAGGCGCAACGGGGTACCGAGCTCATGATCGCCCTGTACGACGCGTGGCTCGCGCCGCTCGGCTTCTCCCTGCTCAGCCCGCGAGATCCACATCAGCGCGGCGGTCACGTCACGATCGGCCATCCCGAGGCCAAGCAGATCGCGGCAGCCATGCGGGTGCTGACCAGGACGATCCCCGACTACCGGGCCCCGGACAGCATTCGCCTGGCGATCTCGCCGCTGCCCACCAGCTACACCGAGGTGTGGGACGGGCTCGACCGACTGCGGGCGCTGGTGGAGTCGGGCGCCTACCGCGAGGTTGATCCCACCAGTCGCGTCACCTGACCGACGTCGCACGCGAAGCGAGGAGTTGACCCCTCAGTAGTCAGTGTTACTATCTAGTGGTAGTCACCATCGCTAGGTACTGGGAGTTCGGGTGGGCAAACAACTCACTGAGATGTTGAAGGGGACCCTCGAGGGCATCGTTCTGGCGTTCCTGTCCGACCGGTCCGCGTACGGCTACGAGATCACGGCATGGCTGCGCGAGCAGGGCTTCTCGGACATCGCGGAGGGCACCGTCTACGCCCTGCTGATCCGGATCGAGCAACGCGGGCTCGTGGACGTGGAGAAGGTCCCCTCGCAGAAGGGGCCGCCCCGCAAGGTCTACACGCTCAATCAGGCGGGCAACGACTACCTCGACGAGTTCTGGAGGACATGGAGCTTCCTCGCAGAGCGACTGGCACAGCTCCATGAAGGAGACACTGATGACTAAGAATCTGATCACCACGTTGATCGGCGACAAGCGCCGGTGGCGGGCCTACAGAGCGCGTGTGAAGAACCTTCCGCCGAACTACCGCGAGGCCGTCGACGCCGTCCAGCGCTATCTCATGTACTTCGGTCCGATGGACGCCAAGAGTGCGGTCGCACTGTTCGACGATGTGGCCGACCTCTTCGAACGGGCGGCCGCCGACGGCACCCCGATCCGCCAGGTTGTCGGCGACGATCCCGTCGAATTCGTCGAGGACCTGATCCGCAACTACTCCAAGGGCGGGTACGTCGCACGCGAACGTGCCCGCCTGGTCGATGCCATCGATCACGCGGCCGCAGACATGACCTGACCGCACCGGCGGTCGAGGTCCTGGCCATGAACCGCTAGACGATCCCGGCGACCGCCTCGCCGAATAGCGCGCTGTGCAGATCCACATCGGCAGCCGTGGTCTCGGGGCACATCAGGGCCATGTTGTGGAACGGCGTGATGAGCACGCCACGGTTCGAGAGATAGAGGTGCAAGTACTCCTCGATCTCATCGTCGTGGGCTGCCGCCGACTCGGTGCCGGTACGGGGCGCCGGAGCGCAGAAGCGGTATTCCGCCCGCGCGCCGAGTTGCGCGATCGACCAGTCCACGTTGTGGGTGCTGAGCACCGCCTCGACCCCCTCCCGGAAGCGGGTGGCCAACTCGATCATGTGGTCGAAGTTGGCTTGCGTCAGCACCTCCCCCAGCGTCGCACGCATGGCCGCCGTCGAAAGTACGTTTCCGGCCAGGGTGCCGCCGACTCCACCGACGTCCACGAGATCCGCCTCCGGGTGGTTCCGCACCGCGTCGGCTACCGCCTCGGTGATGCCATAGGCCCCGCTGGGGATCCCGCCGCCGATGCTCTTGCCGATCACAAAGATGTCGGGCTGCAAGCCCCACGCAGCAGTACAGCCCCCGGGGCCGGCGGAGATGGTGTGCGTCTCGTCGATGAGCAGCAATGTTCCGTACTTGGTGCACAGGTCGCGGCAGCCCTGCAGGAATCCCGGCTCGGGCAGCACGATGCCGATGTTGGTCAGTGCGGGCTCCATGATCAGCACCGCGACGTCACCGTGCGCAAGACCCGCCTCGACGCTGGCCAGATCGTTGAACTCCGCCACCCGTGTCGACTCGGCCACCGGGTAGGCCGGTCCTACGTTCCCGCCCCGTGGGGCGGTCCCACCATCGGGTCCGGTGATGACGAACGTCTCGTCCACCGAGCCGTGGTAGCAGTAGGAGAAGGCCATCACCTTGGGCCGGCCGGTCACCATCCTGGCCACCCGCAGCGCCCATCGGTTGGCATCGGTGGCCGTGAGGCTGAACGACCACAACGGCAGTCCGAATCGGCGCGTCAGATCCGCAGCCACCCACTCGGCGTCCTCACTGGGCATCATCGTGGTGATGCCGCCGAGCTCGCCGATCCGTCGCTGCACCGCCGCGACGGTCGCGGCCGGCGAATGTCCGGCCATCGAGCCCGTGTCGCCGAGGGCGAAGTCGACGTACTCGTGACCGTCCACGTCCGTGATCCGATTGCCACGGGCCGCTTCGAGGTACAGCGGATACCCGCCGGCCCACTTGTTCATCCAGGTCATCGGCACGCGCCCGAAGAGGTGGTCGGCGGCGTCGAACAGCCTCCGGGATTCAGGCGTACGTTCACGATGGGTCGCCCGCTCGGCCTCGAGGCCGGCTGCGAGTCGTGCGCGGTCGATCATGGTGCTCCTATCTACGGTCCTGCAACGCGAAGTACCGCCCGACCAGGGGCACGTACGACGGCGACAGGGGCTTGAGGGGGATGGATGGGTGTTTGAGTTCGGCGAATGCCGGTGGTGGCGCCTGCCCGGTGACGACGTGCCCGAGACGATGGCCCAGCCAGCCGTTGAGACTCACCCCCGTGCCGTTGCACCCCGTGGCGTACCAGACACCGTCGATCGTTCCGACGTGTGGCAGTCGGTCGAGGGTCATCGCCACGAAGCCGGTCCACGCGTAGTCGATGGCCACACCCTGCAGTTGCGGGTGGATGCGCACCATGTTGTCGTACAGGAAGTCCCGTGCCACGGGGATGTCGACCGGGTCCAGCCGGTTGCGGCCACCGAAGATCATGCGGCCGTCGGCAGTGAGCCGCCAGTAGAAGAGCAGGTTCTTCGTGTCGACCATCATCTGCGGGCCGATGACGTCACGCTGTTCCTGAGTGAGCGGCTCGGTGGCGATGATGTAGGAGTTGATCGGCAGGATGCGCTTGGCCAGGTCGGGCACGGCACTGTCCATGTAGGCGTTGGTCCCCACGATCACCTGGGATGCGCGCACCCGCCCGCGGGTCGTCTCGACCTCGAAGCCGCCCGCCCGCGACCGGATCCCCGTGACACCGGTCCGGTCGTGGACGGCCGCTCCCGCCGCGAGCGCCCGTTTCGCCATCCCGTCGTGGAACTTCGCCGGGTGCAGCCCGCCGACCTTCTCATAGAAGATCGCGGAATCGAACGCGGTACTGCCCGTGCGGGCGGTGACTGCCGCGGCATCCAGGAAGTGCACGGCTTGCCCGGACCGTTGCAGTTCAGCGGCGAGATCGCGCAGGTACGGCGTATGCCGCGGCGTGTGCGCCAGGTACAACTGGCCACTGCGCCGGTAGTCGCAATCCATCTGCGCCACCAGATCCTCGGTGTGATCGAAGGCCTCCTCGACCTCCTCGTACAGCCGGTGGGCCAGATCGCCGATCTTCTTCGCGAGTTTCTCGGGGCCGGCCTTCAACTCGGGGATCACCATCCCGCCGTTGCGGCTCGACGCACCCCAGCCGAGGGGTTCCTTGTCCAGCACGAGAACGTCGGCACCTGCACTCGCGGCACCATCGGCGGCTCCGAGCCCGCAGTACCCCGCCCCCACCACCAGGACATCCACACCATCGGGCAAGTCGCCCACGGCGCGGTCATCGCGCGGCACCTGCTCCTGCCACATGCACACCTCGCGATAGCTGGCGGACAGGATCGCGGGCATGGACATGAGGGTACTTCACACAGGGCCCGCCGAGTGCTGTTTCCGCAGGAGGGTGGCCGCCTCGCCAGTCCAAACCGTACTCTGTACTGCATGGCCGATTCTGAATCCGTTGTGAGCAACGCCGATGCCTTCGATCTCGATCGGGCGCACGTGTTCCATTCCTGGAGCGCCCAGGGGGCGCTGAAACCGCTGGTGTTCCAGTCCGGGGAGGGCTCCCGCCTGTGGGACTTCGAGGGCAACTCCTTCCTCGACTTCTCCAGCCAATTGGTCAACACCAACATCGGCCACCAGCACCCCAAGGTGGTGCAGGCCATCCAGGAGCAGGCCGCCATCCAGGTGACGTTGGCTCCCCAGCACGCGTCACTGGTGCGCGGGCAGACCGCCAAGGCGATCACGGAGGTAGCCCCGGCAGGCCACCAGAAGGTGTTCTTCACCAACGGCGGAGCGGACGCCGCGGAGAACGCCATCCGCATGGCGCGACTGCACACCGGCAAGCACAAGGTTCTGAGCTTCTATCGCAGTTACCACGGCAACACTGGCGCGGCGATCAACGCAACCGGCGACCCGCGCCGCTGGCCCAACGAGTTCGCGTATGGTCACGTCCACTTCTTCGGTCCCTATCTCTACCGTTCCTCCTTCTGGTCGGCCGACGAGGACCAGGAATGCGAGCGCGCTCTGGCTCACCTCGAGCAGGTGATCGCGTTCGAAGGGGCGAACACCATCGCCGCCATCATCTTGGAGACCGTGGTCGGGACAGCTGGCGTGTTGGTTCCCCCGCCTGGGTATCTGGCTGGCGTGCGCGCACTGTGCGACAAGTACGGCATCGTCTACATCGCCGACGAGGTCATGGCGGGCTTCGGCCGCACCGGCGAGTGGCTGGCCATCGACCATTGGGGCGTCAACCCGGACCTGATCATCTTCGCGAAGGGCTCCAACTCCGGCTACGTGCCGCTGGGCGGGGTGATCATCAGCGACGAGATCGCCGCGACCTTCGACGAGCGGGTGTTCCCCGGTGGCCTGACCTACAGCGGCCACCCGTTGGCCTGCGCCTCGGCACTGGCCACCATCACGGCCATGCGCGAGGAGGGCATCGTCGAGCACGCCAAGACGATCGGCGAGACGGTGCTGGGTCCCGGCCTGCGGGAACTGGCCGAGAAGCACCCGGTGATCGGGGAGGTGCGCGGCATGGGCGTCTTCTGGGCCCTCGACCTGGTCAGCGACCGGGAGACCCGCGAGCCCCTTGCGCCGTACGGAGGCACCAGCGAGGCGATGGGTGCGCTGACGAAGGCGTGCGTCTCGCGCGGACTGCTCCCTTTCGCGAACTTCAACCGGATGCATGTCGTGCCCCCGTGCGTGATCACCGAGCAGGAGGCCGCTGAGGGTCTGGCCATCCTCGACGAGGCTTTCACCGAGATCGACAGGTACTACACGGGCTGATCCGGGCCACCGCGGCCCCGGTGAGCCACCGCCCCGAGCAGATTGCACACACGACCACCCACAGGCCCGATACGCAATCTGCCCACCGCGGCGGCGCGACCTGCGACCACCTGCCCCAAGCAGATTGCGCACACGACCACCCACTGGCCCGATACGCAATCTGCCCACCGAGGGAGACACGACCCGCGACCACCTGCCCCAAGCAGATTGCACACACGACCACCCACTGGCCCGATACGCAAACTGCCCACCGAGGGAGACACGACCTGCGACCACCTGCCCCAAGCAGATTGCGCACACGACCACCCACTGGCCCAATACGCAATCTGCCCACCGAGGGAGACACGACCTGCGACCCCCTGCCCCGAGCAGATTGCACACACGACCACCCACTGGCCCAATACGCAATCTGCCCACCGAGGCGGGCCAACCCTGCCCGCGGTGTTACATCCCTGAAACAACCGGGTGACGGCAGAGAAACGCACAACTCGTAGGGTCGAGGCAGACGCGGCACACCAAGCGCGCGCCAGACAAGGTGGGGGCCGCCCCGCCGAAACGACAAGGGAGTCAGATGTTCACCAATCCTGACGAGGTTATGCGGTACATCCAGGAAGAGGACGTCAAGTTCATCGACGTTCGTTTCTGCGATCTGCCCGGCGTCATGCAGCACTTCAATGTGCCGGCTGAGAGCGTTGACGAGGACTTCTTCGCCAACGGCCAGATGTTCGACGGTTCGTCGATCCGTGGGTTCCAGGCAATCCACGAGTCGGACATGAAGCTCACGCCCGACCTCGGCAGCGCCTACCTCGACCCGTTCCGGGCTGAGAAGACGCTGATCATCAACATGTCCATCCGCGACCCGTTCACCGACGAGTTGTACAGCCGCGACCCGCGCAACATCGCCGCCAAGGCCGAGGCTTACATGAAGTCCACCGGCATCGCCGACACGGCCTTCTTCGCCCCCGAGGCGGAGTTCTACATCTTCGATTCGGTGCGCTTCGAGACCAAGCAGAACGCGGGCTTCTACTTCATCGACTCCGTCGAGGGCAAGTGGAACTCCGGCCGCGAGCACGAGCTCGACGGTGGCCCCAACCGTGGGTACAAGACCCCCTACAAGGGCGGGTACTTCCCGGTGCCGCCGGTCGACCACTACGCCGATCTGCGTGACCAGATGACCAAGACCCTCGGCGAGGTCGGCCTGTCCGTCGAGCGCGCCCACCACGAGGTCGGCACCGCGGGACAAGCCGAGATCAACTACCGCTTCGACACCCTCGCGAAGGCCGCAGACGACGTCATGAAGTTCAAGTACGTCATCAAGAACGTCGGCTGGGCAGCAGGCAAGTCTGTGACCTTCATGCCGAAGCCGATCTTCGGTGACAACGGTTCGGGTATGCACTGCCACCAGTCGCTGTGGAAGGACGGCAAGCCGCTGTTCTACGACGAGCTGGGCTACGCCGGCCTGTCGGACCTCGCCCGCTGGTACATCGGCGGTCTGCTGGCCCACGCGCCGGCGGTCCTTGCGTTCACCAACCCGACCGTGAACTCCTACCACCGCTTGGTGCCGGGCTTCGAGGCGCCGGTCAACCTGGTGTACTCGCAGCGCAACCGCTCCGCGTGCATCCGGATTCCGATCACGGGCAACAACCCGAAGGCCAAGCGCATCGAGTTCCGGGTGCCCGACCCCTCGAGCAACCCCTACCTCGCGTTCTCAGCGATGCTCATGGCCGGACTCGACGGGATCAAGAACAAGATCGAGCCGGTCGAGCCGGTGGACAAGGACCTGTACGAGTTGCCGCCGGACGAGGCCGCCAACATCCCGCAGGTTCCGGGCACGCTGCCGGACGTGCTGGATGCTCTCGAGGCCGACCACGACTTCCTCACCGAGGGTGACGTCTTCACCGACGACCTCATCGAGACGTGGATCGACTACAAGCGGACGAACGAGGTGGACCCCATCCGTCTGCGCCCGCACCCGCACGAGTTCGAGCTGTACTACGACATCTAGGCCCACCGGCCAAGACTTGTGGGCAAGTCCGCCTCGTCAGGCGGGTGTAGTCCATGCGTAGTCCCAGACAGTGAAGCCCCGGCACCCAGCGACCCTCCCCTCGGTGCCGGGGCTTCACCTTGTCCCCTCCCACGTACAGGTCCATACTCGGCTGCATGAGCGGAAGTGGCACCCACGACGATCCGTGGCGTCTGAAGACGGCCCCCGGTACCTCCGAGTACACGATGTACCGCGACGAGCAGGCGGACCCGCCCGCCCTCGTGTGCGAGGTCGGTTCCACGACCCTGCGCTACCACCTCAGTGCCATCGACGACCTGCACGCAATGCTGGCAGCCGACGGTGGCTGGGTCGAACTCGGCGCCGCGGACGAGAAGAAAGACCCGAAACCGGACACCGTGGAAGCGTGGGGCCGCTCCCCTGACAACCCGCTGGGCGGGTGGTACGGCTTGCGCAAGGGATACCGTGGGCGATTCGGGATGTACCTGCCACCGTTGCTGGAGGAGCTCGGCCTCGTCGAACTCGAACACAACCCCCGCAACAACCGAGTGCGCGCTGTCTGACCATCGACCAGGGACTCGAGCCCCGTCGTACCGGATGTAAAAAATAGTTGACATTCCTTGCTTTACTGGGCGAGAATCAGGTGTCGGGTTATTTTGACATTCGGGAGGAATGGATGTCGTTCGCCGAACGAACGCTCTGGCTTCAGGTGGCGGCTCTGGTCGCCGTGTACGGCTGGTTCTTCAGCGCGGTGGTGCCTGGCCACGGGCAGGACATCGCACCTGACCAAGTGGTGCTCTTCGTCATCGCGGCGGTCGCGTTGGCGGCCATCATGGCGGTGGGCCTCAGCATCCTTGCGATCGTGGCGCGCAGGGACACGACGCCCGACGAACGCGACCGACTCTACGCACTGCTGGGCACACGCAACGGCGCCTTCGCCCTCGGGGTCGCCGTGTTCGTCGCGCTCGTGACCGGCGTGGCCGTGGCCGGCAACTTCGCCTTCCTCAACGTCCTGCTCGCGGGCTGGGTGGTCGCGCAGTTGGTGGGCGTCGGGTCGACCATCGTGCTCTACCGACGAGGCACGTGACGTGGGCAAGCGCCGAGGCCGGCTCACCAACGGGGTGCGACACCTGCGTGAGCAGCATGCTGGCATGTCGCAACAGGAACTGGCTGATCGGGTAGGGGTGTCGCGCCAGACGATCAACTCCATCGAGGCGAACAAGTACTCACCCTCACTGGAGGTGGCGTTCCTCATCGCGGGTGTCTTCGAGAGGAAAGTGGATGACGTCTTCACGTACTCGACCTCGTGACGCGGCCCAAGCGGTGGATGACGCCGCCGGCGGTGGTTAACTGAAACCCATGCCCGCAGACCTCGTCATGACCGGTGCCCACATCTGGGGGCGATGTACCGGGGCTATCGGGATCGGTGACGGTCATATCGTCGAGCCGCAGATCGGTCCCCGCACCGAGGTCATCGACGCCACCGGGATGACTGTCGTCCCGGGCTTCCAGGACGCGCACGTGCACACACCCTTCGCCGGCCTCAACCTCCTTCGGGTCTGGCTCAACGATGCCGACAGCCGCGAGGAGTACCTGGAGATCATTGCCGAACACGCCGCAGCCCACCCGGAGGCGCAGTGGATCACCGGGGGCGGTTGGTCGATGCCGCAGTTCCCCGGCGGCACGCCCCGCAAGGAGGACCTGGATGCGATCGTGCCCGATCGTCCGGTGTTCCTGTTCAACCGCGACGTCCATGGTGCG
>Ga0116151_10005378_pt1 | contig 11087 bp, 6 predicted proteins | sample AD_UKC117_MetaG_FD_89893 | JGI IMG/M metagenome (GOLD analysis project Ga0116151, IMG submission 89893) | Active sludge microbial communities of municipal wastewater-treating anaerobic digesters from Hong Kong - AD_UKC117_MetaG | ecosystem: Engineered > Bioreactor > Anaerobic > Digestate... | reverse complement strand
GTACGGTCCACGGGCCTCCGGATAGTACCGCAAGTCCAGGGTACGGATCTCGGTGTTGGTGCCCAGTGGCAACTGTTGGTTGGGGAAGACCTCCGTTCGGTCGACATAGGACTGATAGGGGTCGTTCCGGGCGTCCAAGTTCCGGACACTTGGATCGATCTGATACCAGTTGATCAAGGCCCGGTTCACCCCTTCCAGGGTATTGTTGACCAGCTTGGATTCGGGAAAACGCTCGACCGGTGCCGTGCCGGCATCCTGCGGGACACTGGCGATCACCCATTGGGTGCTGGGGATATGGATCGGCAGGTTGGCCGTGCTGCCTTCAAAGTCATCCAGATAGACGATCCCCTGCCGGTCACTTCCTTCATTGATGGCCCGGGCGTGCCCGGGTTGGAGATAGGCACCTTCTGCCGCCACCTGCACCGATGACTTGGCTTTCGTTTCGATGAAGGGGATCTTGTCGACCGCCCGGGTGAGCCAGGGCGCTTCCTTGTTGAAGGTAAAGTCCAGTCCGTATACCCGGTTGTTGATCGGGTCGTCGCCGATGTTCACCTTGAAGGTTTGCGGTCGTTCAAAGAGCTGGAGGTAGGTCGCTCCGACCGTAAAGTCTTTACTTCGTTCATAGTCGGCTCGCAATCCGATCATCGTTCGGGTCTGGAAGCCAAATAGTGTATTGTCTTCAAAGGACACCCGGATCGGGGTGGCTGCCTTGAGATAGGCCTCGTTCAAGATGGTGATCTGGCCCACGTTGTAGTCCACGATGTAATCCTCATTTTCCCGCAACGGGGTTCCCCCGGCCGTTACCCGCAGGGAGTTGCGGGGCAGGTTGAACGCGCCCAGGGAGATCCGGCTGGTCACATTGGTCTTGTAGGTCCCCCTGATGACGAAACGGTTCTTGTCCAGGACCTCCCTGGCCCGGACGAGAATGGTGTCATAGAGGTCCTGATAGCTGTAGAACTCCTTCAGTTGCGGATCATCGATACGGTCCGTCAGGGAACTGCCAAACGGTTCGAGTACGGGAAACATGATCCGCCCGTTCTGCGGGAAGATGGTCAATCCGGGCACATAGTCGAAAATGCCATCCGGCTGGGGATCCTGCTGGACATTGAGATTGTCCATGTTGAACACCCGGATCAAGGGGATGGCGGCCAGGTTGGACGACGGCAGGAATCGCTTCAATCCCTCTCCCGGATCTTCATAGAAGATATCCAGTTTGAAATCCTCCTGGCTGACATTGTAGGCGCCAATGTTATAGACGTTCTTCATCATCAGGTCCCACAGGGGGATATCCACCCGCTGGGTGATGCTCTTCAGCATCTTGACGAACAGAACATTGGGCTTCTGCTGATCGTACGGCACATCATCGGCGAATTCACCCACCTGATAGTGGCGGCCGTTGTAGGTGAATTCATAGCTGACCCCCAGGACATCCTGCGGTTTCAGGTTCGTCGTGATGGAGATGAAGCCCAGCTTGGCCATGTTGGGATCCAGGGTATACTCCGTCGGAGCCAGCAGGCGGGCGGTGATCTTCTCGAAGTCACGGGTCTGCTCCATCTGAAACTGGCTGGAGGTCAGGGTGGCGACCGAGCCTTCCAGGGTCCGGCTGTTCGGATTGGCCCGGATCAGGTCGAAGAGGGTATTCGCGTCGTTGGAGGGCAATTCCCTGCCGAGGATGTCGCGGTTCACCGGACCGGTCTTGCCATACAGGTTGGGCGCATTCGGGTTGGTGAAGCGATCATACTCGCCAATGTCTGCCACGGCAACAATGTCCCGGATGTTCTCGGTCTCGTTCCGGTCGTTGGTCACCCACACCTGAACACGGGTCACCTGGAACAGGCTGTTGATCTGGGGCAGATTGCTCAGCGCCTGTTCAAAGGTCGCCCGGTTATAATGGGACAGGAGGAAGTTGCGGTTCTCATCGTACTGGTCGGCCTTGACCTCAAAATCCTGGACCTGGGCCCCACCCTGGATGGTCAGCTCCTTCCGGTTCGACTGTTGCTGGGAAGCCAGGGCTGTCAGGCGCAGATAACCGAATTTCAACTCGGTCTTGATCCCGAAGAGGGCCTGGCTTCCCTGGATCAGGTTGCTGCGCAGGGGCAGGCTGACGTTACCGGCCTCGATCTTCTGGATAATATCGTCCTCGCTGAACTCATGACCGTTGTAATCCAGTTTGACCCGGTTGTCAAAGCTGAAGGTCGCCTGGTTGTTGAAGCTGGTGGACAGGTTGAGCTTCTCGCCGATCTTACCGGTGACATCCACCTGGATACCCATCCGAAAATCAAATCCGCCTTGCAAGCGCTGGCGGATCGGTAGAACAGGGTTGTCGGTTTTATTGTAGTTGACCCCGAAGAACAGGTCGACCTGGCCTTTCGGGGTGATCTCGATCTTGTTGCCCCCGAACAGTCGGTCGAGGAGGTTGCTTTTCAGGTCAAACCGGGCGATCGGATCCAGGCGGTCAGACAGGCTGCTCCTGGCAGTGCTCAGTCCGCTGAGCTTGTTGAAATATTCCTGTTCCAGTTCCTTGCCCCGGTAATCCAGATATTCCTGGAAACCCATCTGACTGGGGGCGCGATAGTACTCGTTCCCCATTTTCTCGGAGATCAGGTAGTTGCCACTGGAAGGATCGTACTCGATACTCTTCTCGACAAATCCCGGATCGGTCAGCTGGATCGGGTCCTTTCCCTCTCCGTTCTTCCAGAACCCGTAGTCCGGAAGTGTATCCCTGATCACCGGCCACCCCGGGGCGTTCGTCGCCGACACGCCGGATATACCCAGGGAAACCCAGAAAAGACATACTGCCAAATACCTCATAACCAATAAGCCTGTCTCAGATCGAACAGCCAGCCGGGGGAATTGGCCATTCGATGGTGTTTATTTCTACGTATTCACTTTTCAACTCCTGGAATGCCCTTTCGGTATCCATTTGACCTCCTGCTGTGTACGCATCCATTCCGGAATAGTTGCTTTGATCGGGGTGATTATCCCTGGGATAAAGCGCGGAGTGCATGCCGGATGAGAGCTTCCACTGTTGTTGGCCCGGTACCCGAATCATGGACCCGGGATATTGCCTTTTGGGCCTGGGACCGGGGGAATCCCAAGGCCAACAGAGCAGATAACGCCTCCTCTTCCATTGTATTGTTCGATGGTGCAGCGAGAATGGGGCTTTCGCCACTTCCCTTGCTGATCTTGTCCTTCAGGTCCACCAGGATCCGCCTGGCTGTCTTGTCGCCGACACCCTTGACCTTCTTGAAGGCCGCCAGATCCTCGGACAGGATGGCGATCTCGGTCTCCTGCGGACTCATATATGACAGGATGAGTTGCGCCGAACTCGGACCGACGCCAGAGACGGAGATCAGGTGGATGAATAACTGTTTCTCCGACTCACTGTTGAATCCGTACAGGGCCTGATGGTCCTGACTGAAATGATGGTGGATCACCAGGGTGATCTCGTCCTGTCCTTCAATGGCCGATGCAGTATACAGGCTGATCCTGACTTCATATCCCACTCCGCCACAATCCAGGATGACGTTGGTCGGAGTGCGGCGCAGGACCTTTCCTCGTAGGGATGCTATCATGCTGCGAAGGTAGGAAAACGACACCACAGGAAACCCGGATTCACCTGCCTAATCGCCTGTGAGATGTCACGTTATATGAAACAGAAAAAGATGACATATCCCTTAACGGCATCGGCAGGCCTTTTGTGAGGCCGGTTGGTTGGATCAGGCGAACAGATTCCATGGATTTCCTTCCGCCGAGGCAGGACCGGTTTACCCTGGATCCGATCCATTCATCAGTTTGAGCAGGATCTCCTGCGCGGCCCTGGCGATCACGGTTCCCGGACCAAAGATGGCTGCTACGCCAGCCCGGTACAATTCGTCATAATCCTGGGCGGGAATGACCCCACCGGCCACGACCAGGATATCCGGTCGGCCCAGATCGCGAAGCGCCTGAATGGCCTGGGGGACCAGGGTCTTGTGCCCGGCGGCCAGGGAGGAGATCCCCAGGATATGGACGTCGTTCTCCGCAGCCTGGCGGGCCGCTTCTTCCGGCGTCTGGAACAATGGCCCGATATCGACATCAAATCCGAGATCGGCAAAACTGGTGGCGATCACCTTGGCCCCCCGGTCATGCCCGTCCTGCCCCAGCTTGGCCACCAGAATGCGGGGCCGCCGTCCTTCCTGTTCGGCAAAGGCGTCCGATAGTTCGAGGGCTTTCTGAAAATCCTGATTGTCTCCCATTTCCCTTGCAAATACGCCGCTGATCGACAGCGGACTGGCCGTATACCGGCCAAACGATGATTCCATGGCATCAGAGATCTCCCCCAGGGTAGCTCGGACCCGGGCTGCCTGCACCGCTGCCTCCAGCAGGTTGCCCTGCTCAGGCTCACTGGCACAGAGGGCCAGGTGAGCCAGGGCCTTCCGCACCGCCTCCTCATTGCGGGAGGCACGTACAGCCTTCAATCGGTTGATCTGTGCTTCCCGGACGGCCGTATTGTCCACCTCCAGGATCTGGAAGTCCGGCGTTTCATCCGAGCGAAACAGGTTGACCCCGATGATATGGTCCTGTCCCCCATCGATCCGGGCCTGTTTCCGGGCCGCTGCCTGTTCGATCCGCATCTTGGGCACCCCCTGCTCCAGGGCCCTGGTCATCCCGCCCAGCTCCTCGACCTCCCGGATGTGGACCAACGCACGCTCCACCAGTTGCTGGGTCAGGGATTCCACATAATAGGAACCACCGAGGGGATCCACGACCCGGGTGATGCCGGTGTTTTTCTGGATAAACAGCTGGGTATCCCGGGCGATCCGGGCCGAATAATCGGTCGGCAAAGCGATCGCTTCGTCCAGCGAATTGGTATGCAGGGACTGGGTCCCTCCCTGGACGGCCGCCATGGCCTCCAGGCAGGTCCGGGCAATATTGTTGTATGGATCCTGCTCGGTCAGGCTCCAGCCTGAGGTCTGACAATGTGTCCGCAGGGCCATGGACTTCTGGGAGGACGATCCGAACTGCTGGATGATGGACGCCCACAGCAGACGACCGGCCCGCATCTTGGCGACCTCCATCAGGTGGTGCATCCCGATCCCCCAGAAGAAGGAGATCCGTGGTGCGAAATCGTCCAGGCCCAGGCCGGCAGCCAATCCGGTTCGCAGATACTCCATGCCATCGGCCAGCGTGTAGGCCAATTCCAGGTCTGCCGGAGCACCCGCCTCATGCATATGATAGCCGGAGATACTGATGGAGTTGAATCGGGGCATCCGCTTGCTCGTATAAGCAAAGATGTCGCCGATGATGCGCATGGACGGGGCGGGCGGATAGATATAGGTGTTGCGCACCATGAACTCCTTGAGGATGTCATTCTGGATGGTCCCGCTCAGTTGTTCCGGGGAAACTCCCTTTTCCTCGGCAGCGATGATGTAAAAGGCCAGGATGGGGATCACCGCGCCATTCATGGTCATGGAGACGGACATCTGGTCCAGCGGGATCTGGTCGAACAGGATGATCATATCCTCCACGGAGTCGATCGCCACTCCGGCCTTGCCCACATCGCCGACAACGCGGGGATGGTCAGAATCATACCCGCGATGCGTGGCCAGGTCGAACGCCACGGACAGGCCTTTCTGGCCCGCTTCCAGGTTTCGCCGGTAAAAGGCATTGCTCTCCTCCGCCGTGGAAAATCCCGCGTATTGCCGGATCGTCCAGGGGCGTACCGTGTACATGGACGCGTACGGGCCACGCAGGAACGGAGCCTGCCCCGCGCCATACCCGCAAAGTCCGGGATCGGGCAGGTCGGCTGGTGAATACTGCTGGCGGACCCCGATCCCTTCAGCCGTAGGCCATGCGGAGATGTTGGGATCAGACGTCCTGGCGCGACCCACCAATGGATCGAATGGTATCTTCTGAAAGGCCACAGGTCAGGGTTTGGGTATTGGCTCAAATTACGGGCCTAAAGATCACAATTCCCAATCAGCAGGAAAAAATTCGGAGGACGGCCAAGGGTAGCCAGCTTCCTGGATGAAAATTGAAATGATCCCATCCAAATCCATCTACCTTTGTCGGATGGTTCACTATGAACGACATACTTTGGCCAATGGCCTTCGCGTGATCATCCATCGCGACCGCAGCACCCCCATTGCCGTGCTCAATGTCCTCTACAATGCCGGCTCACGGGTGGAATCCCCACAGCGCACGGGTTTGGCCCACCTGTTCGAGCATCTGATGTTCAGCGAATCGCAGCATGTCTCGGATTTCGATGAGGCCATCCAGCATGCAGGGGGCGATTGCAATGCCTTCACCAATACGGATATCACCAACTTCTACGACATGATGCCGGTGGAGAATCTGGAGACAGCTCTGTGGCTGGAATCCGACCGGATGTTGGGATTGAAATTCTCCCAGGAGGAGCTGGATATCCAGAAAAAGGTGGTCATTGAAGAGTTCAAGGAAACGTCCCTGGACCAGCCCTATGGCGATCTCTGGCACCTGATGGCCGATATGGTATACCAGCAACACCCCTATCGCTGGCCGACCATTGGCCTGACACCAGACCATATTGCCCAGGTCACCCTGCCGGAGATCAAGGAGTTCTTTGCCACATGGTATCGCCCCAATAATGCCATCATCTCCGTAGCGGGTGATGTCGACCCCCAACAGGTCCTCGCGCGCATTGACGCGTGGTTCGGCTCCATCCCTGCCGGCCCGCCTGTCTCCCTGCCTTCCCTTGCTGAGCCCCCACAAACTCACCGGCGGGAGGTCAATGCCACCGGCAAGGTTCCCCTGCCGGCCCTGTACATGGGCTTTCGCTGCCCCGGGCGACTGGACGAGAACTACTACACGGCTGACCTGATCACGGATATCCTGGCGAACGGACCTTCATCACGACTCTACCGAAAGCTCGTGGTCGATCGCGAACTGTTCAGTCATATCGATTGCTATCAGACCGGCACCCTGGACCCGGGCGTACTCATGATCGAAGCCAAACCCGCCCCGGGTATTCACCTGGATGATGCTGAAGCGATCATTTGGGAAGAGCTCAATCTGCTGGCCTCCGCGCGCATTGCCGATCGTGACCTGGAGAAGATCAAGAACAAGAATGAAGCCGCCATTGCCTTTTCCGAGGTTGCGGTCGTGCATAAGGCCATGAATCTCGCGCATTGTGAATGGCTGGGTCAGCCTGACCTGATCAACCAGGAAATTGAGCATTACCGGGCTGTTTCCACCGACCAGGTTCGGGATGTAGCCGCAACGATCTTCCAGCCTCACCTGGCAAACGTGGTATTCTATCGCCAGTAAATCCATCAAATGTCTGATCTCCGACATTTTGACAATAATTTCAAGAGAATCCACGAAAACAACCGGTTCTTTCATTCCATTGGTTATTTTTGTTGGATATCCATCAATCTAGACTACCTATTATGAAGAGACTATTACCCCTCTTTTTGCTCGTATTTTCCATGATCACGCTCCAGGCGCAGATCAGTGTGATCTATTACGAGGACTTCTCCAACGGAATGCCTGCCGACTACAGCCTGTATGACCAGGACGGCAAAGCCCCGTTCTACACTGTATTTCAGGGAGCTGACGCCTGGATCGTCCTTCCTACGTTCGCTGATGCAGCCATCAGCACATCCTACTATTCGCCGGCAGCTGCGTCTGACGACTGGATGGTGACCGGACAAATTGATATCCCCATGGCCTCCGATCCCGCCAACAAGATCCTGGCCTCCTGGTTTGCTTTCTGCACCAGCAGTGCTTACCCGGATGGCTATGAAGTGTATATCTCCACCACGGGGAATACCGTAGCTGACTTTTCGACGAAGATCTACAACACCGCCAATGCCACTACTGCCGGCGCTTCGCAGAGCTATGATCTCTCTGCCTATGAAGGTCAGTCCGTCTGGCTGGCGTTCCGCAACAATTCCTTCGATGGGGACATCCTGGCCATCGATGATATCCTGGTCGGCGAATTCGCTCCTCGCGACGCCTCCGTCGTGGATATCACCAACCGTGGCTACAACCCGGAAGGCAATCTGAATCTGACCGCTCAGGTCTTCAATGTTGGTCACGAGAACATCACTTCCATGGAGGTGAACTACTCCATTGATGGCGGGGCAATGGTCACCGCTACCGTGAACGGATTGAACATCAAGCCGTTCAGCAGTGGTACGGTAACACACTCCACACCTTGGGATGCCACAGCCGGGCTGCATGAAGTCGAAATGTCCGTATCCATGGTCAATGCCGGTGAGGATGCCAATCCGGCCAATAATGATATCAATCTGGCTACTTCGGTCTACTCTGCTTCCAATACGGTCGGCCGTCATGTCATGACAGAGACCTTTACCAGCTCCACATGTGCGCCTTGCCAGCCGGGTAATGCCAACCTCCACAATATCCTCAACGGGTTGACCGAAGAGGAATATCCCGTGGTACTGAAGTGGCAGCAGAACTTCCCCGGCACTGGTGACCCCTACTGCACCGATGAAACCGTCCTGCGTCGTGACGTATATGGTATCAATTCTATCCCGGATACCCGGGTAGATGGCGACTACTGGTTTGGGAACACCAACGGTATTACCAAGAACAATATCGTCAATGCAGCCAGCCGCCCCGGCCTGGCAGAGATCACGGCCACCTATATGATTGATGAAGATAACCAGACGGTATCGATCAAGGGCAAACTGACGCCAAAGTCACCCACCCTGTTTGGCACCCGACTGATGATGGCCATCAAGGAAACGGAAACCACCAAGAACAAGAAGTCCAATGGTGAGACCGAATTCCTGGATGTCGTCAAGAAGTTGGTCAATGGACTGGAAGGTGTTGACGTCGGCGGTCTGGCTGTCGATGAAGAATACCCCTTCGATGTGACCTATACGTTTGAAGGCGACTACCGCCTGCCAGTAGATGGCCAGGCAGTGAACCGGATCAACCATGCCATCGAGCATTCCGTGGAAGACTTTGCCAATCTTGCCGTTTCCCTCTGGCTGGAATATCCTCGCGATGAGTATGTCCTCAATGCCGCTGATGCCGATCTGGAAACAGTAAGCACGGATGAGCCTGTTTCGCTGACCAAATTCGGAATCTATCCGAATCCGGTTGCTGACGAATTCCAGGTGACCCTCGACCTGACCGACAACCTGGATTGCAACCTGATGCTGTACACCAGCGATGGGAAAGCAGCCCTTCCGGTATTCAATGGCACTCTGACTCCCGGTACACACCAGATCGGAGCAGTTGTTCGCGATCTTCCTGCGGGCACCTACTTCCTCCATCTGCGTTCCGCTCAGGGCCTGAGCATCCAGACGGTACAGATCAACCGATAAGATCGACCTACTCCTGCGGGAGACAACTGAAAAAAGGCTGACCAGGAACCTGGTCAGCCTTTTTTTATTCGGGTTTCGGAAGGCAAGGATTCAGCCCTGTTCAGATCGTGGGAAATCCCCCATGTCTCTGCGACCAGTACAGCACATGATCGATCTGATCCCGATCCAGCACGCCCACGATCCTGCCTTCCGGGTCGGATACCAGGAGCAAAGCATCCTGATCACGCTGGAAGTAATGAAATGCATCCGGCAATGCCGTTTCCGTGGGCAGTATGCCCTGAACCGGTTTGGCCACATAGGTCACAGACAGGCCGCCATGGCCGCTGGAGATGCCCTTCAGCAGATCTTTGGCCCGGACATAGGACGAGATCTGATGGTGCTCATCCATGATCGGGAAATGTGTTTCCAGGCTATGCTGCAGGGCATGGACCGCCTCCTGGATCGTGGTATGCTCCGGCAGGGCGGTAAAGCGGCGTCGGGTCATCTGGCCCACCGTGAACTGTCGGTAAAGATGCTCGCTCTTGACCATCTTCAATTCCTGGGAGGCCATGAAGTAGACAAACAAGCCGATGAGCCCGAGAAATAATTCCTGTTGCCAGACGGCCAGGACCAGGAAAAGAATGGCCAGCCCACGTCCGATGGCTGCGGCATAGGTGGTTGCCTTCAGGCGTCCGATCCTCAGGGCCAGCAATGCCCGCAACACGCGTCCACCATCCATCGGGAAGGCGGGGATCATGTTGAAGACGACCAGGTACAGGTTCATCCAGAACAGGAGGGGGACAAAATTTCCGATCCAGAAAATGGCCGTTTCCGTTTCGCCCTGGATGTCCAGAAAGGTTGGCAATGTCAACCAGGCCACGACGGCCAGGATACTGGCAATGATCACATTGACTGCCGGACCGGCCAGGGCGACCAGCAACTCCTGAGCCGGCTTTTCCGGGATTTTATGGAGCCGGGCAACTCCGCCTATCGGCGACAGGATGATGTCACGGGTATGGATGCCAAAATGCCGGGCGGTCAGGGCATGGCCGAACTCGTGAAAGACCACACAGGCAAACAGGCTGGTGACCAATAGAGCCAATACCCCAATGGCGGGCCAATCCATCCCGAACCGCATCCCGGTATACAGAACCCAAAGAAACAGTAAACCGAACGTCCAATGAAGACGCACAGGGATGTCCCGAAAGGTAAAGAGTCGAATAGAACCCCGTTCAACCATGCCGTGGTGCAGGTCTGGTCATCGGGTCTAGATCACACCCACATAAGGCGTCCCACTGAGGATACTTCTGGAAATGACCAGGCGCTGGATCTCTGACGTGCCTTCATAGATCTGGGTGATCTTGGCATCACGCATCAGACGCTCGACATGATATTCTTTCACATAACCATAGCCACCATGGACCTGGACGGCTTCCGTGGCGGTCTTCATCGCCATTTCAGAGGCAAAGACCTTGGCCATCGAACTGGCCATATCGTAATCCTTACCCTGGTCCTTCAACCAGGCCGAGCGATAGACCAGCAACCGGGCAGCTTCCACCTCGGTCGCCATGTCCGCCAGTTTGAAAGCGATGGCCTGGTGCTGACTGATCGGCTTGCCAAAGGCTTCCCGCTCCTGCGCATAGGCCAATGCAAGTTCATAGGCGCCTGCACCGATCCCCAGGGCCTGGGCCGCTATCCCGATCCGACCACCCGAAAGGACCTTCATGGCGAATTTGAAACCGAATCCATCCTCCCCGATGCGATTGGCCTTTGGCACCTTGACATCGG
>Ga0116151_10005374_pt1 | contig 11090 bp, 8 predicted proteins | sample AD_UKC117_MetaG_FD_89893 | JGI IMG/M metagenome (GOLD analysis project Ga0116151, IMG submission 89893) | Active sludge microbial communities of municipal wastewater-treating anaerobic digesters from Hong Kong - AD_UKC117_MetaG | ecosystem: Engineered > Bioreactor > Anaerobic > Digestate... | reverse complement strand
GGCCAGCATGCCTCTTCACCCGAGGTCAGGCCATAGCTGGTGATCTCGATGGTTTGGGATGCATCAAACAGTACAGTTTCGCTATACCCGCTATTCACTCCCGTCCACACCAGCGTCTGGCCACCAGGCGTTGCCTCGATGATCAGGTCGACGGCTCCGCCGGCATCTGTATTGAAGCTGATCACCGCTTCCTCTCCCTGACAGATCGTATCCCCGACCAGGGTCAGCTCGATATTGGGCAGGACGAACACCTCGACCGTATCCGATGCAGGGCAGCTCAGGTCATCCGTCACGGTTACCGCATACTGCCCGGGGTTGGCCACCGCGATCTGTTCGGTCGTCTCATTGGTCGACCACAGATATTCCGCATCCGGTATTCCGGCTTCCAGCAGGGTCACATCCCCCTGGCATATGGTGATGGCCTCACCCAGGTCGACGACCAGGTCCGGATAGATGTCCACCGGTATGGTGGCTACTCCAATATTCGATTCATCTCCATTCACCAGCGTGAACTGTACCTCGATGGTCCGGTCACCTCCGATCAGGGGATCACCATCATTCCGGTACCGGATGGCCAGGACGGCATTGCGAAAATCAGCCACCGTCGCCCCGCCGGCATTGGTCAGGGTCAGTTGGTCTGCTCCGGATCCGCTGATGGTGATATTGTTGGCAGCCAGCAGTTCCAGGTATTCATCTGGCCCGTTAGCATTGCCCCCCACCAGGTCGATGGTCATGAAGTCAATGTCCGAACCTCCCGTTTCCAGGTCCAGGTCCTCATCCGCGACCGCCAACCCATCCTCGGTCAGACAGGAATAGGGTTCGCTGTCGTAGTCTGCTCCTGTGGCTCCCGAGCTGTCATCGCCATCCAGGTCCAGGCTGATCTCGCATCCGCCAATGGGGTCAAATTCGGCCAGAGTGGTCAGTCCCCCGATCTGGACACCCGGTACAACACACAAGGCAGACACCGATTCTTCATCCAGGTCAATGGTGAACAGGTTGTTTCCGTCTCCACCGAGCAGGGTATTGCAATCATCGGCATATGCCGTCATCCCCACGAAGGAAGCTCCTCCAAAGAGCAGGGTACTGGCTCCCGGATTGGCCACATCCAGCTGGATCAGGCCTTCATTCGCCGTCAGGTACCAGGTACCTCCGTACAGGTGCAGATCCCCGGAAGGGTTGAACGGAAGAACACCCACTGACGTGACGGTCCCGGCATTGACATCGAATTGATACAGCATGGGCCCGCTCCCCAGATTGAAGGCTGCGCCATAAAGAATGTCTCCCCCTGCACAGCCCAGGGCTACGATACCCAAATAAGTTGGCGAGAAAACGGCCAGCGTCACGTCACCCGTGGAAGGGTCCACCTCCCACAGGTTGCTGTTGTCCGTGATATACAACTGCCCGTTCGGGCAAATGGCAATATCCCCTGCAAACACGTTGTTTCCCGTGGCCACATCGGTAAATGGTCCGATAAAATCGGCCGAACAACTGCCATTGACAATGGTGATCTCCCATAGCCCATCTGCCCCACCTGCATAATAGGTTTGTCCGTTCAAGGATGTCCAGTGACAGCAGAGAATAACGAACAAAAAAAGGAGCAAACTCCTCGTTCCCGGGAGTTGACATCTCATGAACCCGGCGTTGGAGAACGTCATGATGTTCAGGTTAGGGTGGTTTCCAGACTATTCCTTAACCTGAAAAAACGGGAATGGTTGACGACACCAGGGTGTTGACAAAAAAACCCGCATCCGAAAAACTCGGAGCGGGTCATCGATCTTTGGTGTCGGCTTCTGGTCTATCTATATAACACTCTGGCCGGTATAACGTTCCAACCCGGGCGAAGATTGACCTTTGATCGCCCTCCACTCCCAGTCCTCATTCCCTTGACGTAATTTGGCCCCATGGCCAAACGAACGAATACCAAACCCCCAGATCTGGCGGATATTCACCAGGTGCTGCGCCCACCTGCTGAAGAGTTGTATCAACAAGAATTAACGGCGCTGGTAGCCCAGGATGACCGACACCGTCCTCCCCAATGGCGCATGTCTCCCCAGGCGGTCAGGACCTATCTGATGGGTGGGACATTACCCGATGGCACGATCATCACCCCGAAGTATATCGGCCAGCCCAGGATCATTGAGGCGGCCATCGCTACCCTCCTGACCGACCGCGCCCTCTTGCTGATCGGTGTGCCCGGCACCGCGAAGACCTGGGTGGCCGAACACCTCGCCGCTGCCATTTCCGGCAATTCCACCCGCCTGATCCAGGGAACATCCGGATTGGCCGAAGAGGCCCTGCGCTATTCCTGGAACTACGCCCGGTTGCTCCAGGATGGTCCGGTCCAGGAGGCTTTGGTACCCAGCCCGGTGTATCGCGCCATGGAAGACGGGGCCATTGTCCGGATCGAAGAGCTGACCCGGATCCCATCCGATGTCCAGGACAGCCTGATCACCATCCTTTCCGAAAAGATCCTCCCGGTCCCCGAGCTGAATACCCGGGTTCAGGCCCTGCCCGGGTTCAACCTGATCGCCACGGCCAATGATCGCGACCGGGGAATCAATGACCTCAGTTCCGCCCTGCGCCGTCGGTTCAACACCGTCGTCATGCCCATGCCAGCCACCCTGAAGGAAGAAGTGCGGATCGTGCAGGACCGCGTTCGCGCAGATTTCCTGAAAACGATGAAGGAAGAGATCCCTCTCCCCATTCACGAGATCGAACGACTGGTGATCCTGTTTCGGGAGCTCCGGCAGGGCCGGACAGAAGACCAGAAAGAAAAACTGCGCATTCCCAGCAGCACCCTCAGCGCAGCGGAAGCCATATCCGTTGTCAACCAGGGCCTGGCCATGTCCAGATACTTTGGTTCGGGAACCCTCACGGCCGACGACCTCGCACCGGGGATCCACCAGGCGGTCATCAAGGATCCTTCCACGGATACCGAGATCTGGAAGGAATACCTGGACACGGTGATCAAGGGAAGAAAGGAATGGGACGACCTCTACCAGGCATGCCGAAAATTCTCCTGATCCGGGGGTTATTCGGGCAGCAGTTGGATCCGTCCATCATCAGGCTCAACATCTGATCATTGTTCATCCTCATCGGGATATGTCCTCCAAAGAACAAGACATTCGTATTTACGGCATTCGCCATCATGGCCCCGGGTCATCCCGGCGCCTGCTGGAAGCCCTGCAGGCCTTTCAGCCGGATTGCCTGCTGGTCGAGTGTCCGGCAGATGGCCAGCAAGGTCTGGACCTGATCGGGGATGCCGGACTGATCCCTCCGCTTGCCCTCCTGATCTACCGGCCTGATCATCCCGGCGAGGCTGCACACCTTCCTTTCGCCCGGTTCTCCCCGGAATGGCTGGCGGCCCGATATGCCACCGGCCATCAAATCCCTGTCATTGCCATGGACCTGCCGTGGGGAATCCAGGCCCAGTTGTCCGGTAGCCCGATCCGGAGCGATCAACGTGATCCATTCAGCTTTGTCGCTCGGACCATGGGCTATTCCGACATCGAGCGCTGGTGGGAGTATTATTTCGAACAGGAACACGGTCAGGAGGATCTCTTTCCCTCCATCGCCCGATTGATGGCCACCCTGAGGGAGGACCTTCAGCCGGCAGAAGATCCGGACACCCATCTGCGGGAAGCCTGGATGCGGAGGACCATGCGGGAATACCAACTTCGGGGATATCAACGGATCGCCGTTGTTTGTGGAGCCTATCATGTGCCGGCCCTGGACCTTAAGTTCCACCGAAAAGAGACAGATACCCGTCTCCTGGAATCCTGTCCGCCTGCCTGGAACACCGCTTCCACCTGGGTCCCGTGGACCTATTTCAATCTGGCCAACCGCAGTGGCTACGGCGCCGGCGTGCTCAGTCCCGCCTGGTATGACCTGCTGTTTGAACATCCCCAACATGCGACCATCCACTGGATGACCCGGACGGCCCAGTTGCTGCGGGCCAAAGGATTACCCATCCCCCCCGCCTCAGTACCGGCGGCCGTGGAGATGGCCGAAGCCCTGGCGACCCTGCGTTCCATGAAACAGCCCGGATACCAGGAATTGGAGGAATCGGCATGTGCAGTCCTGGTGGATGGCAATGCACAATGGTTGGATATCATCCGGGAAAAGAACCTGATCGGCGACCGGATCGGAAAGGTGCCGCCCAGCATACCGCGGACTCCCCTGCAGGAAGATTTTCACCGATGTGTTCGGTCGGCTCGTTTGACGAGGGCCCTGGAAACACCGGGCAAGGTCCAGCTGGATCTCGACCAGCGGAAACCAACGAATCATCTGGCCAGTGTTCTGCTGCATCGCCTCATTCTGCTCGATCTGCCCTGGGGGAAGCTTCATGTAAGAGGTGACCGGGCCAAAGGGAGATCGCGTGAAAGCTGGACCCTGCAATGGAAACATATCTATGGCATGCGTTTGCTGGAGGCCGGGCTGTGGGGACTGACCCTCCGTGACGCCAGTCATGCCTATGCGTTACACCGCGCTCTGGAAACGGAACGAATGGCAGAGATCGCCGACCGAATCCACCGTTGCCTGAAAGCCGAATTGCCCCGGACAGCCTCTGACCTGGCCACCATCCTCCATCAGCGATTCGCCGAGCAGCAGGATATCCTGGACCTGATGCAGGCACTATCCTCCTTGATCGCAGCATATCAGTACGACCAGGACAGCTGGCAGGATGATACCTCCCTGATGACCCTGATCGATCGACTGATCACCCGCATCCGCATCGGATTGCCTTCCATGATGCAGGGTGTCAGTGATGAACAGGCGCGGACCCTGCCCGGGCAGGTCCGTCAATTCATCCTCGACCTGCGTACCCTGGACAAACATGATGAACTGGATTCGCTGTATGCTTTCCTGTTGGAATCCCTGCTCCAGGAATCCGGGCACCCGTTCGTCCTGGGAGCCATCACCCGCCTGGTCTATGAAGAGGGCCGTCTGGAACACCCGGCCATCCTGATCCGTTTACAGGATCATCTCCGTCACCACGATGATATCCTTACCGCCTCACATTGGTGCAGTGGCCTGCTCTCCGGTTCAGAGACCCTGTTAATTCATCTGGCCGACCTATGGCATCTGATCGATCAATGGATCCAGCAACTCGATGAGGCAGCCTTTACAGAGATCCTCCCCATCTTTCGGAAATCAGTAGGTGCCTATAGTGCCGGAGCCAAGCGCCAGATCGCGCTGATCCTGGCCCGGGACACCCGGCAGAGACCCTTGCACATCCATCCTGGCCCAGAGCTGAGTGAAGCACAGCAGAATGTCCTGTTGCCTGTTCTCCACCATTGGCTCTACCCTGTTCGTTGACCATTCAGATTGGAGACTCTTTGTACCTTTCTGATGGAACCTCATGAATATGCACCTGCTTCTCTCATCCTTCCTCCTGACGACCCTCCTGTTCTTCGGATGTGATCAGGGGAGTCAACCCGCTCCTGAAGAAACCGGGTCTGTGCCGGTTTCCAAGATCGATGAACCCTGGCCAGTCAGCTATCTGACAGGAAAATTCGACCCCACGACACATCCGGATTTTACAATCATCCGACCAGAGCATGCCAACCAGAGTGGATTGGTCATGCGAAAGGATGCCTATCAGGCCTTTCTATCGATGTATGAAGCCGCCCAGCAGGACGGAGTCCGACTGCAGATCATCTCGGCAACCCGAAACTTTGACCGCCAGAAACAGATCTGGGAAAAGAAATGGACGGGAGCCACTCTGGTAGAAGGGGGAGTCAACCTGGCCACCGATGTGCCGGACCCGACCGAACGGGCGAAGCGCATCCTGCGGTTCAGTTCCATGCCCGGCACCAGCCGGCATCACTGGGGTACGGATATCGACCTCAATGACCTGAACAATGAGTGGTTTTCCTCCGGGGAAGGACTGAAGATCTATACCTGGCTCCAGCAGCATGCCCATACCTATGGCTTCTGCCAGCCCTATAGCCCCAAGGGTCCTGAACGTCCGGACGGTTACGAAGAAGAGAAATGGCATTGGTCCTATATGCCGGTGGCCAGGGAGCTGACCCGGCAGGCAGCCGTTTTGTTGAAGGACGAGGATATTGCCGGCTTCCTGGGCGACCAGACAGCACAATCCATCGGTGTTGTGCAGAAATACATATTGGGAATCAATCCTTTATGTAAATAGTCTCCTATTCTCTACAAGACTTGATCATCTCCGTTTCACCCCCCTGAAACGCAGGGAAATGTCGCCCAGACGGCAATCTTTCAAAAATTTTTGAATTAAGATTTTCTTAACCAACTTCTAATGGAAGACTAATGCTATTGATAATCAACAAATTATGAGCAATGTGTTAGATTTTGTCTAAATAATCTGCCATCAAGGCTTTTTTTTGTTTAAATCTCATGTATATTTGGTTCAACAAAAGACGGTGATATGTCGACCATAGAGTTTAATCAGCAGTTCAATCAAATGAGCAACTACTTGCAGGCGTTTGCTTATAACCTGACCAAGAACGTTGATGATGCCAGGGACTTGTTCCAGGAAACGGCATTTCGCGCGCTGACCAATCGGGACAAGTTTCGACCAGGGACCAACTTCAAGGCCTGGTTGTTCACGATCATGAAGAACATCTTCATCAACAATTATCGGAAGAAGGTCAAGGCAAACACCTTGTTTGATTCGACCGACAACCAGTTCTATATCAACTCTGGATCCAACCAGGTACACAATGATGCCGGGTCCAACATCATGATGAAAGAACTCAATGGTATGCTGGACAGCCTGGACGACAGTATTCGCGTTCCCTTCCTGATGCATTACCAGGGCTACAAGTACCAGGAGATCGCGGATGCTCTCGAACTGCCTCTCGGTACCGTGAAGAGTCGCATCTTCTTTGCCCGCAAGGCGTTGAAGAGTATGGTCCGGGGTCGTTACAGTGACCTAGCGGAACTCTACGGGGATGAAGAAGAAACCCTGTCCTGAACACGCATAGTCTTTTCAGTCTCATAGCCACTTTTTATCAGGAGGTGACGTTATCCATCGTCACCTCCTTTTCTTTGTGTCATGCCCAACCAGGATCCGATCCGACCGCGTCAGTTTGCCCAACGCCTGGAGCGATGGTCCAGGGATATTGATCGCCCCCTCCCCTGGCGCGGAGAGCGGGATCCATACCGGATCTGGCTATCAGAGATCCTCTTGCAGCAGACCCGGGCGGCGTCCGGCATTCCATACTACCTCCGTTTCCTGGAAGCGTTTCCCACCGTACACCATTTGAGTCAGGCACCTCTGGATCAGGTCCTCAAGCTTTGGGAGGGCCTGGGCTACTACAACCGGGCGCAGAATCTGCATAAAACCGCGACCATTGTCAGCCAACAGCTGGAAGGCCGATTTCCGGATACCTATGAGGGACTCCTCCAGCTGCCGGGAATCGGTCCCTACACAGCGGCAGCCATCGCCAGTTTTGCCTTCGGAAAACGACATGCCGTCCTGGATGGGAATGTCATCCGTGTCCTCAGTCGCCTGACCGGCATGACCGCGCCTGTTGATCTTCCTGAATCCAGGCACCGACTCCAGTCAATGGCTGACCGACTGCTGGGGAATCACGACCCGGCCACCTTCAACCAGGCCATCATGGATTTTGGTGCGCTGCAGTGTATACCCCGGAATCCCGATTGCGGGGAATGTCCCTTTGCCGGGGACTGTCAGGCCTACCTGAGTGGAACAGTGGACCAGCTGCCCCTGAAAAAGAAGAAAGCTCCGGTCCGGCATCGCTATTTTACCTTCTTTGTGGTCGTCCACCGCGGGAGTACCTTTCTCATCCAGCGCGATCAGGATGATATCTGGCGCCAGCTCTTCACCTTTCCCTCGGCCGAATCTTCCAGCAGGGAGGAAATGAACGATCCGGAGCGTTGGGCACGTACCATCCATGCTTGGAACCCCCAGGAATCCCGGGTTGACATGCGCCCTCTTTCTGTGCACACCCAACTGTTGAGCCATCAGCGCATCCACGCCCAATTCGTGCTTGTCCTCCCGGAACAGGAGCTGGAAATACCCGACCATTGGGTGCCCGTTCATGGTGCAAACTTCACTACCTTTGCCCTTCCGAAGATCATTCGTGAGTTCCTCTCATCGGATTCTTCTTATCTTCCTGTTGAACGCACATCATCATGATCAACAAAGTGACTCTCATTGGTAACCTGGGGCGTGACCCTGAAGTACGCCGCCTGGATAATGGAGCTGTCGTCGCCAAGTTTCCGGTAGCAACCAATGAATCGTACAAGGACAAGAACGGCGAATGGCAAACCCAGACAGAATGGCATGACGTTGTCGTCTGGCGACAACTGGCCGAACGCGTCGAACGCGACCTCAAGAAAGGCAAGCTGGTGTATGTCGAGGGTAAGCTTACACATCGGAAGTATACCGATCAGAACAACATCGAGCGATATATCACCGAGATCGTCGGATATGTGGTCCGGCCACTGGAAAAGAATCCGGAACGGACCAATTTCCCTTCCGAGCAGGATGCTCCGCCGAGCCATAGCAGCGAACCTGCCGAGCCGAACAGCCAGCCGAACCATGGAGATTCATCCGATGACCTCCCCTTCTAAGGTCAGCAATTGCCCCTACGGCACTTTGGTCACCAAACATCTGGTCCTTGGAAAGTGATCCTGACCCTGCAATTGCGATCGCCGGCATGGTATTGTCCGTGAGCATGGATCCTGTTGTGATCATCAATCTGATCCTGTTCCTGGTCCTTCTGGTCTGTTCCGGGCTGCTCTCCTCCTCCGAAGTGGCATTCTTTTCCATCACGGTAACTGACCTGGAGGGACTCAAGGACGAGCGGTCGGCCAGCGCCAATCGCATCCTGAAGTTGCTGGATAAACCCGCCACCCTGCTGGCGACCATCCTCATCAGCAATAATTTCGTCAACGTTTCGATCATTGTTGTTTCGGAGTTTATCCTTCGCTCCCTGCTCCCGATCGCCACGTGTATCGGATGGGCTGATTGGATCCTCCTCAGTCTGGGTGATCTGGGCGTTTCCCCCGATGGTCTGGGCAGAGCACTTCATTTCGGCCTGTCCGTGGTTGGCGTGACCATGATCCTTGTCCTGATGGGTGAGATCCTTCCCAAGATCTATGCGCGATTCAATGTGATCCCCCTGGCCAGGACCATGTCGCGCAGCCTGTTGATCCTGGCCAGGCTGTTCCGTCCATTCACCGCCATCATGGTCAACTGGACGGATGTCCTGGAAAAGCGACTTGCCCGGCACCGTATGGACGAAGGACCCAGTTCGACAGAGATCAACAGCGCCATTGAACTGACGGTGACGGATGGCCAGCACTCGGTCAAAGAGGTCGATATCCTGAAGCGGATCGTCCAATTCGCTGACGTGACGGCCAAGCAGATCATGCGCCCGAGGACAGACATCGTATCGGTCGACCAGGAGGCCACCTTTGCCGAGCTGCTCCATGTCGTTCGTGAATCCGGGTACTCCCGCATTCCGGTCTATGAGGAAGATCTCGACCATATCCTGGGGGTGATCTACACCAAGGACCTGATCAATTATCTCCAGGAATCCGAGGATTTCGAATGGCAACCCCTGGTCAGGACGGAAGTGCTCTACGTGCCGGAATCGAAAAAGATCAATGACTTGTTGAAGGAATTCCAGACAGAACGGCGTCACATAGGCATCGTGGTTGACGAATATGGCGGCACTGCCGGACTGGTCACTCTGGAAGATATCATGGAAGAGATCGTCGGCGAGATCAAGGATGAATTTGATGATGAGGAAGAGGTCAATTACCAGAAACTGGACGAACGAAACTACCTGTTCGATGGCAAGACACTGATCAATGATGTCTGCCGGATCATTGGTGTGGATACATCCACATTCGATGATGTGCGCAACGATGCGGACTCCCTGGCCGGTCTGGTCCTGGAAATGGCCGGCATGATCCCCCGCCGGGATACCGTCGTCGAAACCAATGGATTCTTCTTCCGGGTCACCAAGGTGAACAAGCGCCGTGTGGAAGAGATCAAACTGACCTTACCTGAACCTGTATGATCAACCTGCGTCTCGTACTCAAGACCTGCCTGTTCCTGCTCTTCCTGGCGGGTTGTTCCAACCAGGGAGACATCAGTCCTCGTCCACGCGCCTACCCCAGGGTGATCTATCCGGAGCGCCATCTGACCACCTATGATCAACCGGATTGTCCGTTTACCTTTTCTTTTCCCGACTATTTTACCCTGATGCGGGACAGTACCTACTTCGACGAGTTCATCGATAATCCCTGCTGGTTCAACCTGCGATCCGACCAGTTCAATGCCGATGTCCATTGCACGTATACCTCGTTTTCCAGTTATACCCAGTTTCAGCAACTTGTCCAGGATGCCTTCAAACTGGCCAACGAACAGAACAAGCGAGCCAGTTACATTGAGGATTTCAAGATCATCCTGCCTAATGGAACCTCGGGAATGGCCTTCAATATGGAGGGACCAAGTGCTTCTCCCTTCCAATTCTTCCTGACGGACAGTGTCCGGCATTTCTTCAGGGGTAGCCTGTATTTCAACAGCCGACCCAATCCCGATTCCCTGCGTCCGGTCACTGAATACGTCCGGGAAGATCTGACGGGGATCATCCAATCCTTTTCCTGGCGTTAGACTTTAGCCTCAGAAGAAAGCACTCCTTCCTGTCAGTCAGACTACTCAGATCCGTCTGCTGAACCGCTCATGTCAGATGCACGCAACCAAAGGGAGGCGGTAAATAGCGAGTCGCTAGTGAAAGGAAAACTTCACAGGAATATCAAACGTAATGGCCGTGGGATGTCCACCCAGGATTGCCGGTGTGACACCTGCACGGATAATGCGCTGCACACTATAGAGGGCTTCTTCATCGCATCCGGCACCGATTGTGGTTACAGGTACTGCCTGGATATACTGGCCGCGTTCATCCACACTTACCCGGATCTTCACTGTGCCTTCGATCCCCTTTTCCCTGGCGATGGATGGGTACCGCATCTCCTTGAAAGCCGTCATCACAGCCTGCCGGTGAAACCGAGGGGTTTCATCCAATTGCACAGCCACAAGCTGATCTCCATTCGTGGAATAGAATTCTGTCAGG
>Ga0116151_10005367_pt1 | contig 11095 bp, 14 predicted proteins | sample AD_UKC117_MetaG_FD_89893 | JGI IMG/M metagenome (GOLD analysis project Ga0116151, IMG submission 89893) | Active sludge microbial communities of municipal wastewater-treating anaerobic digesters from Hong Kong - AD_UKC117_MetaG | ecosystem: Engineered > Bioreactor > Anaerobic > Digestate... | reverse complement strand
GGCGTAATCAATGTAAGAGGACTTCATCTCCGAAGTTATGTCAACGTCGATCTCCGTCATCGTATATCACCATCAAACGTCCAGGTTCTTCACGTCCCGAGCGTGAGCCTCGATGAACTCGCGCCTCGGCTCCACCTTCTCTCCCATCAGGATCGAGAATATCTCGTCTGCCTCCATGGCGTCCTCCAGGGTCACCTTCAGCATCGTCCGGTTCTCGGGGTCCATCGTCGTCTCCCATAGCTGCTCGGGGTTCATCTCACCAAGACCCTTGTACCTCTGGACCGTCGCCTTCCCCCCGGACCCTTCAAGGGCCGAGGCGAGCTGTGAGTCGGAGTAGGCGTAGCTGACAGACTTGCCCCGCTTGACCTGGTAAAGGGGCGGCTGGGCTATGTAGACGTACCCCGACTCAACGAGCTCGCGCATGTACCGATAGAAGAAGGTGAGAAGAAGGGTTCTGATGTGGGAGCCGTCGACGTCGGCATCGGTCATTATCACCACCTTGTGGTACCTCGCCCGGTCGAGCTGGAAGTCGTCGCCTATCCCGGTGCCAAGAGCCGTGATGATGTTTCGGATCTCGTTGTTCTTCAGGATCTTGTCGAGCCTCGCCCGCTCGACGTTCAGGATCTTTCCCCGGAGGGGGAGGATCGCCTGAAAGTGCCGGTTTCTCCCCTGCTTTGCTGAGCCCCCGGCAGACTCGCCCTCGACTATGTAGATCTCCGAGAGCTTCGGGTCCTTCTCCGCGCAGTCCGCGAGCTTTCCGGGAAGCCCTCCCGAGCTTAGGGCGTTCTTTCTCCGGGTCAATTCCCGGGCCTTCCGGGCCGCCACCCTCGCCCGATACGCCTGGGTCGCCTTTTCGATGATCTTTGGCGCCACGAGGGGGTTCTCCTCGAAGAACTCGGACAATCCCTCGGAGACGAGGGAGCTGACGATCCCGCCGACGGCGCTGTTTCCGAGCTTCGTCTTCGTCTGCCCCTCGAACTGGGGGTCGGCGAGCTTCACGCTTATCACGGCCACGAGCCCCTCCCGGAGGTCGTCGCCGGTCAGCTTCGTATCGTCCTTGAGGAGCTTGTTATCTTTCGCGTACTCGTTGGTGGTCTTGGTTAGGGCGGCCCGAAAACCGGAGAGGTGGGTTCCGCCCTCTCGGGTGTTGATGTTGTTTGCGAAGGAGAGGACGCTCTCGTTGTAGGTGTTGTTGTACTGGAGTGCCACCTCGACGGATATCCCGTCCTTCTCCCGAGAGAAGTAGATGGGAGGGGTGTGGAGAGGGTCCTTGTTCTTGTTGAGGTGCTCGACGAAGGAGACGATCCCGCCTTCGTAGTGGTACTCCCTCCTCTTTCCGGTCTTCTCTTCTTCGATGGTTATCTTGAGGCCGCGGTTGAGGAAGGCGAGCTCTCTGAGCCTGCTCGCCAGGGTCTCGAAGCTGAAATCGACGGTCTCGAAGATCTCGGGGTCGGGCTTGAACCGGACCGTCGTCCCGGTGTGGTCGGAGACGCCGTGGACCTCCAGGTCGGAAGCGGGCCTCCCCCGCTCGTACCGTTGCCAGTAGACGAGGCTGTTTCTTGCGACCTCCACCTCGAGCCACTCCGAGAGGGCGTTGACCACCGATACCCCGACGCCGTGAAGGCCGCCGGAGACCTTGTAGGACTTGTGGTCGAACTTTCCCCCGGCGTGGAGCATCGTCATGACGATCTCCACAGCCGGCTTCTTGTAATGCTCGTGGATGTCTACGGGGATGCCTCTCCCGTCGTCTCTCACCGAGGCGGTGCCGTCGGCGTGAAGGATCAGGTTGATCTCCGAGCACCGGCCGGCCATGGCTTCGTCTATGCTGTTGTCCACCACCTCGTAGACGAGATGGTGGAGGCCGGCCACGTTGGTGCTTCCTATGTACATGGCGGGCCGTCGCCTGACGGCGTCGAGCCCCTCCAGAACCTGGATGGTGCTTGCGTCGTACTCCTCAATCACTTCGCTCAAGACCGGATTCGCCCCCGATGACATAAATAACTCAGATTCATTTTATCACATTATATATAACGGTTTGCCTCGACTTAATCGGCAACCAGCGCCTGCAAGATTTCGATTTGACGCATTTTATTCAATAACCTGATATCCCTCGCTCCGGGAACCAGACAGGGACGGATCGACCGTCCGGCCAGCCCTTCGGGAAGGGACGGATACATCAGGCTGCCCCCACACTGGAAAAGACGAATTGACCTTCAAATACTTAGCCTTAACGCGCTCCTTTCGGTCCTACCAGGAAATGATCTCCGGTTCCCCAAAAGGCGGACGGGATCAAAGATCGCGAGCCTTTCGCCGGAGGCGTTGGAGACGCTTTTGGAGGGGCTGAGAAGAGCCGCCAAGGTCGGTCGAGCTAGACCGAGCCCTTTTCCGGGACGAACTTCGTCCCGTAGTAGATGATCCCTCGTTCCCCCTCTTTTCCCAGAATCCGAAAGACCGGTTTAACCCTCATGCCGATCTCGATCTCCTCGGGGCTGCAGATCACCTGGCCCGTCAGCCTCGGCCCCTCGTCAAGCTCGATGATGGCCAGGTTGTAAGGGGTCTGCCTCTTGAAGTCGTCGGTGGCGTTGTAGATGGTGGTGTAGGTAACCACCTTTCCCAGCCCTGAGAACTTGTACTCCTTCATCTTGGCGTCTCTGCGGCAGTTGGGGCAGATCGTCCGGGGCGGGTAGTAGCGCTCGTCGCAGTTCTCGCAGTGGTTCCCCACCAGGTTGTACCTCTGGGGTATATGTCTCCAGAATCTCGGCACTGTGGACAATTCGTCACCTCGACATGATGTGGACGAGGGCGGTGCCGCCGCACCCGCCGACGTTGTGGGTGAGGCCGACCTCGGCGCCGTCGACCTGCCGCTCTCCAGCCTCGCCCCGGAGCTGGAGGACCATCTCGTAGGCCTGCTTGATCCCGGTGGCGCCGACGGGATGACCGCAGGCCTTCAGCCCTCCGGAGGTGTTGATGGGGATCTTTCCGCCGATGGCAGTCAGCCCTTCTTCGGTCGCCCTGCCGCCCTCACCCTTCTCGACGAACCCCAGATCCTCGATGGCCACGATCTCCCCTATGGTGAAGGCGTCGTGGACCTCTGCAAGGTCGATCTCTTTTGGCACCAGACCCGCCTGGCCGAAAGCCTTCCTCGCGGCGTGTACCGAAGCGTCCAGGGTCGTGATCTCCCTCCGATCGTGGAGGGCTAGGGTGTCGCTCGCCTGGGCCGCCGCCAGGATCTTGATGGGGGCGTCGGAGTACTTGCTGGCCACCTCCGTCGGGGCCAGGACGACGGCGGCGGCGCCGTCGGTGATCGGCGAGCAGTCCAGAACCCGGAGGGGGTCGGCGACGAGGGGGGATTTCAGGACCTTATCGACGGTGATCTCCATCTGGTACTGAGATATCGGATTCATGCGGCCGTTGTGATGGTTCTTTACGGCGACCGCCGCAAGCTCTTCCCGGGTCGTCCCGAATCGGTGCATGTGAAGCCTTGCTATCATGGCGTAGAGGGCCGGAAAAGTCGCCCCGAAGAAGCACTCCCACTCCCGGTCGGCGGCGGCGGCCAGGGCGTCGGCGGCGACGCCGCCCGTGACGTCGGTCATCTTCTCGACCCCGGCGGCGATGACGACGTCCGAGTAGCCGCTGGCCACCGCCAGGACCGCCTGTCGGAGGGCGAGCCCTCCAGAGGCGCAGGCAGCTTCGACCCGGGTGCTGGGGACGTGAAGCCGGGAGAGGCCCGCGCAGTCGGATATGAGGGCGCCTATGTGCTCCTGCTCTATGAACCGGCCGCCGCTCATGTTTCCGACGTAGAGGCCGTCGATCTCCTCGCCGACCACGTTCGCATCCTCGATGGCCTTGATGCCCGTCTCCACCACCAAATCCCGGAGGGAGTCGTCCCACCTCTCCCCAAACCGGGTGCAACCGGCCCCAATAATCGATACAGATCTCATGAATCTCACAGCCGAAGCTTTCCCTTGTGCTTCGCGTAAACCGCGTAGTCCAGATAGACGACGTCCTCGATGTAGTCTCTGACCCTGGGCGCCCTGTTCCGAATATCTTCTATCCCGTCGCATACCCTTATGCTGAAGGCGTCGCTCCCCGCCCCCGACCCGAAGCTCGCAAGAAATATCCTCTCGCCGGGCCGAGCGACGTCCAGGGTCGCTGCAAGGCCTATGAGGCTCGACCCCGAGTAGGTGTTTCCTATCCAGGGGACGACGAGCCCCGGCTCGATCTGCTCCATAGAGAACCCGAGCTGCCGAGCCACCCTGACGGGAAACTTGCCGTTGGGCTGGTGGAAGACTGCGTAGTCGTAGTCTTCGGGGATGGTCCTCATCTTCTTCAATAGGCCCCGGGTGGAGCTGGTCACGTGCTTGAAGTAGCCGGGCTCGCCGGTGAACCTCCCGCCGTGCTCCGGGTAGGGCATCCCCTCCCGCCTCCAGAAGTCGGGGGTGTCGGTGGTGAAGGAGTAGAACCCCTCGATCTCTGCCGCCAGGTTCTCGCGGCCTATGACGTAGGCCGCGCCCCCCGCGGCCGCCGTATACTCGAGAGCGTCTCCGGGCGCACCCTGGCTGGTGTCGGTCCCGATGGCGAGACCGAGGTCGATGAGGTTTGCAGACACCAGGCCCAGGCAGGCCTGGACAGCCGCGGTCCCCGCCTTGCAGGCGAACTCGAAGTCCGCCGCAGTGAGCTCGTGGTCGACCCCGATCGCCTCGCCGACGATCGTACCCGTCGGCTTCACCGCATAGGGGTGGCTCTCTGACCCGGCATAAATCGCCTCTATCCTTGCCGGGTCGATGGACCCTCGCTTGAGGGCGTTTCGCGCCGCCTCGACGGCAATGGTCACCGAGTCCTCGTCGGAGTCGGGGACGGACTTCTCGAAGACGTTGAGGTTACTGGCCATGTCCTCCTTCTCGCCCCAGACCCGAGCGATCTCCTCGGCCTTTATCCTGTACCGGGGCACGTAGACCCCGTAGCTGACTATCCCCGCCAAAGTATCACCTGTCGCTCAGATTGTCCGCGAGATCCTCTGCCGAGATGGTGGTGGCGAGGAGGGGTATCCTCTCCAGCTCTGCGATCCTTCGAGCCACGCCGTCCACCTCTGAGGGGTCGACGCCCTGGAGTATCACGGCGCCGGGTTTGAGGTGGCTGACCCTCACCGCCACCATCGGCGACCTGCCGGATGAGACGCCAGTAAATATCAGGGCCCGAGAAGTGCTCCGGCCGTAAATCTTGGAAAACTGGTCGGGAAGAAGTTCCAGAATAGCCTTCAAACTGTCGATGATCGTATGACCGTAAATTTGGACTTCAACGTCACCGCAGACGACGCAGGCGCCGATCTGATCCACGAATTTGGAGAGCGAGATCGGCTCGTGGTACTCGCATATACAGCATACCCGTCCGAAGGACCCGCCGTCGCTGAGCATGACGCTGTAATTCCGAGCGGTGCTGCTTCCCCGCAGCTCGTCGATGGTCAGCAGAGCGTCGATGATCTTGCTGACGATCAGAATGCCGGGGGACCGTCTTCTGCCGCTTTCGTAATCGCTTATCACGGAGGGCGAGATTCCCAGGTGGGTTGAGAGCTCGGTCTGGGTTACGCCGAAATTTCTCCGCCACTTCTTCAGGGTCTCGCCGGGATTATGTGATAATGTTATCTCACCAGCCATCTTTTCTGCGAGCAATCCTCGAATATCAGAGATATCCCCCCCAGCAGACATGGGGGGGAGACAGGCCTGCCTAGAATATAAAGTTAACGAAGAGGAGTTCGTCATCTGACGAGATGATCGGGTCGCCGGAAAAACGAAATGCGCCGACCGGGATTCGAACCCGGGTTTTGGGCTTGCTCCGCGACACCTGCCGCTTGGAAGGCCCAAGTCATAACCACTGGACCATCGGCGCTCACCTTCTCCACCCCCTGGTCGAACTTAACGTTTTCGATCCGACGAGGGCCCCGGCGGGTGTGACCCGACGGGCCGCCTCCTTTCGGCTGGAGGATCAATCGGATGCGGTAGCACCAAAGAGATCTGAAGATGGCGATCCTAGGCCGACGTCCGGGTCGTCCTCCATGCCCAACCTCCCGCGACGGTTCGGATAGCGACGGTTCGGATAGCTTGATATATCGAGGCGTCTTGGAAACTCCTGCTCAAAAGAGCTTCTTCCCGGGAGGAACTGGATCTTGAATTCGCTCGTAATCGCGATCTGGCTGATGCTGCCCGCATATCTGCCCAACAACTTCGCCGTCCTCTTCGGCGGCGGGAGGCCACTGGACTTCGGCAGAAGGTTCCGGGACGGCCGCCGCATCCTCGGCGACGGCAAGACCTTTCGGGGCACGATCGCCGGGACCCTGGCCGGGGTGGCGATGGGCCTCGTCCTCAACGAGGTCGCATCCGCGAGACCGGAACTCGGCCTTCCGGGCTTCGGCGTCGGCTACGAGCTTTTTTTCGTTCTAATCGCCCTCTCCCTCGGGGCGATGGCCGGAGACATCGTCTCCAGCTTCTTCAAGAGGAGGATGGGGATGGAGAGGGGAGCGGCCCTCTTCCTCGCCGACCAGCTGGACTTCGTCATCGGATGCTGGGCTCTTCTGCTGGTTCTCGCTCCCCGGTGGTTCTCCGAGAACTTCACCTCCGAGATTATATTCATCGTCCTGATCGTAACACCGATCCTCCACCGGGTCACCAACATAATCGGGTACAAGATCAAAGCTAAGAAGGAGCCGTGGTGAAGAAGATCGACCGGTTTTCATTGCAAACCCCGGTGTTTTCAGGTTGTAAACAGCTTTTATCCAGGATTCGATGGTTTTTTTCTCGGTATCATCAGCTTTTTTCTGGGGGAATGCCCTTAAACTTCCGAAAATCCCTATTATATAATTCAATCTTTGATTATTCATTTTTGTCCCGTTCGGCCCCTCCAAACCCGAGACGAAAAAAGAAAAATGAGGGTAACATCGCAATTTCGAAAGCTTTATAAGTCCAGTAACCGATAGTCAGTACGTTACTCGCCAAATTTTTCATAGATTACTATGATTTGGCAAGAATTAAAAAGGAGGAGAGCAAATGGACATGGTTAGCATGGGGCTCCTGGCAGCTATGGGTGCCCTTGCGACAGTAGCCGGTGCAAGCGAGGACTTAGAGTCCGATGTGGGTTCTCAGAGCAACCCCAACTCGCAGGTCCAGTTGGCTGCTCAGGTGGGTCATCCCCACAGAATTTACAACAAAGCCATTTCTGGAGAGCCACCATCGAACGCTCTTTACGCCAGCCTTGCCGCAGTTACAGCTAGTGTCTTAATGTCCGGGTATGGCATGAACGCGTTCTTTGCGATCGCCATCGGTGCGGTCGTCGCTTCGATATTCAACGGCATCTATTCAGTTACCGCCTATATGGGCAGGAATACGAGCCAGGCGCGATTCAACCAGTACGTCTACCTGGACGTTCTGCGCACTCACACCACCGCCATCATGGCACATGCGTACATTACTGCCTTCTGCGTTGTCGGCATCTCCTACATCATGACAGCCCCGTGGCTTCCGATTCAGCATCCCTTCCCGATGCCCCTGGTGGCATTGATATGGGGTCTTGCCATCGGTGCCATCGGCTCGTCGACCGGAGACGTTCACTATGGAGGAGAGAGGGAGTTTCAGAACTACATATTCGGTGCGGGGCTCAACGCCGCCAACTCCGGTGACATAGTCACCAAGGCCGAGGCTGGCCTGAGAAGCTCCATCGACAACGTCTGGTTCTGTGCTCGGTTCGGAGGCCCAGTCACTGGTATGGCCTTCGGGTTGACCGTCTTCCTGGACAACTGGCGGACCACCATCTTCGATCCGGCCACCCAGGGATGGTATGCGGTGCTGACCGGGATAGTGATCGTCATTCTGTTCATCGTCTACAACAGAATCCTAGAGGTCAGAGCGAGAAAGAGGTACGGGCCCTATCCCGAATACAAGGGGGACATTGAGGCATGATTCCTCCGATTGACTCTAGCATGCTAGTGCACATAATTGAGATCGTCATTGGCGGGTTATTGGTGGGCATCGGCGTCCACTTCGTGCCTGTCGGTGGCGCTCCAGCTGCCATGGCCCAGGCCACCGGTGTGGGGACGGGCACAGTGCAGCTTGCTGCCGGCTCTGGCCTCACCGGCCTCTTGAGCGCCGGCCTGATGTTGAATTATACAGACAACATGTTTCTGGTGGTTATAAGTGGTGCCGTAGGCGCCATGATAATGATAGACGCCACCATGATCGTGGGCAACTGGGTCTACATCTATGGTGTTGGTACTCCTCTGGCATCTGCCAAGGCGAACTACGACCCGATAACCAAAGATTCCCAGGCACCTTACGTCGCCCCAGGGACCGTCGGCCAGGGGATACCCACCGTCTGCTTCGTCAGCGGAACCATCGGAGGTCTCCTCGGTGGAGCTGGTGGATCCCTGATCTACTACGTCCTCTATCAGATCAACCGGGACCCGGGGCTCTCAGCCTTCTTCGCCATCGGGATCTTCGTGGTGAACGCCGTCATCGCATCCTACAACATCCAGGGGACGATCGAAGGGTTCCACGACCCCAAGTTCAAGCGGGTTCCTCGGGCCTTCCAGGTCTGTTTGGTGGCATCGCTGATCATAGCAATATTTGCCGTGCTGATTTCGGGAGGTCACTGATATGAGCGTTGCAGCAGGTGGAGGAGAAGCGAAGATCGACAAGACGAAGCTGAATATGTACGGCCTCGGCGGTGGAATCCTCGGCATATACCTGGCCCACGTCCTGAATGACGTCACCGGGACCGCCTACTTCTCGTTCCTGGCGGGCCTCGGGGTCATCGCCGCAGTGGTGATGGGCGCCGACGCCACCCGGAGAGTCTGCAGCTACGGTATCGGCACGGGTGTCCCGTCCATCGGCCTCATGGCCATGGGCATGGGGCTTGTCGCGGCGATGTTCGGCCTCTCAATCGGAGGAGTTGCAGGCCCGATCATAGGGATCGCCGTCTCCATGGGGTTCGGATACTTCGTCGGCCTTCTCACTAACAAGATCATCAAGATGAACATCCCCGTCATGGAGGAGACTCTGATGACCCTGGGCGGCGCTGGTGCAATCGTTCTGATAGGCTTGGGCGTCATGGTATCCGGAGTGATCGACTATCCGATCATCATCGGAAACGTCATCGATACTGGATATATAGCGATAATCTTCATCGCCGGAAGCCTCGCCATATTGCACCCATTCAACGCGAACCTCGGGCCCGACGAGACCCAGGACAGAACCCTCATTCACGCCGTCTCGACGGGTGCCCTGGCGATGTTCGCCGCAGGTCTCGCGTCCCTATATACCATAGGCTCCGAGGGGATAATCTCGGTGATCATAGCCGCCATCGTCTGGATCGTCTTCTTCAAGCGGTACTTCGCGCTTGTCAAGAGGGACTCTGCTGGCGTCAAAGGGACCGGTCTTCTTCCTGAGGGAGGTCTGTAGATGGGAATTGTTAGAGCTGCTCCCTCTGATCTGCATCTGGTCTTCGACCCCCTCGAGGGGATGATCGCAGAGGAGAGGGATGACGTCGTCCAATTCGCTCTGGACCCGATAATGGCCCAGATCGATGAGATAAACAAGGTCGCCGACGACCTGGTGAACTCGCTCGACCCCCGGGCGCCCCTCCTAAACTCTTACAAGGGAAGAGAGGGCGCAAGCTACATGGCGGGGATTTATACCAACATCTGGTACGGGTTCATCATCGGCCTAGTCGTCGCCTTCGTGTACTTAATCTCCCATGGAGGTGTGTTCTAAATGGCCAACAAGAAGCCGACATCTGACCCCTGGCCCTGGCTCACCGGCGAGTACGTGGTGGGAAACCCCGAAAGCCCGGTGGCCGTCGTGACATGTGGGTCTCACCTGAACAACACACCCTTCCTGGATGCGGGCGCGGCCCTGGCGGGCCCCTGCAAGACAGAGAACATCGGCATCGAGAAGATGGTCGCCAACATAATCTCCAACCCCAACATCAGATTTCTGGTAATAACCGGGATGGAGGTCAAGGGCCACATCACGGGCCAGGCGATCGAGGCTTTCGCAGCAAACGGGATCGATCAGGAAGGGAGGATCGTGGGGGCCACGGGAGCCATCCCCTTCATCCAGAACCTGACCCCCGACGCGATTGAGAGGTTCAAAGAGCAGGTCGAGACGATCAACATCATCGACACCGAGGATACCGGCACCATCGTCTCCAAGATCAAGGAGTGCATCTCCAAGGATCCGGGCGCCCTCGACGTGGAGCCCATGGCCGTGGAGATCTCCGAAGGTGGAGAGGAGGAGGAAGCTCACGGGCTTCGTCCCATGGCAGGGGAGATCGCCAACATCCGGGCGAGGATGAAGCAGATCGAAACTGCAATGACCAGCATGGGGATCCAGAACAAGCACGCTGCCGGTGTCTACGCCGGGAAGATCGAAGGGATCGCAGCGGGACTGACAATAGTTCTGGTCCTCTTCGGTTTGATCCTCAGCATAGGAGGGATGTGAGATGGCAGATGAAGAGATGAAGACCGAAGAGGTCGCAGAAGTGGCGAAACCGATAACTGCCGACATCCCATACGGGAAGGGACTGCCCACCGTGTTGATGCCCTTCATGGGACCCTTTGACCAGATCACCGATAGCATCGTATACAAGGCACAGCTGGTGGCCAGAGATCAGAAGTTGAGTTCGGGCGTTAACGCCTCAATGCCCATCGGAGCCGTCGTAGGCTTCCTCTTCGCGATTCTGATGATTCTCTTGCCACTGTATTTATGACCTGAGGTGATACAGTTATGGCTCAAGATAATCGAGAGGTAGTACCCAGCGTCGTAGTCGATCAGGATCAGTACAGACAGGTCCTGGACCAGCTGGCCAAGATCGATGAGAAGATAGAGTTCGTGAGTTCGGAGATCGCCCAGAGGCAGGGCAAGAAGCTCGGCAGAGATATAGGCATCCTTTACGGGGTCTGTGGAGGATTAATATTAGTGCTGGCATACTATTTGCTGGCAGTTGTGTGAGGGTTTGATATGTTCAGGTTTGACAAGAAGCAAGAGGTATTCGAGTTCGGCAAGATCAAGGTGGGAGGTCAGCCCGGCGAGTACCCCACCGTCTGCAT
>Ga0116151_10005366_pt1 | contig 11096 bp, 14 predicted proteins | sample AD_UKC117_MetaG_FD_89893 | JGI IMG/M metagenome (GOLD analysis project Ga0116151, IMG submission 89893) | Active sludge microbial communities of municipal wastewater-treating anaerobic digesters from Hong Kong - AD_UKC117_MetaG | ecosystem: Engineered > Bioreactor > Anaerobic > Digestate... | reverse complement strand
AGCACGATCCGCATACGTCATAGGTGTATCTTCCGTTGCTACTGCATTGTTATTACCATTACCACGCGCTCTATAGGAAACTACTGCTTTACGAGTTTGTTTCGGGCGATCTTCTACCCATTCTCTCGTTTCCTCAGCCTCATTTTCTAGTTTAGCCATGCGCTGTTCAAATTTTGCCAGACGTTCGTTAACCAATTGACCTAAAGCATCAACAAATTCAGCAGAACGAACCAAATCATTTACAAAAGTTTCGCCTAGTTCAATTTGAATTTCGGTATCTTCTTCTTCTACAACTTCTTCTTCTGCTGTTTCAGCTTCGGTTTCGTCTTCCTCTACAACTTCTTCTTCTTCTTCTTCTACGGTTGTTTCTGCCGTTTCGGTTTCGACTGTCGATCGGCTAATTCGCGTCATCGCTTGCCCGTTGGTTTCTTTGACTTGCGACAAGAAACTATCCACTTGTTCTTCATCGCCAGCAAATAGCTCCAAAAGAGCATTTCTTAGCTGTTCATTCATTATGACACCCCCATTATTTCTTTTTACCTGATGTGTAGTTAGTACGCTTGCCGCGTCTTTTTCTAATAAAACTGATATTCCTGTATTTATGCCTACGGTGTATACTCTGGCTTGAAAACGCATTCCTTCAACTTCAAACGTTTCTATATCATCACCAAAAGCGTAATATTCAATTGAATCACCCCATTTACCCGGCTCTTTTTCTAATGTGTCTGCTACAATCTGAGCATACGGTGTGTCATCAAATACGCCAGATGTAATGTAGGCATAACCTTCTCTAGCCAGAAAATCCGCTTGCCCGATTTTTGAACCATCGCCAAGATGATACACATTCAGGATAGGATACTTATTGGTCATTCTGGCATATGTAATAAATGAATCAAATAATTGTCGAGAATCAATCTCCCCTACACGATTTAACGTCGCTACAGAAGATATAGATAACCAACGTCTTTTACCGTTTTTGTCACGATAGACAACCAACGAGCGTTCTTCTTTGTTTGCCATTGGACCAATTTCCACTTCTTCAAATTCGCCCAACATTATGTCATCTTCGCTGGCCAGTATATTCATCTTATATACTTTGCCGTCACGCATACCTAATGCAAAGAAGTTACTATTGTCTTCATCATAATATATGTCGATGAGAACGGTATACGTTTCTTCGGCCATATCTGCCAAATCAACAGATTCCCATACACGAGAGAAAATTTCATTAAAAGCTACGGCGCGTTCTTTAGGAGCAGTTTTCCCGGCAAGGTTATATACACTGTCCGGCGCAATTCCGTCCCATTGTCCATAGGCTTTAATGATTTCATTTGCTGCGCTCTTAATTAGTCTGTCAAAGTCATCTTGAGACACTTCACTAGGTTTTTTGACTCTAGTGATACCTCTCCCCCCGGAAGCAGCCTGAACAGCCTGCTTAATATAGGTATCACTAGAATCACCCTCCTGACGAACGGGCAATGCAATTAAGTCTTTTGTCCATTCTTCTCTGGCTCTCCCTGCGGCTGGATTAAAGTTGATCAAACTGGCAGCAGCATAGGCTTGTGGTGTACTGTAGTTAGATGCTGAACCATCCCAAGAATCAACTTCTTTAATTTTTCGTTTTTGTAGAAAACTAAAAATTCCCATTACACCATCCTAAATCTTTTCTGAACTCTGGAGAATTCTCTTTGGTATTTCTTCCTTGCTCTTTGTTTAAGCTCTAAAGGACTGTCTTTAATACGTTTTTCCAGAGTCAGCAAATAAGGCGTTTTTACATACGCCCAATTTATATTTTCACAAGTCGGACACTTAAAACCGTGTCTCATGACACCGGGATATTTTTCATGCGGCTCTTGATACTGCGCTTCGGTTAGCGTAAAGATCGCCCCACATTTTTTGCACCCAATGTCTTCATCCATTGCTAACGGAGATACCGTTGATACAATCTCCCCGCGTTTTGCCATTTCATAGGCATTTTCAACATCGTTCATTTATCTACCCCACATAGATTGCTATATAGACATAATAACAAACTGGTATAATTGGTTGCAAATTCACACATTAATACTTTATTAAAACGTATTGACAAATGAAAATATTATGTTAAGATAGAAAAATCTAAGGAGAAATAATATGATTACTTTGGTTGAAGCAGATAAGATGATTAGCAACGGTAAAGTAAAAAAAGTATTTTATGCAGACGATGGAATAGAAAACGGAAAAATTACATTTATAGAAATGGAAACACCAGTAGACTTTCTATGGGAAATCTATGCTATGCGAATCGCGGGTATAATGACATTTACATTACTAACTGAGGAAATTTTATTGGTAACACATTTATGATTAAAACTTTAGAAAGATTAGAAGAAGATAAGTTTAAGAACAAAATAGAACATTTAGCATACTTAGAACTTGACAAAATTTTTGAACCGGATATACTTCTATACGAACCGATGACATTAACAAGTCCTGGTGGCACTTATAAACCGGATTTTGTTTTAACGTATCGAGATCGGTTGATTATTGTGGAAGTAAAAAGCTCTTGGAATTCGCCAGGAGCGGCAAGAACGAAAAGAAGTCTGAAAGAAATTCAACAGACATATGAATTTTTGGGGTTCTTTATAGCAATGCTTCCGCAAAAAAGACACCAAAAGAATAAAGTAATTTACGTAGATGAGTGGCGTTATGAAATTGTACAGAACGCCACAATTAAAAAAATTGAGCTAGAAGAATTAAAGGAGAGTATAGAAAATGTCTGATATAAAAATGTATGAAAACGAACTGGAAGACCTATGGATTAGACTTCTAGGAACGGCCATAGAAATGCAAATCGCTAACTTGAATAGCGTTGGAAATGGTAAATTGGTTTTTATGGTTGACGGCAAAAAAGACCTTCCAATCCCTATTAACAACACTGATGATCTATTCCATATTTGCGCGGCAATTGCAATTATGGCAACACGATAATGATCTCAGGAACGCAAGCCAGACAGTCGGCTATTTTCTGGTCACTTGGGCATTATTATGAATGGAAACTAAGTGACGTGGCAGGAAAAATCTTTAGAATCCCATACGGGTTAATGATTCAGGATTTAATCCGTATGGGGTTTACTACTGAGGAGATTCAACGTCTACAGAGTAATGAGCATCCGAAAGGTTGGTGTAGAACCTGTAGAAAAGAGATTGAACCACATAAGGTATTTTGTTCTGAACCTTGCAGAAGAAAGGAAGATAGCATTCGACAACTTATTCTACATGGTTATATTCCAATTACATTAAGTAAATACGGATACTATGACTTGAACAAAGAGCGATACATTACCGTAAAGGATTTGATAAGTGAAAATAAACGTTAATAATTTAACATTCGGTTTAGCATTCGTAAGTAAATCTTACGACAGGGACGCGATTCAACCACAGTATAAGTGTGTTTATTTACATAATGAAAATGATGTATTGACGCTTAGAACAACGGATTTACAAAGCACAAGCGAAATAAAAATTGCTTGTATCAGCGAAAAACCGTTTGACACGTTGGTAGATTTTGCCACGCTACAAGACATTGGTTCTAAGACGAAAACCGCGAAAGAAGATATTATTACAATGTCTTTAGGAACCAAGTTGGTTGTATCTTCTGGTTTGGCTACGTTGCGTTTGCCTGTAATGGACTCCAACTTGTTCCCTGGATTTTCTTTTGTAGAAAATCCTGACGACGATGAAATTTCTACCGATGACTTTTTAGCGAGCTTATCCTGTGGCGCGTTTTGTCATAAAGATCGTATTCCTTTAACTGGCGTGCATTTTGGCAACGTCATTGAGGCTACAAACGGTTTTTATGGTAAACGAATTGAAACGCCATCTATCAGTTTTTCAGGAAACATTGTTATACCTGATAAGGCTGTAAAAGCACTACAAAGTTTGTCGCAGTTAGATGTACCTGTAATAAAGGTACAAGAGGCATCTAATAGTTTAACGTTTTATGGTGATGAATGGGTTATCTCTGTACAGCTATTACAGAGTAACTATCCCGATACGTCTTTGGGCTATAATAACTCAGCCCAAAATACGTTGGTGCTAGATAAAGATGAATTTCAAAGCGTTTTACAGATTTTGTCTATTGTCGGAGACACGCTGCAAATTGCGATAGATTATGATACTATTAGTCTATCTGTGGTTGGGGATGAAGGTTCAGAAAGAGTGATGACTGTGCCTGACGGTCAACTACCAAATAAGGTATCTGTTGACATTAAAATGCTGTTGCAAATCGTCAAGGACCTGAATAGTTCTACCGTTAATATGATTATTGGCACGACAAGTCAGCCGATTTTAATTGAAGATAATAACACAGTTTACTTCTGTGTACAATATGGATAAAAGGAGTTAACATTGAAAAGAGGTTTTGAAAAGATTAGCTATGCCCAATGGGAGCTAGACTATAAGTTGACAGATCAACACGTAGAATTTTTGCCAGCACAGGCTATCTACGAAGGGATTAAACTACCCAAGAGAGCTACAAAAGGTAGTGCCGGATATGATTTCTTTGCGCCGTATGCGTTTGATCTGTATCCTGGTGAAGAAACACTAATTCCGTTGGGGATTAGAGTGTATATGCAACCTGGAGAAGTTTTACAAATTCTACCGCGTAGTGGACTTGGATTCAAGTTTTATGTTCGTCTAGCTAATTCTACCGGCGTGATCGATTCTGATTACTATGGAGCAAAAAATGAGGGGCATATCTGGCTTAAGATTCGCAACGAAAGTCCTTACGGCACAAGAAAGGTTCTGGACGTGGAAAATTGTGAGGCAGTCTGTCAAGGTATTTTCCTTCCGTTTTTATTGGTAGATAATGATTCGCTAGACAAGGGAAATCAGCGTATTGGTGGTTTTGGGAGTACAAGTAAATAATAATGGATAACGCAACACAAGAAATTATAAAAATAAAACAGAAAAGTCCAGGTCTTCAATGGAGCGATGTAGCTACAATTGTAAATTATACCTGTGGGTCAGACTTAACACCAAATGCCTGTAGAAAACGGTTTCATAAAACCGCGAAAGGTCTAAAAAAGACAGACCATTATGAAGGCAAACAATACAGAACAATGGTTCCTCTTTCTTTGGAAGGAAATACCATATTTATATCTGATACACACGCCCCGTTTGTTATAAAGGATGCTCTAAACTTTTTACAACATGTTCATGACACATATAATATCAAAAACGTATTCCATATTGGCGATATTGTTGACGAATATGCCCTATCTTTTTATGATAAAGAGCCGGAAGCAGATGGGATTGTTACCGAACATTCTAAAGCAAAAACGTTCGTAAGTCAACTGGCTCAGATATTTCCTAATCTGCATGGTGTATTGGGCAATCATGACAATCGTTACCAGAGAGTTGCGGCAAAAGCAGGATTGCCACAGTCTTTTATCAGGTCTTTTGAAGAAATTACAGGTATGCCGGAAGGATGGCAATGGGAACATTCGTATATCATTAACAATTCTATTCTTGTTGAGCATGGCACTACTTCTGGTATGAAGGCTACCTACGATAGAGCTATGATGACAAGTATGAACGTGGTACAAGGGCATACACATAACTATGGCGGCGTTTTGTATATCAATGACGGTATTAAAACCCGTTGGGCATTAAATGTAGGTACATTGGCCGATCCAAATACGTATGCCATGAGATATGCAACAGATCGCAAGTATCAACATACGCTAGGTTGCGGGATTATCTACAACGGTATCCCCATGTTTATCCCTTACAATGGATGAGGTTAGCGGAAATGACGGCACGATTTTATATGATCGTGGAATAAACGATGACTTGTATCAGGTCTGGCGTAATGATGGTGAGATTGGCTATGTTCAACTTGCTTTTCGCATCATTGTAGAGGCCATGTATGATCTTATTTGTGGCGATCCAGAGGCAGTTTTATCTGCCTCTCAATTCTTTTATGGTACAATGTTTGACACAATTGAACCCAAAGATACTGATGAAGAAGGATACAGTGAGGTTGATGATATAGATTGGGCAACAGGATCATTATATCCTATCTACGCACAGATTTTAGGGTATAATAAGGGAACACTCCCAATTTTGGTAGAAAAACATAAGAAAGGACACGTATCAATTAAAGACGCGGAAAACTTACGAAATTTATATACGGTAATGGCAACGATATGATAGACGATGAATTAATTAAAAAATTAAGAAAATTTGGTATTGAAAAACAACGGCGCGGTATCAGTTCTAAGCGCAGACAGATTGTTTATAATCGTGATGGCGGCAAATGTAGATATTGCGGTAAAAGATTGCCTTATCACGAGTTTCATCTAGATCATATTAAGCCGAGATATTGGTGGGGAAACGACTATGTTTTTAATCTCTGCTTATCTTGTCCAAAGTGTAATATGGACAAAGGCGCGAATAAAAATATAGTCCCGAAACCATTGGGTTTTGATAGGAAGATTTATGAGATTGTTTTAATTATAAAATATAAAGACTTTCCAAAATTTGAAGATTTTATTTAAGGTAGGATAATTACTATGGAGTTTACAAACTGGTTCTTTGTTATTATTAGTATAGGCTTATATTCTTTTGCAGGTTATATTTTTATTCAATTCCTGTTGATTCTTTGGAAGCAAATGTTTCCAAAGCTCACAAGCGGAAAATTAACGCTGCAAGAAATTCTGTCTATGGCAATGGGTATTGTTATTCTGGCTACGTTGCTGGTTTATGCACCGTTGGGTATTGCTCGCGGTATTCAAAAAGGCTGGAACAATTTCATGCCTGTTATGATGGAAATTTCTAATGGTATTGTTCAGGACATGCAAGGTATGTTAGATGGTTCGATGGGTATACATACAACAGGGACAACCACAACAGTTCAGGAAGGTATTATGCAGCCTATTTTATCTGGCGGCAGCAGTGAAACGGGCATTGATCCTTTAACAGGTCATGCGTATAACGATCCAAACGTGGGCGGCGGAGGAGGAATGCTTCCTACGCCTATTATGCCGGAAATGAGACAACCAACAGCGGTTCCTACTCCTACGTTGGCTCCGACATTTGATCCTAACTCATGGACTCCTAATGATGCTGCTCCTACGCCGGAAAGTTGAGAGGGATAAATGTTTAATACTGTTAAAAGTGCGTTAGGTGCAAGTGTGTCAAGCCACGTATGGAAAATACTGGTCGGATTTGCCATAACTGGTCTAATCACGTTTCTAATTGGATGGATGCTTTTTGGTTGGGTAATCGCTCCTGTGCAGTGGGAATACCCTGAACCTCCGCCTGGAATGAACGGGTTAACGTATAATACAAAGGCCACTTACGCTTTACTTGTGAGTGAATGGTACGCTTATTCACGTAATGATCAAAAATTGTATTTCTTTTCAAGTCAGTTTGACGATTTTGACACAGTTGCCTGTCAATTGGCTACAGAGAGCGTTGATATGGGGCAAAAAGCAAGATTAATCAAGGTGGCTTACTTGAAGAACGGATATGGATGTAATCAAGTCAATTAAGATTGAGAAAAACAAACAAGATGATCTCGCGTTTACAGCGTTAGGGGTTTTTGCTCTTGTCTGGTTGGGGTTTGGAAGTATCGTGGTAGCTGCAATTATCACGATACTTTTCATACTAGGCTATGTTGCGTACCTAAATAAAGATATATTACAGGCTCTAAGACATAAAGAAACTGAACCCGTACAAGAACTCGTACAGCAAGAAACGTCTAAACCAAAAGAAGATTATAACCACAAGGTTATCTTAGGTGTCAATGAAAAAGGTAAGCCTGCGGCGTTAAAGATGGATGAGCTTGGACATATGTTCATTGCCGGAATGACGCGCTATGGTAAAACGCGCCTACTTCATGCTCTAATCGCTGAATTTATCAAGTTTGATCCTTCGGAACTTAAATTAGCCTTTAGTGATGCAAAAGCCGTATCATTTCAACTGTTTTCTAAGTCAAAACATTTGTACGCGCCGATTGCTGCAAGCGAAGACGAAACCGCCGCATTGATTCAACTGGCTTTAGAAGAAATGTACGGTAGATTGGAACTATTCAAAGAATATGCAGAAGACGATCTTTGTACAAATTTAAGCGAGTACAACGAGTTAAGCGGCGAAAAACTACCTAGACTGGTTATTTTCTTTGATGAATTAGCCGACTCTGTATCGCCGGATTCGGATGCAGAGAAAAACCTAACTACGCTGGCTAAAATGGGACTTGCAGCAGGAATACACCTTGTTTTATCTACACAAAGACCAACGAAACAAGGTATTTCGCATGAGGTACAGACCCAATGTCAAACGACCATGAGTACCTATATGCGAAATCGCGCTGAATATGGTACAATCACGAAGATACCTGCGGGTATTTATAACAATATGCGCCCTGAAAAGGGGTTATTCATGGTTTTTTCACCTGACTTAGCGCCTATCTTTACTAAAATCAATCCTGACTATGAAGGTTGGGGTTTTATCAAGTCAAACTATTACGATAATGATAAAATTAAAGCCATTGCCTTAAAAAATCGCGGTGAACAAGAGTTGAAAGACTTAATTGTAGAAAAAGAAGAAGCAGAATTACCAAAATGGACGGGTTCAGAAGAAGATAAATTTGCCGCAATGGACTTATTACAAGAGCAATTAGGCAGAGAAATTAAAATTGAAGATATGTGCGTAAACTTTAGCATATCGTCGCCAACAGCAAGGACATGGATAGAAAGATATTATGCTTAAAAGTATATTCGATGTAGATACCGATATTAAATTATATAATGGTAACTCTTTAGATGTTCTAAAAAGAATGAAGGATAATTCTATAGACTCCATTGTTACCGATCCGCCATATGGCTTAAGTCAACATACCGAACAAGATATTATAGATGCGTTAACAGCATGGCTCGCCGGTAAAGAATACGAAACAAATAAAAAGGGTTTTATGGCTAATACGTGGGATAGTTTCGTTCCTGGCCCTGAAATTTGGAAGGAATGTTATCGTGTCTTAAAACCGGGCGGTCATATGTTAGTTTTTGCGGGAACCAGAACACAGGACTTAATGGGTATTGCTCTGAGATTATCCGGCTTTGAGATTAGAGATACAATTATGTGGGCTTATGGTTCAGGATTTCCTCATTCGCATAACATTGGAAAAGCAATAGATAGAATTCAAGGGAACGAACGAAAAAAAATTCCTGCAACAGGTAATCTTCACAAAAACAAAAATATGAACGACGACAATTGGACAAAAATAGGCATGGAAAACCCCCTTATGGATGATAATAACCCAATATCTTTGGAAGCAAAACGCTGGAATGGTTGGGGAACTGCGCTTAAACCTGCTTACGAACCTATATTGCTTGTAAGAAAACCAATTGAAGAAAAGAATGTCGCTCTAAATGTATTGAAATATGGTACGGGCGGGATCAATATAGATGAATGTAGAGTAGAAACAGAAGATGATCTTGAAAGAGTACAGGGGAATAATAAGGATACTTCTACTCCCAATGCGCCAAATAACGGATGGAAAAGTTTAGCACAAGATAAAGGCCGCTGGCCTGCAAATATTATATTACAAAAAGACACAGAAGAAGTAGAAGATTGTTTTCCTGATACAACGCCCAGCAAGAAGTCTTCTCGCGGCGTAGGATTTACAGATAGCAACATATATGGTTCTGGCGATCTTAATTACGATACTATTAGAGCGTTCGATGATTCTGGTTCTGCATCACGATATTTTAATAAATTCGATTATGGCGAAGAAGACCTAGATTTAATCCGTATACTTTATCATTCTAAAGCTAATAAAAAGGATAGGAATGAAGGATTAGAAAAACTAGAGGCAAAACAATATAGTCATGATGGCAGAAATACGCCTATAGAGAATCCATATCAAAGAAATAATTCTTCGGCACAGAATTTTCATCCTACGGTTAAACCTACAGAGTTAATGCGCCATCTATGTAGACTTATTACGCCTAAAGGTGGTACAATCTATGATCCGTTTATGGGAAGCGGTTCTACAGGTAAAGCGGCAAAACTAGAAGGGTTTAATTTTATCGGTTCGGAATTAGAATATGACTATTGCGTAATCTCAGCGTATCGCGTGGGATTAGACGAAAGCGACATAGAAAATGTTTCTCTTTAGTATTATCTCTCCATTCTTAAGGTTTGGATGGACCGTAGTAAAATTTTATCTGTTTATTAGCATATTATTTATATGCTATTTTTTTACATATGCTATTGTAGGTTTAGCGACGGTTACTTCCGGTAATATTGTAAATGGAGAATTAGCCCCTGTTGCTTTTGGTAATCCGTTTTAACCCTATCGGGATGTAAGTCCTACACCGTTAACCGGTAGCCCCTGGCATACAAAAGGTACTGAGGTTGATTATGTAACGCCTTATGGGACGCCTTTGTATGCACCAATGGTTTGTCCTTGTACTATCACAGGAAAAGGTATAGATACCTATGACAACACGTATATATACTTTTCTAGCGAAGATAGTGTATACAAGTTATTGTACATGCACGGAGATTATACAGTTTCTCCGGGCGATATAGTAGCTCCTGGCACGCGGATCGGTACGGAAGCATCGCATGGTAACTCATCAGAGGCTCATACGCACGTTGAAGTGCAAAAGAACGGCATTTATGTTGATCCTAGAAAATTTGATAATACTGCTTTTGTAACTTCTACAGGCACAAAGGATACACAGCATACAGGAAAACATGGTGACTATGGTAGCGTACTTTCTTCGTATAATGGTGTACAATTAAGAATGTCATATTATGATCCTGGTCTTGGCGGTATCAATTGTGATAATGATTGTACCACAATGGCTTCTGGTGAAAAAGTAGCAGCTTGGACATTGGGGCAAAACGGTATATACGCGGCAGCTTGTCCTCAAGAGATACCTATGGGAACCAAGATTCGTGTAAATGAAATAACCTTTAAGTGTCTTGATAGAGGATCATATATTAACTGTTATGATATTGGAGACTATGATCCTGCAATGAGGTCTAATGCTACGTTACAATACTGCTGGATAGACACATTAGGGAGTTTTGGTTATTCT
>Ga0116151_10005364_pt1 | contig 11098 bp, 8 predicted proteins | sample AD_UKC117_MetaG_FD_89893 | JGI IMG/M metagenome (GOLD analysis project Ga0116151, IMG submission 89893) | Active sludge microbial communities of municipal wastewater-treating anaerobic digesters from Hong Kong - AD_UKC117_MetaG | ecosystem: Engineered > Bioreactor > Anaerobic > Digestate... | reverse complement strand
CGTACAGATCCAGAACCGCGCGACCATCGGCGGCAATCTCTGCAACGCCTCGCCCGCCGCCGATGGCGTTCCGCCTCTGCTCGCGCTCGATGCGACGGTCGAACTCGCCTCGCCACGCGGCGTCCGAACCATGCCTCTCGATGCGTTTCTCCTCGGCAATCGCCACACGGCGCGAGCGCCCGACGAGATCATGACCGCCGTGCTGATCGAAGACGACCACAACGACGGCCGTTCCACATTTCTCAAGCTCGGCGCGCGCCGACATCTCGTGATTTCCATCGTGATGGTCGCAGCTCTGCTCGATATCGGCGAAGACGGCATGGTGAAATACGCGCGCATAGCGGTCGGAGCGGCGTCGGTGGTTGGGCGCCGCCTGCGCGGTCTCGAGGCGCGTCTCGTCGGCCAGACCGTGGGCCGCGCGATGAATGACATCGTATCGCCCGATGATTTCGCAGAGCTCAGCCCGATCGACGACCTCAGGGCGACCGCCGAATACCGCCGCGAAGCCGCGGTGGAGCTCGTCCGGCGCGCGCTCGTCCAGTTGGCGGACGCACGCCATGGATGACACGACGCATCGCATGACGCTGAAGATCAACGGCGAGTGGCAATCGTTGCAGGTCGACGGCGCCCAACGGCTCTCGAGCGTCCTGCGCAACGATCTCGGTCTGACCGGAACCAAGATCGGCTGTGAGGCCGGCGATTGCGGCGCCTGCACGGTGCTAATCGACGGCGAACCGGCTTGTTCCTGCTTGATCGCGGCGGGCCAGGCGGAAGGCGCTTCGGTCGTGACAATCGAAGGCGTCGCGAACGCGACCCGATCCGGGGCGGCGCTGCTCGACTCATTCCATGCCGCTGGCGCGGCGCAATGCGGCGCCTGCACGCCGGGCATGATCGTGTCCGCGGCCGCCCTGCTCGACGCAAACCCTTCACCGAGCGACGCGGATATCGACCGCGCACTCGGCGGCGTCCTGTGCCGGTGCACAGGCTATACGAAGATTTTCGACGCCGTTCATATAGCCGCCGGAAATCGCGTCGAGTCCGCCGTAGGCGAGCGCGGCTTCATCGGCGAGCGCATCGCACGTCTCGACGGACGCGCGAAGGTCGAGGGCCGCGAACTATTCGGCGCCGATTCCATTCCAGAGGACGCACTTTTTCTCCGCGCCATCCGTTCGCCACATCACCGAGCGCGATTTTCGTTCGGCGACTTCGAAACGTTCGTCGCCGTCCATTCCGGACTCGCGCGCGTATTGACGGCGAGAGACATTCCCGGGCGCAATCTTCACGGCGTCATACCGCCTTTCGCCGACCAGCCGGTCTTCGCGGTCGAGGAAGCGAGATTCAAGGGCGAGGCCGTCGCCGCGGTCATTGGAGATCGCGCAGCGATCGAAGACATGGACCTCTCGACATTTCCGATCGAATGGCAGGTTCTGCCGCATGCGCTCACGATGCAGGAAGCAGTTTCAACTAATGCGCCCCTGCTCCACGACGCTCGTGCGGGAAACATCCTCGTTCACGGTCGCGTCGAGAAAGGCGATGTCACGATGCGCGATGCGAAAGGCGTCGTCGCGGTCGAAGGCGAGTTCGAAACGAGCTTTGTCGAACACGCCTATATCGAGCCGGAAGCAGGTTATGCGCGCAGGACCGGCGACCGGATCGAGATCGTCGCCTGCACGCAATCGCCTTACATGGACCGCGACGATGTGGCGGCGATCCTCGGCATTTCGAACGAAGACGTGCGCATCGTCCCGACCGCGGTCGGCGGCGGCTTCGGCTCGAAACTGGATCTCTCCGTCCAGCCCTACATCGCGGTCGCGGCATGGCTAATGAACCGACCCGTGGCGATGATCTATTCCCGCCCGGAATCGATCGCGACGACGACGAAGCGACATCCAGCCCGTATCGCATCCCGAATTTGCGCGCGCGACGACGGTAAATTGACGAGCATCGATTTCAGGGCGGACTTCAACACGGGCGCCTATGCGAGCTGGGGACCGACCGTCGCCAACCGCGTGCCGGTCCATGCGTCCGGCCCCTACTTCGTTCCCAATTATCGCGCGCGAACTCGCGCGATACATACGAATTGCCCACCATCGGGGGCCTTCCGGGGGTTCGGCGTTCCGCAGATGGCAGTGGCGCAGGAGCAATTGCTGGACGAACTCGCCGCGCGGCTCGGCATCGACCCACTCGAACTGCGCTTGCGCAACGCGCTCGACGGCGACAAGCCGACGGCGACCGGCCAATTGCTCGGCGAAGGCATCGCTTTCAAACAATGTCTCGAAGCCCTTCGGGCGCCATGGTCGCAGGCTCGTCGCGACGCCGAAGCTTTCAATGCGCAAGCAGAGAGCGCCCTGCGACGCGGCGTCGGCGTTGCAGGCATGTGGTATGGCTGCGGCAACACATCCCTGCCCAACCCATCCACGATCCGCATCGGTCTCAAGCCAGACGGGCGTATCGCCTTACACCAGGGCGCGGTCGATATCGGCCAGGGCTCCAACACTGTGATCGCCCAGATCGCAGCAAGCGCGCTCGGCGTCAGCCTCGAATATTTCGATCTCGTTTCCGCCGATACGGACCTCACGCCCGACTGCGGCAAGACCTCGGCTTCAAGGCAAACTTTCGTGACAGGCCGCGCCGCCGAAGCCGCCGGACGCGCTCTGCGCGCGAAAATCCTGCGGCTGGCCAATGTTGCGGATGCTTCATCGATCCGTCTCGACGGGGCGCGGCTTGAGCTTGTCGACAAGGGACAGCGGCACGAGATCGCGCTGTCGTCGCTCGCCCCGGACGCATTCGGCTATCTGCTGACGGCCGAAGAAAGCTTCGATCCGCCGACGACGCCGCTCGACGACAATGGCCAGGGTTCGCCCTACGCGATCTATGGATTCGGCGCGCATATGGCGGAGGTCGACGTCGACATCCGGCTGGGAACCGTAAAGGTACGAAAGATCATCGCCGCACATGATGTCGGGCGGGCGATCAACCCGACCTTGCTCGAAGGCCAGATCGAGGGCGGCGTGATGCAGGGGCTCGGTCTGGCGCTGATGGAGGAATTCCATCCCGGCCGCGGTGAGAACCTCCACGATTATCTGATCCCGACGATCGGCGATGCGCCTGAGATCGAGACGATCCTGATCGAGACGCCGAACTCCATCGGCCCCTTCGGCGCGAAAGGCATAGGCGAGCAGGCGCTCATTCCGACTGCGCCCGCGATTTTCAACGCCATCCGTCACGCAACCGGCGTAGTAGTGCGGCGCGCGCCCGCGACGCCGGATCGGCTCCTCGCCGCGATCAAGGCGCTGGCGTAAGAGCGTCGCTCAACGCAGCCCGTCTTCGCCCTTGATTTCGTCTTTTTTCAAGCCGCCGACGCGGGGTAGCGGTCGGCCGGAATCCGTTACCGCGATCGCCACCATTATCTCGTCGGCGCGCGGCGCGTCGACGATCCGGACCTCCATGCCATCGAAATGACTGCGCACGAAAGCCGCGTCCTTGTGGCCTAGAGGAATGTCGAGCGCGACGCCCGGACCACCACGCTTTTTCGAAGACGGTATCAGCGCGGCGCCCTTTCCGAGCGTTTTCCGTACCGGCGCGCCGAGCTTGGGATGCAGGATCGCCGCGGCGTGTTCGAGCTCGCCGTTCTCGCCGACGGCGGCCGCCTTGCCATAGCTCTCGACCTTGTCGCCGGGAATGCCGAGCGCGGCTACCGCGCGCTCCGTCAGAAGGGCGCCGAGCGCCTCGCCGATTTCGATGAGTTCGGAGAGATCCTCGACAAACCGCCCAGCAAAAGGGTTGGCGATCACCGCGATTGCGGCCGCGCGTCGGGTCGGCGGCGAGATCGCGCGGCCCATTTCAGAGCAGGTTTCCTCGACGATCGTCACAAGCTTGCGAATGTTCGGCGCCATTTCCGCTCCTCCAGCCCATGCAACATTGCGCCAGCGCTCGCGGGGCGTCGTTCGGCGCCGGGCGATCGGGCAGCAAGACTTCCGACGACACGCGTAACCCCGCACAGTCGCAGCGAGGCGGCCACGATCGCGCCGCACCCAATCAGACGGCGCGCCTCGTCCTCGCCACTAGCGAGCGCGCACGCGACGTCGTTTTCCGACAAGGCGCCAACGCTACGCGTCACGAGACGGTCGCCGAGGTCGGATTGCGGATCGATTTCGTTCGCCGGCGCGCGAATGATGGCGGCCTGACCCGGCAGATCGACGGCATTGGCGATCAGCGTCGCTGCGGCGTCGGCCTGCGCGGCATTGGCCGCAAGCGCCGTCACGGCATCCGCTATGCCGAGCGAAAAACTGCGCCCGCGCCAGCCGCTCGTCGCCACGCCGCCGACGCTATGTGATGCGTCAAGCGCCGAAACGCCGAATATGCTCGGCGCTTCCGGCACGTCAACCACGCCAATCGTCAAAGTCGCATCGCCTGAAAGGTAAAGCGCAATATCCCCACCATTATTGACATAGGCGCGCCGAAGCGGCGCAGCCCGCAACATACGTGAGAGAATCTCGTCAGCAACCGCGCCCGCGACCGCTGCCATGGGCGTGATGAATTTGTCGTCCGCCACCGAGAGCGACGCGGCGTGCATGTGACGGGCCACAATGCCCGAGGGCGCCGTCGCGTCGGAACGCGACTGTGATCGCAGCAACGGCAGTTCCGCGCACAACTCGTCGAGCATGGTCGAAAAGCGCGCGATCGCCGCTGCGAATGCAAACTCCCGCGATCGCCGATCTCCCTCTGCGAGAACGATCAGATCGATCGGACCGTCATTGAGATGCAGACGTCCATCTTCGAGCAGGGTCGCCTGCATCCGCAAATTCATGAACGTCGCGCCGTCGACTGCAGTGGCCAAGGCAGCGTGGAATCGAAGGGTTCTCGGAGCTTGCCGTCGCCACTCTGTAAAACTTCGTCGAGTGAGCGCACGTGATCCACATGGCCCCCGAGCGCCGCGTAATCATCGAGCGACATCGAGAATTCGATAGGCGCGACGATCGCTGGCGTCGGCACGTAGCCGAAGGAATTGGCCGGCAGCAGCGTGACATCGACCATGAAGGTGATGCCGCCGCCCGGCCACACGTAGACCGGCGCCCCGCCGGCGGTCACGCGGGTGAGCGCCGACTTGACGGACTGCGTGAGGCGCACGGGATTTTCCGTCACGCCGGCTCTCAGCGAACCGCCGGCGCCGGCCATGAACAACACTGTGCAGAGCGCCGGCTCGCAATTCTCCTTGATGCGCGCGACCGATTCCGACAGAACCTGCGGCAAGTCGCACGCCACAGGCTTCAGATCGTCGTCGAGTTCGTAATAAGCGAACTGTTCGCCTGTCGTGGACACCATCAGCATCCGCAGTCCCGGGTGGGCGCCTTTCGCGCGATCGAACCCCTGGATGATCTCAAGCGGATCGGAAATATTCGTGCCGCCCCAACCGACGCCGGGATCTGCAACCTGGAAGTAGCGTCCGGGCGTCGACTTGCGGCCGCGCATGCGAATGCCCGTCGCCACGACCCCGAGCAGCTTGCCTGCCTGATGTTCGGACAGAACGCCTGTTATGTGATCGTCGACGACCACGACTTCGTCGACCTTGCCGAACCATTGTTGCGCGAACATGCCGATCGTCGCCGAGCCGCAACCGACGCGCATGCGTTCTTCGAGAACGCCGTTGACGATCGGCGCCGCGCCCGCCTGCACGATCACGCTCGCGCCCCCGTCGATCGTCAGCTCCACGGCTCGCCCGTTGGCGAGGTCCATGAGCGTGCGGCAGGTGACGCGGCCCTCGTTCTTGCCGCCATGCGTGAGATGGTTGACGCCGCCGAGCGACAGCATCTGCGACCCATATTCGCCCGTCGTCACATGCCCGACCGGCTCGCCTTCGGCGCGCACGAGACTGCATTCGTGGCCGAGATGTCGATCGGTGTCGATCTTCACCTTGAGCCCGCAGTACGAATAGATGCCTTCCGTGACCACCGTCACGACATCAACGCCCTCGACTCGCGACGAGACGATGAAGGGCGCCGGCTTGTAGTCGGGATAGGTGGTGCCGGCGCCGACGGCCGTGACGAAGGTGGCGTCGCCGCCGACCAGTTCTCCGTCCCAGTCAGAAGCGGCCAGGAACTTCTTCACGCGACCGCCGCCGCCGATCGTTCGCTGGAGAAGGACGTGCGGATCGGTTCGAACCAAAACGCCTTCGGCGTTCGCATATCGATCGCACGCGCCAGCCGTGCCGGGCTTGATGATGCACATGACCGGGCAGGCGTCGCACCGAACTTTTCCATCGGCGAGCGCTGTCATGGCGCTTCCTTTCGTGCCTCGGATTGCGATTTACAGCCGGGCCAAAACCATTAGTATGCAAATACTCGGCTTGCCGCCTGCGATCTGTCAAGCAAGCAAAACGTGTCGCGCGACACGATTGGGCCTTGCAGGATGGGCCGCGCGGAACGACGTTTGCATCGGCGTAATCTGGAGTCTGGCGGCGCTGAATTTCGAACAGGCGCGCGCAAGAAGGAGGCAGGAATGAAGGCCAAGCTGCTGGGTGGCGCGATTGCCGCCGCCGTTGTGTCGATCAGCTCATTCGCTTCGGCGCAGGCGCCGATACGCATCGGCGAGGTCAACAGCTACAAGGCGTTCGCAGCCTTTCTCGAACCATACAAGCGCGGCATGGAACTGGCCGTCGAGCAGGTCAACGCCGCCGGCGGAGTCGCGGGCCGCAAGATCGAGGTGATTGCGCGCGATGACAACGCCAATCCCGGCGACGCCGTGCGAATGGCCGAGGAACTCGTCTCCGCCGAGAAGGTCGACCTGATCGCTGGCGGCTTTCTCTCGCACATCGGCGTTGCCCTGAGCGACTTCGCCAAGCAGCGCAAGGTCGTCTATCTCGCCTCCGAGCCGCTGACCGACAAGATCGTCTGGCAGGGCGGCAACCGCTACACGTTCCGCCTGCGCCCCTCGACCTACATGCAGTCGGCGATGCTCGTTCCGGAGGCCGCCAAGCTAGGCAAGAAGCGCTGGGCGATGGTCTATCCCAACTACGAATACGGGCAGTCGGCCGTCGCCACTTTCAAGGCGCTGCTGAAGAAGGCGCAGCCGGACATCGAATTCGTCAGCGATCAGGCCACGCCGCTCGGCAAGATCGACGCCGGCGCGGTGACGCAGGCGCTCGCCGACGCCAAGCCGGACGCAATCTTCAACGTTCTTTTTGGCGCCGATCTCGCCAAATTCGTGCGCGAAGGCTCGTTGCGCGGCCTGTTTCAATCCGCATCCGTCGTCAGCCTGTTGACCGGCGAGCCCGAATATCTCGATCCGCTCAAGGGCGAGGCGCCCAAGGGCTGGATCGTCACCGGCTATCCCTGGTACGGCATCACGACACCAGAGCATAAGGCGTTCCTCGACGCCTATCAGAAGAAGTACAACGACTATCCGCGGCTCGGTTCCGTCGTCGGCTATTCGACGATCAAGGCGATCGCCGCCGCGATCGCGAAAGCGGGCGGCGCGGATACGGACAAGCTGGTCAACGCATTCTCGGGACTGGAATTCGAGTCGCCGCTCGGCAAGGTCAAGTTCCGCGCGATCGACCATCAGTCCACGATGGGCGCCTATGTCGGAAAGACGGCCGTGAAGGACGGCAAGGGCGTGATGGTCGACTTCGCCTATCGCGACGGCGCCGACTATCAGCCCAGCGACGAGGAAGTGAAGAAGCTGCGGCCTGCCGACTGAACCAGTCGCGCAGATCATGACAGTCCGGATAGCGGTCGGATGAGCCTGTCAGGCCTTTTCGTTCAAGCCCTGAACGGGCTCGCCGCCGCATCGACGCTGTTTCTTCTCGCGTCGGGCCTGTCTCTGATTTTCGGCGTCACACGCATCGTCAACTTCGCGCATGGCTCCCTTTACATGCTCGGCGCCTATGTCGCCTGGTCGCTGACCGATCGGCTGCAGGGCGTATTTGGCTTCTGGTTTGCGATCTTCGCCAGCGCGGCGACGATCGGCGTTGTCGGGATGCTCATTGAACTGACGATCTTGCGGCGCATCTACCGCGCCCCCGAACTATTCCAGTTGCTCGCCACCTTCGCGCTGACGCTCGTCATCAAGGACGCGACGCTCGCGATGTGGGGCGCGGAAGATCTGCTCGGCCCCCGCGCGCCCGGCCTTGCAGGCGCGATCACGATTCTCGGCCGGCGCGTGCCGCAATACGATCTCGCGCTGATCGCATCCGGCCCGCTCGTCCTCATTGCGCTGCAACTGCTATTGACGCGAACGCGCTGGGGCGTCCTCGTACGCGCCGCGACACAGGATCGCGAGATGGTCGCCGCGCTCGGCGTCAATCAGGCCGTATTGTTCACCAGCGTCTTCGCGCTCGGCGCGGCGCTCGCGGGACTGGGCGGCGCCTTACAGCTGCCACGTGAGCCGGCGGGCTTGTCGATGGACATGACCGCGATCGGCGACGCCTTCGTCGTCGTCGTCGTCGGCGGCATGGGCTCCATACCCGGCGCATTCGTCGCAGCATTGCTGATCGCCGAGGTCAAGGCTCTTTGCATCGCGCTCGGCGACTGGCAGACGCCGCTCGGTTTCGTCGTTGCATTTCCCAAATTCACCCTGGTTGCGGAATTCGCGGTCATGGCGATCGTGCTGATCCTCAGGCCATGGGGCCTCATGGGCAGGCCCGACGTCGCCATCCGTCCGCAGGCCACAACGAGCGCGCAGCTCGCGCCGCCGGGACGCGGATACGATCTCGCTTATCTCGTACTCGGCGCCGTTCTCCTGACCGTTCCCTTGCTCGTCGAGACCCGTTCGTACACACTCGTCTTCGGCATAGACGTATTCGTCGCCATCCTCTTCGCGGCCTCCCTCCATTTCCTGATGGGACCCGGCGGCATGCATTCGTTCGGCCACGCCGCCTATTTCGGGTTGGGCGCCTATGCGGCGGCGCTGTGCGCGAAAGCTCTGAACCTGCCGATGTGGTCGGCGCTGCTTGCCGCGCCCGTCGGCGGCTTCATCGGCGCTGTCGTCTTCGGCTGGTTCTGCGTGAGATTGTCGGGCGTCTATCTCGCGATGCTGACGCTCGCCTTCAGCCAGATTGTCTGGTCCATCGTCTACCAGTGGGATGGCCTCACCGGCGGCAGCAACGGAATCGTCGGCGTCTGGCCGACGAGCATCTTTTCATCCAAGGCCGCCTATTATTGCCTGACGTTGATCGTCTGCGGCGGCGCGACCTTCGTGCTGCGACGGATTCTTTTCGCCCCCTTCGGTTATGCGATGCGTGCGGCGCGCGATTCCGTGACGCGGAGCGCGGCCATCGGACTGGATGTCCGCCGCATTCAATGGATCGCTTTCGCCATTGCCGGCGCATTCGCCGGACTTGCCGGAGGCCTGTTCGCCTTCTCCAAGGGAAGCATTTCGCCGGAGACGCTCGGCGTCGGTCGCTCTATCGACGGCCTCGTCATGGTGCTGCTCGGCGGCGTTGATACACTGACCGGCCCGATCGTCGGCGCGTCCGTATTCCTGTTCCTTCAGGATCAGATCGCGCGGCACGTGGAATACTGGCGCGCCATGCTCGGCCTTTTCATTCTCGCCCTCGTGCTTGCATTTCCCGCAGGCATAGTCGGCACGATCCGACAATGGACGTTCCGCCGATGAGCCTGCTGTCGGTAGAGGGGTTGGCAAAGCGTTTCGGCGGCGTCCACGCGGTCGCCGATGTCAGCTTCACGCTCGAGGCGGGCGAGATGCTGGCGATCATCGGCCCGAACGGGGCCGGCAAGTCGACATGCTTCAACATGATCAACGGCCAACTGCCGCCCGACGCCGGCAGCATTCGCCTCGTTGGCCATCAGATCGTCGGGCATCCGCCGAACGACATCTGGCGCCTGGGCGTCGGGCGGACGTTTCAGGTGGCTGCAACTTTCTCCTCCATGACCGTCCTGGAAAATATACAGCTCGCGACGCTTTCGCACGGCCGGTCCATCAATCGGTTCTGGCGGCCGATGGCCAACTACTCCGAGGATCGGTCACGCGCGCTTCTCGATCAGGTCGGAATGGCCGACCAGTCGGGCCGCGTGTGCGGCGACCTCGCTTACGGCGACGTGAAGCGCGTCGAGCTTGCGATTGCGCTGGCGAACGATCCAAAACTTCTGCTGATGGACGAACCAACCGCCGGCATGGCGCCGAAAGAGCGCATCGCGATGATGACGCTCACGCAGGAACTCGCCCGGCGGCGCTCAATCGGCGTCCTCTTTACCGAGCATTCGATGGACGCTGTCTTCGGTTTCGCCGATCGCCTTCTCGTTCTCGCGCGCGGCAGGTTGATCGCGCAGGGAACGCCGGACGCCGTCCGCAACGACCCGGCGGCGCGAAGCGCCTACTTCGGCTCGGAGCGTGCTTTCGAGGGAATTCGAACGTGACGGCGCCGCTTCTGAAAGTCAGCGGCCTCGAGGCGTTCTACGGTGCGGCGCAGATCCTGTTTTCGGTCGAGTTCGAGCTCGCGCCCGGCGAAGTGGTCGCTCTCATGGGCCGAAACGGAGCGGGCAAGACGACGACCCTCGAATCAATCATGGGTCTGGTCGACCGCCGATCCGGCTCGGTCGACTTTCGCGGCCATGAACTCATCGGACTGCGGACTTACGAAATCGCACGACTCGGCCTTGGCTTCGTACCCGAGGATCGCAGGATCTTTACGGACCTGACCGTTATCGAGAACCTCGAGGTCGGCAGACGCAATCCGTCGGACGCGGCACAGGAGCCGTGGACTCCGGATCGCCTGTTCTCGCTCTTTCCGAACCTCGCGGAGGCGCGCGACAGATCGGCCGGCCGCATGTCGGGCGGCGAGCAACAGATGCTGACCATCGCGCGAACGCTGATGGGCAATCCGCTCGCAATTCTGCTCGATGAACCCTCGGAGGGCATTGCCCCGATTATCGTCGACCAGATGATCGACATGATCGCCGAGCTGAAGAAGTCCGGCGTGGCGATCCTCGTGTCCGAACAAAATCTGCCGTTCGCGGCCGCCGTCGCCGATCGCGCCTATGTTCTCGACCACGGACAGATCAAATACTCCGGCGCGATCGCTTCGTTGCTCAATGACGAAGAGGTTCGTCGCACTTATCTCGAGCTTTGAACAGCGTCT
>Ga0116151_10005363_pt1 | contig 11100 bp, 10 predicted proteins | sample AD_UKC117_MetaG_FD_89893 | JGI IMG/M metagenome (GOLD analysis project Ga0116151, IMG submission 89893) | Active sludge microbial communities of municipal wastewater-treating anaerobic digesters from Hong Kong - AD_UKC117_MetaG | ecosystem: Engineered > Bioreactor > Anaerobic > Digestate... | reverse complement strand
TAAATGACGGTGCATGCAGTCTGTTGATGGCATCTGACATTGGTTTGAAAAATCATTCTCTTCAACCCATAGCACGAATTGTTGCATCAGCAGTGGTTGGTGTAGAACCCCGCATCATGGGTATAGGTCCTGTAAAAGCAGCTAACACTGCACTTAAAAAAGCTGGATTGCAATGGAAGGATATGGATGTGATAGAGTTGAATGAAGCTTTTGCTGCGCAAAGTTTAGCCTGCATCAGAGAATGGAAACTTGACGATAAAGATGAAAGGTTAAACATCAACGGAGGTGCCATTGCACTGGGACATCCGCTGGGCATGTCAGGAGCAAGATTATTGCTTACTGCTGCACTGGAGTTGCAGTTAACTGGTAAGCGTTATGCTTTATGTACGATGTGTATTGGTGTGGGCCAGGGTTATGCAACCATCATTGAACGTTGCTGAAAAATTATTTGCTTTTTTTTCTGAACAGCACCACCCTGCTTTCTGTTCTCTTCAAAAGTCTTTCAATATTTTTCTGATGTGTAACTAATACAAGTATTGGTACAGCTACGGCAAAAACGTTCATACTCGTCACCGTTTCATTTAATCCAAGCATAACTACAATTGGAAATGCCAGCGAAGCAGCTATCGAACCAAGAGAAACATATCTGGTAGTAAAGAATACAACCAGAAAAACAATCATACAAACAACTGCAGCCGGAGGGTTTACTCCCCAAAGAATTCCAAGTAAGGTAGCCACCCCTTTTCCACCGCGGAAACCGGCAAATACCGGAAAAATATGTCCTATTAATGCAGCAACACCAAGTGTAAGTTTGAAATTGATAAATTGCTGGGTGGCAGGCATATAATCTCCAAAAAAAGTGGCTAACTGAACAGCAAGCCAACCCTTGGTAATGTCCATAATCAAAACCGGAACTCCTGCCTTTGGGCCTAATACCCTGAAAGTATTGGTTGCCCCTGCATTTCCACTGCCATACTCGCGTACATCAATGCCAAAAAACATTTTGCCTACCCACACTGCTGATGGCACAGAACCTAATAAATATGCACATAGCAGCAGGGTAATATTTTCCGCATTAATCATCCGTTAACAAATCAATTGATGCGCAAAGATATTTTTAATTCTGTAAAAATTTGGAAGTGTGATTTTCAACCACCTCTGTGCACTGCAGAGGTATAAGTTCGCCATTTTTCAAGCATCTGCTGAAAATTATCAGGCAATGGTGCTTCAAAATATTGTGGAACAGAATTATCAGGGTGCAAAAAGCCAAGCGATTTAGCATGCAATGCCTGATAGGGCATCAGTTCAAAACAATTTTGAATAAATGACTTGTACTTACTGCTGGTTGTTCCCTTTAAAATCTTATCACCCCCATATTCAAAATCGCCAAACAAAGGATGACCTATGTGTTGCATGTGAACACGTATTTGGTGTGTACGACCTGTTTCCAGTTTTAATTTAATGAGTGTTACATAGCCAAATCTTTCAATTACTTCATAATGCGTAACGGCATATTTACCATGACTGCCGTCAGGAAATACATCCATCACTTTTCTATTCACAAGATTGCGACCTACATTACCAGTAATTGTACCTTTTTCCTCTTTCAGGTCGCCCCATGCAAGAGCAACATAATTCCGTTCGATGGTACGCTCATAAAACTGCATGGCAAGGTAGTTTAACGCATCCTCACATTTTGCTATCACCAAAAGGCCGGAAGTGTTTTTATCAATACGATGTGGCAAACCCGGCTTAAAATATTCTGATGGCAATGCCTGTCCAATAAACTGTGGATAGAAATGGCCTGCCAAAGCATTGGCAAGTGTGCCGGTATAGTTTCCATAAGCAGGATGCACCACCAGTCCTGCAGGTTTATTTACAACTATCAGTTGATCATCTTCATGGATAATATCCAAAGGTATATCCTCACAAAGAAGTTCCAGGTCGCGCACAGGATAAGGTAATACAATACGAATCATATCACCTGGCTTCACTTTATAATTGGCCTTGGTAGGCTGGTCATTTACCAAAATGTTGCCATTATCAATAGCCACCTGTAACCTGTTTCGGGTGACATTAGCCATTCTTGCTGTCAGGAATTTATCTATACGAATTTGTGCCTGACCATGGTCAACCTCCATTTTATAATGTTCAAAAAGGTCGTCCTGCTCCGGGCTTTCTCCGTAATTGCTTTCTTTCTCTAAATCAGGTCTCATTTACTGCACAAAATTAAAAAAACATCATCTGTTGTACTTGAAATTGCAAATTCATTACATCATTCTTTCATTTTACAAACCATTTGTCAACTCCTTTCCATTTCACTTATTCTGCCTGAGAATGGCTATTTCAGAGTGAACAATAATTCTGCTACTCGATATTTGTAAGACTTATGTAAGTTAAGTAAAAAACTATATCATAAATAACCCTGATTTCTTACAAAAGTTCATACATGATAAAGTGTAACCCGCAAAATTATTCTGCCGTTATAGGCCATATACAAATTTTTTAAAGAGAGAAAGAATGCGTCAGCTGAAAATTACCAAACAAGTCACCAACCGCGAAACTTATTCATTAGATAAATATCTAAGCGAAATAGGCAAACTGCCATTACTAACGGCAGAGCAGGAAGTGAAATATGCAAGACGTATTAAAGAAGGTGATCATGCAGCTCTAGAAATGCTTACTAAATCCAACCTTCGGTTTGTGGTTTCGGTAGCAAAACAATATCAGAATCAGGGGCTCACCCTTGGCGATCTGATAAACGAAGGGAATCTTGGATTAATTAAAGCTGCTTATCGTTTTGACGAGACCCGCGGATTTAAGTTCATATCTTATGCAGTATGGTGGATTCGCCAAAGTATTCTGCAGGCAATATCAGAGCAGGCACGTATTGTACGTCTGCCGGTAAACAAACTCGGATTTATTAATAAGATAAATAAAACATACGCTCAGCTTGAGCAGGATTTTGAACGCGAACCTTCCAACGAAGAAATAGCACTGGTATTGAAACTGAATATTGATGAGATAAACGACACCATGCGTTCAGCAGGAAAACATATTTCAATGGATGCGCCACTGCTGCAGGGTGAAGACGGAAGCTTACTTGATCTCATCCCTACAGAAGAGAATCAAAGTCCTGAAAACACATTGATGAGTGAATCTCTAAAAAGAGAAATTGAAAGAGCGCTGACAACTCTTACTCCCCGCGAGGCCGATGTTATACGACTTTATTTTGGTCTTACTCCTGAACCTGCTATGACTCTGGAAGAAATTGGCGAACGTTTTGAACTTACACGTGAGCGTGTACGCCAGATTAAAGAGAAAGCAATCAGAAGACTTAAACATACTTCGAGAAGCAGAATTCTCAAAGCCTACTTAGGATGATTTTTTTCATGGTATATGGTTAGCGACTAACTGCCCGGCTTCCGGGCAGTTTCGTTTTATATACGATCGGTTCATTCAATAAAAATGATTGGCAATAGAATTTAAAATCATACAACTTTGATATGACATTTTTTTTCTATTTTGGCGACCTTAACTTTCAATACTTAATCAACTAAATCATACTGAATTATGGCTTACGAATTTTATGATGCAACCATCATTGATATCATTGACGAGAATGATGTGGTAAAACGGTTTTTTATAAAAGTTCCTGAAGAAAGACCTTTTTCATTTAAAGCCGGACAATTTGTAATGGTTGATTTACCTATTGATTCTAAATTTACCAACAGAAGCTATTCCATAGCATCAGCTCCCAGCAACGATAATATTTTTGAATTATGTATAGTTCTTAATCCAAAAGGGTTGGGAACACCATATATGTGGGAAAATTATAAAGTAGGCACTACAGTAAAATTGTCACGTGTATTAGGTAAATTTCAGGTGCAGGAACCTATAGAAACCGATTTGTGTTTCATCTGCACCGGAACAGGAATTGCACCATTGCGTTCGCAGGTAGTAGATATATTAAAAAGAGGTATTCCTCATAAAAATTTATACATGGTTTTCGGCAACCGCTGGACAAAGGACATTCTTTATCGTGAGGAAATGGAGCAACTGGAACGAGATTATCCCGAATTTAAATTTATTCCTGTATTGTCACGTGATAACGAAGGATGGACAGGCCGTAAAGGTTATGTACATGCCATTTACGAAGAAATTTTTGCTGACAAACGTCCGGCTAAATTCTACTTATGCGGCTGGACCGATATGCTTAAAGAAGCACGCCAACGCATTGAAGCTATGGGTTATGATAAAAAGTCAATTAAGTTTGAACTTTACGACTAGGCTTATCTTCAATCATTATCCAATTCTCCGTCAAATACTGCATTTATACTGCTAATCAAATAGCATTCATTATTGATTCATAACGAGGTGGTTATTTTCGCAAACCTCTACAAAATAACTATTTTTTATATTTGCACCTCCTAAAAAATTGAAGACAATTATCATGGACAAAAAACTATTATGCGCAGTGCTGATGACAGGAATGTTTTTGAATGCATGGGCGCAACCGAAAAACCAGAAAAACACTAAAGCAGCAAAAACAGAAGTTGCACCAACAGAAAAAAGTGCAGCTAACGACCCTGTTTTAGTAACCATTGCAGGAATGCCTGTAACTAAATCCGAATTCGAAAGAGTTTATTACAAAAACAATAACAAGGCCACTGCCGATGATGAAAAATCCATTCGTGATTACATGGAACTTTTTATCAATTATAAACTAAAAGTAAAAGAAGCAGAAGCTTTGAAGATGGACACTTCCAAAGCATTTACTGATGAATTAATAGGATACCGCAAGCAATTGGCTCAGCCCTATCTTACCGATCAGAATGTAAATGACAACCTCATCCGTGAAGCTTATGATCGCCTTCAAAAAGATGTTAGAGCAAGTCATATCCTGATAAAAGTTAGCCAGGATACCTTACCTAAGGACACGCTTGCTGCATACAACAGAATCATGAAAATCAGAGAGCGACTAATAAAAGGTGCTGACTTTGCTAAAATGGCCCGCGACAGTTCAGAAGACCCCTCAGCCAAAGAAAATGGTGGTGATTTAGGTTATTTCACCGGTCTGCAAATGGTATATCCATTTGAAACCGCAGCATACAATACCAAACCCGGTCAGATATCAATGCCTGTAAGAACACGATTTGGTTATCATTTGATTAAAGTTGCTGATATACGTCCGGCTGTTGGCGAAATACACACCGCTCATATCATGATAAGAGTGAATGCAAATGATCCCGACTCAGTTAAGAATGAAGCTAAGAGAAAAATATTTGAAATTTACAACAAACTGAAATCAGGAGAAAAATTTGAGGATCTTGCCAAACAGTATTCAGATGACAAAGGTACAGCCATGAATGGTGGCGTACTTCCATGGTTTGGTACAGGAAAAATGGTACCAGAGTTTGAAAAAGCAGCATTTGCCTTATCTAAAGATGGCGATTATACCGAGCCTGTTCAGACTCCTTATGGATGGCATATCATCAAGCGACTGGAGAAACGCGGAATTCCTTCTTTTGAAGATAAAAAGAATGAAATCAAAAATCAGATTATGCGCGACAGCCGAAGTGAATTAGGAAAAGCTTCACTGGTTGCACGCATTAAGAATGAAAATGGCTTCAAAGAAAATATTGCAGCCAAAGATGAATTTATAAAATCACTCGATTCAACTCTTGCCAACGGCACCTTTAATGATTCGGTGGCACTGAAGAAAATCAAAACCATATTTACACTTGGTGGTAAAAATTATACTACATTTGATTTAGCACAGTTTCTTGCTAAACATCAGACCAAACGTACAGGAATTTCTTCTCAGGCTATTGCTCATTCGCAGTACGAACATTTTGTTGAAGATGTATGTATCAGTCATGAAGAATCACAGTTGGACAGAAAATATCCTGAATTTCATTCACTCATGAATGAATATCGTGATGGTATATTATTATTCGACCTGACAGATAAAATGGTTTGGAGCAAAGCAGTTAAAGACACCACGGGTCTTGAAAATTTTTATGATAAAAATAAAAACAACTACATGTGGGGTGAGCGCCTCGATGCCGTTATTTATACATGCAAAAACGCAGACGTGGCATCACAGGCAAGAAAGCTTATTAAAAAGAAAAAATCAGACAGTGAAATTGCCGCGACACTTAATAAAGATTCATCTCTAAACATCAATATCAAAGACGGTAAGTTTTCAAAAGGTGATAATGAATATATTGATGAAATTGCATGGGTACCGGGGCTGAGTAATGATATCAGTAAAAACAATCAGGTAGTATTTGTTAAAGTAAATGCTAAACTGGCACCACAAGCAAAAAAATTAGACGAAGCACGTGGACTTATCACTGCAGATTATCAGAACTTCCTTGAGAAAACCTGGATAAATGAATTGCGAAGCAAATACTCTTTTAAAGTAAATGAGGATGTATTGAAAACGCTATTCCAAAAATAAATGAGCTGAAGTTGAAATCGCTGAAAATTAAAAGTAATTCCGGGATGCTGCTGGCATTAGCCGGAATTGCTTTTTTATGCAGTTGCAACAATATCAGCCTGGACTTTGAAGGAAAAAACAAAAAAAAGAATGTAGTTGCAAGAGTGTATGACAAATACCTTTATGTTACAGATATCCAGGGATTGGTTTCTAAAGAAGCTTCACCACAGGACAGTGCATTAATAGTTAAAAGTTATATTGACGACTGGGTCAAACAGAATATCATTTTGCATCTTGCAGAAAGCAATTTACCTGAAGAACAAAAAAATGTAGAAAGACAATTGCAGGAATACCGCAACTCACTCATTACATTTGCTTACGAGCAAGAATTGGTACGCCAACGTCTGGACACTACTGTAACAGATGAGGAAATTGAAAAATATTATAATGAAAACAGTAAAAATTTCGTTCTTAAAAGTAATATTATCAAAGGTATATTTGTAAAAGCAGCAAAGAAAACTCCAAAGGTGGATAAAGTGAAAGGATGGATGCGTTCGTCTAAAGAAAAAGACCGTCAGCAATTAGAAGATTTTTGTTATCGGTATGCATTGGATTATTCGCTCAATGATAATGACTGGATGCAGTTTGATGATCTGCTGAAAAGAGTGCCTATAAAAACGTATGACAAAGATGAGTTTTTGAGAAACAACCGTTTTATAGAAATTACTGACTCAGCCAATGTTTATTATGTATCTATTTTAGGATTTCAGACCAGTGAGAGCAATTCTCCTTTGAACTTTGTAAAAGAAACCATTCGCGAATTAATTATAAATAAACGAAAACTCATGCTGATAGAGGAAATGCAGAAATCAGCATTCAAGCAAGCACAACAAAACAATGAATTTGAAATATATCAATAAAGTACTACTTCCTGTAATGGTAACCATGTGTTGCTACACTGCAAAGGCACAGCAGTCAGGCACTGTAATTGATCAGGTTATTGGAGTTATAGGAAATAAAATAGTGATGCTCTCTGACCTTGAGTCGCAATATGAACAATATCTTGCACAGGGAAATTATGCAAGTGAAAGTGCCCGGTGCGATGCATTGGACCAACTGATGCTGACACGATTATTGGTACACTACGCCAATATTGACAGCGTAATGGTGAGCGATGCACAGGTTGAAGGCGAAATGGAAAAACGTATTGCGTACTTTACCGAACAGTTTGGCGGGTCAACAGAAAAACTGGAAGCATATTATCAGAAATCTATACCTGAAATCAAGGAAGAATTTAAACCTCTTATCAAAGAGCAACTGCAGGCACAGGCCATGCAACAGAAAATTGTTGGAAAAGCATCTGCCTCACCTGCAGAAGTAAGAGATTATTTCAACAGCATACCCAAAGACAGTTTGCCTTTTATCAATTCAGAAATAGAGTACGCTGAAATTGCTTTTAAAATAAAAATTTCGGAAGAAGAAAAAAACAGAGTAAAGGCACGTCTGGAAGAAATACGCAACCGATTACTCAAAGGAGAAGATTTTGCAACATTAGCCATCTTATACTCGCAGGATGCAGGATCAGCAAAACAAGGCGGAGAACTTGGATTTGTGCCACGCGGGCAATTAGTACCCGAGTTTGAAGCCGTAGCATATAAACTAAAGAAAGGTGAAATATCACCAGTGTTTGAATCGAAATATGGATTTCATATTGTGCAACTTATTGACCGCAGAGGTGAGTCAATCAATGTACGACACATTTTATTAAAACCTGAAGTAGATAATGATGATCTCTTACGCACAAAAGCATTAGCAGATAGTGTTGCATTCATGATTCGCGACAAACAAATCAGTTTTGAAGATGCAGCATTAAAATACTCTGATGCCGAAGATACCCGCAGCAACGGAGGAAATGTAATGAATAACATAACCGGTAATACACGCTTTGAAGCCAATCAGGTTGATGCTATGGTGTTTTTTCAGTTGGATAAGATTCAGGAGGGAGAAATCAGTAATCCTGCATTGATAACAACAAAAGATGGCACTCAGTATTACAAAATATTTTTACTCAAACGAAGAACCAAACCGCATGTGGCCAATCTTACGGATGATTATCAGCGAATACAGCAAGCTGCCATGCAACATAAACAAGCCAAACTGATGGACGACTGGATTGTACGAAAGAAAAAATCAACCTACATACGTATCAATCCGGAGTACATGTCGTGTGATGAACTAAAAAAATGGGTGAATTAGTCTCTAAATAAATCAGAAAAAGAAATCAGGAATTATGAATCAAAATTTTTCATCAGATGTAGAAGCTGTTCAGGGTTTAGTGAGCAGCTATAGCAAACTTCGCAAAGAAATAGGAAAGGTAATTGTAGGTCAGGATGAAGTAGTTCGTGATGTACTTATTTCTATTTTCAGTCGTGGCCACTGTTTGTTGGTAGGTGTTCCCGGACTTGCAAAAACACTTTTGGTAAATACCATATCGCAGGTACTTGGATTGTCATTCAGCCGCATTCAGTTTACTCCCGATCTGATGCCGAGCGATATTACCGGTATTGAAATATTAGATGAAAACCGTCAGTTTAAATTTATCAAGGGCCCTGTGTTTGCCAATATCATTTTAGCAGACGAAATAAACCGTACACCTCCTAAAACGCAGGCTGCTCTTCTTGAGGCTATGCAGGAACGTTCCGTCACTGTATCAGGCAAAAGATATGCTCTTGATAATCCATTTTTTGTATTGGCAACTCAAAATCCTATTGAACAGGAAGGAACCTACCCCCTGCCGGAAGCACAACTTGACCGATTTATGTTTAACGTATTTCTTGACTATCCTTCTTTCGAAGAAGAAGTAATGGTGGTGAAAAATACAACAGGAGAAACAACGGGTGTAGCAGAAAAAGTACTGGACGAAAAAGAAATTATCTACTATCAGCAGTTGATTCGTAAAATCCCTGTTCCGGATAATGTACTGAATTATGCTGTAGGTCTTACTGCCAAAACACGCCCCGGAGCAAACAACAAAACTGCTGTTGTGAATGATTATATTGCATGGGGTGCAGGACCTCGTGCATCACAATATCTTGTTATTGGGGCCAAATGCCATGCTGCAATAAATGGCAAATTCTCACCCGACATAGAGGATGTAAAAGCTGTAGCTGTGCCTATACTTCGTCATCGCCTGGTACGTAACTACAAAGCCGAGGCTGACAGTGTTCCGATAGAAAAAATTATCACTGAATTGTTATAGTCATTTCTTCAGAGGCGAATATTCCCGTAAAAATATTTATTCTGCAATTCTGTAAGTTGCAACAACATCAAACAACATGCTTAAAAAAGTATTTCTTGGATTACTCGTAATCATTCTCCTTCTGGGAATAGGTTCACTGTTTATTTCCAATATACATCACATTGAAAGATCAACTTATATAAACGCATCACCCAAGGTTATTTTTAATGAGTTGAATACTTTGAGCAGTTGGGAAAAATGGAATACCTGGCTGCAGATGGATACCACTATGAAAATTTCCTATAACAATATCAAATCAGGTGTAGGTTCTGAAATTCTGTGGTCATCGGCAAATCAGAATGTAGGCAACGGAACCATGACAATTACAAAAAGCGAACCCGATAAAACGGTGGAAACAGAATTGAATTTTAATGGCAAGGGAAAAGGAATTAATGGCTTTAAGCTGGAACCTGCCGGTGACAGCACCAAACTCACTACCTATTTTACGAGTGATATGGGATGGAATCCTGTGTTTAAATATCTTTCATTAATGTCGAAAAAAGCGATGATTGAAATGACAGATAATGGACTGAAGTCTATCAAAGATTATATTGAGCAAATGATGCTGAGTGCAACCCCTGATACTAAGATAGATCTTGTGGAAATGAAAGAATCAGTACCATATCTTGCAGTTCATGCAATAGCATCTGCTGATAAGATAAGTGGTATTTTTGAATCTGCCAATAAACTTTTGAAAGAAGAAATCAGCAAACAAAAACTGGAAGTGAGTAAAAGCATTTCACCTTTTGCCATTTACTACAAAGCCGCCAACGACACTTTTGAATTTGATGTTTGCATGCCTACCAACGTAGCGGGTAAAAGCAGTGATGGGATTTTATCATCCAATCTGCGTGCGGGGCGTTACATTATGTCGCGCTATTTCGGTCGTTATGAAGATACAATGGCTACTCATTTAGCTATTCAGCAATATGCAAAAGACAACAAATTAGCTATTGACGGGCCGCCAGTGGAAGTGTATGTTACCGATCCTGCTGTTGAAAAGGATGTTTCGAAGTGGGAAACGGATATTTATTATCCTATCCAATAAGCTTATTTTCAGGCTAAAAAGTGTCCGGATGAGGTAAATCCGGTCGGATTTTTCACCAAAACTAATTTCATAAAGTATGTTAGAGGAAAATCCCTCCAAATATTTTGATAATGAAAGCATTTCACTATCTTTGCACCCCCATTTTAAGGGTGTAGAGATATTTAATAATCAATATATAGTCTAACTATTCAACATTCAAAAAAACAAACAAATTAAATGAGTGAAGTAAAACACATTGTCCCATCAGCCGATTTCGACTGGGATAACACCGGTAAATCTACCGACATTTACAAAACAGAAGACCGTGAG
>Ga0116151_10005362_pt1 | contig 11100 bp, 6 predicted proteins | sample AD_UKC117_MetaG_FD_89893 | JGI IMG/M metagenome (GOLD analysis project Ga0116151, IMG submission 89893) | Active sludge microbial communities of municipal wastewater-treating anaerobic digesters from Hong Kong - AD_UKC117_MetaG | ecosystem: Engineered > Bioreactor > Anaerobic > Digestate... | reverse complement strand
GGTACTTCTCCTGGTCGGGCACCGCCAATGCGGTCCGTCGGTCGGTCGCGAAGGCGTCGGTGCCCGCATTGAGCAGCGGGCTGCCCTTGCCCTCGGCCGAGGTGCAGGTCGGTGCCTTGCCGTCCTTGTTCCACATCAGGCAGGACATGGTCTGGAAAACGGCGGTGTTGCCATCGGATGCTTTGCCGTCGACGACCGAGTGGCTGGTTGCCTTGACCGGCCCCCGGGGGGAATCGAGGTAGACCGCGTCGCCGCTCAGGGTGGTCAGGCTGTCGATGTTGAGCGGGGTCTTCTTGACCTGACCGGGCACCCACAGCAGCACCAGGAGCGCCGTCGTGAGGAGGAATCCGCCCAAGCCGAGCAGCAGTGGGCCGAGAATTTTCCGCATGATTGCGAGTATCTCCTCCAGATGGGCGGCATCCGATGACGTAAGGCAGTGTCGGCAGATGCTACCAGCGAGTAGACAGATAGGGAACCGGCCCGGTTTCTGCCCCAACCAGTCGCCAGCAGCGGTTACCCTGAGGTAGGAACGGCCCGCAGCATCGGCTGCCGGAGGTCCCGCGACAGCCCGTCCAGATCACGCAAGGTGTGAAGTGTCCCGTCAATTGCGAGTGCTCTTCCTGAGTTGGCGTGACCTGCACCATCCCGAGGCGGGCGGGGCGGAGAAGTACGTGACCGAAGTCGCGGAAGGGCTGGCTGCGCGCGGACACCAGGTCACGATCCGGACGGCCGCATACCCCGGCGCACCCAGAGATGAAGTCGTCAACGGCGTTGCGTACACCCGGATCGGCGGAAAGTACGGGGTGTACACCAGGGCGCTCGCGTCCCGGGCCACCGGGCGCAGCCGCGCCGATGTCGTCGTCGACATCCAGAACGGGGTGCCCTTCCTCTCACCGGCCGTGGGCGGTCACCGCGTCGTCAATCTGGTCCACCACGTGCACAAGGAGCAGTGGCCGGTCGTCCTCGGACCCCGGGCGGCCCGATTCGGCTGGTGGCTGGAGTCGTGGCTCGCACCCCGGGTCTATGCGCGCAGTGCCTATGTGACGGTGTCGCCCTCGACCCGCCGTGAACTGGCAGCGCTCGGGGTCGACCCGGCCCGCGTGCGCATTCTCCCCAACGGCACCGACGCCCCACCACCGGACACCGAAGAGCGCTCCGCCACGCCACGCATCATCGTCCTCGGTCGCCTGGTCCCACACAAGCGAGTCGAACTCGCCATGGACTCGGTGGCCAAGTTGCTCCCCGACTTCCCCGACCTGCAGCTGTATGTCGTGGGTAGCGGGTGGTGGAAACAGCGGCTCGTCGACCACGCGGACAAGCTGTCGATCGCGGATCGCGTCGTCCTGACCGACCATGTCAGCGAGGCCGAGAAGCACCGGCTGCTCGCCGATTCCTGGGTGCTGGCCGTGCCATCGCTCAAGGAGGGATGGGGCCTGGTCGTGGTCGAAGCCGGCGTCCACGCCACACCGGCGGTCGGCTTCCGGTCCTCGGGCGGGCTGACCGATTCGGTCCGCCACGGGGAGACCGGGATATTGGTCGACAACGAGGAAGAGTTCACGTCGGCGCTCCGAGACCTCCTCAACGACCGAGACCTGCGTGAACGGCTGGGGCAGCAGGCATGTACCTACGCCACGCAGTTCGAGTGGCGCCAGACGGTCGATGGGTGGGAACGACTGCTGAACGACGTGGTCTCCGGTGGCGTCGACTCAGCGCCGTCGGGGCAGTGAGCTACATCTCGTCGTAGACGACGAGATTGCTCGGCGTGGGGTTCGGGCTCTCCTCCAGTGCGCCCACGGCGCCCCATATCGCCACCAAGGCCAGGACAACGCCGGCCACGAGGGCCGCGATGCCCCGACTCTGCGTATTCATGGCTCCGTAGAGTAGCAAGAGTTACCCGCGGGTTTCGTCGAAGGTGCAGGGTCGTCGCCGAAGAATGGCGGAAAGCACAACCACCGCCCCGCCGCCGAGCGTGATGACCCAGCCGAAGGCCAGGATCAGGCCCGATGGCCCGGCTGCCGGAAGCGCTCCGGGGGGTCCGAGATCCACCGCGAGCGCACACGGACTCTGCGCCAGGACTGCGGCGGCAGGGGGCAGGCCGACGTCCGGTTCGCCGGCCACTTTCTCGATGAAGAGGTAGCGGACACCCACTGCGGCAAGCGCCCGCACCGGGTCGGCGCCGCGAGACAGGGCACGCGTCACGAGGGCAGCTGATGGATCCTCACCCGCGACCCACCCTCCGGAGGTGAGGAGGGCGTCATTGACCAACAGCCGCTGGTCGATCATGCGCGGCGCGAACGAGAGGGACACTCGCTCGCCGTTCCATGCGTAGCGGCGGTACTGACTCCACGGCAGGAGGCCGACCACCCCGTCGGGAGCACCCTCCAGGGAGGCGGCCACACTCGTGCAGTCGCGCGGAACGGTGACCGCCGCCAGCCGGCCCCCGAGACCCCACAGGAGGGTTGGCAGCAGGGCGAGTGGGATCACAGTCAGGGTCACGGCGGCCACCGGCCCGATGGCGCGCACCCGCGCGTGGCCGATCCTCTGGACGGCCATTCCCGTCCCCACAGCCAGGAGCACCACCCAGCACGCGAGGAGCTTGTGCGAGTCCCGCAAGAGACCGCCTCCCGGAGTCGTGGCCAGCGCCGCATCCCACACTTGCCGGAATGCCGGCAGCACACTGCACAGCACCACCACCAGGCTGGTGCTGCCGGCGGCCAGGAGCAGTTCGCCACCGATCCATCCGGTCCGGCGACGCCGGACATGCACGACCAGGGCGGCTACGGCCGCGATCGCGACGACCGTGGCTGCCAGCGCCGGCAGCACCGCGGCCCGGCTGGGCGGGTGGGAGGCCGCGTTCCACATCCCGCCCCCGCTCAGCAGGGACAGCGGGGTTCCGAGGGGGGTGTCTGCCCTGGCCCGGAAGGCGAACGACCCTTCGGCCGCCGACCGGACCCCGTTGGCGATCGCCGGGAGGGCCCACACCGCGGACGCCGCCGCCGCCGTCGCCAACGCGGCAAGCCAAGCCCGCAGGGGGGCTGGTCGGCGGCCATCGCTACCCGCGACAGGCCAGGCCAAAGCAGCCACTACAGCGATGACGAGAATGGTCATGGTGTTGGCGCCGCCGAGGCCCCCGACGGCCAGGATCCCGCACGCGGGTGCCACACCGTGGCCGTGCCTGGCCCGAATGAGCGCACGCACCAGGAGGCCGGTCAGGGCGTACCCCAGCAGGATCGTCCACTGACCGATCGCAAGTCGTTCCGCAACATACGGATTCCAGACACCAGCCAAGGTCGCGGCGGCGAGCGCGAGACGGCCGGCCGCCGGCGCCACCGTGTGGAGCAGCGCTGCAGCCGAGATCCCGCACAACGCGAGGATGGCCACCAACATCAGCTGCTGCGCCGGACCTGAGCCCATCAACATCGCGAGGACTGCCAAGGTCGCGTCGCTGGGCAATGTCCGCGGGGCCGCGGTCGACGCTCCGAGCATCGACGGAGTCAGCCCCGGAGCGAGCGTGGGCACGAGGTCGTACGCGAGCACGCTGCCGGGGCCGAGCGCTGGACCGAGAAGCAGCAGCGCGGACACGACGGCCACCAGCCCCACCACCCGTCCACGCCGCACGGCCGCATGCTACGGGCCACGCGGCCCCGCGACTCCGCGCACTGGCGACGCAACCGTCGAGAGGAGCCCGAACGGCCGCGGACCGGGTACAGTTCTGCGACCCATCACGTCGCTCAGGAATCAGCGTGTCGCGAACCATTCCCGTGAACAGTCCCCTCAAGGACGATGACAGCACCGCGACCCCAGCGGAAGGCATGACGGAGCAATCCCACGAGACGCGCTCCCGCGGAGCGCGTCATCGTGGTCCGGCGCGCCGGCGCCTGAGCCCGACCGACGACCCGGTCGGCTTTGCGTTTCTGCTGGTCACTGCGTTCGCGCTCGCTGTCCGGGCAAGCATCCTCAAAGACGCGTACTTCATCACCGACGATTTCATGCTCAGCGCCCGGGCCATGGAGAACCCGCTCTCCTGGAGTTATCTGACCCGCGTCCACACGGGACATTTCGAGCCCATCGGCTTCACGGTGATGTGGGTGCTGGCGCACGCGGCGCCGCTCAACTGGGGCTGGACGGTCGTGGTGCTCCTCGCCGGGCAGTTGCTCCTCTCCGTGATGGTGTGGCGACTGCTGGTGGAGGTGTTCGACTCCCGGCCGTTGACGCTGGTGCCCTACGTCATCTTCTCCTTCACTCCCCTGACCTTGCCGGCATTCTCATGGCTGGCGGCCGCGATCATTTGGCTGCCGTTGATGATCGCGATCGCTGGGGCGTTGCGATGGCACGCGCGATATGTCCGTGTCGGCGGGTGGAAGCCGGCGGCCGCCGCGGTCGCGTGGTTCATCGTCGGGCTCGCGAGTTTCGAGAAGATCGCGGTCTACCTCCCGTTCGTCGTCGCGTTCACCCTCGCCGTCAGTCCCGCCACGACGTGGACACTCTCCTCGCTGCGTGACCTGCTACGGCGCACGTGGCTGATCTGGCTCGGCTACGCTCTCGCGTCCGCGGCATACCTCGTCATCTACCTGCCGGGGTACCGCAGCCTCGGCAACGACACACCCGTGACGCCCCCACACCCCGGGACGCTGGGAGACTTCGCCTTCCTCAGCATCTTCCGCACGCTGATCCCCGCCACCTTCGGCGGACCGTGGTCGTGGCAGCGGGTGAGTTACGCGCTCGGGATCGTCGACTCCCCGCGCGCTTTCGACTGGGCCTGCTGGGTGCTCGCCCTGCTCCTCGTCGTCGGCTCGCTGCTGGTGCGACGGCGCGTCGCACGCTTTTGGGTCGCCCTCCTGATCTACCTGGCCGGCTCGATCGCCACAGTGGCTGTAGGCCGCGTTGCCTACGGCGGCTCGATCGTCGCGCTCGAGACCCGTTACCTCGCGGACACGGCCATACCGCTGGCCGTGACGATCGGTGCTTGCCTGCTCCCCCTGCGTGGCGAGAAGAGGCCGTGGACCCCACCCGGGCTCCGACTGCGTGCCGGCCTGCCGCGGCCCGCGATCCTCACGACCGGACTCGTCGGCTGCGCCCTCGTCGTAGGCCTGTCGTTCAATTCGATGAACGGTTTCGCATCCATCATCAGCAGCAATCCGAGCAAGGCCTTCGTGGGCGTGACGAAGAATTCCCTGAAATCCCTCCCGGACGAAGCTGAGATCGTCGACACGGAGATTCCCTCCCCGATCGTCGGGCCTATCTTCGGTGACTACAACCTGGTCAGCCGTTATCTCTCGCCCTTGGTCAGCCGCCAACGGGACCAAGACACGCGGGAGCGAAGGACCTATACGATTCCCCACGTCATGGACGCCTCCGGGGCCATCGTGCCCATGACGGTCCAGGGAGCGGCTCGGTCCAGTGACTTCATGGATTGTTGGGTCGTGGACGATGGGCGGGTGAGCGTGCCTCTCACCAACGGCGTCTTTCCGTGGGGATGGGTGATGCGGATCGGTTACCTGTCCGATCGCGAGTTCGACGCCACCGTGCGGCTCGGCGACGGCGTCCAGACCATCCCGGTCCATAAAGGGTTGGGGGAGGTATTCGTGCGCCTGCAAGGCTCAGGAGACCGGGTCCTGGTCACCGACGTGCCGCCCGGGGTGAAGTTCTGCGTCGGCGATATCCAGGTCGGCACGCCGGTACCCGCCGGATGACGATGGCGGCGAAACAGTCTGGGGCCCAGCGCTTCCCGGCTCTCGAGGGGTTGCGCGCGGTCGGGGCGCTCTGCGTCTTGTTGACGCACGTCGGCTTCCAGAGCGGGGATGCGGTGAGCGGCCCGTTCGCCGGGATCCTGGCCCGCTTGGACGTCGGGGTCGCCCTGTTCTTCGTCGTCTCGGGATTCCTGCTGTTCCGGCCGTATGCCGTGGCCCGCCTGGAGGGTACGCCGCCCCCCGGCGTCCGCACCTACCTATGGCATCGTGCCTTGCGCATCCTCCCCGTGCTGTGGGTGGCGGTCCTCGCGAGCGCTCTGCTCACCCCGACGGCCGGCGTGAGCTGGCTGGACTATCTCGCCGTGGCCACCTTCGTGCAGATCTACGTCGACGGGCCGCTGGTGCACGGGCTGACCCAGATGTGGAGCCTGTCGACCGAGGTCGCCTTCTATCTGCTGCTGCCCGTCGTGGGCCGCCTGCTGACCCGCAGAGGGTCGGGACGGGCGTGGGTGCGGCGCACAATCGGGCTGTGCGCGGCGGGGGTCCCCCTGTCGGCCGCATGGATGGCCGCCGTCACCGCTGCCGGGGGGTCCGATGCGCGGGTGTGGTTGCCAGGGTATGTGGGCTGGTTCGGCGGCGGAATGGCGCTGGCGACGTGGCAGGCGGCGCGTGCGGGGCGCGTCGTCGGGCGCAGCCGGGTCGATGTGCTGCTGGAACACCCCGGCACCCTCTGGGCGCTGGCCCTCGCGATCTACGCGGTGGTCACGAGCACCGTGGCCGGTCCGTACGACCTGCTGGAACCCGCTCCGGGAGAAGCGGCGCTGAAGAACCTCGGCTACGGCCTGGTCGGCCTGCTCGTCGTCGCTCCCGGCGTCCTGGTGGCTCGGACGGCGACGAACCGCGCCGCCTTGGACGCGCTGAGCGGCCGGATCGCGAGCTTTCTCGGCCGCATCTCCTACGGCGTTTTCGCCTATCACGTCTGCGTCCTGGTTCTGGTCGAACGCCTCCTCGGGCTCACGACTTTCGACGGGCGCTTCTGGCCGCGGCTCATTGTGACATTGCCGCTCTCGGTGCTGGTCGCGGCCGTGAGCTTCTACGCGATGGAACGCCCGGTCATGCGTTGGGGGCGGCGTGGCGAGCGATTCGCCGCCACCGGCGTGGCCGGGACGCTGGGGCCCACACCGACAGGACCGCACCGCATACCGCCAGCAGGGTCCCTCCCTGAACCCACGGCGAGGTCAGGGCGGACGATCCCGACGGCCAGGGGTCCCAGGCGCTGATCACAATGGCGATAGCCGCGCCGAGCGTGAGCGTCGCGACCACCGCCCGGCGGTCCCGCAGCCACCACCCCAGCGCGGCGGCAGCGACGCCCGCGGTCATGCCAACCCAGCCGCCCACCAGGCCACCGGTCAGCAGCACCGCGCCGGCGGCCGCGGGCCATGACCGCTGTCCCGCCGCGGGATGCGAGTCGGCGGGGCTCCACCCGTCGCTCGAGCGCCCCGGCGGCGAGCGGAACGCCAGGACGAGGAGGATCCCCAGGCAGACGGCACCAGCAAGCAGGGCGAGGCGATAGGGGCGATCCGGCGCGAAGTCGGCCGTCAGGGTCGCCGCGGCGCCGGCCGGAACGCTCCAGCCCTGCATCCATCCGTTGACCCGGACGGAGGCCAGTGGCCGGCCATCGGGCAACCGGGCCTGCCAGCCGCGATTGAAGTTCTGCGGTATGGCGACGATCTGCGGGGTGCTGCCGGCGGGGATCTGCACGCGCAGGGTGGCCGGTCCTGGTCGTTCCACGCCCAGGATGCGGCCAGTGGCGCCGTCGGCCGGAGCAGCACCGAGGCTGAGCGAGACCGGTTCGAACTGGCCGCTCGCCCGGGCGATCAGATCGGTCGTGCCCGCCGGGAGGGTCACCCGCTCACCCGAACACGCGGCCCAGCGCAGGGGCCGGCCCGTCAGCACATCGCCGACGGTGCCGTCGACCCGCGTGCGGATGACCTCGTCGCCGACGGCAAGCGACGGCCCGAAGCCGCAGGGCGCGCCCGTGCTGGCATCCGGGTCGGGCGGGCGCATGAGGTCCTCGGCACCGAGCAGTCGCACCTCGCTGGTCCCGACGGGGACGAAGCTGCGGACACCAGTTTGCGAGTCGGTGTTGACCAACGGCCTGGTGGCACCGAAGAAGATGCGCACCAGCCCGGTCGTGCGCGCAGGAAAGCGCAGGTAGCCGGATGTATCGACCCGGCCCGTCACCTCCTCCCCCGCGCCGAACTTCACGGTGACCTCGAGCGGCGCCGACGCCGCCAGGGTCGAACTCCGCACGAACCGCAGACCCCTGATCCGTCGCTCCTCCGGGAGCCGGAGTGTCAGTCGCGGGGCGAAGTCGACGGCGGAGGCGGTCCAGCCGGTCTCCAGGTCGCCGTCGACGGCCGCCCCGGGGCGGTTGCGCACGTCCGGTGCCAGGCGCGACGACGCCTGGGCCCGTATGCCGGTCGGATTGTCGAGGAGGTCCTCCGCGCCCTGAGTGGCCCGGACCTCGCCGGTCATCTGGTATGCCGTGGACTCGGCGAGCGTGAGCCGTCGCGCGATGCCGGGTCCGGGGTCGGGCGGAACCGCGAGCGTTGGTGCGCAGGCGACGCGATCGGGAAGGGACAGGCAGCCGGCGCGGGCATGGTCGGCGCGCCGCACGAGGATCTGCGACGGGCTGTCGGCGGCCGGCGGTGCAAGCAGGTCGTCTGCGGTGACTCCGTCGATGGCGACCTCTGCCAGCGCGAACCCGTTGGCCGGTCCGGAGGCGCGGCTGGTCAGGGTCAACCTGATCCTGTCGGTGGGCCCGCTGGGGAGTGCCGAGATGCCGAATCCGTTGGCGTCCAACCGAATCACTCGGGAGCCCGCTTTGGTGGTCACGGTGAGGGTGGACGGCATGGACCCGACCGGGCTGACATCCGAGGCCAGGACCCGGATTCCCGCCGGTGATCGCATGCCGTCCAGCCGGACCTCGAACCATTCGTCCTCGGCCTGCCCGAGCCGGCCGGAGACCCAGCGTGTCCCGATGTCGCCGTCCAGGGCGGCGGCGGGCGCGGCCCACGGCCCGATCCGCAAGGTCGCTCCCGGATCGGAAGCCGAGGAGGACACGCGGACCCCAGCGATGCCCTGCCACGTCGTGTAGGTCTGCGGGGCCTTGTCGTCGGCGACGAAGTCGTGCGCCCGGCGGTTCGCGCGATAGGCCTCCCCCTTCTGGAGGACGGCGGAGGAGTTGTATGCCGGTGCGCCGAAGTTGACCTCCCGGCGACGCAGCCCGTCGGTCAGCACGTCCGCGCTGGCGGGTTCCCGGTCAGACTCGAGCCGCGCGGCGTCGCTCCCAAGGATGGCGTAGGGATGGCCGGCGCCGGCGAGAACCGTGGTGTCCTCGGGACCGGCCAGCGCGGTGACGACGTCGGGTCGGGAGAGCAGGGCCGCTTCGGCGACGTCGGGAACGGCATACACTCGCAAGGGCGGGCCGGCGATCCGGGTGCGATAGTCCGTCGTCTCGGCGGCCGTCTCGGAGCCGTCGGGCAGCCCCTCGCCGAAGTCGGCGACGGGCCGCAATCCGCTGTCGATGAGACCTTGTTCGACGGCGACGACCGGATCGGGAAGCGTGTCCGGGCGTCGATCGGCCGGCAGCAGGACGAACCCGATCCCGGCCGATGCCAAGGCTTTCGCGACGTTCGGTCCGGCCTGGCCGCTCCCTACGAGGCGCTGGATCTCGTCGAGGAAGCGCGTCGAGCCGGCGGAACCGAGCGGCACCGCGTCCCGGGCGACGAACGGCCGGCGCATCAGCGCCTGCAGCGGGATGTCCTTGGTCGATCCCCACACGAAATCGGAGAAGGAACCGGCCGGCAGGACGAGCACTGCACCGGGCCCGGGCTGCCGATCGAACCATGCGGCCGCCTGTCGCCAGTAGCCCGGTATGGTCGTGTAGTCCTCGGGACGGGCCAGCCCACCGGTCAGCGCGGGCGCGGCACACGCGGTGATCAGCGCACCGACGGCGATCCCGCGCGTCCAGCGCTGCACGCCGATCCGGTGCAGTCGGCGTCCCAGCGCGTGCAGGCCGGCGACGAGGCCGAGGGCCAGTGGCAGCCGGATGACCAGGTCGAGCTTGTGCATATTGCGCATGGCGGCGAGGGGACCGTCGAGCAGGTCCTGGATGCCGCCCGCCCACGGCGCGCCGCCGCGCCCCGAGTGGCCGAGGGTGACCAGCAGCAGCCCGGCGACCACCGAAGTCAGGAGGAAGGTTCGCTCCTCGACCTCGGGGCGGGTCAAGCCATACAGCCCGATGACCGCGACGAGCGCGGTGGCCACGATGAGTTGAGCGGTGGTGACGAAGGCCCATCCTGCAGGCCAGTGCGCCCCAGACGGAAGGGCGAGGTAGCTCAGCCAGGCGCTCGTCCCCCGGAATGCCTCGAACGGGCTCGCCGTCCTGGTCGTGACCGATGCCCCCTCGATCCAGTCGAGGAATGGCGGGCTGTAGCGACCGAGGAGGGCCAGCGGCAGCACCCACCAGGCCATGGCAAGGAGCGCGGCGCCCAGCCAGGCGGCACCGGGGGCGAGATGTGGGCGCAGCGGCCGGCGAGTGAGGAACCACAGGACGGGTAGCACGAGGACGGCTCCGGTGGCCACGGCGTTGACGCCACCGCACATGGCGACCGCCAGGGCCGACCGGGTGATCCGCCAGCGCCAGGACCGTTCGTCCCGGACGGCGAGTGGCAGGAGCACCCACGGCGCCAGCGCCATCGGCCACACCTCGACCGAGGTGGCCGTCAGTTCGCTGAGAATCCGCGGTGAGAGGGCATACCCGGCGGCACCGACGAGTCGCAACGCGGGGGTGCCGAGCCGCAACTCCGTGGCGAGTCGCCAGGTACCGACACACGCCAGCACCAGCAGGACGCTCCACCAGAGACGCTGCACAATCCACGCCGGCAGGCCGGCGGACAGCAACGTCCCGTGGAAGGGACCCATCGGGAACAGGTAGCCGTATGCCTGGTTCTGCAACTGTCCGAAGTAGCCCTGGGGATCCCACAGGTGCAGCGCATCCCCCAGGAAGGACCACGGCGACACGGTCAAGTCGAGTTTGGTGTCCGGGACGATCCGGCCGGGCAGCTGGCGGAAGGTGAGCGCGACGAGGCCGACGCAGACCGCGATCAGCCGGGTCCGCCAGACGATGACCTCGTCCTTGGCAGCGGTTGTCGTCATGCGACCTTGGTGAGCACGATCATGGCGTTCCAACTCACCACTTCGCGCAGGCCTGGAACGCGGATGACCCACTGCGCCCACCATGGGTGATAGCGGGGCAGCACCCGGACCACGCGGACCTGCCCGTGCGCCCGTGCCTCCTCGAGCCAGCGCGCCATGCGAGCGACCGAGCATGCGAACAGACTGG
>Ga0116151_10005352_pt1 | contig 11109 bp, 10 predicted proteins | sample AD_UKC117_MetaG_FD_89893 | JGI IMG/M metagenome (GOLD analysis project Ga0116151, IMG submission 89893) | Active sludge microbial communities of municipal wastewater-treating anaerobic digesters from Hong Kong - AD_UKC117_MetaG | ecosystem: Engineered > Bioreactor > Anaerobic > Digestate... | reverse complement strand
GCTTCCTCGTGCGCTTGTTCGTCCAGTCCAGGCTCAGCGTCTTCTGCGTCATGCCATCCATCGTGCCGTTACGCCGTGCTCATGGGGAGAGCAGTTGCACGGGGTTTTGAAGCGAGTCCCTAAGAGCCCGGCGGTACCTGACGAAAGATGCCGGATGCGGGCCGGGAACGGTTGCTTCAGGCCCGAGGCTGGGCGGCGGCGCGGGCCAGCCGCGCACGTGCACGTTCATCTGTGGGAATGCGATCTCCCGCCAGCCGCAGGGCAAGCCGTCAGGGCTCGATCTGGCGCGGCTCGATGGCCATCTGCGCGGCTGGGCGCGGCGTGCCGATGGGGACCGTGGCGCGGCCCTGCTGCATGGCTTTCATGTCCTGTTCGCTGGGGTACTGGCCTGCCACCCAGTAATCGAACACGCGCCGCACGATGGGCGCTGCGTGCGCGGCCCCGAAGCCGGCGTTCTCGACGATGCAGGCTACGGCAATCGTCGGGTTGTCGGCCGGTGCGAAGCCGATGTAGAGCGAGTGGTCGCGCTGGTGCTCGGCCAGCTTGCCGGCGTCGTAATGCCCCTTCTGGCTGATGGTCACGGCCTGCGCCGTGCCGGTCTTGCCGCCGGACAGGTAGGGCGCACCGGCGAACACGCCGCGCGAGGTGCCTTCCTGCGTCACGCCGACCATGGCGCGCAGGATCAGGTCGACGTTCTGGCGCTTGAAGCCGAGGTCGGTGGCCGGCGGTTGCGCCACCGGCGCGAACTTGCGCGAGTCGCCCTCCTGGTGCGCCATCACCAGATGTGGCGGGTGGCGGATGCCGCCATCCACGATCGTGGCCAGGGCCGAGGCGAGCTGCAGCATGGTGAAGTTGTTGTAACCCTGCCCGATGCCGAGCGAGATGGTTTCGCCCGCGTACCACTTCTGGTGCTGAGGCTGCTTGTAGGTGCGGCGCTTCCATTCGGTGGAGGGCAGCACGCCGCGCGTCTCGCCCGGGATGTCGATGCCCGTGATCTGCCCGAAATCCAGCGGCGCCATGAAGTCGTGGATGCCGTTCACGCCCATGTCGTTGGCGAGCTGGTAGAAGTACACGTTGCTCGAATGGATGATGGCGCGCCGCAGATCCACCGGGCCCAGTGCGTGGCCGGAGCGGAAGGTGTGGCCGCCGAAGGTCCAGGAGCCGCCGTCGTTGACGATCATGCCCGGCGTGCGCAGGTTCTTCTCCAGCGCGGCCAGGCCCATGAACGGCTTGTAGGTGGAGCCCGGCGGGTAGGTGCCGCGCAGCGCGCGGTTGAGCAGCGGCTTGTCGAGGGAGTCGTTCAGCTCGTCCCAGCTTTCCTGGTCGATGCCGTCGACGAACAGGTTGGGGTCGTAGGTGGGTTTGCTGACGAAGGCCAGCACCTCGCCGTTGCGCGGGTCGATGGCCACCAGCGCCCCGCGCCGATCGCCGAACATGTCTTCCACCAGCTTCTGCAGGTTGATGTCGATCGACAGCTCGACCGATTCGCCCTGCGCCGCCGGGTGCGTGGACAGGCGCCGCACCGCATGGCCGCCGGCCGAGGTTTCCATCTGCTCGACACCGGTGGTGCCGTGCAGCATCTTCTCGTAGCTGGATTCCACGCCGAGCTTGCCGATGTAGTCGGTGCCGCGGTAGTTGGCGGCGTCGTCGGAGTCGTCGATCTGCTCTTTCTCGCGCTGGTTGATGCGGCCGATGTAGCCGATCACGTGGCTGGCCGTTTCGCCCAGCGGGTAGGTGCGGAACAGCCGCGCCTTGATCTCCACGCCCGGGAAGCGGTAGCGCTGGGCCGCCAGCCGTGCCACTTCTTCATCGGTGAGGCGCATGCGGATCGGCAGCGATTCGAAGCTCTTGGACTCGGCCATCAGCTTCTTGAAGCGCCGCCGGTCGCGCGGCGTGATTTCCACGAACTGGCCCAGCGCGTCGATGGTCTTGTCGAGGTTGTCGATGCGGGCCGGCGTGAGCTCCAGCGTGTAGGCCTTGTAGTTGCTGGCCAGCAGCACGCCGTTGCGGTCGAGGATCTCGCCGCGGTTGGGCACGATGGGCACCACCGCCGTGCGGTTGCTCTCGGCCTGCTGCGCCAGATCGTCGTGGCGCACCACCTGCAGGAAGTACAGGCGCCAGGCCAGCAGCCCGAACGCGAGCAGCATCACCAGCGCGATCACGCCCAGCCGGGCCTGGAAGCGCCCGAGCTCGGCTTCGGTGTTGCGCAGTTCGGTCATGGCGAGGCTGGAATACTATGCTTTTTGTAGCTGCTTGCGCAAGTCATGCAAGGGCTGGAGTCGAAAAATGTTCAAAAGTTCGACGGTGCGGGGCGCAGGATGTGTCAGAGCGGCCGGGTGGCGTCGGAATTGGGGGCGCGGCGCTGTGGCGCCAGCAGCAGCCAGCTGACCGGTGGCCACAGGGCGGCCTCCAGCAACGGTGCCAGCAGCACTTCCCAGCCCGGCAGCAGTCCCCCGCCAATCAGCCGCAGCACGATCGTGATGGCATGCGCTGCCGCGAACAGCGGCAGCACCTGCGCCGCCTGCCCCGGCACCGAGAACCACAGGATGCGCCGGTGGATCATGATGGCGAAGTAGATCAGCACCGCATACGCCAGCGCATGCTGGCCGAGCAGCGAGGCCTGGTGCACGTCCAGCGCCAGGCCGAACAGGAAGCCGGCGCCCAGTCCGACGCGGCGCGGCTGGTGGATGCTCCAGAACACCAGCACCACGGCCAGGAAGTCGGGCATCCAGGGCACGCGGCCGAGCGGCAGCAGATCGAGCATCAGCGCCACGATCAGGCTGCCCCAGATGAAGGCGGGGCTGGCCGGCAGCAGCAGGGGTTGTCCACGCGGCAGCATCAGGGCTTGCCTCCCTGGGGTTTCGGGTGGTTGCCGGCGCGCGGCGGCTTGCCGGCCTTGCCCGCGGCCGATGCGGGGGTGGCCGGCCTGGCCTTGGCTGCCGGGGCGGATGCAGCTGCCGCCGCAGAGGCCGCAGAGGCCGCTGAAGCCGGCGCCGAGGCCGGCGTGGCACTCGGCCCCACGCCGGCCAGGCGCAGCTGGTCGGTCACGGGCTGCAATACCATCACGTAGGTCACGCCCTGCACCTGCGCCAGCGGCGTGCAGTAGATGCGGGCGAAGCTGGAATCGCTGCGGCGGTCCACCGCCGCCACCTTGGCCACCGGCAGCCCCGGCGGGTAGACGCCGTCGATGCCGCTGGTGACCAGCTCGTCGCCTTCGCGCACGTCCTCGCCCACCGGCATGTAGCGCAGCTCCAGCAGGCCGGTGCGCGGCGTGGCGTCGCCGTAGGCCACGGCGCGCTGGCCGGTGCGCGCGTTCATCACCGGGATCACCTGATCGCGGTCGATCAGCAGGGTCACCTCGCTCACGAACGGGTAGACGCGCGTGACCTGGCCCAGCACACCGGATTCGTCCATCACCGGCGAACCCGGCTGGACGCCGTTGAGCTGGCCCTTGTCGATCACCACGCGGCGGCTGAACGGGTCGGTGGCGTCGTACAGCACCTGCGCCGCGGTGCCCGGCACGGTGAGCCGGTCGCGCAGGCCCAGCAGTTGGCGCAGGCGCTCGTTCTCGAGCTGCAGCTGCTCCACCTGGCCGGCGCGTTGCGACTGCGCGGCCAGCTTGCGCCGCGCGGCCTCCTCGGTCTTGCGGGCGGTCTTCAGCTCGGTCAGGTAGCCCGTGCCGTCCTCGATCATCTGCACCGGCTGCAGTGCCAGCCACTGCGCCGGGTACAGCACGGTGGCGATGGCCGCGCGCAGCGGCTGAACGAGCTTGAAGCGTGCGTCGGCCACCATCAGCACCAGCGCCAGCGCGCTGAACACCACCAGCCGCGACAGCGCCGACGGCCCTTGCTTGAAGAAGGGCGGTGGCGTGCGGTCCAGGGTCTCCAGCGGCATGGGGAAATCAGCGCGGCCTCAGCGTTCCCGACAGCAGGAACCGGCAGAAGCTGGCTGCCATTTTGCTCTAGAAAAAGGAGCTGGCTGCGCCCGCCAGATAAGGGCAAACACCATTTTTTGTTCCAAAGTGCAGCTTTGGCGCATGGTGCCTGCCCGCATGTGCCGCGAGCGCTGGCGCCAGGTGCCGGGCGGGGCTGCCAAGCGTGCACCCGCGAGGCGATGGCGCGCCAGCGCCCCGAGCGCGGCCCTTATTCACTCGTGAAGATGTTCCCCAGCCGTTCCATGCGCTCCAGCGCCAGGCCGCAGCCGCGCACCACGCAGGTCAGGGGCTCCTCGGCCACCAGCACGGGCAGGCCGGTTTCCTCGGCCAACAGGCGGTCGAGGTCGCGCAGCAGGGCGCCGCCGCCGGTGAGCATCATGCCGCGCTCGGCGATGTCGGCGCCGAGTTCGGGCGGGGTCTCTTCCAGCGCCTTCTTCACTTCGGAGACGATGCTGTTGAGCGGCTCGGTCAGCGCTTCCAGCACCTCGTTGCTGCTGATGGTGAAGCTGCGCGGCACGCCTTCGGAAAGGTTGCGGCCCTTGACTTCCATCTCGCGGATCTCGCTGCCGGGGAAGGCGCTGCCGATTTCCTTCTTGATCATCTCCGCCGTCGGGTCGCCGATCAGCATGCCGTAGTTGCGGCGGATGTAGTTGACGATGGCGTCGTCGAACTTGTCGCCACCCACGCGGGCCGAGCCCTTGTAGACCATGCCGCCCAGGCTGATCACGCCCACCTCGGTGGTGCCGCCGCCGATGTCCACCACCATCGAGCCGGAAGCCTCGCTGACCGGCAGACCGGCGCCGATGGCCGCGGCCATCGGTTCCTCGATCAGGTACACCTCGGAGGCGCCGGCGCCCAGCGCCGATTCGCGGATCGCGCGCCGCTCCACCTGGGTGGAGCCGCAGGGCACGCAGATGATGATGCGCGGGCTGCGGAACAGGCCACGCGCGTGCACCATGCGGATGAACTGCTTGAGCATCTGCTCGGTGACGGTGAAGTCGGCGATCACGCCGTCCTTCATGGGCCGGATGGCCTCGATGTTGCCGGGGACCTTGCCCAGCATGGCCTTGGCCTCGTGGCCCACGGCCTGGATGGTCTTCTTGCCCTGGGGGCCGCCTTCGTGGCGGATGGCGACCACCGAGGGCTCGTCCAGCACGATGCCCTTGTCGCGCACGACGATCAGGGTGTTGGCGGTGCCCAGGTCAATGGCCAGGTCGGTCGAAAAGAGCCGACGGAACGCTCCAAACATGAAAAATCCTCTCGGGCTCCGGTGTGCACCCACCACCGCCGCCGGCGTACTTGCTGCAATTAACGTGTGATTTCGTGCAGGAAACAGCCGCGTCCGGGCCGCCGCAACAAAGGCGGGATAATACCGTATCGCCCTGGGCGCGCCGCCCGGCACGAGGGCGCTTCAAGCAGTAAGTCACAGTCTGTTTCCAATTTCCCATGTCCCTGACCCGCACCGATATCGACCGCATCGCGCACTTGGCGCGGCTGGCCATGAGCGGCGAGCAAAGTGAGCGGATGCTCACGCAACTGAACGGCTTTTTCGGCATCGTGGAAGCCATGAGTGCGGTCGACACCACCGGTGTCGAACCGCTGCCGCACCCGATCGCGGCGATCCAGGATATCGCGCTGCGCCTGCGCGACGACGTCGCCAGCGAGCCCGACCAGCGCACCGCCAACCAGCAGAGCGCCCCCGCCGTGGAAGATGGCTTGTTCCTGGTGCCGAAGGTGATCGAGTGATGGCCGGCGAACTGCACCAGCTGACGGTGGCGCAACTGGCCGAAGGCCTGCGCGCCAGGACGTTCTCCGCCGGGGAACTGGCCCGGCACTTCCTGCAGCGGGCGGCGCAGCACGACGGCCTGGGCGCCTTCCTGGCCACCCACGAAGAAGCCACGCTGGCGCAGGCCCGCGCGGCCGACGCGCGGCTGGCGCAGGGCGACGCCCCGCGACTGGCCGGTGTGCCGCTGGCGCACAAGGACATCTTCGTCACGCGCGACTTCCCCACCACCGCCGGCTCGAAGATGCTGGAAGGCTACCGCTCGCCGTTCGACGCCACCGTGGTCACGCGGCTGGCCGAGGCCGGCATGGTCACGCTCGGCAAGCTCAACTGCGACGAGTTCGCGATGGGCTCGTCCAACGAGAACTCGGCCTACCACCCGGTGAAGAACCCCTGGGACACCGCCCGGGTGCCCGGCGGTTCGTCAGGCGGCAGCGCCGCCGCCGTGGCCGCGCGCCTGGCACCCGCCGCCACCGGCACCGACACCGGCGGGTCGATCCGCCAGCCGGCCTCGTTCTGCGGCATCACCGGCATCAAGCCCACTTACGGCCGCGCCAGCCGCTGGGGCATGATCGCCTACGCCTCCAGCCTCGACCAGGCCGGCCCCATGGCGCGCACGGCGGAAGACTGCTCGCTCCTGCTCTCGGCGCTGTGCGGCCCCGACCCTGACCGCGATTCCACCTCGCTCAACGTGCCGGCGGAAGACTTCACGCGCTCGCTGAACGACAGCATTGAGGGCCTGCGGATCGGCGTGCCCAGGGAATTCTTCGGCGAAGGGCTGGCGGCCGACGTGCGCGCCGCCGTCGATGGCGCGCTGAAAGCGCTGCAGCAGCTCGGCGCCCGGGTGGTCGAGATCTCGCTGCCGCGCACCGAGCTGGCGATTCCCGTCTACTACATCATCGCCCCGGCCGAGGCCAGCTCGAACCTGGCGCGCTTCGACGGCGTGAAGTTCGGCCACCGCGCCAGGGACTACACCGATCTCGAGGACATGTACAAGAAGACCCGCGCCGAAGGCTTCGGCGAAGAGGTCCAGCGCCGCATCATGACCGGCACTTACGTGCTCTCGCATGGCTACTACGACGCCTACTACCTGCAGGCGCAGAAGATCCGCCGGCTGATCGCCGACGACTTCCAGCGCGCCTTCAAGGAATGCGACGTGATCGCCGGCCCGGTGGCGCCCACGGTGGCCTGGCAGCTGGGCGCGCACGGCGCCGACCCGCTGGCCGACTATCTGGCCGACATCTTCACGCTGCCGGCCTCGCTGGCGGGCCTGCCCGGCATGAGCGTGCCCGCGGGCTTTGGCGAAGGCGGCATGCCTGTGGGCCTGCAGCTGATCGGCAACTACCTCCAGGAAGGCCGGCTGCTCAACCTGGCGCACCGCCTGCAGCAGGCCACCGATTTCCACCTCCGCGCGCCGGAGGGCTTCTGACATGACATCCCGTCTCATCCAGGGTTACGAGGTCGTGATCGGCTTCGAGACCCATGCGCAACTGCAGACCCAGAGCAAGATCTTCAGCCGCTCGCCCACGGCCTTCGGCGCCGAACCCAACACGCAGGCCAGCGCGGTCGATCTGGCCCTGCCCGGCACGCTGCCGGTGATGAACCGCGAGGCGGTGCACTGCGCCATCAAGCTGGGCCTGGCGCTCGGCTCCCACATCGCGCCGCGCAGCGTGTTTGCCCGCAAGAACTACTTCTACCCGGATCTGCCCAAGGGCTACCAGATCAGCCAGTTCGAGATCCCGGTGGTGCAGGGCGGCGAAGTCTCTTTCTTCGTCGACGGCGAGAAGAAGACCGTGCGCCTGGTGCGCGCCCACCTGGAAGAAGACGCCGGCAAGTCGTTGCATGAAGATTTCCATGGCCAGTCCGGCATCGACCTCAACCGTGCCGGCACGCCGCTGCTGGAGATCGTGACCGAGCCCGACATGGGCTCCAGCGCCGAGGCCGTGGCCTACGCCAAGGAGCTGCACAAGATCGTCACCTGGATCGGCGTGTGCGACGGCAACATGCAGGAAGGCTCGTTCCGCTGCGACGCCAACGTCTCGGTGCGCAAGCCCGGTGCGCCGCTGGGTACGCGGCGCGAGATCAAGAACCTGAACAGCTTCCGGTTCATGCAGCAGGCCATCGACTACGAAATCCGCTGGCAGATCGAACAGCTGGAAGACGGCCACGCCATCCAGCAGGCCACCGTGCTGTTCGACCCGGACACCGGCGAGACGCGCGCCATGCGCACCAAGGAAGACTCGGCGGACTACCGCTACTTCCCCGACCCCGATCTGCCGCCGCTCTGCATTTCAGAGCAATGGATCGAAGAGGTGCGTGGGCAGATGCCCGAATTGCCTCGCAGGATGGCGGAGCGTCTGGTAGCCGACTACGGCCTGCCCGAGTACGACGCCACCACGCTCACGCAGTCGCTCGCCATGGGCGCCTACTTCGAAGCCGTAGCCCGGGCCAGCGGCCAGCCCAAGCTGGCCAGCAACTGGATCATGGGCGAGATCTCCAAGCGCCTGAACGCCGAGGAGATCGGTATCGAGGTCGCGAAGGTGTCCGACGCGCAGCTGGCGCAGATCATCGGCCGGATCCAGGATGGCACCATCAGCCACAACGCCGCACGCCAGGTCTTCGAGGCCTTGTGGAGCGGCGAGGGCACCGAGGTGGACGCCGTCATCGAGGCCAAGGGTCTCAAGCAGCTTCAGGATACCGGCGCCCTGGAGAAGATCGTCGACGAGGTGATCGCCGCCAACCCGGACAATGTGGCGCAGTTCAGGGCCGGCAAGGACAGGGCCTTCAACGCCCTGGTGGGCCAGGTCATGAAGGCCAGCAAGGGCAAGGCCAACCCGGCGCAGGTCAACCAGCTGTTGCGCGCCCGGCTGGGTGCCTGAGGCGCGCGGCGACGCCGTGCGGCTGCTTCAGCCGCCGCGGGCCGACGTGGGTTGCTTGGTCGCCTCCCAGAGCTGGCGCAGGTAGGCCAGTTCCTTGTCGAAGCGCTCGTTGATCTTGTCGCGTTCGGCCTGCTGGCGGGCAATGGCCTGGCGCTGGATGCCGGTGCTCTCGGCGTTGTCCTCGATCTGGCGGCGCAGTTGCACCGGCGCGCGCGAAGGATCCTTCTGGTAGAACTCCATCTCCTGGTTGAGCGCCTTGCGCTCGGTCAGCAGTTCCTGCAGCTTGGTGCTGGCAGCGTCGACCACCACCTGGCTCTGGGCCAGGGCAGCGGCCCGGGCCTCGTCGTGCGCGGCCTTGTCGGGGTAGCGGTTGAGCAGGGCCTGATCGCGTCGGATGGAATCGCGTGCGCGCTGGCGGTCGAGTTCGGCCTGCCGCTCGCGGGCCTGATGCTGCTCACGCTCGATGGTGGTCATCTGCGGCTGCAGGATGCGCTTGGTGGCGCCGGTGTTGTCGAGCACGCGTTGCTCGCGGTCCAGGCACGAGAGGATCGGGCGGTCGGCGGTCAGGCGCCTGCCCTGCGCGTCGACGCAGGTGTAGACATCCGCGTGCGCTCCGCCCGCGGCGCAAGCCAGCGCCGCCACGGCCAGCAGGCGCGAGGCGGGCCGGCGCAGCGGCAGCGCGGGACGGACACGGAATGTCATCAGCAGCATTTCCTATTCAACGCCGTAGCGGGTGCGGTAGGCCGACACGGCCTCGTAGTACTGCAAAAAATTGTCACTCAGCTGCAAAACCCGCAATAACTGGGCCAGATCGGCGATGGCGCACACCTTGAGCCCCAGCGTTTTGCGGACATATTGCACGGCCGACCACGGAACGTCGCGGCCGTCCTCGGTGGCCTTTTCCTGCCGGTCCAGCGCGATGGCCACGGCATGTGGCGTGGCGCCGGCGGCCTCGATCAGGCGGATCGATTCGCGCACGGCGGTGCCGGCGGAGATCACGTCGTCTACGATCAGCACCCGGCCCTTGAGCGGCGCGCCCACCAGCGTACCGCCCTCGCCGTGGTCCTTGGCCTCCTTGCGGTTGTAGGCAAAGGGCTTGACCATGCCCAGCCGGGCCAGTTCCACCGCCACCGTGGCGCCCAGCGGAATGCCCTTGTAGGCGGGGCCAAAGATGACGTCGAATTCGATGCCGCTGGCCACGATGGCCTGGGCATAGAATTGCGCCAGCCGGCCGAGCTTGGCGCCGTCGTCGAACAGGCCGGCGTTGAAGAAATACGGGCTCATGCGCCCGGCCTTCGTCTTGAATTCGCCGAAGCGCAGCACGCCTGCGTCGATGGCAAAGCGCACGAACTGTTCGGCCAGCGCGTCGGGTGCCGACGCCGTGGGGGCTGCTTGGTTCATCTCCGGAGTCTTTCCTTGTTCAAACTCACCAGCCTGAACCTCAACGGCATCCGCTCGGCCGCCACCAAGGGGGTGGAAGCCTGGCTGGAGAAGCACGCGCCGGATTGTATTTGCGTGCAGGAGATCAAGGCCCAGCAGCCCGATCTGGCCGGCCGTTTCGAGATTCTGGCCGGCATGCAGGGCTACTTCCACCTGGCGAGCCGCAAGAAGGGCTATTCCGGGGTGGGCGTCTACACCCGCCACGAGCCGAGCGAGGTGATCGCCGGCCACGGCTCGCCCGAGTTCGACGAGGAAGGCCGCTACCTGGAGGCGCGCTTCGACACGCCAGGCCGCAAGTTCTCGGTCATCAGCTGCTACTTCCCCAGCGGCTCCTCGGGCCCGGAGCGGCAGGACGCCAAGTACCGCTTCCTGGCCGAGTTCTACCCCGTGCTGGAGCGCCTGAAGGCCGAGCGCGAGTTCGTGCTGTGCGGCGACGTGAACATCGCCCACAAGGAAATCGACCTCAAGAACTGGAAGAGCAACCAGAAGAACAGCGGCTTCCTGCCCGAGGAGCGAGCCTGGATGACGCGCGTGATCGATGAGCTGGCGCTGGTCGACGTCTACCGCCACCTCCACCCCGCAACCACCGGCGAGGCCTACACTTGGTGGAGCAACCGCGGCCAGGCGTATGCCAAGAACGTCGGCTGGCGGCTCGACTACCACTTGGCCACGCCGGCCATCGCCGCGCTGGCGCGCAGCACCTCGATCTACAAGGACGAGAAGTTTTCGGATCATGCGCCGATCACGGTGGAGTACGACACCCCCCTGAGTCGCTGACGCGCCTTCCCCCCTCTGCTACGCGAGGGGGGACACCGCCAGTGGCCGGTACAAGCCCGGCCACGGCGGTCGCTGGCATGGCCTGCTCCGCGGCCTTTTGAGAGCGCCAGTTCTTGCCGAGCGGCCTGTGGCTTCCTTGAGGCCGAGCGAAGCGATGGCCGTGTTCTCTCCCAATCCCCTCTGGCCGTGCCGAGAAGCGCAGGGCGTGGGGCGGGCATGGGCTGCGCAGCAAGACCATGCTTCGTGCTCTGACTCGCTGCGGCTGTCCGAGCGGAGCGCCCTTCGGGGCGCGCAGC
>Ga0116151_10005349_pt1 | contig 11110 bp, 7 predicted proteins | sample AD_UKC117_MetaG_FD_89893 | JGI IMG/M metagenome (GOLD analysis project Ga0116151, IMG submission 89893) | Active sludge microbial communities of municipal wastewater-treating anaerobic digesters from Hong Kong - AD_UKC117_MetaG | ecosystem: Engineered > Bioreactor > Anaerobic > Digestate... | reverse complement strand
TATATGACGAAGGCTATGCCAACGATGGTTTCATGATGGAGTTTTTGCAATCACACACCAGTGTGGTACATCAACTTTCGTTTGATCATCCCTATTACTCCGGCATCAATCCTTATGCACTGGGCTTTAGCATGATGAGTGACATCCAGCGCATCTGCCAGGCACCGACCAATGAGGATCGTTACTGGTTCCCGGATATCGCTGGACAAGATTGGCTCAAAGTGCTGGACTTTGCGATGCGCAATTTCAAGGACGAGAGCTTCATCGCCCAGTTCTTGTCACCCAAGTTGATGCGGGATCTCAAACTGTTCGCGGTGCTGGATGATGATACCCAGGATGAACTGGAGATCACGGCTATCCACGATGAGGACGGTTACCGGCGGCTGCGGCTGGCGCTAGCGGATCAGTACAATCTGGGTAGCCGAGAGCCGAACATCCAAGTGTGGAATGTCGCCCATCGCCAGGACCGTTCGCTGACTTTGCGGCATACCCGTTATCATCGCCGGCCGCTGCATCCTGAAACGACGGATGAAGTTCTTAAGCACTTGTACCGGCTTTGGGGTTTTACAGTCCGGCTGGAAGCCGTCGATGAAGATGGCCGGGTGAGCCTGGTGGGAGAGTGTCCGGCCAACCGGGAACGTCTATAACAAATGTGATGCAAAAGAACTGGCTTTGCGGGGATTTGACGGAATTATCACCTGTGCGCGGGCTATTCCACCGGCAAATCCTACCAGACGTGGCGATCAAACGTCATAGACACAAAAAAGCCCGGTCATTAACCGGGCTTTTTGAATCTGGTGCCGAAGAGAGGACTTGAACCTCCACTGGGTTTCCCCAACTAAGACCTGAACCTAGCGCGTCTACCAATTCCGCCACTTCGGCTTGAAGCCGCACCTTGCGTTGCGACGGAAGCGGACTATACGGATAGGCCCTTAAACTGTCAACCAGTTCCCTTTTACTGATTAGCGATTTATCTATAAGAATTTGAAATGAAAAATAAAAAACAAAATTCCTGGCAACAGCTCGATCCGTTTATTGCCCGGGAGCAGGAAAAATACGGACGAACTATCCCGAGCCGTGAATTTATTCTCCAGACCCTCGATGAACGTGGAATGCCATTGACTCTGGATGAACTCCGTGCTGAGTTGCGGATAGAAGATGACTGGGAAATTGAAGCATTGTCCCGCCGCTTACGCGCCATGGAACGGGATGGACAACTGATTCGCAACCGCCGCGAAGGGTATGGTCCAGTCACCAAGATGAACTTGGTGACTGGCCGGATCATCGGTCATCCGGAGGGACATGGTTTCCTGATTCCAGACGAGGGCGGCGATAGCCTGTTCCTTTCGCCCAGGCAAATGCGCAAGCTGCTGCATGGGGACCGGGCGGTGGCACGCGTTATTAGCGTTGATTATCGAGGCCGCCGTGAGGGCGCTGTTGTCGAGGTGCTTGAACGTAACACCGAAAGTATAGTCGGGCGGTTCTGCGAAGAGCGAGGGGTCTGCTTTGTCATCCCTGACAACAAGCGGATCAACCAGGACATTATCGTGCCCGCGGACGGGCGCGGAGAAGCACAGGCTGGCCAGATCGTCATTGCCGAACTGATTGAGCAACCGAGCGCTCACAACCGTCCCCTCGGCCGCATCAAGGAGGTGCTCGGTGATCACATGGCGCCTGGCATGGAGATCCGGATCGCTATCGCCAGCCATGGCATTCCTATCGATTGGCCAGAAGCCGTGATCAAGGAAGCGCACAAGTATGGCGAAACAGTCCCCGAGTCTGTCTGTCAGGAGCGCTGGGATTTGCGCAGCACACCGCTGGTCACCATCGACGGCATCACCGCCCGTGATTTCGATGATGCTGTGTATTGTGAGCGGCGCGGAAACAATTGGCGATTACTGGTCGCCATCGCCGATGTGTCCTGGTATGTGCGGCCAAGAACGGCACTGGATCAGGAAGCGCGCAAACGGGGCAATTCCGTGTATTTCCCGGACCGGGCCATTCCGATGTTGCCAGAGGTGCTGTCCAATGGCCTCTGTTCGCTGAATCCTGATGTAGACCGGTTATGCATGGTCTGCGAAATGACCATCAACACGGAGGGCCGCATTATCCGTTCGCGCTTCGCTGAGGCTGTGATGCGCTCTCATGCTCGTTTGACCTATGACACGGTCGCCGCCATCGTCGCTGAGCGGAACCCCCAAATCCGCGCTGCGCATGCCAGACTGGTTCCGCATTTGGATCGTCTCCTAGAGTTATATCAAATACTTCGGGCCTCGCGGGAACAGCGTGGGGCAATGGATTTCGATACCCAGGAGACGGTGATCGAGTATGGCGCGGATCGCAAGATCGAGCGCATTTTGCCAACCGAGCGTAATGATGCGCACCGGTTGATCGAAGAATGCATGATTGCCGCCAATGTTGCGGCAGCGCGGTTTCTCCATCGCCATAAAATGCCGGGGTTGTACCGGGTTCACGATGGCCCGAGCAAGGACCGGCTAAACAAGCTGCGTGCCTTTCTTGGCGAGCTGGGATTGGGGTTAGGTGGCGGCGGGAAACCCTCGCCAAAGGACTATACCCGGTTGCTAGAGCAAGTTCACGACCGGCCGGACGTGCATCTGATTCAAACAGTGATGTTGCGTTCACTGGCCCAGGCCGTCTATAACCCTGGCAATGCTGGTCATTTCGGCTTGGCGCTAGAGGCTTATGCGCATTTTACTTCGCCGATTCGCCGCTATCCCGATTTGCAAGTCCATCGCGCTATTCGTCATATTCTTCAAGGTGGCAAAGCAACCGATTTTCCCTTTACCCACGCCGACCTGGCCGGGTTGGGTGAGCATTGTTCCATGACCGAACGGCGGGCAGATGAAGCGGTCCGCGACGCAGTGGAATGGTTGAAGTGCGAATATATGCTGGACAAGACCGGACAAGTATTTGACGGAATTATTACCGCAGTGACCGGATTTGGCCTATTTGTGGAATTGCGCGGGGTCTACGTGGAGGGTCTCGTGCATGTAACGGCGCTGCGTAATGATTTCTACCACTTCGATCCGGCCGGCCATCGTTTGCATGGTGAACGGTCTGGGCAAGTGTACCGGCTAGGCGATGCATTGCGTGTCCAGGTTGCGCGCGTAGATCTCGATGAACGCAAGATCGACTTTGAACCGATGGAAAATGAACGTGGTGCTTCCGAGCGGCGTAATCGCTATCTGCGGCGGCGAAAAAAGGAGTAACGGTCTTGGCTAAGGAACAAATTTACGGTTTGCATGCGGTAATGGCAGCACTGGACTATGAACCGGAGCAGGTCTATGAACTGTGGGTGGAACACCAGCGCCGAGACCGGCGCATTGAAACATTGCTGGACACCGCAACCCGATTAGGCTTAACCATCCATCGGGCTGACCGGACTGAACTGGATCAATTAAGCGGCAGCGTACATCATCAGGGCGTGGTCGCCCGCTTGGCGATCCGGCAGCAGAAGCACAGCGAGGATAACCTGCCGGCGTTGCTGGCGGCGGCTCAGGAACCACTCCTGCTGCTCGTGTTAGACGGAGTGCAAGATCCGCACAATCTCGGGGCCTGTCTGCGCAGTGCAGCGGCGGCTGGGGTCCATGCAGTGATTGCGCCCGCTGACCGGGCTGCTGGTTTGAATGCGACAGTGCGTAAAGTTGCCTGCGGGGGCGCAGAGATCGTACCGTTCGTACCGGTCACCAATTTGGCACGCACCCTGCGCAGACTTAAGGAACAGGGTATCTGGATCACCGGCGCAGCAGGCACAGCGGCGGCCAATCTGTACGAGGTGGATTTCACCTCGTCAATGGCGATCGTGCTGGGCGCCGAGGAGAAAGGCTTGCGCCGGCTGACTCGCGAAGTCTGTGATCAATTAGCGCGCATCCCGATGGCCGAAGGTGGCGTCGAGAGTCTGAATGTGTCAGTGGCCACAGGAATTTTTCTGTTTGAAGCCAGGCGGCAACGGAGAATGAGGGAAATAAAGCATTAACGCTGTGATGCAGCCGGTTCGTACCGCGTCATCTCCAGATAACCTTGCCCCTGAATTTGGCTATCCCCGGCGCGACCGGTTACCGCCACCGCGCCTTCCCAATAGCGTACAGTCAGCCGCATTTCCTGATCCGCCACTTTTGGTGTCACCGTTAGTTCAAGATTTTCGCTGGGTAACTGCAACCGCCAAGCAGCCGGATAACGATCACCGGAGTACGGACTAACCCATTCACCCAATGGCTGCAAATTGACTTCATCCCACCGCAAGGGCCGCGCCTGACCATCCCGGCCAACCAGAACACCTCTGCTGAATGAATCCATGCGGCCATCCCTGTGGCGCAAGCGGTAGAACATCATATCTCGTCCGTCGTCGAGTTGCAGCGCGAACCAATCCCAGCCGCTTTGCTTCGGCCCCAGAGCGCTGGTGCTCCACTCCCGATCCAGCCAGCTGAAACCTGCAACCTGGAATATTTGGTCATTCAATACCATCACACCTGAGGCTGGCAGACGCGTATAGGAGTAGTAATAGGAAGCATTACCCGGTGCCGCACTTTTCTGGCTCAAACCCCGGTCACCTTGCAGGACCATCGGCTTGCCCGCCTGGAGGGTTAAATTGAGCGTGATCTCACCATCTCGTGCTTGCAACTGCATCGGGAAAACGCCGGATTCCGTGCCCGACAATTGCCAATCCTCCAGCCAGACGCGAAAAGGCGCCGCCCGCGCCCCGGCCAAGCCTGCTGCGCCCCGGCTGAACCGCTCAAAATTATGATGTTTTCCGCTGGCAACATCGGTGACAGCAAAATGACCCATGTACACCTGATTAGTCCGCCAAGCGGAATAATCCGCTGCCGGTGGATCGGGACTCAAGGCGATGCGGAACAGGGTCAATTGATAGCCAAACTGCCGGCCCGCTGCATCCGCCAGATTACCGGTTACATACCACCATTCATTGCGAAATTCCGGATGTGGCCCATGATCATCCGGGAAATAAAATGGCCGTGGCTGGCAGGCACGCTGATAGCCGGCGCTGTCGCCGCCGCCTAGCGCGGCGCTAACTGCCACACTCCCGGCACGTTTAAGCCGGGGACGGTCCAGGTAAACTGTCAGGGCAACGCTAAGTCCAACCAACAGTAAGCCGTACCATCCATATCGTTTATTCATACCGGATATTCACTCCATCCGTAGCGCGTCCGCAGGCCGGGTGCGGGCTATGCGCCAGACCGGGTACAATCCGGCGGCCAGCGCAGCGCAAACAGCCAGCGCTAATGTTTCCAGCAGCAGCAGCGGATTGACCTCAAACGGCAGGCTCCAGCCAAATGCCCGGCGGTTGATGACAAAAATCAGCACTGCCGCCAGCAGCAACCCAGTTGGAATCGCCAACAGCCCCGCCGCCGCGCCTATGAAGCCCGTTTGCAGCGACACCAGCCCCCCGACTTCTCCGGCGGTCATACCGGTCGCCCGTAATACTGCGAATTCTCGCGCCCTCTCTAATTGCAAGGCCAGTAAAGCGCTCAACACTCCAACCACTGCCACCAGAATCGCCAATAATCGCAGCACATTAGTGATCGTAAAGGTGCGGTCGAAAATATCCAAAGTGCGGCTTTGAATATCGCGATTGGAACGGAACAGCAAAGGCTGGATCGCTGCGAGTTGCCCTTGTAACCGGTCACGCAATACCGGCAAATTCTCATCCGGGGAAGCAAATACGGCTGCTGAACCGGTTGCCGAGTCATGCCAATAACGCTCATAGCCCGGCCGGTGCAGGAGAATCCGCCCGTGTTCGGAACCATAATCCAGAAATACTCCAGCGATGGGAAAGGTCTTTAAACCTTGATCCGTAGGCAATTCCAGGACATCACCAACCGTAAGCTGCCGGCGATAAGCCAACGGTTCCGAGATCAGCACCGCTTCACCCGTCTGGAACGCCCGCCATGCCTGGCCGGTATCACCGTCGATCAACCGATAACCTGCCTGGGCAGCGGGCGCGAGATCAGCAGCGATCAAGGTAATTGGCCGGCCATCCAGATCAATCTGGATTCCTCGATAGGTGGAGACCGCCGCCACACCCGGAGTGTTGCGCAATATGGCCAGCGCCTCAGGAGCAAGAGCTTCTGAACGGCGTGCGCTATCCTCAATGCCGGGTGGAGCAATATACAAATCGGCGTTCAGCAAGTCATTGATCCAGATCGCCACCCCGCCCCGGAAGCTGTCCACCATGACACCGACACCGACGGTCGCGGAAAAGGCCACCATCAGCGCCGCCACTGCGATGCCTGTGCGGCTGAGATGACGGGCAACATCGCGATTGGCCATGCGCGCCAAGAGTCCCAGCCGGGCGGCCAATGGTTGATTCAATCGCACCAGACCGGCCACTAAAGGCGGGGTCAACAAGGCACAACCGAGAATCAGCAGGAATAACCCGGCAAAGCCAGCCATCAGCGGCTGGGAAAACAACAATACCAGCCCTCCAGCCGCCAGCAATGCCAGTCCAGCTAACAGGAAACGCGGCAAGGAAGCACGCCAACGGCTTTCCAGATAAGCGCGACTGAGCACTGCGCCCGGTGGAGCGTCTGCCGCCTCGTGAGCCGGCAGCCAAGCCGCCGCCAAGGTCGCTAACACTCCGAGTGCTGCGCTTTTAGCCAATGAACTAGGGTCAATAAAAAACTCACGGACACTGAGCACATAATAAAGGTCATTAATGGTGCGGCTGACCAGATGCACCAATCCAGACCCCAGCCACAAGCCTAGCAATCCCCCTAGCAGGGTACCAGCCAATCCCAGCAGCAGCGCTTCCCCCAACACGCCAATAAACAGTTCCCGGCGGCTGACGCCCAATGCCCGTAACATACCTAGCAGGGCGCGGCGCTGTACTATCGAGAAAGTAATAGCGTTATAGATCAGAAACATTCCCACTACTAACGCCAGCAGGCTCATCGCCGTCAGGTTGAGCGAGAACGAAGCGCTTAAATTTGCTATCGCTTGGCGGCGTTCATCGGGCCGCTCCAACCGCAGGCCAGGCGGCAAACTGGCGCGTAGTTGGGTTGCCTGCTGTTTTCCAGGGAACCCCTCCTGCAGAATCAGATCAATGTGACTCAATCGCCCCGCCAGGCCGAGCAAATTTTGCGCCGTTGCGACGTCAGTAATAATCAGCCCATCCAGTTCCGCTCCAACCAGTGTTCCAGCGCTTTTCAAGGTGAATCGTTGCGCCCCGCGCTGCAAAGTAACTTGTCCACCTAGCGATTCCGGCAACAGCGCGGCATTTGAATCCAGTAACAAAGCACGCAGATCGAAACTGCTACCGGCTAAATCAACGGCCACATTACGAAACGGTGCCTCAGCAAATGGATCAATACCGAGAATTTGCAGGAGCTGGCCTGGCCGACCGGCATTTGACAGATAGCCGGTCACTACTGGGGCTGCAGGATGGAGACCTTGCTCGACCCGCAGTTGCACATACAACGCATCCGGTACACCTTCGGAACCGCCCACGATGCGATGAGTTGCTGCACCGCTCATTCGCTGCATCGCCAGATCAAAACTCCGGCGGGCGCTGGCATTGGCCAAATCCACCGCCAGCACTACGGCCACCCCCAATGCGATACCGAGCACGGCCAGTCCTAATTGCCAGGGATGGCGCAGCGGATGCCGCAGCAGCGCCTTCCAGAACAAGAGAGTCATCGGGCCATCTCTCGAATACGGCCTGCATCCAGTACCAGCACGCGATCTGCCTGCGCAGCAACCTCACGACTGTGGGTGACCATGACAATGGTGGTTCCAGCCTGCCGGTGCAGTTTTAACAACAGTTCCAGAATCCGCTCACCGGTTTCCGCATCGAGATTGCCAGTCGGTTCATCGGCCAGCAGCAGCAGGGGAACGTGAACCAGTGCCCGGGCGATAGCCAGCCGTTGTTGTTCACCGCCGGATAGCTGTTCAGGAAAACTGTGCCGGCGATCACCGAGTCCGACATTGTCCAGCAACTCAAGCGCCCGGTCACGATGTTCCGCCATCACTAGCCCGTTCAGTTCCAGGGGTAGCAACAAGTTTTCCTCGGCGGTCAGGGTGGGAATCAGATTGAAGAACTGGAAGACGAAACCGATATGGCGCCGACGAAAGCGAGTGCGGTCGCGCTCGTGCAGATCTGTCAGGATTTGACCGTTGAGTTCAATCCGCCCGGCATCCGGCAGATCAATGCCGCCCAACAAATTGAGCAGGGTCGACTTCCCGGAACCTGACTGGCCCAACAAGGCGATAAACGCCCCACGTTCGATATCTAAATCAAGACCAGCAAAGATAATCCGCCGCTGCTCGCCCTCGGAATAGCCTCGGGCCAGCTGCCGGATTTTGATGAAAGCCGATGAATTATGCATAGCGACCTTATATAATTATATGTAATTGTCGTTTTCGATGGCCGGGTGTCGTATCCAAGTACCGTCGGAACCTGGCCATTCAAGTGACTATGACGAGCATCAGGCTGTAGAGGACGCGGCGCGCTATGAAATCAAGGCACAGGGCATCAATTGGAATTACCCTGATCACGGCAGCTTTATTGGGAGCATGCGCCAGTCAGAACGGCGACCAGCTCCCCCCTTCAACCGGCTACGGTTCCCAAACAACCTCGCCCGATCAGTATAACTATTTGATTGGCCCCGGCGATGAGGTTCAAATTTTTGTCTGGCGTAATCCTGAAGTCTCCCAATCGATCACCGTCCGGCCCGATGGCAAGATTTCCACACCATTGGTCGAGGATTTGCAAGCCAGTGGCAAAACTCCTACCCAACTGGCTCGCGATCTGGAAAAAGCACTGGAAACCTATATCCGCCAACCGATTGTTACTGTGATTGTGGCTGGCGGCATCGGACCGTACAACGAACAAATTCGTGTGGTAGGCCAAGCGACGAAACCACAAGCCATCGCCTACAAGCGCAAAATGACCCTGCTGGATGTCATGATTGTGGTAGGCGGGCTGACTGAATTCGCTGACGGCAACAAAGCAAAAGTGGTGCGGATCGTCGATGGCGAGCAGAAAGAATATTTAGCGCGCATTGATGATTTGCTCAATGACGGTGATATCGACGCTAATGTGGATATGTTGCCGGGGGATATCCTGATTATCCCGGAATCCTGGTTCTAAGCAGAAGTAGAAATAAAATCCAGGAAAAACCAAAGGTACAGCCATGAATGAAATCATCGGACAACTACTAGATTATTTGCGCGGTATCTGGCGCAACCGTTGGTATACATTAATCTGCGCGTGGATTATTTGCCTCATCGGCTGGGCCGTGGTCTATCGAATGCCCGATCAGTATCAGGCCTCAGCCCGGATTTTCGTAGACACTCAGTCTGTTTTGCGTCCGCTCCTGCAAGGACTGGCAGTGAGCGTGAACCCGGATGCACAGATCGGATTGATGACACGCACCTTGTTAAGCCGCCCCAACCTTGAGAAGATTGCCCGTAATGCTGATCTGGATATTTACGCCCAGAATACTGAGGCTTTGGACAACCTGCTCAACGGTTTACAAAAGCGTATTCAACTGGCTAGCGCTGGGCGTGAAAATCTATACACCATCACCTTTATTGACCGTGACCCTCAATTAGCCAAAAAAGTGGTACAAGCGGTTGTCACCGTATTTGTGGAAAATTTGCTGGGCGAAACCCGCCAGGATACCGATACAGCCCAGCGCTTCCTGGAAAAACAAATAACTGAGTACGAAGGCCGCTTGACTGAAGCAGAGAATCGCCTCAAGAATTTCAGAATCAAAAATGTCGGCTTGATGCCATCTGAGGGGCAGAGTTACTACGCCCGTCTACAGACGGCCTCGGCTGATTTAGAAACCGTGAAACTGGAGTTAAATCAGGCAGAGAGCCGGCGTAATTCATTGCTGCAACAAATTGGTGGCGAGGAGCCAACCTTTGGCATTGGTCCCCAGCCTGGAATTGCGGGCCCCGCCGGTCCGGCTGGAGATCCTTCCTTGCCCATTGATGCTCGAATTCAAAGCCTTGAGCAAAAGCTTGACGAGTTACTGCTCAAATACACTGAACGGCATCCCGATGTTGGCATCCTCAAACAAACTATTGACGATCTACGCAAACAACGTGAGGAAGAATTAGCGCAATACCGGGCTAGTATGGCGGCCAATGCAGCAGTCAGCGCAGCCAGTAACAACGCTGGCCTTGGCTTTGGTCCAGCGGGGGTCGATGCCAATCCAGTTTATCAGCAACTTAAAGTTGCACTCGCCCAAGAAGAAGCGAATGTAGCCTCTCTGCAAGCGCGTTTGGCGGAATACGAAAAGCGCTATAAGGAGCTGCAGGATCAGGTCAATACCATCCCCCAAGTTGAGGCGGCATTGGCCGCTTTGAACCGCGATTACGATATCAATCGCAAGAAATACGATGAGCTGGTCGCCCGGCGTGAATCTGCCCGGCTCTCCCAACAGGCGGAACAAACTAACCAGGATATCCGCTTCCGTATCATCGATCCGCCACGGGTACCGCTGGAACCGAGCGGTCCCAACCGGCCGCTATTAATCTCCGGGGTGCTGCTCGGAGGGCTAGGTGCCGGTGGCGCATTAGCATTCTTACTGGCTCAAATCTGGCCGACCTTCGACAGCCGACGCAGCCTGCTGCATGCCACGCAAATTCCGGTTTTTGGCAGCGTCAGTGCAGTGCTTTCGCCTGCTGCCGCCCGCCGGCAGCGCTGGATGTTGCTAAGTTATTTGGCCTTAGGTTGCGGTTTGCTAATGTTCTACGGTGGACTGCTGGTCGTCGAAACCATAGGGTTCAAGCTACCCCTATGATCATTCCCGGAGCATATAATGAGCATCATTGAGAAGGCGATGCGCGGACGGTCACCACAGCAGCCCAGAGAAGGATTAGCGCCGGCTTCGTCTAACGGCCCTCCAGCGCCGCAGGCATTAGGTAGCGTGATCGAGCGAGCCGCTGTGATTACGAAACCCGACCCCTTGCCAATCAACCCTCCGAAACGGACCCAGCGTTCAGTTGTACTGGACTTTGAACGCCTTCGCGCCATGGGAATGCTGGTGCCAGACGCCCGGCGCAGCCAGATTAAGGAAGAGTACCGGCATATCAAGCGGCCACTATTGATGAATGCGGCTGG
>Ga0116151_10005348_pt1 | contig 11115 bp, 7 predicted proteins | sample AD_UKC117_MetaG_FD_89893 | JGI IMG/M metagenome (GOLD analysis project Ga0116151, IMG submission 89893) | Active sludge microbial communities of municipal wastewater-treating anaerobic digesters from Hong Kong - AD_UKC117_MetaG | ecosystem: Engineered > Bioreactor > Anaerobic > Digestate... | reverse complement strand
GTAGATGGAGACGGTGGCATTGCGCGACAGGTCGTACTGGATGCGGGTGGCGTCGGTGTCGCCGTCGGCATTGGGGGTGACGGTGTCGTGCTGCACGGCCACGTGGCGCAGGAGGCTGCTGTCACCATTCAGCAGACGCCAACCGAGGGCCACGGCCGTTAACACCACAATCAGGGCGATGAAGCCCACAACAAAGGGATAGCTTTTCTTCTCACGCATAGTGGGGCAAGTGTACCAAAGCCGCCAATGCCGGGCGAGAAGCGAAGCCCCCACGAATTGCCTATGGGCGGCGGCTTAAGGTGGGATTAAGAATGGGGTTTTGGGTGGGGCTGGCGCTGCCGCCTCATCTGGATGCCGGGTAGAATCGGCCTATTCAAGGAGGTTGATGATGGTGAAAAGCACAGCAAGTACCGTGGAAGAGTATTTGAATGAATTGCCAGAAGAACGGCGCGGCGTGGTAACGGCCGTGCGCGATCTTGTCCTGCGCCATCTGCCCGCCGGTTACACCGAAGCCATGAATTGGGGCATGATCAGCTACGAAATCCCCTTGTCGGACTATCCCAATACCTACAATGGTCAACCGCTCAGCTATATCGCACTGGCAGCGCAAAAAAATTACTATGCCCTGTACCTGATGAGCGTGTACCAGGACGAGGTGCAAACAGGCTGGCTAGAGGAGGCTTACAAAAAAGCGGGCCGAAAGATGGATATGGGCAAGTCATGTTTGCGTTTTCGCCAACTGGCAGAACTGCCGCAAGATGTGATTGCAAAAATTGTAGCCAGCACCCCGCCCGCCCGTTTGATCGCCCAGTACGAAGCCAGCCGCAAGTAAGATCGCCGCCATCGTCATATCGCAGGCAAGCTTTAGTTTGCGTACACAGCCAGCAGTACCTGAGGCGTGATGTACGCCTCGACAAACGCCGCCAGCAGCAAAAGCGGCACGGTTAGCCCGATAAAAACGCGCGCAAACTCGGCGCAGGTGGCGACAAAAGCCTCGCTGAGGGTACGGTCTGGCGGTGGGGCGATGACTGTGAGGTGCCAGCGCAGTGCTGCTGAAGCGGCCAGCAGAATGGCCGGCAGCTCAAAAATGGCGTGGGGCAAAATCGTGGCCGCCAGGAACAAAAGGGGGTTTTCGCCTGCCTGGTAAATTTGTCCGGCGGCAAACCCGACGATGACCCAGGGCAGCATGAAGACGAGAATGCCCAAAATGCCAAAGGTAAAGGTTCCCAGCAGGGCCAGCAGCAGGAGCACGCGTACATTTTGAAAAAAGATAGCCAGCGGCAGGCCGCGCGCCACAATTTGCAATTGTTCGAGGTTGGCGGAGATACCCTCGCCGGTGAAGCGGGCCAGTATGTCGGGCGGCAGGCGGTAGAGGAAGGCCAGGACTACGCCCAGGCCCACAGCGCCCAGCAAGGCCAGCAAAAGGGTGACGGCGGGGCGGCGAAGCTGGGGAAGTAGGGCGAAGGTCTGGCGATACCAGCGGATAGGGTTAGGATAACGGCCGTTATTTTCCCGCCGCCCGCTCATCACTGCCCAAAATTCGGCCAGAATCCAGCCAAGCCGGATTTCGTCCAGGTCGCGGCCCATCAGTTCTTCGCGCTTGAAGAGGTGGAGACCCATGCGAACGAGGACAACGGCCGTAATTGACAGCGCCAGAATCAGCCACCACAACCCCACGTGATTGCCCCAGAACAGCGCCGCCGCCTCCCCCTGGATCAACATCGCCATCGGCACGATGATAAAGCTGGCCAGCAGGTTGGCCGCACGCACACTGGTCGTCTGGCTGGAAATAACCACCGCCGCCGCCACCATAATCACCCCCTGTACCGTCGTCAGCAGAATAGTCTGCCCCAACAACTGCATACTGGGAGTCCATCTCAGGCTAAAGTAAAGCCCGGTCAGGTACACAGCCATGCCCAGATAAGCCGCCAGAAGCGGCGGCACCAGCACGGCGATCATTTTGCCCAGATAAAGCTGGTAATCGGTCAGCGGCGTGGCTAACAACGGCTCCAGGCTCTTACGCTCTTTTTCCCCCACAAACGTCTCCAGGGCGATAATTAGCGAAAACGACATGGGGAAAAAGCCCACCACCAGCAGTAAAAATGGAATCAACTGTGTGGCAATGATTTGCGCGCCATAATTGGACACAAATGCCATCATCCGTCCGGCAGCAAAGTTCATCAGCGCCGGAAAAAATACCGTTAATAGAATGATGGGCGTCATAATACGCCAGTCGCGGAACGAGTCTTTGATCTCTCGTCGGGCCACGACAGCCGCCATCCGCCAGTCATCTCGTTTAAGGGGAATCGGTTTCAACAAGGGTTTGAAGGTTAATTGAGCCATTTTGGATTAGGGGTTAGTCGATAGTGTTACCTACTATCAACTGTCAACTCTCAACTATCAACTGTTTCTTCCGCCACAACGCGCAGGTATACGTCTTCCAGGCTCTGGCTTACTTCCCGCAGCGAGATAATGCCCAGGCCAAGCTCGCCCAAACGGCGCACCAGAAGCGGGTTGGTTTGTTCCGGATTGGGTGTGCGGTAGCGAATGGTGTTTTCGCTAACTGTTTCTATCGTCACCAGATTTTCCAGCTCTAGCTCCTGAATTTGCCCGTTCAGATGTTGATCTACGCGTACCTCTAGCTGCGGAAGGCCGAGAAGCTGCTGCTTCAGTTCCACAGGGGTGCCTTTGGCTACGATGGCCCCTTTTTTAATGATGGCGATGCGGTCGGCCAGGCTTTCGGCTTCGGCTAAATTGTGCGTACAGAGGATGATAGCGCGTTGATCGTCGCGCATCTCTTTGATGGTGTCGCGCACGAGTTTGGCGCTGTGCGGGTCCATAGCCGAGGTGGGTTCGTCTAGCAGCAGCACGGCCGGTTTGTGCAGCATGGCGCGAATGAGGCCAACTTTCTGGCGCATACCTTTGGAGTATTGGCCGAGGCGGCGTTGGGGGGCGTCGGCCATGTCGAAGCGGTTGAAGAGGGCGATGCCGCGTTCTCGAATGGCGTTGTCGGACATGCCGTAGAGACGGCCGTAAAACAACAAATACTCAACCCCCGTCATACGCAAATATAGGCCGGGCTGCTCCGTCAACATGCCAATCGAGCGCCGCACCTCAGCCGCCTGCCGCACGACATCATAGCCGTTGACGGCCGCCCGGCCGGTAGTCGGGCGCAAGATGGAGCTTAACATGCGGACTGTGGTGGTTTTGCCCGCGCCGTTTGGCCCTAACAGCGCCAGGAGTTCGCCGGCCCCCACGTGAAGATCGAGGTTGTGAACGGCCGTAAAATTATCGAATGTTTTTCCCAGGTTTTCTGCAACAATCATGGTACTCTCCAGCGTTGTCCTCCTGCGACTAAAACACCGCCCGCAGGCCGGTTGTGACGATTTGTACCTGTAACCCGTAACTGTGGTTGCCTGATCCGGCGTCACCGGCAGCAAACATAGGGTAAACTTTTGCCCGCCCCTTGGCAATAGGAAGCGAGAGTGACCGTATTTGCCTTAAGGCTCCAGTTGCCGTCGACGGTAGTGGCGCAGGATGATCCACGCCCCCATGCTCAAGGCGACGAGCAGAGAGACAAAGGTGGCAATCGCCATGTTGAGCTGCACGAAAATCAGGTTCACCATGCGACTGTCCAGGCGCACCTGCTCCAGCAGGATGCGGCCCACGCCATAAAAAATGAGGTAGAGCGCCATCAAGTCGCCCGTAAGCAGGTGCTGGCTGTAGCGGCGGATGAGCGTATAAAGCACCAGAAAAGCGAACAGGCTCCATAAGGATTCATACAGAAATGCGGGGTGGAAACGGGCGTATTCCCGGTAAGCAGGCAGGCGGTATACCGGATCGATGTGCACAGCCCAGGGAAGCGTGGTGGGACGGCCGTATAACTCCTGGTTGAAAAAATTACCCCAACGCCCAAACACCTGCCCCAACGCCAGACCCACCACGGCCAGATCCGCCCAACCCAGCATCGGAATGCGCGCCCGGCGCGAATAAATGAGCAGCCCCACCAGACCGCCTAATATACCGCCATAAATTCCCAGCCCGCCGTTACGCAAGTTAATCAATTGGTACGGATTGCGGAAGTAATCCATTGGGGAGTTGATGCCGAAGGCAGCCATACTGGGGGAAGGTGTGAGCACGTGATAGAGGCGTGCTCCAATTACGCCCAGGATCAGAACCCAGATCAGGCCGTTCCAGACGTGGTCCGGATTCCAGACGCGCCAGGGAGCGTCTAGCAGCCATTCTGCTTTGACTTCTGCCTGTTCTTGCAGACGGGCCTCCACCACTTCGATGCCGTGTCGGTTGAGGCCTGTATTGGCCGGGCTAAAGCCCCAAGTCAGAAGCAGGTCGCCCCAGTTATTGATCCTATTTTTAGCCAGAACTTTGTTGATATCCTCCGGCAGATCCAGATCGGTAAGCGGGCGGGCTTGCAGATTGGCGGGGACGTTTTGTTGGAAAACGGCCGTGCCCCGTTCCAGCGCCAGCCGCGATACTACATAAGCACCCAGGCCAATGCCGCCGACGATGCAGATGCCATACCAGTAGACATCAAAACCGCTGCCTAGAGAAATGGCGACACGGTTAGGGGTAACGGCCGTAACCAGATGGTAAACATATAAAACAGTCAGCACCACAAGAAAAAAAACAATGACATACCAATAAGCACTCAGACGCCGCACCGATTGGTGTATGCGCTGATGTTCGCGCAGCGATTCGTTTCCCATCATGCGGCTTCATCCTCGTTTAAGTTCTCATTATTGGTGTGATAATACTGATGCCAGACATGGTACATGCGCTGCCCCACAGTGACATACGTAAAAACGGCCAAAACACCCACCGCCACACCGGGATAATCAATAATCAGAAAGAACAACATCAGCACATAACGTTCCACCCGGCTTAATATGCCCACCTTCGCCGACATATGCAGCGACTCGGCCTTAGAACGAGTATAGCTGACCATCAGCGAGCCGGTGATGGCGACGTAAGACAGCGCTAACATAGCCCCTTCCCCGCTTTGCAGATAGTAATAAATAAATCCGCCAAACAGAATGATCTCAGCCAGACGGTCCAGCGTAGAGTCGAGAAAAGCGCCAAAGCCGCCTTGTTTGCGGCCAAGCTTGCGGGCCAGCGCCCCATCCAGCGCATCCAGGGGGGCCAGGAAAATCATGGCAATGCCCGCCCAACGCATCTCTCCGATGGCAATGAGATAGGCCAAAAAGAAGTGCGAGAGCATTCCGATAACTGTGAGGGTATCCGGAGAAAGGTGATATTTGGCTAGAAAAGTGACAATCGGATCAATGATGCCAACCGTTTTTTGCCGCAGCAGATCGGTGAGGGTGGGTTTTTCCAACGGTTTATCGGTTTGTGCGTCTGTCTTGTTCATAAAGCCTCGTGCCGGTGATTGTGGAGAGAGACACGGCCGTTTGCCACCCGCTATCTCCTTACACCACGTGATTAGGCGATGCTACCGAATCACCTTTTGCCTGTCAAGAAATGTTCCGCGATGCATCTCCAGCGCTCAGAAAACACCAGTGGTAAGGCACTAAACCAGATGACTTTCGTCATAAGCAATCGTGCAATCTGTCACTGTCTGGTAGTACTTTCACCGGCATACAATAAGCCCGGATTATGACCACAATTATACCCATGATCTAACCACAAACCCGCTGACGCGATGAAGATTCAGCCCAGGTTAACTTCATCAAAAAGTAAATAGTGACACGTCAAACGCTTGGGTGAATGCTGGATGGCGGAATCACAAAGTGTTGTGCGAAGGAGAATTGTTATGACCAAACAAACGATCACGATAGATGGCAATGAAGCCGCGGCCCGTGTAGCCCATAAGGTAAACGAAGTTATCGCCATTTATCCTATTACCCCTTCCTCCCCCATGGGCGAGTTTGCCGATCAATGGTCGGCTGAAGGCAAAACCAATCTCTGGGGCTCTGTTCCCACCGTAGTAGAAATGCAGGCAGAAGGTGGCGCGGCCGGTGCCGTGCATGGCGCTTTGCAGTCTGGCGCGTTAACCACCACATTCACCGCCTCTCAAGGTCTGCTCCTGATGATCCCCAACATGTATAAGATCGCCGGCGAGCTCACCTCCACCGTCTTCCACATTGCCGCGCGCTCCCTGGCCGCTCAGGCTCTGTCCATCTACGGCGATCATCAGGATGTGATGGCCGCCCGAAACACTGGCTGGGCGCTTCTTTCTTCCAACACTGTACAAGAAGTCCACGACTTCGCCCTCATTGCTTCTGCGGCTACGTTGGAAACCCGCATTCCTTTCCTCCACTTCTTTGATGGGTTCCGCACTTCCCACGAAGTTAACAAAATCGAACTGATCGAAGAAGAAGTCATGCGCGCCATGATCAACGATGAGCTGGTGCGCGCACACCGGGATCGCGGCCTCAGCCCGGATCATCCCGTGCTGCGCGGCACTGCCCAAAACCCGGACGTTTATTTCCAGGCCCGCGAAAGCGTCAACCCCTTCTATGAAGCCACTCCCGATATCGTGCAAAAAGCGATGGACAAATTCGCCAAGCTGACGGGGCGGCAGTACAGCCTCTTTGAATACGTGGGCGCTCCAGATGCAGAGCGTGTCATTGTGTTGATGGGCTCTGGCGCGTCTGCAGCGCAGGAAACGGTTGAGTATCTGATGGCTCAGGGCGAAAAAGTGGGTGTTGTGAAAGTGCGTTTGTATCGGCCGTTTGCCATCTCCGCTTTCTTGAACGTGTTGCCGCCCACCGTCAAAGCTATTGCTGCTTTAGACCGCACCAAAGAGCCGGGCGCAACTGGTGAACCTCTGTATTTGGATATCGTTTCGGCCGTGGCTGAAGGTATTGCTAACGGCGAAGCGCCGTTTGCGGCTTTCCCGCGGGTTATTGGCGGCCGTTATGGACTCTCTTCTAAAGAGTTTACCCCGGGCATGATCAAAGCTGTCTTTGACGAACTGGCCCAGCCCAAGCCCAAGAACAACTTCACCGTGGGCATCAATGACGACGTTACCCATACCAGCCTGAAATGGGATAAAAACTTCGACATTGAATCTGATGACGTGGTGCGCGCTGTGTTTTACGGGCTGGGATCGGATGGTACGGTGGGGGCCAACAAGAACTCCATCAAAATTATTGGTGAAGATACGGACAATTATGCCCAGGGGCATTTTGTCTACGACTCGAAGAAAGCGGGTTCGGTGACGACCTCGCACCTGCGCTTTGGACCACGGCCGATTAATGCCAGTTATCAGGTACAGTCGGCCAGCTTTGTGGCCTGCCATCAGTTCAGCTTTTTGGAACGGTATGATGTGCTGCGGCTGGCTAAATGCGGTGCGACCTTTCTCTTAAACAGTCCTTATGGACCAGATGAAGTATGGGACAAGCTGCCGCGCTCGATGCAAGAGACCATTATTGAAAAGAAGCTGAAGTTTTACGTGGTGGACGCGATTGGTGTTGCCAGAGAAACGGGTATGGGCAACCGTATCAACACGATTATGCAGACTTGCTTCTTTGCGATTAGCGGTGTGTTGCCCACCGACGAAGCGATTGCGGCCATCAAGTATGCCATCAAGAAGACGTACAGCAAACGTGGTGAAGCGGTGGTGCAGGCCAATTACAATGCAGTGGACACGGCTTTGGCCCACATGTACCAGGTGGCGGTACCGGCGGAGGCTACTAGCGATTTTGAACGGCCGTCTATCGTGCCGGAATATGCGCCGGAATTCATCCAGTCCGTCACCGCTCGCATCATTGAAGGGCTGGGCGACGATCTGCCGGTAAGCGCAATGCCTGTAGATGGCACGTACCCCACCGGCACGACACAGTGGGAAAAGCGCAACATTACCAACGAAATACCGGTCTGGGATCCCGACATCTGTATTCAGTGCGGCAAATGTTCGCTGGTCTGCCCGCATGGTGTCATTCGCATGAAAATCTACGACAAAGAGCTGCTGGCCGATGCTCCGTCGACTTTCAAGTCGACACCGGCCCGGTTCAAAGAGTTCAAGGACGCGATGTACACGTTGCAGGTAGCGCCAGAGGATTGCACGGGGTGTACGTTGTGCGTAGAAGTCTGCCCGGTTAAGAACAAGCAGCAACCAAAGTTCAAGGCCATCAACATGGCGCCGCAAATTCCGCTGCGCGAGCCGGAACGGGAAAACTGGGAGTTCTTCCTCAGTTTGCCGGAAGTGGATCGCACGAGTATCCCGGTAAGCCAGGTGAAGTATTCGCAGTTGTTACGGCCGTTATTCGAGTTCTCCGGGGCCTGCGCTGGCTGCGGGGAAACACCCTACCTGAAGCTGATGAGCCAGCTCTTCGGCGACCGGGTGATGGTGGCAAACGCGACCGGCTGCTCCTCTATCTACGGTGGCAACCTGCCGACGACCCCGTGGGCGCAAAATAGCGACGGCCGTGGCCCCGCCTGGTCTAATTCTCTGTTTGAAGACAACGCCGAGTTTGGCCTCGGTATGCGTGTGGCACTCGATCAACGCATCGAAGCCGCGACGTTAATCCTGCGCACCCTGCGCGAAGTAGTCGGCGAAGAAATAGCCGATTCCATCCTCTTCGCCGAACAAACCGACGAAGCCGAGATTAACGCACAGCGGACCCGCGTCGGAGAGCTGAAAGAACGCCTGCACGGCTTGCTAGAAGAAGTAGCAGACGAAGACGTAAAAGGTAAACTGCAGAACCTGCTCAGCATGGCCGACATCTTTGTGAAGAAGAGCGTCTGGATCGTCGGCGGCGATGGTTGGGCCTACGACATTGGCTACGGCGGTCTGGATCACGTATTGGCCTCCGGCCGTAACGTCAACGTGCTGGTTTTGGATACCGAAGTGTATTCCAATACCGGCGGCCAGATGTCCAAAGCAACACCGCGCGCTGCGGTAGCCAAGTTTGCCGCCGCCGGCAAACCGCTGCCCAAGAAAGACATGGGCCTGTTGGCGATGAGTTACGGCCATATCTATGTGGCCCGCGTGGCCCTGGGCGCTAACGATGCCCAAACGATTCGCGCATTCATGGAAGCGGAAGCGTACGATGGTCCATCCTTAATTCTGGCTTACAGCCACTGCGTGGCACATGGCTACGACCTGAAATATGGCCTGGATCAGCAAAAAGCGGCGGTTGAGTCGGCTTACTGGCCGTTGTACCGCTACAACCCTGATCTGGCGGTGGAAGGCAAGAATCCGTTCAGCCTCGATTCGCGGGCGCCAAAGATTTCTCTGGATCAGTACATTTATCGTGAAGGGCGCTACAAGATGTTGACCCAAAGCCAGCCGGAGCGGGCCGCAAAACTGCTGAAACTGGCGCAGGCAGACGTGGAAACGCGTTGGGAACATTATACAGAGTTAGCAAAAGACCATAGCAGCAACGGGAACAGCTAACGAGTTTATGAATTGAAGTGATGAGGGGAATGGGGTTCGGTGAAACGGCCGTTCCCCATTCCCCCCCTCATAACTGCCAATTCCTTAAGGAGAAACCCCATGGACCTGACTACAACCTATCTCGGCATGAAGCTCAAAAACCCACTGGTACCTTCATCCTCCCCCCTCATGCGCACCGTGGATAACCTGCGTTGGATGGAAGACGCTGGCGCAGCGGCCGTTGTGCTGCACTCTCTGTTTGAAGAACAGATCACGATAGAAAGCCACACCCTCAATCATTACCTGACCCAGGGCGTGGAAAGCTTCCCCGAAGCCCTCTCCTATTTCCCCGAAGCCCAAGAGTACAAAACCGGGCCCGTGGAATATCTGGAACACATTCAGAAGGCTAAATCCGCTCTGGAAATTCCGGTAATCGCCAGTTTGAATGGCGTTTCTACCGGCGGTTGGGTTACTTACGCTCGCCAGATTCAGGAAGCAGGCGCTGATGCCCTCGAACTTAACATCTACTACGTTCCCACCGATCCCAACCTTACAGGCAGCGAAGTAGAACAAATTTATCTGGACGTATTGAAAGACGTAAAGTCCACCGTCACCATTCCGGTGGCGATGAAACTCAATCCGTATTTCAGCGCCATGGCTAACATGGCCCGGCGATTGGTAGATGGCGGTGCAGACGGCCTCGTTTTGTTCAATCGTTTTTACCAGCCAGACCTGGATCTGGAAGCACTGGAAGTGGTGCCGAACCTCAAACTGAGCAGCTCTACAGAACTGCGTCTGCCGCTGCGTTGGATTGCCATTCTGTACGGCCATGTCAACACCAGTTTGGCCCTGACCACCGGCATCCACACCGTTACAGACGTGCTCAAGGCTGTAGCCGGTGGGGCAGATGTGACCATGGTGGCCTCGGAGCTGCTGCGTAATGGTATTAACCGCCTCAAAGTTTTGTCGTTGGGACTGGAAGAGTGGCTGGTGGAAAATGAGTACGAATCGTTGTCTCAGCTGAAGGGCAGCCTCAGCCAGATTAACTGTGCTGAACCGGCCGCCTTTGAACGGGCCAACTACATGCGTGTGTTGAGCTCATATGCTCCAGACTACCCCTGGCGGATGGAAGCCCCGGCCGGCGACTAAACAAAACCGGTTGTTGCCGCTCTTTTTTTGATGTAATGTCTGAGGCTCCTCATAGCGGGGAGCCTTTTTATTTTGTGGCTGGCGAAAAGCGCCGAGCCATTTTGAGGAACGTGTCCATGCAGCATTTAACCGCACAAAATTACCGCGCCGCCGACCTGGACCGGCTGCAGGATTTTTTTATCCACTACCTGGAAAAGTATCCAAACGCCAAGTTGACAAGCCCGGAGTTTTACACTTACCATCCGGCTTTGGAAGATGGAGACAATGCGTTTTGCGTGTTCGATTCGCAGCGGCAGATGGTGGGGTTTGCGCCGTTGTTTCCCGTGGTGACAACAGACGGCCGTTCCCAGACAGGCCCCCACGAGCTTTGGACCATCATTCTGGCAAGGCCGGGTTTGGAAACGGCCGTTACCATCCGCGACCTCCTGTTTCGCGCCATTCTGGACCGCGTTAACCAGCTCAAAACGGCATACGGCCTCTCCCAGACCACGCTCTGCGCCGACATGATGGCCTGCCAGAAAGCCGATATTGCCTATTTGGAGCAAAAAGGGTTTACTCTTTTCGAGCAGATGCACGTCATGAGCCGGGACACTTCTCGGCCTATTCCG
>Ga0116151_10005346_pt1 | contig 11118 bp, 11 predicted proteins | sample AD_UKC117_MetaG_FD_89893 | JGI IMG/M metagenome (GOLD analysis project Ga0116151, IMG submission 89893) | Active sludge microbial communities of municipal wastewater-treating anaerobic digesters from Hong Kong - AD_UKC117_MetaG | ecosystem: Engineered > Bioreactor > Anaerobic > Digestate... | reverse complement strand
TCCGGCGAGGGCCGAAGGGCGCCGAAACGGCTGGCGGACGAGGGCCTCGTTACCGTACTCTCGCAAACCTTCCGCGCGCTTATCCAGTCGCGCATGAAAGTCGGCATGGAGCGCTACGCGCACGAGTTTCCGGACGCCGACATCCTGCTGTTCGAGCCGGCGCGAGACGACGAGACGATCTTCTTCGCCAATGTGTTCAGCTATGCCGACCGGCGGCGGCTGGCCGAGCATGCCTATAGCCATACCCGCGCCGAACTGCGCCGTCGCGCGACAGAACTGGAGCCGGCGCTCGCCCGCCACGGCGTTCGGCTCGACCATGCGGCGCTCGCTGATCCGGAGCGACGCCTGATCGCGGCGCCCGGCAAGCCCGCCGAGGGGCTTGCGGCTGAAGCCCGTCGGCTGTCGACGGCGCTCGGTCGCCTCGATCATGCGCTGGCGCAAGGCGGCCCCACCCGGAGCCGTGACAGGATGGCGAAATCCGGGAGGAAGGCGGATGGCGGCAAAGCCGAAAAGAAGGACGCGCGAGCGCATTCTCGAGACGGCGCTTGAGCAGTTCAACGCGCACGGCGAACCCACCGTGACGACGGCGGCGATTGCGCTCGAAATGGGCATCAGCCCCGGCAATCTCTATTATCACTATCGTTCCAAGGAAAAGATCGTCGACGACCTGTTCGCTGCCTTTCGAGCGGAGATCGAGGACACGCTGGCTGCTCCCGAGCAGCGCTTGCCCGACGCCGAGGATTGCTGGCTCTTCCTGCATCTCGTCTTCGAGGCGATCTGGAAATACCGCTTTCTATATCGCGATCTCAACGAGCTGATCGCGCGCTATCGCTGCGTCGAAACGCAGATGAAGCGCATTCTCGCCCACAAGATCCGCGTCGCGCGCGAGATCATGAGCGGTCTCGTCGCGGCCGGCCAGATGAAGGCCAGCGCCGGCGAGATCGCGCTGCTCGCCGAAAACATGGCGCTCGTCGCGACCTACTGGCTCTCCTTCGAATTCGCCCGCAATCCGCGCGCGGCGCAGGGCGGGCATGGTCTTGGGCGCGGCGTCTTCCAGGTGCTCGCGCTTGCCGCCCCATATCTCGGACCGCGCGAACGCGCGTTGTTCGACGAACTCTCGACACGCTACGCAAAATAGAGGAAACGCAGATGGCCAAGGCAGCCTGGAAGAAATTTCCATATCCCGACAAGACCTACGACTACGCGGGCGCCGCGCTCAAGAAGAACTGGGGCGCGCTGCATCGCGGAGATTGCGAACCGTTTCCGGACGAGGCCTGGGTCAAGAAGACGATCGAAGCCCATCCGAAACTCGATCCTAAAATGACGCCGGCCAAGGCGGCCGACGCCTTGCAGGCCGCGTGGCGCGCCTATCATTCCGGCGATTTCGCGGGCGCGCAAGAGCAGGGCGAGGCGCTTGGGCCGCTCGGCTTCAACGTCGCCAACAAGGCCGCCAACATCTACGCGACCTATCTCGAGACCGACGACAACAGGCAACTCGATATCTTCCAGCAATCCGCCGCGCGCGCGGAAAAGCTTCAGGCGATCGCGAAGGATTTCCCGAACGCCTTCTACTTCCACGCCTCCGCGCTCGGTCGTTACGGGCAGGGCATATCGGTCGCAAAGGCCCTCGCCATGGGGCTCGGCGGCAAGATCAAGGCGAGCCTCGACAAGGCGCTGGCGCTCGCGCCGGATCATGCCGAGGCCCACATCGCGCTCGGCGCCTATAATGCCGAAGTCGTCGCCAAGGTCGGCGGTCTGGTTGCGGGCCTCACCTATGGCGCGAGCAAGGACGCCGCGATCAAGCATTTCGAAGCCGCGCGAAAATTGACGCCGGATTCCGCGATCGCGCGGATCGAACACGCCAACGGCCTAATCAGCCTCTACGGCAAGTCGAAGCTGGATGCGGCGACGAAACTCTACAAGGAGGCGGCGGCGTCGAAACCGCGCGACGCGATGGAGCGGCTCGATCAACAGTCGGCGATCGACGAACTGGAGGATTGAGCGAAGCCGTCGCGCCGGCGGATCACTGCCCGCTCGTCTCGATCGTCCAGCCGAGAATGATCAGCGGAGCGCCGACGCGCGCGCCCGCGACAGACAGGGGATAGACGATCACAAGGGCGATCAACCCGGCGAGCAGGGAATATTCGATTGTAGATGACGCATTCTTGTCACGAAGAAATTTCTTGCAGATTGCTGGCGCGTTCACGGTTCTCGCTCCTGGTTGGTCGCCGGTCTGCATAGTCGACGAATCCGAGCGAAGCCCTAAGGCAAACTTAGAAAAATCGTGATAACGCAACGACTTATGATTACGTTGCGTTATCGCGCATTGGGCGCGCTGGGCTGGACGAGCTTGCCGATCGAGTGACGGGCAAGGCTGGTCTTGCTATTCGCCGGAGGCGTCGCGATCCTGAAGTCCGACTTTGGCGATCAAACGGGAGCAGGGCGATTATGACGGCTGAGCGGATCGACACGACCCGGCTGCAACGATTGGCGCGCGCCTATTGCGAAACCGCCGTCCTGTATGCCGCGATCGACCTCGATCTGTTCACGCATGTCTCGCAGGGAGCCAACAGCGTGGAAAAGCTGGCGAACGCCATGGGCATTCGCCTGTTGCAGGCGGAACGGCTCGCCACGACTGCGGTTGCGATGGGACTGCTGGAAACAGATCCGCTAGGTCTGCGGAATGCGCCTGACGCGGAGCGCTTTCTCGTGAATGGCAAACCCGGATATGCGGCCGATTGGCTCATGTTCACCCGCGACGACGTGCCAGCCTGGTTCGACCTCACGAACACCCTGCGCGAACAGGAGCCGCCCTCCGTGCTCGGCATGTACGAGAGCCTGACGGTCGAGCAGGCGCGCAGATATCACGCCGCCACTTACAGTATCGGCGCGGGCGCGGGGCGTCGTTTCGCGCGCCAGGTCGACATGTCCGCGCGTCGCCGGCTTCTCGATCTCGGCGGCGGATCCGGCGCCTACAGTATCGAGGCGGTAAAGGCCTATCCGCAATTGCGCGCAATCGTCCTCGATCTTCCGCCTGTCACCGAGGTGACGAAGGAATATGTCGCCGCGGCGGGCGTCGGCGAGCGGGTCGGCGTCCTGCCCGGCGACTTCACGAAAACCGCGTTTCCGGACGATGTCGACATCGCCGTCATGGCCAGCAACCTTCCGATCTACGACGAGGCCGTGATCGGAGCGGTCATCGCCAGGGTCCATGATGCGCTTCTGCCTGGCGGCGAATTTCATCTCGTGGGAGAAATGTTGAACGACGATCGCAGCGGGCCGCTCGACGCCGCTTTGTGGGGCATGAACGAGGCCGTCTGCCGCAGCGCCGGAAAGGCGCATACGGTCGGTCAATGCATCGGCTATTTCACGGCGGCCGGCTTTGTCGATATCGACGACGAAACCTTCATTCCTGGAATCCTGCACCGCGTTCACGGCAGGAAGGCCGGTTGACGCACGCGCCGGTCAGGCGCGCAGCATCTTCTTGCGCTTGCGCATGACGGGCGCCTCTTCGGCAGACGACGCTTCGGCGGATGTTTCGACTGGTTCCTCCGCCCGCTCTTCCGCCGCGTCCCTTTCGTCCGCCCGCGCGGCCGCTTCCAGCAGCACATGGTACAGATAGCCGTCGAACTCGCGTTCGAAGCGGCCGATGATCGCCTCGGGGTCCGGCGTTAGCGCCGCGTCGGTGATCAGGCCGAACTGCACATTGCCGGCATAGGACAGGATCGACACGCCCATGCCTATGTCGCCGGATTGCGGCACCCAGAACATCACCTGCTTGACTGGCGCGCCCGATATCGTGATCTCTTTCTGCGGACCTGGTACATTTGTCATGACGGCGGTGGCTCGCGAGATCAGCAAGTCGAACAGCTGATCCTGCATGATCTTCGGCGCGACGCCGAGCGCAGCGAACATGCCGAGCGTCACCGGCGGCTCATAGCTGTTCTTGAGCTTGCGCATCCGCCGCCGCACTTCGGCGAGCCGTTCGAGCGGATCGGCGACGCCGACCGGCAGTTCGACCGCGATAATGCCGAAGCGGTTGCCCAGTTCGTGTTCCGCGCCGGGGGGCCGCAGATTGATCGGCACCAGCGCGCGCACTTCTACGCCCGCGCTCTCGTCGCCCTTGTCCTCGAGATAGGCGCGCAACGAACCGGCGACGCAGGCGAGCAATATGTCGTTGATGGAACAGTCGAGAGCCCAGCTCGCCGCCTTCACCTCGTTCAACCGCAAGGGCTTCGTCCAGGCGACGCGCTTCGTGCCGTGCGGCTTGCCCTTGAACCGCGTCTCGCTGTCGCTCGGCATGGCGAGCAGCCACGCGAGTTCGCCGGCGACGCCCGCGCCGGTCTTGATGAGTTTCGCCGCGCGCATCGGGTTCGTGGCGAGCGACAGCGCTTCGCGCATCGCGCCCTGCGTCAGTTTGAGGCTGAGTCCGGCTGCGCCCGCGAAGGGCGCCATCAGCGAGGACAGCCATCCCTCGTCGTGGTGGTGTCCATGCGCGGCGGGGCGCGCGTCCTCGCCGTCGTCGGCGAGGCCGAGCAGAACCTTCATCAAGGCGATGCCGTCGCCGACCGCATGATGGATGCGCGAGACGATCGCGACGCCGCCCTCGTATTTCTCGACGATGCGCATCTGCCAGAGCGGATGATTATGATCGAGCGGTTCGGAGGCGAGTTGCGCGACATAGGTCTGCAGCGCCTTCTCGCCGCCGCGGCCCGACAGGCGTACGCGCCGAATGTGGCGGGCGATGTCGAAGTCGCGATCGTCGACCCAGAATGCGCCGGTCGGCGTCGTGACGGCGCGCTGGCGAAAGCGCCGATGCGTCAGCATACGCTCCCCGAGCGCCGTCTCCAGGGCCTTGGGGTCCACAGGGCCGGCGAGCGTCATTACGCCCGTGATCATCATCAGATTGGTTGGCCGGTCCATGCGCAACCAAGCCGTATCCACCGGCGACATTCTTTCGCTATGGCTCATCGCCGCCTCCCTTGGATCAATTATAAGCCCGGAAGGGGCGTCGCAAAACTGCGTGAAAGCGACGCTAGGCGGCGATGCCTAACGAGGCGTGGTAGGCAAGGTCCATGACTCATGAAGAAGCTGTCGCCCGGCTCGTCGGCGAACTCGATCGCGCGGAAAGCGCGCGCGCGGTTGTGCATGGCGACGACGCCTATGCCGAGCGCCGTGCGGCTTTCCGCGCCTGGCAGGCGGCGCGACTGGCGCGCACGCACGCCGATCTTCTGGCAAGCGCGCGCTTCGGTCCCGCCGCGCAATTCTTTCTCACGGACCTCTACGGGCCGCAGGACATCAGCGTGCATGCCGCGCAGGTCCGCCGCATCCTGCCACTGATGAGCCGCACCTTGCCGGCGACCGCGCTCGACACGGTGGCCGATGCGATAGAACTGGATGCGCTGTCGGAGGAACTGGATTCAGCAATGCTGTCGGCGCTGGGAGACAGGGTCGCGACGATGGACGGCGCCGCCTATGCTGCGGCCTATCGCGCGATCGGGCACGAGCCGCAGCGCGCGCGCCAGATCGATCTCATCGACCATCTCGGTCGCTCGCTCGACAAGCTGACGCACCAACCCTTCATCGGCGCGGCGCTGAAGATGATGCGCAAGCCGGCCGAGGTCGCGGGTCTCGCCGCGCTGCAATCCTTCCTGGAACGGGGATATGCCGCCTTTCGCGTGATGCGGGGCGGTTCGGATTTCGTGGATATCGTCGCCGAACGCGAGCGCGCGATCTCTCGCGCGCTCTACGCGGGCGACGATTCCGCGCTCGATGGCTCTTGAAAGAGCCGCTTACTTCGTCGGCTTCCACATCATCGACGTGCGGTCATAGCTAAAGCCCGGGGCCGCTTTCAGCGTATCCTTGGTCTCGTCGATCGCGAGCCAGGCGTCGCTGTTGTCGCGATGGGCAGCGGTCCCGGTCGCAACAGGGCGATTTCCCTCGTTGGCCGCGGTCGTGGCGGGCGGGTTGGCCTTCGTGGCCGGCGGGTTCGCCGTCGTTCCGGCGGGCGGAGGGTTCTTCGACGCGGTCGCGTCATGTTTGACCGTGCCGGTCGTATCCTTGTGCATGACCTTTACGGCGTCGAACGGCACGATCACGTCCTTCTCACCGATGCCGAGAAACCCGCCTACGCCGACGACAAAGGCCTCGATCTTCCCGGTCTTGTCGACCAGCACGTCGTCGACCTCGCCAATCTTGTTCTGCTTGGGATCGTAGACTGTCTGCTTGTAGTACATCGTGACTGAGACGCTATTGGACGGCGGCGCGCTCATCGTCGAGGCCGCAAAGGCGGAGTTGGACAAGGCGAAGGCCAGCATCCCGCCGACCAGAAGATTGGATCGCATCGTATCTCTCCCGATTTGGTGGACGACGTCTTGCCGTCGCGACCCCGGCTAAACGAGCGTGATGGCGTTTGGGTTCGGCCGCGTCGCAAATTCCTGCCGCCGGCATGCGGCCACGCTCATGGAACGATCGCGCTTGGCGGCGGTTTTCCAGTTGGCGGGGCCGCCTTGAGGGGAGCTGCGACATGTCGCTCGGCGCAATTATTCTCATTCTGCTCGTATTGGCCTTCATCGGCGTGCTGCCGACATGGGGATACAGTTCGAGCTGGGGCTATGGCCCGACGGGCGGCGTCGGTCTGATCGTCGTCATCGTCGTCGTTCTGCTGCTGATGGGACGAGTATGAAAAAAGCCGGCGCGACGCGCCGGCTTTTCGATTGTCGCGCTGTTCCCGCGTCGCGCCGGAACGGAACTTGCCGGCTTCAGTCGATCGAGACTTCGCCCTTGAGAACCGGGCCGAAGCGAACCCATTTTGCGCCGTCGAACTGCTGCAGCTGCATCTGCTCGATCGGGAAGTGATCCTTCGGGCCGGTCGTGATCTTGATGCCCGGCAGCAGCATCGGCAGTTCGAAGTCGAGGCTCGCGGCCTGCTTCATGACGTTCTCGCGCGTGAGATCGTCGCCGCACTGCTTGAGAACCTGCACCAGCGTCTGTGCGGCATTGTAGCCGTAGACGTAGAGCGTCGAGTGCTTGTCGCCCTCGGGAATGTACTTGTCCATGAAGGCTAGCCATTCCTTGACCGCCGGATCGTCCTTCCACGAGGGGTCGTCCGGGTCCTTGCCGTAATTGGCGGAGATGACGCCCTTGCCGTTCTCGAGACCGGCCGGCTTCATCACCGAGCCCGTCGACTGCGACACCGAATGCAGGATGTGCACGGGCTTCCAGCCGATCTCCGCATTCTTCTTGATCGCCATCGCCGCGAATTTCGGCGTGGTGAAGTTGACGAACATGTCGGCGCCGGCGGCCTTCAGCTTCAGAATCTGCGAGTCGATCGTGGGATCGGCGGTCTCGTAGGTCTTCTCCGACACAATCAGCGCCTTGGCCTTGTCGCCGAGGCCGTCCTTGAAGCCCTTCAGCGAATCACGGCCGAAATCGTCGTTGGCCGAGAGAATGCCGATCTTGGCGTTCGGGTATTTCTCGAGGACGTATTTTGCGTAGATGCGCCCTTCGCTCTGGTAGTTCGGCTGCCAGCCCATCGACCACGGATATTGCTTGTGGTTGCCGAACATGGTGCCGCCCGCCGCGATGAACAGCTGCGGGACCTTCTTGGCGTTCATGTACTTGATCGTCGCCAGCGATGTCGCCGTGCCGAGCGGATTGAAGATGAAGAGAACCTCGTCGCTCTCGATCAGCTTGCGGGTCTGTTCGACCGTCTTCGGCGGCGAATAGCCGTCGTCATAGGTGACGAAATTGATCTTGCGCCCGTTGATGCCGCCCTTGTCGTTGATCATCTTGAAATAGGCGGCCTCGGTCTTGCCGATCACACCATAGGCCGACGCCGGTCCCGAATAGGCATAGGTATTGCCGATCTTGACTTCGGTGTCGCTCGCGCCGGGACCATATTTCTTCTGCGCCAGCGCCGCGCCGGCCAGCGCCAGCGACAGGGCGCCGGCCAGACCCGCTGCGGCCATTTTCGTCTTCAACATGCACTCCTCCGTGGCCCGGCGAACGGCGCCGAGCGATCGTACGGTCACTTCAGCAGACAAAATTGTCCGACCGTCTCGATTGACGCTATACGAGTTCTGAGGCAACCTCAAATTCAAAAAAGCGGCCTGCGAAATTCTGCCGCGCCTGTTTGGGAGGACGTCATGTCATTCGCCTATTTCGACTGGATCGCGCATCATGCCGAAGTGCGCGGCGGTCGCACCGCCGTCATCGACCTGGCGAGCCAGCGCCGCTTCACCTACGCACAGTTCGACGAGCGCATCGACCGGCTGGCGACGCATTTGGCCGGGCTCGGCGTGAAGAAGGGCGAGCGCGTCGCCGTGCTCGCCGGCAATTCCACCGACATTCTGGAAACGCAATTCGCCTGCTTCCGCCTCGGCGCCATTTTCACGCCGCTCAACATCCGCCTCACGGTTCACGAACTCGCCTTCATAATCTCCGATGCGGCGCCCGTCCTGCTTGTGCACGACGGCGACTTCGCCTCGATGGCGGCCGACCTGAAGACGCGATGCGGCGTGCCGCATCTCCTCACCTATGGCGCGCCTTACGAAAAGGCGATCGCCGCCTCCGATCGTCTCGTCGAACACACGCCCTGCGCCATGGAGGACGTGTGCACCATCATGTACACGTCGGGCACGACGGGTAAGCCAAAGGGTTCGCAGACCACGCATCTGATGAACTTCATCAATTGCATCAACCTCGGCATCGGCGTCTTCATCTCGCAGAAGACGAACCATCTGTGCGTGCTGCCGCTGTTTCACACCGGCGGCCTCAATTGCTACGTCAATCCGATCTTCCACGCCGGCGGCTGCAATATCATCATGCGCGCCTTCGATCCCGGCGAGGCCCTGCGCATCATCGGCGACCCCGCCATCGGCCTCACGCATTTCTTCGGCGTGCCGTCGATCTATCAGTTCATGGGCGCCCATCCCGCCTTCGCCAACACCGACTTCTCGCGCCTGCAGATCGCCGGCGTCGGCGGCGCGCCCATGCCGGTGCCGCTGCTGAAAATATGGGAATCGCGCGGGCTTGCGCTGGTGCAGGGCTACGGCATGACAGAGACGAGCCCGGCCGTTCTCGTGCTCGACGCCGAGGATGCTGCGCGAAAAGCGGGCTCGGCCGGCCGCCCCGTGCTGCACGGCGAGCTCAAGATCGTCGACGACGACGGCAACGAAGTGAAGAACGGCGAGATGGGCGAATTGTGGGTCAAGGGTCCCAACATCACGCCCGGCTACTGGAACCGCCCGGAGGCGAACCAGACGTCCTTCACCGACGGCTGGCTGCACACCGGGGACGCTGCACGTCAGGACGAGGACGGCTTCTACTACATCGTCGACCGCACCAAGGACATGTACATTTCCGGCGGCGAGAACGTCTATCCGGCCGAGGTCGAGGACACGCTCTACCAGATCCCGCAAATCGCCGAGGCCGCCGTCATCGGCCAGCCCGACGGCACGTGGGGCGAGACGGGCCTCGCCATCGTCGTGCGGAAGCAGGGACAGGAGCTGACCGAGGCGCAGGTGATCGCCCATTGCCGCGAGCGCCTCGCGCGCTTCAAATGCCCGACGCGCGTGCTCTTCATCGACGCGCTGCCGCGCAACGCCACCGGCAAGGTGCACAAGCCGACGCTGCGCGCGAGCTTTCTCGAGAAGGCGGGCTGAGGCCTGCGGTCGATCAGGGGCCGCTGAGAAGCCGGCCGGACGCATCGCGCACCTCGCACTGGATCAGCAAGGGCTGGGCGCGACAGCCGTTCAGCCAGAAGATCGCAAACTGCCCCGGCTTGTAGCTGCCCTTGAAATTCTGCCCGTTGCAGGCCGCGTTCGCATTGCCGTGCGGACAGGTCGGCGTCTGCGACGGATAGGGGCCGGTTGACCAGTTCCCGCCGACCTGCCGCCAGGTGATCTGGAAGGGCCCGTTGGAATTGCCCTGTCCGCCGAAATTGCTGGTCCCAACGTTGCGTGTGCGGCCGCCGCCGGCCATCGCCTGCTGCATAGACCCGAATGCGATGGGCCGCGCCGCCGGACAGCCGGGCGGTCCCGCCATCATGCGCACGCCGGGGGCGATGCGATTGCCCTGCGGATAGAAGCAGATCGAATAATCGATATTCGACGTCCCGCGAATTTGCCCGGCGCCCGCCTCGTAGCGCCACTTGGTGCGCTTCTCCGAGCAATTTTCGAGATTGAGTTCGCCGATCTCCGTTCCGCTCTGGATGCGTTGCCGATCGAGACAGAGCTGCGTGTTGGGTGCGAGCCGGATCTTCTCGCCATCGATCCTGAACTGCTGGCGCGGACTGCCGTCGCACGCCTCGAGCAGGATCGGCGTCCAGTCGCGGAACACGCCGTTCTGCGCCGACAGGCACAGGCCCGTGCCGCGATAGAAGATCACCTGGCCCGTCGTCTGGAATTTCGGATCCGCGTACAGCGACGTCTTGCCCTGCGTGGCCGGATTGTACTGCGCTTGCGCCGCGCCTGCGCTCAGGCACGCGATCGCCAACTGCGCCCGCAAGGCGGGTCGCCGCCATACCAATACTGCTTGTCACGAATTACCCCCGAAGCGCCCGCCCGAATACAGGCACAATGGCGGGCAATGTGGCCAGTTGCAATCTGCTGTTCAGGCGTGGTCGTGGCGATGATGCAGGTCTGGATAATGCGCATGCTTGTGGCGCATCGGCGCATGGCTGTGCCAGTGCGAATGTGGTTCCGACCAGGCTCCGTCATGCGTGTGCTGGTGATGTTCGTCGTGCACATGCGCATGTTCGTGCGCCATTGCTTCGTGCAGATGCTCGTGATCGTGGCGTTCGGCGAGATGAAGCCAGAGGCCTATGGCCATGAAGGCCGCGGCCAGCCCTAGTTGCATCGTGGCCGGCTCGTGCAGGACGCCGAGCGCGATCACTGCGCCGATAAAGGGCGCGAACGAAAAATAGGCGCCGGTGCGCGCGCTCCCGAGATGGCGGAGCGCAAGGACGAACAAGACGAGACTGACGCCCACGCCGAGAAAGCCGATCAGCGCCGCGGCGCCGGCGAGACCGGGAGCCGGCGCGCCCACATGACGCGCAAGGGCGAGCGCGAAATTCACCGCGCCGGCCGCCAGTCCCTTGATCATCGCGATCTGCAC
>Ga0116151_10005344_pt1 | contig 11121 bp, 10 predicted proteins | sample AD_UKC117_MetaG_FD_89893 | JGI IMG/M metagenome (GOLD analysis project Ga0116151, IMG submission 89893) | Active sludge microbial communities of municipal wastewater-treating anaerobic digesters from Hong Kong - AD_UKC117_MetaG | ecosystem: Engineered > Bioreactor > Anaerobic > Digestate... | reverse complement strand
TCTTCCCGCAATCCACGCAGGATATAGGAATTCTCCTGATCGGAGCTGTCATCCCGGAAAGGGAGTACCGTGATGGTTTTTCCTGGAACAGCATCATCCTCAAATAGTTTGGAAAGCGACCAGCCCGTCAGAATCAGCAAAACCACCCAGAGAGAACCAAACAAAATCTTCCGGGATGCGGAGGGATTTTTTTCTTCCCCGGCTATTGCTCCGGGGGGTCCGGCCACACGGACTTCACTCCATGTTAATCCTTCATGCCGTGCCTCCGTAGGCGTCTTGCCGAAAAAATCCAGAAAACATTTATTGAAATAGGTAACACTGCCAAAACCCACCTTGAAGGCGATTTCAGAGACGGTCAGGGAACTCTGGCTCAGGAGCTCAAGGGCTTTTTTCATCCGAAAATCCCGGATGTACTGGCTGACGGTTTTATTCTTCAGGTTCCTCAGCCTTCTATGAAGACCCGACCGGCTGATCACCAGGTGGCGGGCAAGCTGGGTGCCCCAAACTGCTCATCAGAATGCTGTTCTTCAAGGATTTGATCTAGTTTTCTGAGGAATAACTCTTCTGCCGGATCAGGATTTCTATGAAAACCATTCTCCATCTCTGAGGGGGAAATTGTCTCTATAAGTTACGAAAATCTGAAGGCATTTCCAAATTTATATGATTACCAGGATAGTATGGTAAAAGCCGGCTTATTCTCACAGGGAAGGATAGCGGATGCCGGCCAGGAACAGGCCGTGGGGAGGCACACTGGTGCCCGCGGCACAACGGTCCTTTTTCAGGATGATCTCTTCAAAGCCTTCGGAGGTCAGCTTGCCCCGGCCCACCTCCAGCAGGGTGCCCACGATGGCCCTGACCATATTCCGTAAAAAACGGTCGGCAGTGATGGTAAAGACCAGCTGGGCCCCTTCCCTATTCCACCGGGCATGCGTAATATGACAGAGGTTGGTTTTCACGTCGGTATGGAGCTTGCTGAAACTGGTAAAATCATCATGTTGCAGCAGCAGGGCGGCGGCTTCATTCATCTTTTCTACGTCAAGGGGCCATGGATAATACCAGGCGGTATCATTGGTGAAAGGGTCCTTGACCAGGCTCAGACAATAACGGTAGGTCCGGGAAAGGGCACTGAACCGGGCATGAAAATCAGCAGATACAGGTTTGATGGAGATCAGGGAGATATCTTCAGGCAAAAAACGGTTGAGCTTATATACCACGTCGGAGAGCGCATTGGGGAGCTCCTCCGCATCAAAATGGGCCACAAAATAGGTGGCATGCACTCCCGTGTCGGTCCGCCCTGCACCGGTTACGGCCACCGGCTGCCTTAAAAACAACGAAAAACTCTTCTCCAGTACCTCCTGTACCGAAACCTGCCCGGGCTGCACCTGCCACCCGAAATAGCGGCTCCCCTTAAACCGCAACTCTACCATATATCGCTGCATACCTCTCCTCCTTCACCGACGAAATTACAAATTACTTCCATTTTGACTGCTATTCTGTCAATTTTTCACCAGAAACAGGACATATTGACACCGCGCCTCACTCGCCCCATACCCCTATTCACAACCTAATCAACAACTAATACTTTGATTTTGTGCACATTAAAAACACATCCATCCATATTCCCCGTCCATCTGGTACCCTATTTGTCGTTAACCACGTGAAAACATTAACGGAAAACATAACTTTTTAAAAAGGAGGATTAAGCCATGACACTTTTAAAACGTACCAATGCGTATCTTCCGTCGTTCTGGGACAACTTCTTTTCCCGGGACCTGATGGATTGGGGAACCTCGAATTTTTCGAGTACCGACACCACGTTGCCGGCTGTCAACGTGAAAGAGACCGATGAGGCCTTTGAGATTGAGGTGGCGGCTCCAGGGATGTCGAAGGGAGATTTCAGGGTGAATCTGGAAAACAACACGCTGACCATCTCTTCCGAGAAAAAGGAGGAGAAAAAGCAGGAGGAGAAAGGGCGTTTTACCCGCCGTGAATTCAGTTACCAGTCGTTCCAGAGGAGTTTCACCATTCCCGAAAACCTGGTTGAAGGCGACCAGATCACAGCCAGCTATTGTGAGGGTATTCTCTGTGTGCATCTTCCCAAAAAAGAGGAAGTAAAGCCAAAGCCGGCCCGCGAAATCGAAATCAGATAATGCCCCATGAAAACCAGGCCCTGTGGGGCCTGGTTTTACTATTTTTAACAAAATTAAATCCCTTTTTTAAGAGCAATCACCTATTTTCGTGCCCTTTAAAGGAAACTACATTTGACGTAATATTTTCCATATGAACCAGTCCATTGACATCCGTGAATTAAACGAACGAATTCAGCGCGAAAGCGCTTTTGTTGATCTCATTTCCATGGAAATGAACAAGGTGATTGTGGGGCAGAAGCACCTGGTGGAGAGTTTGCTGATCGGGCTGCTTTCCGACGGGCACATTTTGCTGGAGGGGGTACCGGGATTGGCCAAGACTTTGGCCATCAAGTCCCTGGCCCACACCATCGATGCCAAGTTTGCCAGGGTGCAGTTCACCCCCGATCTGCTCCCCGCCGACCTGATCGGGACCATGGTCTACAGCCAGAAAAAAGAGGAGTTCTCGGTAAGGAAAGGTCCCATCTTCGCCAACTTCATCCTGGCCGATGAAATCAACAGGGCCCCCGCCAAGGTACAGTCGGCCCTGCTCGAAGCCATGCAGGAACGCCAGATCACCATCGGTGATCAGACCTACCCCCTCGACAAGCCCTTCCTGGTCATGGCCACCCAGAATCCCATCGAGCAGGAGGGAACCTACCCCCTTCCCGAGGCCCAGGTCGACCGTTTCATGCTCAAGGTGGTCATCCGCTATCCGAAAAAGGAGGAAGAAAGGCTCATCATCCAGCAGAACCTGCTCAAGAGCTTCCCTGAAACCGCCACCATCATGAAGCCCGCCGATATCATGAAGGCCCGTGATGTGGTCAAGGAGGTCTACATCGATGAGAAAATCCAGAAATACATCGTCGACATGGTCTTTGCCACCCGCGAACCGGCAGAATACAAGCTGGAGAAGTACCGCGACATGATCACCTGGGGGGCCTCCCCGCGTGCCAGCATCAGCCTGGCCCAGGCCGCCAAGGCCTACGCCTTCATCAAACGGAGAGGCTATGTCATCCCCGAGGATGTCCGTGCGGTCTGCCCCGACGTGATGCGCCACCGCATCGGACTCAGCTACGAAGCCGAAGCCAACAACATCACCTCCGAGGAGATCATCACCGACATCCTCAATACCATCGAGGTCCCCTAAGCCGTCATTGACCGTAGACCGTCATATCTTGCAGCGGCGGCCCAGGCTCCGGCCAGACTGACGTTCAGATGATGTCTAAAACTGAGACGAAGGCTGAGAAGAAGAGTGAGCCGGGAACTGAGTCAAAGGCGGTGACCGGCCCAACTTGAAATAACCCAGAAGCGTTTATAAACGACCTCACTCAGAATTCGAGATTCAGGATTCCAAACTCAGGATTCCAAACTCAGGATTCAGGATTCCAAATTCAGGACTTAAGATTCTTTTCATGGAAACCAGCGACCTGCTGAAAAAGGTAAGGCAGATAGAGATCAAGACGCGCGGGCTCACGCGCAACATCTTTGCCGGGGAGTACCACAGTGCTTTCAAGGGAAGAGGTATGGCCTTCGCCGAGGTCAGGGAATACCAGTACGGGGATGACATCCGTAACATCGACTGGAACGTAACCGCACGTTATAACCACCCATACGTGAAGGTTTTCGAGGAGGAGCGGGAACTGACGGTAATGCTGCTGATCGACGTGAGCGGCTCCCATGATTTCGGTTCCTCTCAGAAGCTCAAGAAAAACATCATTACCGAGGTGGGGGCGATCCTGGCCTTCAGTGCCATCCAGAACAACGACAAAACCGGGGTGATTTTCTTTTCCGACACCATTGAGAAGTTCATTCCGCCAAAAAAAGGCAGGTCCCATATCCTGCGGATCATCAGGGAGATGATCGAATTCCGGCCCCAAAGCAGGGGAACCAACATTCCGGAGGCGTTGCGTTACCTGACCAATGCCATCAAGAAAAAATGTACGGTATTTGTCATTTCTGACTTTATCGATGAGCATCCCGACCTGGAAAGAGCCCTGTCGGTGGCCAACAACAAACACGATGTGGTGGCCTTACGCATCTATGACGAAAGGGAAGAGGAGCTTCCCCCCATCGGGATGGTCAAACTCAAGGATGCTGAAACCGAAAGGTATTTCTGGATCAACAGCAGCGATGCGACCACCCGGAAGATTTACCGCGACTGGTGGATCAGTCAGACCGGCAGGCTCCGGGGGATGTTCACCCGCTGTGGCGTGGACGCCGCCTGGATCAACACCCGGGAAGATTATGTAAAAGCATTGATGAACCTGTTTAAGAAAAGGGAGGCCCGCAAGTGAGAATTGTTCTGAAACACACCCTTATGACGGGATTCCTGGCCCTTCTGCTGACCGGCGCCCACCGCCTGGAAGCCCAACCCGTCAAAGCCATCGCCCGCCTCGACTCCACACAGATCCTCATCGGTGACCAGATCAACCTGGTGGTGGAACTCGAAAAACCCGCGAACATGGAATCGGTTTTCGCCGGAATTCCCGACACCCTGGCGGGCCGCATTGAAGTAATGGACCGTTCAGCCATCGACACCCTCCGCCTCGACGACCAGAGACTTAAACTGGTGCAGACCTTCCGGATCACTTGCTTTGACAGCGGCGAATACCGCATCCCCCCCTTCCGGTTTGACCTTCGGGGGGCCGGACTACCGGACTCACTTTTCACCAACGAACTTGTTTTGAAAGTCCTCACCTTACAGGTCGATACTACCCGCGGACCTACCGATGTCAAAATGCCCTACGATGCCCCTCTCACCCTGAAGGAGGTCACTCCCTACATGATGGGCATCCTCCTGGCAGGAGCCCTGCTCTTCCTGGTCTTATACTCCCTCAAAAGAAGAAAAAAGAACCTGCCCCTCTTTACGCTGCCCCCCAAACCACAGGAACCCGCCCATGTGGTGGCGCTGCGCGAACTCGACAGAATAAAGGAGGAAAAACTGTGGCAGAAGGAGAAAATCAAAGCCTATTACAGTGAGGTCACCGGGGTATTGCGCACTTACATCGAAGCGCGTTTCGGAATACCGGCCCTGGAGCAAACCACCTCGGAGATCCTTGAAAGTTTTGCTTCCCGCAGCGGAGTGGCACCGGAAAAGGCGATGAGCCATCTGCAACACATCCTTCCCCTGGCCGACCTGGTGAAATTTGCCAAATACCAGCCGCTTCCCGACGACCACCACCTGGTCCTGGTCAATGCCTACTTCTTCGTCAATGAGACCAAACCCGAGGAGCCCGTCCAACCGGGCACCCCGGAGAAGGGGAACGGGGAAGATTCCGGAAGCGCCGGAAACCACGGAGAAACGATAAAACCGTTGAGCCATGTTTGACGACCTCACCTTCAAAAACCCGGAGCTGTTTTATCTCTTTTTGCTCCTGCTGCCCATGGTGGCCTGGTATGTGTTGCGCTACCGGAAGAACAGCGCCAGCATCCGGATCCCGGGGAGCTCAGCGATAGCCCGGGCTCCTGTCACCCTGATGCACTACCTGCGTCATCTCCCCTTTTTACTGCAAATGGCCGCCATCTCCCTCTTCATCGTGGTTCTGGCACGGCCCCAATCCACCACCAGCTGGGAAAACGTCACCACCGAAGGTATCGACATGATTGTGGCTCTGGACATCTCGACCAGCATGCTGGCCATGGACTTTTCCCCCAATCGCCTGGAGGCGGCCAAAAAGGTGGCCATGGAATTCATTTCCGGCAGGGAACACGACCGGATGGGACTGGTGGTTTTTGCCGGTGAAGCCTTCACGCAATGCCCGCTGACCACCGACAGAGCCGTTTTGCTGAATCTCTTCAAAGATATCCGCACCGGCCTCATTGAAGACGGCACAGCCATCGGTAACGGACTGGCCACTGCTGTGGCCCGGCTCAAGGACAGCCAGGCCATCAGCCGCGTGGTCATCCTGCTCACCGACGGGGAAAACAACCGCGGAGAGGTGGCTCCCCTCACCGCCGCCGAAATCGCCAAAACCTACGGCATCAGAGTATATACCGTCGGCGTGGGCTCCGTGGGCACCGCCCCCTATCCCGTACAGACACCCTTCGGCACCCAGGTCCAGAATTTGGAGGTCCGCATCGACGAGGGCATGCTCAGGCAAATCTCCCAGATCACCGACGGCCGCTATTTCAGGGCCACCAGCAACCTCAAACTCGCCGAAATATACCAGGAAATAGACCAACTCGAGAAATCCAAAATCGACATCAAAGAATACAGCCGCCGCTCTGAGGAATTCATGCCCTTTGCCCTGGCAGGACTCGTGCTGCTGATCACCGGCCTTTTCCTGAAAGTCACCCTCTTCAGGAATATCCCTTAATATGAACGCCATGGAAATGTTCAGATTTGCCCATCCCGAATATTTTGGGGGATTGATCCTGATTCCCCTGTTGACAGCCCTTTTCATTCTGACCAGGATCCTGCGACGGAGGGCCCTGAGAAAATTCGGCACCCCTGAAATGATCAGGACACTCACCCCCAGTGCCTCGGCTAGCCGGCCTGTGCTGAAATTCATCCTGCTTATGCTGGCCCTGGCCTTGTTCATCGCAGGAGCCGCAAGACCCCAGTTCGGAACACGCCTCAAACAGGTGAAACGCCATGGCGTGGAAATCATCATCGCCCTTGACGTCTCCAACAGCATGCTTGCCGAAGACATCAAACCCAACCGCCTCGAAAGGGCCAAAAGGGCTATTGACAGGCTCATCAGCAAACTGCGCGACGACAAAATCGGCCTGATCGTCTTCGCCGGTGACGCCTATACCCAGCTGCCCATCACCACCGACTACAACTCGGCACAGCTCTTCCTCTCTTCGGTCAACACCCAGATCGTCCCCAAACAGGGAACAGCCATCGGCGCCGCCATCGAGATGGCCATGCGCTCTTTCACCCCCGATCCGGCAGCGGGAAAAGCCGTCATCATCATAACCGACGGGGAAAACCATGAGGATGATGCCATAGCCGCTGCCGAAAAAGCACACCAGCAGGGCATTGTGGTCCATACCATAGGCATGGGCCTCCCCCAGGGTGCCCCCATCCCCGTAGCCAGTGGAACCCGGGGTGATTACCGCCGCGACCGGGAAGGCAAAATCGTTATGACCCGCCTCGATGAGGCCACCCTCGAAAAAATCAGCAGCGCCGGCGGCGGCCTCTATATCCGCGCCAACACCGCCCAGGTCGGCCTCGACGATCTCTTCGATGAAATCAACAAAATGCAGAAAAGCGAAATCGAAGCCCGGCAATTCTCAGAGTATGAGGAACAGTTCCAGTATTTCTTTGCAACGGGCCTGCTCCTGCTTATACTTGAATTTTTCATCATGGAACGCAAAAACAAATACCTCCGGAGAATTAAACTCTTTAAAACCGCTCAACCATGAGACCACTGTTACTGATTACTCTGGCCCTCTTCCTGGTCACCGCGGCCACCGCCCAAAACGAACGTAAATTCGTGCGCCAGGGAAACCGCTTCTACCTGGAAGGAATTAAAGATACCACCCGTCTCGACACCGTCAGCTTCAGCAAGGCGGAAACCGCTTACCGTAAAGCCCTCGACAAGAGACCCAACGATCCGAAATGGAATTTTAACCTTCAGAATGCGGTATACAAACAAACCCGTTTCGGGGAAGCATCCGAAGGATTCCGCGGACTGGCTTCCCAGGCCACCGTGCCCGTCGAAAAAGCCAGAGCCCTCCACAACCTGGGCAACAGCCTCCTCTTTCAATCTAAAATAGATGAAAGCATTGAGGCGTACAAAGATGCCCTCCGTCATAACCCAGACGACCTCGACACCAAATACAACCTGGCCTACGCCCAGAAAATGAAACAACAACAGCAACAACAGCAGCAACAAAATCAGGACCAGAACAAAGATCAGGACAACGACCAGAACAAAGATCAGAAAAAGGACCAGGACAAGCAGCAACAGCAACAGCAGCAACAACAGCAGCAGCAGCAACAGCAGCAGCAGCCCAAAATCTCACGGCAGAATGCCGAGCAGCTATTGCAGGCGCTTCAGAATGATGAGAAAAACATCCAGGAAAAGGTGAAAAAAGCCAAAGCGGCCGAAGCCAAAGCCACCAGAGTAGAAAAAGACTGGTAATTTTGGCATATGGAACGGTTTGGGAGACTTCATTCCGGGGATAATTAAGATAAAGACCACAATTGACCGAGGATATGTTCAGAAAAACAGTGATCATTGCAGTCATGGTGCTCCTGGGGTTCCGTCTGGGGGCTGAGGAGACCCGTCTGGTGATGTCGGCGCCCAATGCGGTGGCCGTCGGGGACCAATTCAGGCTGACCTTCAACATCAACCAGCGGGGAGAGAACCTCACCCTGCCCGACCTGTCGAGTTTCGATGTATTGATGGGGCCGAGTTTCTCCTCCTCCACCTCCATCCAGTACATCAACGGCAAAAGCAGCCAAAGCCAGGATTTTGCTTACACCTACATCCTGAGGGCAAAAGAAACGGGGAGTTTTACCATCAGGCCCGGGTCGATCGAGGTCGATGGCAAAATCTACCAATCCAATGCGCTGACCATCCAGGTGGTATCTGGCCAGGCTCAGGGGAGCACGGCACAGGGGGGACAGGCACAGACTGACACTCCATCCGGGTCAGGTGAGGCTGAAGCCTCCTCCGCGACCATCAGCAAAAGTGACCTGTTCATTCGCCTGGAGCTCAGCCGCCGCCAGGCCTGGAAAGGACAGCAGATCATCGCCACCGTGAAGCTCTATGCCAATCCCAACCTTCCCCTGGCAGGCTTCGAAGAGGTCAACCTCCCCACCTATGAGGGATTCTACACCCAGGATATTGAAATCCCCCAGCAAATCAACTTCAAAAGGGAAGTATACAACGACAAAATATACCAGGTAGGCATCCTCAAGAAAACCGTACTCTTCCCACAACAAACGGGAACCCTCACCATCAGGCCCTTCAGTATCACTACCCAGGTACAGCAAAGGGTGAGGCAACGCAGCTTCTTCGACGATTTCTTCACGGGAGTGCAAACGGTCAGGGCTAAGCTTACCAGTGATGCGGTGACGGTTTCGGTAAAGGAGCTTCCCCCTGCACCGGCCGGTTTTTCAGGAGGCGTGGGGGAGTTCAGAATCTCCCCTGAGCTGGATTTGAACGAAGTCACCACCAACGATGCCGTGACCTTAAAACTCCACATCACGGGAAATGGTAACATCAGGTTGATTCAGACGCCCCAGCTGAACCTGCCGGGGGACTTCGAACAGTATGATCCCACGGTCACCGACAACGTCAGGGCTTCCGATGCGGGCGTGACCGGCACCAAAACCATTGAGTACCTCTTCCAGCCCAAATACGAGGGCACGTTTAAGATTCCGCCGATGACCTTTTCCTGGTTTAACCCCCAGAGCGGGCAGTACGAACGCCAGTCTACCCCTGAGTACGAGCTGAAGGTCACCCGGGGCAGCGGCGATGCCGGCACCGGTACGGTCAGGCAGCTCCGCAAACAGGATGTGCAAAGCCTGGGACAGGACATCCGCTATATCAGCCAGAAGCAGGAGCGGTTGCACCCCAGGGGAAGTTCCTGGTTCGGGAGTACTTACTTCTGGTCGGTATATCTTCTGGGTGCCGCCGCCTTTGCCGTTTTCTTCGTGGTTTACCGCAAGAAGATGGAGGAGAATGCCAACATCGCCCTGGTACGCAATAAAAAGGCGAGCCGTGTGGCACGCCGGCACCTCAAGGTGGCCGCCGGCCACCTCCGCCAGAACCAGGACGAAGCCTTCCATGACGCCCTCCTCAAGGCGATCTGGGGATACCTCAGCGACAAACTGGGCATCCCTCTGGCCAACCTGCGCAGGGAAACCGCCACCGAAGGCCTCGAAGCCGCAAAGGCCGCACCGGAACTGATCGACAAAATGCTGGCCATCACCGACCAGTGCGAATACGCCCGCTTCGCCCCCGCCGCCGGAAACAAGGCCATGCACGAACTCTATGACCGCGCCGCAGAGGTCATCACCACGCTTGAAAAACAGATTAAAAAACAATGACGATGAGATATCTTCCCTTATTATTCCTCCTGCTCCTCATCCCCGGCAGGATGACCGCCCAGGGAGACCTCCCCGGAGAGGCCGGAAAGTATTATGCCAGCCAGGACTATGCCAGGGCTGCTGAAATGTGGGAACAGGTACTGGCTTCTGGCAAAGAGTCTGCCGAAATCTATTATAACCTGGGAAATGCCTACTTTAAAATGGGAGACCATGTGAGAGCCATCCTCAACTATGAAAGGGCAAGGCTCCTGGCCCCCCAGAATGACGATATCGCCTTCAACCTCACCATCGCCAACCAATCGGTGGTCGACCGCATTGAGGAACTCCCGCGGCCTTTCTTTGCCCGATGGATGACCTCCCTGGCCCAAAAAGCCTCCGCCGACGGCTGGGCCCGGCTGAGCTCCGCCACCTTCCTGATCTTTCTCATTCTCCTGGGAAGTTACCTCTTCAGCCGCTCCGCCCTGATCAAAAAAGTGGCCTTTTTCATGGCCATTGCCGCCATCCTTCTCTCTCTGGTCAGCTTCTTCCTGGCAAGACAAAACCATATCCACCTGAAAAACCGAACAGGCGCCATCATCCAATGCCCCAGGAGCACCATCAAAAGCTCCCCCTCCGATACCGGCACCGACCTCTTCCTCATACATGAGGGCCTTAAGGTGGAAATCACCGACAGCCTCGACTCGTGGAAGGAGATCCGCCTTCCCGACGGCAACAAGGGATGGCTGAAAGACTCCTGCCTGGTCAGAATCTGATCCTTTCTGGAACGACCCCGGGCCGAACTTTCGAACACTGCCGGGGAATATTCCGGCAATGCATCTCCCTGCCGTTAATTTCACCCCATTTTAAATACCCTTTTGTCTCTTATCGGGGCAAACCATTAATTTTGCACCAAAAAGTTACCTGCAAAATGTCATATCAGTTGTTACAAGGAAAAAGAGGCATCATTTTCGGTGCCCTGAATGCCGACTCCATTGCCTGGAAGGT
>Ga0116151_10005341_pt1 | contig 11125 bp, 10 predicted proteins | sample AD_UKC117_MetaG_FD_89893 | JGI IMG/M metagenome (GOLD analysis project Ga0116151, IMG submission 89893) | Active sludge microbial communities of municipal wastewater-treating anaerobic digesters from Hong Kong - AD_UKC117_MetaG | ecosystem: Engineered > Bioreactor > Anaerobic > Digestate... | reverse complement strand
GTCGCCGTGTGCGGCCTGGCGACGCCACCCCGCATCGATCCCCTACCCCTTCACGCACACCACCTGCTTCAAGGTATGCAGGATCTCGGTCAGGTCGCGCTGGTTGGCCATCACTTCGTCGATGTCCTTGTACGCGCCGGGAATCTCATCGACCACGCCCTTGTCCTTGCGGCAGATCACCCCTTCGGTCTGGCGTGCAAGGTCGGCTTCGGTGAAGCGCCTGGTTGCCGCCGTGCGGCTCATGCGCCGGCCTGCGCCGTGCGCGCTGGAGCAGAAGCTCTCCGCGTTGCCCTTGCCGCGCACGATGTAGCTGCGCGCGCCCATGCTGCCGGGGACGATGCCGAGTTCCCCCTGCCCCGCCCGGATCGCGCCCTTGCGCGTCACCCAGACGTCGGCGCCGTAGTGGTGCTCGCGGGCGACGTAGTTGTGGTGGCAGTTCACCGCCTCGGTGGTGACGGTAAAGGGCGGCAGGTGCCGCGCCAGCCCGGCGAGCACGAGCTCAAGCATCGCCTGGCGGTTGGCCCTCGCGTACTCCTGCGCCCAATGCACCGCCTCGACGTAATCGGCGAAGTGCTCGCTGCCCTCGGCAAAGTAGGCCAGGTCGCGATCGGGCAGCTGGATCATGTGGCGCGCCATGTCCTTTCTCGCCAGCTCGATGAAGTACGTCGCGATGGCGTTACCGATGCCCCGGCTGCCCGAGTGCAGCATCACCCAGACCTGCTCATGCTCGTCCAGGCAGACCTCGATGAAGTGGTTGCCGCCCCCGAGCGTGCCCATCTGGTTCGCCCATTTGGAGAACTTGCCGAAGGCCTTGAGCAGTTGCGGATGGCGCTCGGTCAGCGCCTTGAGGCCGGGCTCGAACGGGCGCACTGCATCGACCAGTACCCGGCCGTCCGCATGCTGGTCGCGGCCGACCGGCACGTCGCGGCTGATCTGGTCGAACACCCTCTTCAGGCGCTTCTCGTCGATGTCGTTGGCGGTGAGCGACAGGCGCGCCGCGACCATGCCGCAGCCGATGTCGACACCCACCGCCGCCGGGATGATGGCCTGGTGGGTGGCGATGACCGAGCCGATGGTGGCGCCGATGCCCAGATGCACGTCGGGCATGGCGGCCACGTGGTGGTGGATGAAGGGCAGGCTCGCGATGTTGGCGAGCTGCGCCTTCGAGCCTTCGTCGATGTCGTCGGTCCAGATCCTGACTGGCGTGGAACTGCCGTCCAGGACGGTCTTCACGGGCATGGCTGCTTTCTCCTGGTTCCTGTCGCTGTCCGACGCAGACCCCCGGCCATTGCAGCGCCGAGGCCTCTCCCTGCCGCGCAAAGACGCAGTCGCGGCGAGGCGCGTGGCGCGAGCCGCCCCACGCACATCGCCAAGCTCGCAAGGCTCGATGCTACTGCAGGGTCCTCACCCGTGTTGAACCAGTACAACGCTCCTTCAAACTCGCCAGTGGGCTGATAGGATCGCGCCGTCTCCTCAGCTTGCCTGGCCGATCCACCATGCCCCCACTCCCCCTTCCGACACCGCCCGCAGACAGCCGGGGAACGCGCGCCGCGCTGATCTTCGCGCTCACTGCCGAGCGCCTGTCGATCCACTACGAGCACGGCCAGTGGCTCACCGAGGCCCAGGGCGCGAGCTTCATCGCCGACTGGCTCCGACGCAGCGAGCGCGCACTGCCGCTGGCGGAGCGCCGCCAGCTCTCCGCGCTCAGCGACGGCCTGGCGCGACAGATCGCCGGCTCGCTGTCACGGGAGGCGGGCCTCTACACCACGCACGAGATGATGGAAGCGCTCGATCCGAACCACGACTCGGAGTTGGCGCGCTCGATGATGGACGAGTGCGCGCGGCTGCTGGACAGCGACTGAGCGGGTTGCGGGTTTAGGTCTTTTTCCTCACCCATCACTGACTGAGCCCTCGGCCGCCGTTCAATCCCATCACGGGGCGCTGCGCCCTCCTCACCTGTGCAGCATCGCCAGCCGCCACTCGATCGCCTCGCGCTTCGGATACATGTGCGCCTCGCGCGGCAAGAACAGCGGCTTGCCTTCCAGTTCGGTCAGCACTTGGTAGTCCGGAATACGCCGGTCCAGCGCCCGACTCACCCGCCAGCGGAAGTCGCTGTGCGGTGCGATCAGGTGCCGGTCGAGCGCCCAATGCATATCCGGGGCGAGCACTGCGCTGAGGGTATCGACCGCAAGCGCATCCTGCAGCAGATCGAACAACTCCGCGTCGAGTCGCGCGTGATCGATGTTGTCCGTCACCTGCCACACCGTTCTCGCCGTGCTCATGCTGGCAAGTACGTGCTCACGCCCCGACTTTGGCTGCAGATGCCAGAAGCTCTCGCCGCCTCCGCGCAATCGGCCCGCGAGGTGGAAGAACGGGAAGTAGGGATTGGGGTGGTCGCCCTCGGCCCGTACCGCATTGAAATACAGCGCGTAGCGTTCAAGCAGCGGCGGCGCGAACTCGACGCGGTTTTCCGTCAGCGCCCCGCCCCGCGCCAGATCGAGCACGGCCAGCAGCATGCAGATCTTGTGCGGGCTGGCGCGACCGTGCGCCACATTGACGTTGAGCCGCCGAAACCGGTCGACGTAGGTGGAGAGACTCATTGCCCGCTCCAGTATTTCGCCTTGGCAGGAAGCACCCACCGCACGCCGCCGCGTGGATCCGGTGTGTCACCGCGATAACGTGGAATCAGGTGCAGATGGAGATGCGCCACGGTCTGTCCAGCCGCTGCGCCGTCGTTGATGCCGATGTTGAAGCCGTCGGGCTGCAGGGTTCCATCGAGTTCCGCCTTCGCCTGCGTCAGGAGCTCGAACATGCGCGCACGCTCGGGTGGGGTCAGCTCGAAGAAGGATCCGACGTGGCGCCGCGGGATGATCAGGGTGTGACCGGGCGAGACTGGAAAGGCATCGCGAATCACAAGGGTCACGTCGTCCGAGAACACGATGCATGCTGCCTCTAGCTGGCAGAAGGGACAGTTCGATCCGGTCATGGGGAGATACTACGTCGGTCTGACTTACAATCGAAGCGCTCCTGGACCGAGGCCAATGGCCGATGTACTCGACCGAAGAGCAACGAGGTACCGCTCCTGCTTCAAGCGATCCAGGAGATGAAGGCTTAGGAGCTTCCTGTCGTCTCCTCGCCGGTCATCCAAGCGCGCAAGAAGACCGGTTTCTCGCTGTCTCACTTGACGGCCAGTATGGGCGTGTCCGTTCGCGCGCTGCTCGCGACCGCCGGTACGAACCCGAAAGCGATGCTCGCCCTAGCGGGCAAGTGATTCCGTAGCAGAGCACACTACCCTCCCCCGCACATGTCCCCCACCCCCGACGCCACCCCCACCCTCCTCGTCGTCGACGACGATCTGGTCGCGCAGGCGCGCATGAATGCCTACTTCTCCAAGGAAGGCTATCGCGTGCTGCTGGCGGGCGACGGGGAAGCGTTCTGGCGGCAGCTCGGCCACGGCGGGGTCGACCTGGTGCTGCTCGACATCAACCTCCCGGGCCAGGACGGCTTGTCGCTGGCGCGTGAGTTGCGTGCGCGCGACGCCTCGATCGGCATCATCCTGGTCACCAGCCGCGACGACGACGTGGACAAGATCGTCGGGCTCGAGGTGGGGGCCGACGACTACGTGACCAAGCCCTTCAACCCGCGCGAGTTGCTGGCCCGCGTCAAGAGCCTGCTGCGGCGCAGCGGGGCGCGGCCGGCGGAGGTGGCGGACAGCCTGCGCTTCGCGGGCTGGGTGCTGGAGCTGTCGCGGCGCCGGCTGCGCGACCGCGCGGGGCAGGACGTGGCGCTGACGCGCGGCGAGTTCGAGGTGCTCGCACTGCTGGTGCGCCACCCCGGCGAGATCCTCGACCGAGACCGCCTGTCGCGCGCGGTGAGCGGGCACGACTGGTCGCCGCAGGATCGCTCGGTGGATGTGCTGGTGCGCCGCCTGCGCGCCAAGCTCGACGACCCGGCGCGCGCGGATTCGCTGATCGCGACCATCCGCGGCGAGGGTTACCGGCTGGCGGTGGACGTGGAGTCCGGCGGGAGCTGAGCCGGCTCTGCCGCGGCGGGTGCCTATGCCCCAAGCCGCAGCGCGTCGAGTGCCTGCAGGGTGTGCGCCCAGGCCCCGCCGAGTTCGCCGGCGCGCTCGGCGAGGTCCTCGACCCCTGCGGCCCGTGATGGTTCCCGCTTCAGCGCGTCCTCCAGCGTCCCCGCGCACGCCGCCAGCCTCCCCGCGCCCACGTTGCCCGCGGCGCCGCGCAGCTTGTGGGCGAGCCGCGCGCAGTCCGCCTGCTCGCCCGCGCGGGCGGCGGCGAGCAGCGCGTCGATCAGCGGCTGGCCCTGCGTGCGGAAGACACGGACGATGTCGGCGACGATCTCCTCGCCCAGCGCCTCCTGCTCTGCGCGCAGGAAGTCGATGTCGATCCAGTCCTCCGCCTGCGGCGCCTCGGGCGCGGCGGTGGCTGTGGCTGCGGTGACCGCCTCGGCCGCGCTGGCCGCGCCCGGATCGCCCTCGCCCGCCGGCGGCTCGGCGCGGCCCCCCGAGAGCAGCTTGGCCAGCAGCGCGCGCAGGCGCTGGCGCGAGAAGGGCTTGGACAGGAAGGCGGCGAAGCCGGCTTCGAGCAGGGCATCGACCTCGCGGCGCGGGATGTGGGCCGACATCAGCACCGCCGGGGTGCGCGCGTGCGCCGGCAGCGCGCGCAGGCGGGCGAGCAACTCGCGGCCGTCGCCGTCGGGGAGGTTCATGTCGATGAGGGCGAGGTCGATCGGGCGCTCGTGCAGCAGGCGCAGCGCGTTGTGGATGTCGGGCGCACACACGGCCTGCTGGCCGAGGGCGTCGAGGAAGCGCTCGACCACCATGCGGTTGACCTCGTCGTCCTCGACCACCAGCACGCGGTGGCCGGGGGCCGGCGCGCTCGCGTCGGTCGTGGCCGTGGCGGCCGTGGCCTCGGCGGGCGTGGCGGTGGTCGCCGGCAGCGCGATCTCGAAGCTCACCGTGGTGCCCTTCCCCGGCGCGCTCTTCAGCTCGATCGCGCCGCCCATGGCCTCGACCAGGCGGCGGCACACCGCCAGCCCGAGGCCGGTGCCGGCGTGGTGGCGGCCGCTGTCGCGCACCTGCACGAAGGGTTCAAAGACCTCCTGCTGGCGCGCGGGCTCGATGCCGATGCCGTGATCCTCGACGGCGAAGTGCAGGCGGCCGGGCTGCGTGCCGGCACGTACGCGCACGGTCACCGCGCCCTCGTCGCTGAACTTGATCGCGTTGCCGACCAGGTTGAGCAGGATCTGGCTGAGCTTGCGGCGGTCGCCCTGCACGGCGTCGGGCAGCGCGGGATCGACCTCGGCCACGAGCGCCAGCCCGCGCACCGCGGCGCGCGTGCCCTGCACCGCGAAGACGTCGTTCACCGTGTCGCGCAGGCTGAAGCCCATGTTGTCGAGCTGCACGCCGCCGGCCTCGATGCGGGCGAAGTCGAGCATGTCCTCGAGCAGCTCGAGCAGCAGTACGGCCGCGGCGCGCATCTGCGCTTGATACTGCGTGCGCTCGGTGGCGGAGCCGGCGTCCTCGACGAGCTCGAGCAGGCCGAGGATGCCCGCGAGCGGGGTGCGCAGCTCGTGGCTGACGGTGCCGAGGAAGGCGGTCTTGGCGCGGTCGGCCTGTTCGGCGGCGTGGCGGGCGCGGGCGTGGTCGGCGGTCTCGCGGGCGAGCGCGGCGTTGGCCTCGCGCAGCTGCGCGGTGCGCGCCAGCACCTGGTTCTCGAGCTCCTGCTGCTGGCCGCGCAGCGCCTCGGCGAGGCGGTCGCGCTCGATGGCGTTGGCGCGGAAGCGTTCGAGCGCGACCGCGAGCGAGGCCAGCTCGTCGTCGCCGGTGGTGTCGATGGCCACCTCGCGCCGGCCGGAGGCGAGCGCGAGGGTGGCCTCTTCGAGCGCACGCAGGCGCCCGAGCGTGTGGCGGCGCAGCGCGTGGACGGTGACGCCGAGCGTCACCAGCAGCAGCGCCGCGGCGATCACGCCGAAGGCGATCAGCCCCGAGGTGGCGCTGCGCTCGGCGGCTGAGCCGGCGGCGGCGAGGAGGCGGCCGCCGCGGTGGATCAACTCGCCAGCGAGGGCGTCGAGCTCGGTGGTGAGCTCGCCGACCACGCCCTGCAAGGTCTCCACCTGCGCGCGCAGGGCGAGCTCGCGGGCACGCAGCGCGAAGGCGCCCTCGTCTTCGAGCGCGGAGGCGAGCAGCTGATGTACCTGCCGGCCCTGCTCCCGACCGCCGGGGTCGGGGATGTCCGCGAGCCGGCGCGCCAGCAGCGCGAGGTGTTCGGCGAACTCGCCGCGCGCCGCCTGCAGCCGCGCATTCGAGTCGAGCTCATCGAGGCGGCCGACGAGGAAGCCGAGCGCATGCACGGTGAGGTTGAGCTCGTGCATGCGTTCGAGGCTGTCGATGTCGAGGTCGAGTACGCGCTCCCGCGCCGCCTCGCGCTCGTCGAGACTGCGGGGGCCCTGGACGGGATCGGGTTGCAGCAGGCTGGTGAGCGTGGCCACGAGTTGGGCGGTGGCGTTGTCGGCGTGGATCCCGGCGAGCTCGTCGAGCTCGTCGATCACCGCGCGCAGGGCGTCGATGCGCTCGACACGGGCCGCGCGCAGCCGCAGGCGCTCCGCGATCGCCGCGCTCATGCCGCGGAGGGCGGCGGCGAGGCGGTCGCCGGTCGATTGGAGGCGGTCACGCAGTGCCGCCTCGACGTGGGGCGAGCGCAGCGCCGCGAGGCGGTCGCGCACCAGCGGCACGTCGACGTCGAGCGCGGCGCGCAGCTGCCCGAGCTCGGCCGCCGAGTCCGCCCGCAGCAGCCGCGGGGCCAGCGCCGCCAGGCGGGCGTTGGCGCGCACCGCCTCGTGCAGCGCGTCGGCCGCCGGCAGGGTGTCGCGCACGATCGCCTGCTGGCTGCTCACCACGCGCTGGAAGCTCACCCAGCCCACCACCGCCACCAGCACGGTGCCGAGCGCGGCGACGAGCAGGCCGAGCAGCAGGCGCTCGCGCAGGCCGAAGCGGCGTCCGGTGTGGGGTTTCACGTAAGATGGGGCGGTCACGGTCGGTGGGGAAAGGGTGCGCTTGTGCAGTGGTCGAGGGCAATGAGTCGGCGGGTTTCATCTTACCGGCGGAGCGTGCGCCACGGGTTGCGCGGCTTCGCGCTGGGCGCCTTGCTGAGCTGCGCCGCGGCGCTTGCCGGCGCGCAGCCGGCGCCCGAGTGGCCGGTGCAACGCTGGGAGGGCGATCATCGCGCGGCCGACGCCGCGGCGGTGGCGGCGCCGGACATCGCGCCGCCCTCGCCCACGCGCGCCTGGCGCCTGTGCGCGATCTATCCGCACCTCAAGGACAGCTACTGGCTGGCGGTGAACTTCGGCATGACCGAGGAGGCGCGCGCGCTCGGCCTCGGGCTGGGGGTGCGCGAGGCCGGCGGCTACGGCCAGCTCGCCCGCCAGCGCGAGCGCGTGGCGGCGTGCCTGGCGGATGCGGCGGTCGATGCGCTGCTGATCGGCACCGTCAGCCGCGGCGGGCTCAACGACCTGCTCGCGCCGCAGCTCGAGCGCCGGCTCGTGCTCGGGGTCGTGAACGACATCGACCCGCAGGTGGTGCGGGCGCGCATCGCCGTACCCTGGTACCAGCTCGGCTGGACGATCGGCCGCTGGCTCGCCGAGCGCCACCCCGCCGGCGCCCCGGCCGCGCGCATCGCCTGGGTCCCCGGCCCGGTGGATGCGGACTGGGTGGGCTTCATCGACCGCGGCTTCCGCGCGGGCATCGCCGGCAGCGCGGTGCGCATCGTCGCCGAGCGCCACGGCGACACCGGCCGCGCCATCCAGCGCCGGCTGGTCGAGGCGGTGCTCGACGAGCAGCCGCAGCTCGACTACCTGGTCGGCAACGCCCCCATGGCCGAGGCCGCGATCGCCGAGCTACGCCGGCGCGGCCGCGCAGGTTCGACGGCGATCGTGTCCTCCTACCTCACCCCGGCGGTCCATGGTGGCATCCTGCGCGGCCGCATCCTCGCCGCGGTGACGGACTTCCCGGTGCTGCAGGGCCGGCTGGCGGTGCGCCAGGCCTTGCGGGCGCTGGAAGGCCGACCGATCGAGCCCTACCTCGGCCCGAGCGTCGAGCTGGTGGACAAGCGCTCGCTGGCGCTTTTCCCGGCGCAGTGGATGCTGCCGCCGGCGGGCTTCGTGCCGGTGTATGAGATCGCGCCGGGCGCGCGTTGAGTCGGGGACGACCTGCAGGCGCCGGAGCAAGCTGCTTCAATACAGCGCTTCGTTGCCGAGGTGGCCGCAGCCGGTGTATTCGACCGGCGGGCCCGCGCGTGTCACGGCGAGCGCCGCGCGAAAGCCATGCACCGTGCCGGTCGACGCATCGCGACAGATCGAGGGAAAGAGCCGCAGGCGCAGCGTCGCGGATTCGGTCGCGCCGGCGAGCACGGCCTCCGCGCGGTCAGGGCGCCCGACGGGCCAGTGCCAGGACAGTGGGAGCGGTGGCATGTTCAGGGGCTCGCCGCCTTCGCCGCTGAAGCGTACCGCCCGGCGGTCCGACTCCAGGCGCCAGGACGGCGCATTGCCCTGCGCGGCGACGCCGAGCGCACTCGTCGGGCAGGCCAGGTCGTGCCCCGCACGGTTGAGCCGCTCGAGCTGCAGCTCGCCGCCGCGCCGCTCGCCCCAGGCCTCGAGGTAGATCGCGCCGTGCGTATCGAAGCCGGCATCGGTCACCGCGGCGGTGATCACCGACTCCGCCGAGACGTCGCGGGCATCGAAGGGCTTGCCGCCGCCGCAGGGGGCGAACCGAAGCTTGCCGGCGTCGCGCTGCAGCGTGCCGCGGAAGAGCGTGCGCGGCACGGTCAGGCGCGCGGCATCGGCGCCCGGATCGCGCACGAGGGCAAGGTCCTGCCGCGTCGCGATGGGCTGCTCGCTGCGGTCGAGCAGCACCAGGCGGTCGACGTCGGCGCGCCGGAAGCTCGACCGCCGGGCGTCGTCGTGGGGCTCGATGCGCAGGGTCTCCCCCGCGCCGGCGTCGATGCGGCTCCAGGGGCCGATGTACTCCTCGCCGCGATCCCCGGCGGGGGTGCCGAGATAGACGCGCGTCATCCGATACACCAGCGGCAAGCCGCCCTGCCCCATCGTGTACAAGGTCAGGCTGGTGCGGATGCCGGCGCAATCGGCGCACGGCAGCGTGCCCACGTAGGGGCCGTCCGCCACCGGCCCCTGCGAGGTGGCGTGCGCGGCGGGCCCTGTCAACGCCAGGCAGGCGAGTGCAGGCGCCGCCGCGAACCGAAAGCGCGGTCTGCGCATCAGGGTTTGCGCAGCACTTCGGTCGAGCCCATGCGCACGTCGCCGCCGGCGTTCCTGAGCATCAGCACATGGGCGCCCATGAAGCTGGTGTCGACCACTTCGGCTCCCTTGGTGAACAGGTCGCCGAGGCGGGCGCTGATCGTGCGCGCCATGTCGCTGGTGCAGGCACGACGCGTGCTGGAAACCTTCGCCTTCAGCAGCCCCTGGTCGAAGCTGTAGGAGCCCTTGAAGTCGTTGCAGCCGTCGAAGCCGGAGACCGCCTTGGCGCGCGTATCGAAGACCACGACCGCGGGCGGGGTCATGCCCTCGGCCTTGGTGTCGCCGGTGTTCATCACGGTCCAGCTGCCGTCCATCTTCCCGAGCACGCCGGGGTCGCTGCCGTCGATCTTGGTGAATGGCGTCATGCCCTTGCCCGAGCAGGCTGCGAGCAGGGCCGCGACGGCGAGGACGGCGAGGGAACGGGCAGTTTTGGCGGTGTTCATGATTGCGGTTTCTCCGTTTGGTGATGGATGGGTGACCCTGGCGCGGCCGAACAATTCCCCTGGCATCGGTCGATGCCGGGGGGCACGTGCCCAATACAGGTAATCCAGCAGGATCTGTCCGGAAAAGTTCATCTTTCCGTGGGGGACGGGGCGCAGATCCGGGCAGAATCGCCACGACGCGTGCCGCAGCAACTGGCTGCAGGCCGGTCTTCCCCTGACGCGCGCGTTGCGGGGGTGTTTTTTCCGCTGTCCTCTCTGCCCGCCCCGATGAGCCTGCCTGCCGCCCCGATTGCCCGCATCGCCCGCTGGATCCACGAGGCCGACGGCCTGATCGTCGCTGCCGGGGCGGGCATGGGCGTGGACTCGGGGCTGCCGGACTTTCGCGGCAGCGCGGGCTTCTGGCGGGCCTACCCGGCGCTCGGGCGCGCCCGCCTGCAGTTCGAGGAGATCGCGAATCCGGCGGCTTTCGCGCGCGATCCCGCGCTCGCCTGGGGGTTCTACGGGCATCGCCTGGCGCTGTACCGGCGCACCGTGCCGCATCGGGGTTTCGCGCTGCTGCGCGAGATCGCGGCGGGACTGAGCGCCGGCGCCTTCGTCTTCACGTCGAACGTCGATGGGCAGTTCCAGAAGGCGGGGTTTGCGCAGGAGCGGATCATGGAGGTGCACGGCTCCATCCACCATCTGCAGTGCCAGCGTGCGTGCCGTGGCGAGGTGTGGTCGGCGGAAGGCTTCGAGCCGCGGGTGGACGAGGAGGCCTGCAGGCTGCTCGGCGAGCCGCCGCGCTGCCCGCATTGCGGCGACATCGCGCGGCCCAACATCCTGATGTTCGGCGACTGGGGGTGGATTGCGCGGCGCACCGAGGTGCAGGAGGCGGCGCTCGCGACCTGGCTGGAGCGCGTGCGCCGACCGGTGGTGATCGAACTCGGCGCCGGCGAGAAAGTGCCCACGGTGCGCCGCTTCGCCGAGTCGATCGGCGATCGGCTGGTGCGCATTAACCCACAGGCCGAACCGAACCTCCCCGCGGGCGCCGTCCACCTGCGCTGCGGCGCGCTCGAAGGCATCGCCGCCGTTCACAGAGCCTTGGCCGAGTAGTGCTGACCCGCTGCATTCGCGCCTCCCGGCGCTCCTACAGGTGCGTGCGGAGGTGCCGGGGGTGATATCGACGCGCGTCGATGGCCGATCGCCCGTTTCCGGAGCGAACCTGCGCCGGCTTCTCGCCCGAACCCGCGCCGGTTTCATGTAGGAGCGCCGGCAGGCGCGAATGCGGCGTTGGAGAATTCGACGGCCGTCGATCGCCCGCCCGCCCAATTCGCGCCTGCCGGTGCTCCTACAGGTGCGTGCGTAGGCGCCGC
>Ga0116151_10005339_pt1 | contig 11130 bp, 16 predicted proteins | sample AD_UKC117_MetaG_FD_89893 | JGI IMG/M metagenome (GOLD analysis project Ga0116151, IMG submission 89893) | Active sludge microbial communities of municipal wastewater-treating anaerobic digesters from Hong Kong - AD_UKC117_MetaG | ecosystem: Engineered > Bioreactor > Anaerobic > Digestate... | reverse complement strand
ATCACGGGGATCGGGGCGCGCTCGGCAAAACGTCGCAGCAGAGGGGACAGCGTCAGGGACATCGGGCGTGGCCTCAAAAAGCAGCCTGATTACCAGAATTTAGGTCCACCTTGAAAGCCTTGATGGTATAGAGTGCAAGTTTAGTTTGGGCATAGTTCGTGGGCGGGCACGGCGCAGGTTATGGCTACGTTGTCGCGGACGCTTCACGCACGCATAGATATCAATGGAGGTCCAAATGGCCAAGACTCAATGTGATCTATACAGATCTGTGATGGATAAGTCATTTAAGAGCATCAAAATTGGAACCTATCCTGGCGATGGAGTCCTTGACCCGCGCTGGGAGGACACCGAGTACTACAGCAAAAAGCTGGGCCGGATGGTAACCAGCAAGGCCGACGTCGATGTCGAGATCGGAAAGGAAGGTCCCGAAGTCGTTCCTGGCGGAGGCACATCGTTGCACGATGTGCCTGGGTGGTTTCCGAACCATGACTTCTGGATCCCAGAGGGAACGGAATATAGCGACGAGCTAGTAATTAAGAAAGACGCGAAACAGAAGAGCAGCTTCTTCAATCCGAACCTTAAAGGCTTCCACTACCAGATCGAGTGTAAAACTCGAATGACGATTCTCACCATGAAAGGTTACCTGAATAATATGGCTCGTGCTGCCGTTGTGCGTCAGTGCGAACTAGCCAAGAGCGGATCGAAGTAGGGGACCGTATGCCAGAGATCAGCGTTGAAGCGCTTGTCGTGTCCATCCAAGCAGTTGCGGCGGAGCTTCGTGCCTTAAAAGAGGGCGCTGAAAGCGGCGAGCTTGATGCCGAAGAATACGTCCTTCTGGAAGAACGCCAGCGAGTTGCCGAAAACCTTGAGGCAGCCTACCGAAAGCTTGCTCTCACTGTGCTGAATTTGCCGCCCTACGGCCAGTTGGTCGGCGATGCTTAAGCGAGCCTAACCCCTCGCTCGAGAGCCGACCCGCTACAGCAGGCAGGCGTGGCTTGGCCGATCCAGGCCACGGTGCACATGTCCTTCTGCGGCTAACGCCAGCCTCCTCGGGCGGCGCTCAGCTTGAACATTGGGCGACAAAATCATGAGATTCGTCAGATGGGCAGCAGTTGTCCCTATATCAATAGGGTCCTGGTATCTTGCTCTCATCATTGGCTTGGCGGTACGCGCGTTGGTGGAGAGCCTATGCCCGGAAGAGCAAATGGTGTCGGGCATGTGCACCGCGAACTGGTTTCTAACAGCTGAGAAATTTATGTTTTGCTGCGGTGCTGCACTTTCCGCCTTTTTCGTCATTGCGTCTGCCTCATTCGTGGCGCCAGCCGAGAAATTTCTGGTGTCGTGCGTTGCTTTGGCGGCTGGCTCCGCAGTAGCGCTTCTATTTGCGGTTCAAGCGCACGCATGGGCTGAGTTCGTGTCTGCAATTGCGGCTGGCGCCCTGGCTGTGTTCGGGGTTCGCGCAGTTGTCGCCCAACCAAAGATTCAAGCTGACGTCCACGCCTCGGCTTCGCTGCAGCGTGGCACTTCTCCTCGGTTCCGTAGCACCCCATGAACTCCACGATTGACAGATCTTTTTGAAACCGCACCCGGTTGATCCCCATCGTGTATCTCCTTCAACGGAATAGGCCAGTTATCCACCCCGACAAGCTCGCTAGGCGAGCCTGCTGAACTTCGTGGCTAATCAAGAATACAAATGGCTTCCACTTAGGGCCTGTCTCAGCTTCAATCACCTCAAATCCGAACTCCAATCGATCCTCGATCAGTTCGGATCAAAATACACGATAACTTTGGATAATTACTTACACGCTCACAGAGGGTGAACGAGTGCCCCATGGAACGACGATCTAGCGCTGGTAGGCTCACCATGATCGGGGTCATGCCGACAGACCTTCCACCCGTTTGATCGGCCGCCACGCCCGCCGCGCATCGCCCAACTCCACATCTTCGACATCTTCAACCTCCAGACTGCCCTACTCTTCGCAGCTTCATTAAAAATATTAATGTGGAGTAAACCGGCGCCTTGAAAACTTTGGATTGGACGTCTTAACTTCTCTGAGGCCCTATCCTCGCTCTCGGAGACACGTTGATGCAGACTAAAGTATTACTTGGTATGATTTTTATAGCAGCCTGCCTTTTCTTTAGCAATCTTGTGGGATTGTCTTCCGGGGTAGTTGATATAGCCCATGCGGAAAAAAAGAAGGACACGGTGATTCCTCCAGGTCCCGCACCAAGCGCGCAATGCAAAAAACAATGTGCTGTGCAGGAAACGGCGTGTAAAGGTCGGTGTCGCGGCCTCGAACCTCAAGTGACTATTTGCCAAGAAAGATGTTCAAAAGCTCTTGATGAATGTGTGCAAAAGTGCGATCAAATACCAACCTCCCTTCTTGATTCCCAAGAAAAATACGACCAAATTTGTCTGTCGTCGGAATAGTAGTTGCCATTCGCTTATTTGCGGCAAACCTGCTCTTAACAGAAAGCCCCGTCACTTGTGGCGGGGCTCCAGTAGTAAGAGGATTTGCTTTTTCAATAAACAAAATATCAAGAAACCAGATATTGCAGATATCTCCGCTTCTCAAATATCAATTGTAATCGCTCGATCCCCTCCCCTCTCCCGCAAACAGTCGAAGAGAGTGAATGGTCACCCGCTTTTATCAACCCTTTCACGCATCGTTATTGCTCAACACCACCCGCTTACGCTGCTTGGCAAATTCTAGCAACCGGCGGATCGGTTGGACTGCGCGCTCGCGCACCGCTTCATCGATGACGATTTCGTTCGCGCCGGTTTCCAGCACCTGGGCGAGATTACGCAAGCCATTCATCGCCATCCACGGGCAATGCGCACAACTGACGCAGGTCGCCCCCTTGCCAGCAATCGGCGCTTCCAGAAAGATCTTGTCCGGCGCGACTTGTTGCATCTTGTGGAACAGCCCGTTGTCGGTGGCGACGATGAATTTTTTCGCCGACAGTTTCCGCGCCGCCTCAACCAGTCCCGTAGTCGAACCCACCACATCGGCTTGGGCGATCACATCCATCGGCGATTCCGGGTGGACCAGCACCTTGGCATCGGGATGCTCGGCGCGCAGCCTCCGCAACCCGTCAGCCTTGAACGCCTCATGGACCACGCAGGCCGCACTCCACAACAGCATGTCCACACCGGTTTCGCGCTGGACGTAAGCGCCTAGATGCCGGTCCGGCGCCCAGATCAGCTTCTCGCCACGCTCCGCCAGATGCCGAACCAGCTCCAGCGCGATGCCCGAAGTCACCACCCAATCGGAGCGGGCCTTCACCGCCGCGCTGGTATTGGCGTAGACCACTACCGTCCGGTCTGGATGCTGGTCGCAAAATGCCGCGAACTCGTCGGCCGGACAGCCCAAATCCAGCGAGCATTCCGCCTGTAAATCTGGCATCAGCACCCGTTTTTCGGGATTGAGAATTTTGGCGGTTTCACCCATGAAGCGCACGCCAGCCACCACGAGAGTGCGCGATGGGCACTCGGTGCCGAAACGGGCCATGTCCAGCGAATCGGAGACGTAGCCGCCCGTTGTCTCGGCCAATTCCTGCAAGTCGGCCGAGGTGTAGTAATGCGCGACCAACGTGGCATCCCGTTCGATCAACAGGCGCTTGATCCGCGCGATCAGGCTCGCCCGCTCGGCGGCATCCAACATTTCGACGACGGTGGGCGGGACTTGCAAGGGCGACAAGCGACGATCCTTCGCCGTAATCTCGGAAACGACAGCATTCATCAGGATTCTCCGGTGACCGGTTCGGTCACGTCACTTGACAAAGTCAACTTGGCCGGGATGCTTGGCCCGGAACAGCTGGGCTGGTCGACGACCGCCACGCTGCGCCATCTCGCCGGTGGCCTCAATACAGTCCAGCGCCAGAATGCGCTTGCGAAAATTGCGCTTGTCCAAGGGCTCACCCAGAATAGTTTCGTGGACCGTCTGCAACTCACTCAGGGTGAAGCGTTCCGGCATCAATTGCAGGACAATGGTGGAATACGCCAGCTTGGAAGCGAGCCGCCGGCGAGCCAGTGCCACAATCTTGGCGTGATCCAAAACCAGCGTCGGCAATGCATCCACCATCGCCCACCCGGTTCGATCGGCTGGCGATACCGGATCCTCCGACAGCGATTCAGCGGGAACCAGTGCGTAATAGGCAACCGTCACCGCCCGCTGTCCGGCCGCCCGGCCGGGCTGACCGAAGGTATAAAGCTGCTCCAAGTACACCTGACACAAACCGGTTTGTTCCGCTAAATGCCGTCGGGCGGCGACATCCAAATCCTCGCCCGGCTCGATCGGCCCGCCGGGCAAGCGCCAATCCACCGATCGCCCGACCAACAGCACCTCCAGACGCTCGGTGCGGATGGCGAACGGCACGACATCGGTGGTCAAAGTCAGCGGAACAGGATCAGCCATCACCTCGCTTCCAATGGTGTAAAAACTACACCTTTATGTTAGTGTCAACTTGACACTATTGCAAGTAGATGACGGCGATTTTTCAAAACGACGTCAAAACATCGAACTGATCAAAACGGAAGTAGCCGGATTTCGCTAGAATGCATTTTCACAATAAACGCGGAGATTAATGCGGTGATGGCGGATCGGCGAGAAACAGTGGTGCTGGTGCATGGCTTGTACGTTCACGGTTTGTGGATGCGCCTGCTGGAGTACTGGCTGGAGCAGTCAGGCTATCAAACGATGAACTATTCCTACCCGACCATGACCCGGTCGCCAGCGGAAAACGCCGATGATCTGCAAATACAGCTCGCGCATGTCAATACGCCCATCGTCCATTTCCTGGCTCACAGCATGGGTGGGCTCGTGGTACGGCATCTTTTTCATAACTACCCGAAGCAACGACCGGGCCGCATCGTGACCATGGGCACGCCTCACCAGGGCAGCTATGGGGCGCGAGTCATGCAAAGTATTGGGCTGGGATTTTGCGTGGGACGGGGGTTGGAAGACGGACTGCTCGGCGATGCGCCAGCCTGGGTCGCCCCCAATCATCTGGGTTCGATCGCGGGTACCTTAAACGTGGGATTCGGCTTGCTGTTTCCAGGGATGCCGGAGCCGTCCGATGGCATGATCGCCGTGGTCGAAACCCAGTTGCCGGGCATGGTTGATCATATCTGCCTGCCGGTCTCTCACATGCAAATGCTGGTGGATCCGACGGCCGTCTCTCAGGCGATGGCGTTTTTCGCCACCGGCCGCTTCCGTCATTCGTCCCACTCCGTGCCTCACGATGACAAAATGATAAACTCATCTCCCGTTTCGTAAGATCTTCACGGCAAGAGGCTTCGCATGGCAGGACACAGTAAATGGGCCAATATCCAACACCGGAAAAATACCCAAGACGCTAAACGCGGCAAATTGTTCACCCGGCTGATCCGGGAAATCACCGTGGCGTCGCGCATGAGCGGCGGCGACCCGAGCGCCAATCCCCGGCTGCGGCTGGCGATGGACAAGGCGCTGACCGCCAACATGCCGAGGGATACCATCGATCGCGCTATCAAGCGCGGTACCGGCTCGCTGGAAGGGGTCGAATACGAAGAAATTCGCTACGAGGGCTACGGTCCGGGTGGCGTGGCAGTGATGGTGGACGCCATGACCGATAACCGCAATCGCACAGTCGCGGAAATCCGCCACGCCTTCACCAAGTGCGGCGGCAATCTCGGCACCAGCGGCTCCGTGGCGTTCCAGTTCAGCGAACAGGGTGTACTGAGCTATCCGGCCGGCTGTGACGAGGACCGCATCATGGAGGCCGCCATCGAGGCCGGCGCCGACGATGTGCTCAGCTACCCAGACGGTTCAGTGGACGTGTTGACCGCCCCAGTCGCATTTGCCCCGATCAAGGACGCCCTGACCACCGCCGGCCTGCAACCAGATGAGGCCGAGGTCACCCAACGCGCCGCGTCCAACATCACACTCGGTTTCGAAGACGCGCAGAGGATGGTCAAGCTGTTGGAAATGCTGGAGGATCTGGATGACACCCAGAACGTGTACTCCAACGCTGACATTCCCGATGACGTTCTGGCGAAACTCTGAGCGTGGCGATCATCCGGCTGATGGGCATTGATCCGGGTTCGCGGGTCACCGGCTACGGCATCATCGATTTGGACGGGCCGCGCAGCTGCCATGTCGCCAGCGGCTGCATTCAGACGGCTAGTGATCGACCGTTGCCGGAGCGGTTGAAAACCATCTTCGCAGCGGTCACCACGCTCGTCCAAACTCATCGACCGGCCGAAGTCGCGATCGAACAAGTCTTCATGCATCGCAATCCCGACTCCGCGCTCAAGCTCGGCCAAGCGCGGGGGGCCGCGTTGTGTGCCGTGGTGATGGCCGACTTGCCGGTTAGCGAATATGCCCCGCGCGCCATCAAGCAGGCGGTGGTCGGTAGCGGTGCAGCCGACAAAACCCAAGTGCAACACATGATCCGATTGTTGCTGAACCTGCCGGAGGCACCGCCCGCTGACGCCGCCGACGCGCTAGCGGTAGCCATCTGCCACGGCCACACCCGACAGACCCAGCAACGGCTGGGAACGGCCATCGCGCTGGCCGGGCGGCGGCGATGATCGGTCGCCTGCGCGGGTTGCTGGCTTGGAAGCAGCCGCCGTATTTGATGATCGACGCCAACGGGGTCGGCTATGAGCTGGAAGCGTCGCTGACGACGTTTCAAACCCTGCCGGATGTCGGCACGGAAGTGACCTTGCACACCCATTTGGCGGTGAGGGAAGATGCCCACACGCTGTACGGCTTTGCCAGCACTGCCGAGCGTAGCCTATTTCGTAGCCTGATTCGGGTGACCGGCATCGGGCCGCGCCTGGCGCTGCTGATTCTGTCGGGGATGAGCGTGGAACTGTTCGGGCGCTGTGTGCGCGAGGGTGACACGGCCTCGCTCAGCCGCTTGCCAGGCATCGGCAAGAAAACCGCCGAGCGCTTGATCGTCGAGATGCGCGACCGCATCGGGGAATTGAGACTGGATCCGATGACGGTGGTACTGCCAGGCAGCCGGACCGACATGCCGGCCGTGAACCCTCTGGACGATGCCATCAGCGCCCTGGTGGCGCTGGGCTACAAGTTGCCCGAAGCGTCGCGTATGGTACGGGCCATCGAGTCCGAAGGGATGACCAGCGAAGCGATCATCCGTCAGGCGCTGCAGGCCAGTGTGCGCCATTAGCCGCATCAATCACCGACCAGCTGGAGAATGACCGCCTTTCATCCCATTCGCCTTGATACCCTATCGCCCGCCTTGCTCCAAAACTGCCACGGTCGTTGCCATGAACTCATCGGATCGTCTGATTTCCCCCGCCGCCAGCGGCGAGGATGCCACGCTGGATCGGGCCGTTCGACCCCGACGGCTGGCCGAGTACATCGGCCAACAGGCGATGCGCGAGCAACTGGAAATTTTCATTCAGGCCGCTCGGGCGCGCGGGGAGGCGCTGGATCACGTCCTGCTGTTCGGGCCGCCGGGGCTCGGCAAGACCACCCTGGCGCACATCGTCGCGGCCGAGATGGGCGTCAATCTGCGCCAGACCTCGGGGCCGGTGATCGAGCGGCCCGGCGACCTGGCCGCGTTGCTCACCAATTTGGAACCGCGCGATGTCTTGTTCATCGACGAAATCCATCGTCTGAGTCCGGTGGTCGAGGAAGTCCTGTATCCGGCGATGGAGGATTATCAGATCGATATCCTCATCGGCGAGGGACCAGCGGCGCGGTCGATCAAACTGGATTTGCCACCCTTCACCCTGGTTGGCGCCACCACCCGCGCTGGCTTACTAACCTCGCCGTTGCGAGACCGATTTGGTATTGTGCACCGCCTGGAGTTTTATACCCCCGAGGAGTTGACCGAGATCGTGGCCCGATCGGCGCGGATTCTGGCCATCGAGACCGACTACCCTAGCGGCGCGATGGAGATTGGCCGTCGCTCGCGCGGCACGCCCCGTATCGCCAATCGGCTACTCCGGCGGGTGCGCGATTTCGCGCAGGTGCGCGCCGGCGGGCGGATCACCGTTGAAGTGGCGAAGCTGGCGCTCGATCTGCTGAAGGTGGACGAACGCGGCTTCGACGAGCAGGATCGCCGCTTGCTATGGCTGGTTATCGATAAGTTTGGCGGCGGGCCAGCGGGGTTGGATACTCTGGCGGCAGCGCTGGGCGAGGAACGCGGCACTATTGAAGATGTGTTGGAGCCGTTCTTGATTCAGCAGGGGTTTTTAATGCGCACACCGCGCGGTCGGGTAGCGACAGCGCACGCTTATCGCCATTTCGGGCTGGCCACCGCGAACAAATCCACCGCCAGCGGCGATTTGTTCGATGCCGTACCTTAGCCGTGGCTACGGTTTGGCTGGAGCTGAAGGTGGCGCGGTAGGCATCGGCGACGTGTTAGCACTGCCGCCAGCATGATTGGTCGAGGGGGCCGCACTAGCTGCTGGAGTGGGCAGCGCTTTGCGTTCGGAGGGGCGTTCGACAGCGCTAGCGCTGTTGTTGGTATCGCTGGTGCTGTCAGCTGTAGAGGGTGATAAATTTTTCACAGCGATTTCGTATTCGTCTACAGTGAGCGTCCCATCGCTGTCGGTGTCGGCGGCGTCGAAATCCAGTCCTTCGACGCTGGCAGCTTCATCGGCACTGATCAACCCATCGCCGTCAGTATCGGCTTCCTCGAAAGTCAACGGTGCCGATGCGGCCAAGAGGGGAAACGCGATGATTAGCAGGGCCGATAGGACGAGCGTGCGCATTTTTGGGGTGTTCCTCGGGTAGGCGATGATTCAGCTTCAGTTAAATCAGCTTGCAGAATTCTAGCGGAAGAGGGTTATGTTTGTCTGGTCCGTGCGGGTTTATTACGAAGATACTGATAGTGGTGGTGTGGTTTATTATGCCAATTATCTAAAATTCATGGAGCGCGCGCGTACCGAATGGTTGCGGGCGCGTGGGGTCGAACAGGACGCACTGCTGGGCGAGCGAGGACTGATCTTCGCGGTACGATCGCTGTCCATGGATTACCATCGGCCGGCCCGGTTCAATGACCTGCTGGCAGTTCAGAGCCGAGTTGTGGAGATAGGAGGCGCGAGTCTCTTGTTCGAGCAAACCATTCAGCGCGACCCATCCGCCGAAATGCTGTGTAGCGCGCGGGTTAGAGTTGCATGTATTGATGCCAAGACGTTCCGGGCACGTCGGATTCCCCGACCGTTGGTCGGGGAGATAGGGGGAATTGTAGGTGACCCATGATTCATCGTTTTGGGGCTTGGTGACCAACGCCAGTTTGATCGTACAGTTGATCATGCTGGCGCTGGCGCTGGTTTCGCTAGGCTCATGGTGGGTGATTGTTAAGAAAGGCATGGTGCTCACGTCCGCCCGACGGGCGGCCGACCAATTCGAGGATGATTTCTGGTCGGGGATCGACCTGGCCTCGCTGTACGCTCGCATCAATCGCCAAAAAGAAGTCATCGCGGGAATGGAAGCCATTTTTTTAGCCGGTTTTCAGGAATTCCTGCGCCTGCGTGCCCAGCCGACCGTCGATCCGGAGTCGGTGGTCAGCGGCGCGCAGCGAGCGATGCGGGCAGCAGGTTCGCGGGAACTGGACGAACTGGAGATGTATCTCTCATTGCTGGCGACTACCGGCTCTACCAGCCCGTATGTCGGCTTGTTTGGCACGGTCTGGGGCATCATGAACGCGTTCATGGCGTTGGGGCTAGCGCAACAGGCCACGTTGGCGCAAGTGGCACCGGGCATCGCCGAGGCACTGATCGCCACCGCGATGGGTCTATTCGCGGCCATCCCGGCAGTGATCTTCTACAACCGCTATGCCCATGAGGTAGACCGACTGGCCAACCGCTATGAAACATTCATGGAGGAATTTTCCAATATCCTCCAGCGCCAGTCCTACAGCTTGCGTAAAAGCTACACCGACGCCGCCCGCGCCGCCGTATCCCAGAGTTAAATCATGGCTCGACGTAGCTCGCACGGCCGCCTGAAAGCGGAAATTAATATCGTCCCGTACATCGACGTCATGTTGGTGCTGCTGGTGATTTTCATGGTTACCGCACCTCTGCTCAATCAGGGGGTAGAGGTGGATTTGCCCAAGGCGGCGGCGGAGAAAATCGACATCAAGGATCAAGAAGTCGAAATCCTGGTGCTGTCGGTGCAAAAAGATGGCACCTGCTATTTCAATGTCGGTTCGGAAAAAGCGCAACCGATCAATTGCCATAGCCTGGAACCACGCCTTGCGGAGATCCATGAGCGCTTGAGCAAAAAGCCACAGCCACCAGTGCTAGTCCGTGCGGATCGCGAGTTAAAGTACGATGAAGTCATCAAGGCAATGACGGTTTTGCGGGACGCGGGAGCCACCAAAGTCGGTTTGTCGACGGCCCCACCAGACGAGTCGCCAGCTCAGCCTTAGACGCGACTAATGCAAGCGGGACATCAGGCAAAATATCAAGACATTGTCGCAACGGTAGTTAGTGTTGCCATACACGCCATCGTTTTGACGTTCTTGCTACTCAATTTAAACATCACCACCAGTGCATTCCATGCCGAGCAGACCGAGGTCGAACCTATTCTGTCCGAAGTGGTAGACGAAATCGCCATCCGGGAAGAACAGGAACGGCAGGCGGAAGAGGAACGTCGTCGGCAACGTGAGGAAGCGGCGCGGCAGGCGCGGCTGGCCCAGGCAGAACGTGAGGCCGAAGAGCGCCGTCAAGCAGAAATTCGCCGTCAGAGAGAAGAGGAAGCGAAACGCCGGGCCGCCGCTGAAGCGAAACGCGAGGCAGCGGAAGAGGCTAAACGCCAGGCAGCGGAAGAGGCTAAACGCCAGGCCGCCGAGGAAGCAAAACGCGAGGCAGCGGAAGAGGCTAAACGCGAGGCAGCGGAAGAGGCTAAACGCGAGGCAGCGGAAGAGGCTAAACGCCAGGCCGCCGCTGAGACGAAACGTCAGGCCGCCGAGGAAGCAAAGCGCGAGGCAGCGGAAGAGGCTAAACGTCAGGCCGCCACTGAGGCTAAACGTGCCGCCGCGGAAGAGGCTAAACGTCAGGCCGCCACTGAGGCTAAACGTGCCGCCGCGGAAGAGGCTAAACGCCAGGCCGCCACTGAGGCTAAACGTGCCGCCGCGTAAGGGGATAAACGCCGGGCCGCCACT
>Ga0116151_10005332_pt1 | contig 11137 bp, 9 predicted proteins | sample AD_UKC117_MetaG_FD_89893 | JGI IMG/M metagenome (GOLD analysis project Ga0116151, IMG submission 89893) | Active sludge microbial communities of municipal wastewater-treating anaerobic digesters from Hong Kong - AD_UKC117_MetaG | ecosystem: Engineered > Bioreactor > Anaerobic > Digestate... | reverse complement strand
GAGGTCCGCTGGGCCGATGCCCTCGCGGCGGCCGCCAAGGCCATCGCCGGCGCCACCCCCGCCACCACCGCGGTCATCGGCGGCGCCCAGCTCACCAACGAGGCCGCCTACGCCTGGGCGAAGCTGGCCAAGGGCGTCATCGGCACCGACCACGTCGACGCCCAGCTCGCCGACGGGCTCCCGGGCCCGTTCGTCGCCGCCCTCCCGCAGGCCACCATCGACGAGGCGTGCGCCCCCGGCGGCACGCTCCTCGTGATCGGCAGCGACCCCAAGGAGGAGCTGCCGGTCCTGTTCCTGCGCATCCGCGACGGCGTCACCCGCCACCGCGCCACGGTGATCGAGCTGGCGCCCACCGACACGTCGCTCACCCCGCTCGCGGCCACCTCCCTGCGGTCGGTCCCCGGCGCCGTCCACGAGCTGGTCGCCCGGATCGTCGCCGGCGAGGGCGAGCTCGCCGCCGTGCGCGACCGCCTGGCCGCCGGGCCCGTCACCGTGCTGCTCGGCCGTTCGTCGGCGGCCGAGTCGCCCGAGGCGACCATGGCCGCGGCGAGCGCCCTGCTCGACGCCTTCCCCTCGGTCCGCTTCCTCTCGGGTCTGCGCCGGGCGAACGTCCACGGTGCCATCGACGCCGGCCTCGCCCCGGGGCTGCTCCCCGGTCGGGTGGGCCTCGACGAGGGTCGCGACTGGGTCGGCGGCACGTGGCCGTCGGTGCCCGCCGAGGCCGGCCTCGACACCGCCGGCATCCTCGCCGCCGCCGCGGAGGGTCGCATCGACACGCTCGTGCTGCTCGGCGCCGACCCGCTCGCCGACGTGCCCGACCGCCAGCTCGCCGAGCGCGGCCTCGCCGGGGCCCGCACGGTCATCGCCGTCGACACCCTGCCCAACGCCTCGGTGCGGGCCGCCGACATCGTGCTGCCGGCCGCCGGGTTCGCCGAGGTCGACGGCACCACCACCAACATCGAAGGCCGGGTCACGCTCGTGCGCCAGAAGGTCACGGCCGCCGGCACCGCCCGCCCCGACTGGATGATCGCGGCCGAGCTGGCCTTCCGCCTGGGCGCGGATCTCGGCGTGGCCGGTCCCGAAGACCTCTGGAAGGAGCTGGCGGCCCTGTCGCCCGCGCACGCCGGGATCGGCTGGGACGACCTCGCCGTGGAGGCCGACGGCCTGCTGGCCGGGCGAGCCGAGACGGCGCCCGTCGACGAGCCGGCCGATGCCGACCTCACCGTCGACGGCGACCACGCCGCCGCCCACGACGAGGCTGCCGAGGCCCAGGTGGCCGAGGGCGCGGCCGACACCCCTGGGGAGCAGGAGGCCGCGGCCGCCGAGGGCGCCGCCGCCAGCGCCGAGCAGGTGGCCGCGGAGGCCGACGGGCCCGCCGCCCCGGCGCCCGCTGCCCCCGCCCCAGCGATGCCGGCGCGGATCTCGCTCGAGCCCGCCGCCTACGAGGCCCCCGCCGTCGACGCCTACTCGCTGCGCCTGGTCACCTACCGCAAGCTCTACGACCAGGGCACCCAGGTGCAGGCGGCGCCGTCGCTCGCCGGCCTCGTGGCCGGCCCGGGCGTCGCCGCCAACCCGGCGGACCTGAGCCGCCTCGGCGTCGGCGCCGGTGGGCGGGTGAAGCTCAGCTCGGCCCGCGGCTCGCTCACCGTCGAGGTGGCGTCGTCGGAGGCCGTGCCCGCCGGGACCATCGCCATGGCCATCGGCCAGGGCGATCCCTCGCCCACCGTGCTGATCGACGCCACCGCCCCGGTCACCGAGGTCCGCGTGGAGACGGTGTCGTGATGCTGGCCGCCGATCCGCTGCTCACCGGGGGCGTCGGTCTCGCCGAGGTCGTCATCGTGCTGGTCAAGGCCGGCATCACCCTCGGCATCTGCCTGCTGGCCACGATGCTGATGATCTGGTTCGAGCGCAAGATCATCTCCGACCTCCAGAACCGCATCGGGCCCAACCGCGCTGGCCCCTTCGGCATCCTCCAGACCCTCGCCGACGGCCTCAAGGTGCTGCTCAAGGAGGATCTCGTCCCGGATCGCTCCGATCGGCTCGTCTTCCGCCTCGCCCCGATCCTCACCATGGTCCCGGCGTTCATCACCTTCGGGCTGATCCCGCTGGGCGGCGACTTCCGCGACGGCAACGGCGGGGTGATCGAGGTGTTCGGGCACCGCACCCTGATGCAGCTCGCCAACCCGGGCGCCGGCGTGCTGGTGATCCTCGCCATGTCGTCGATCGCCGTGTACGGCGTCATGCTCGCCGGCTGGTCGTCGGGCTCGAAGTACCCGCTGCTCGGCTCGGTGCGGGCCTCGGCCCAGATGGTCTCCTACGAGGCCGCGCTCGGCCTCTCGGTGCTCGCCGTGGTGCTCACCTCGGGCGACCTCACCACCAACGGGATCGTCGCCGGCCAGCACGGCTGGGGCTGGAACCTGTGGGTCACCGGGCTGGTGCCGTTCGTGATCTTCAGCCTGTCGGCCACCGCCGAGCTCAACCGCCCGCCCTTCGACCTGGTCGAGGCCGAGCAGGAGCTGGTGGGCTCGTTCCAGACCGAGTACTCCGGCTTCCGCTTCGCCATCTTCTACCTGGCCGAGTTCCTCAACGCGGTGACCATGGGCGCCATCATCGTCACCCTCTTCCTGGGCGGCCCCAACGGCCCGGTGCCCTTCGCCGACTCGCTCGCCTGGGCGTGGGGCCTCGTCTGGTTCACCCTGAAGCTGATCGCCGTGCTCTACGTGTTCGTGTGGGTGCGGGCCTCGGTGCCCCGGGTCCGCTACGACCAGCTGATGGACCTCGGCTGGAAGGGCCTCATCCCGCTGGCGCTGGGCTGGCTGCTCCTGCTCACCGCCATGTCGGCCGCCGACGCCGAGGGCTGGAACCTCGCCGGGCGCCTCGGCGTCGCTGCCGGCGGCCTGGTCGTCATGGCCGCGTGCTGGGGCATCCTCCAGGCGGCGCGCCGCGCCGCGCTGCGCAACCGCCAGTTCGAGGGGGTGATCGACTGATGGGCATCTTCGAGTACCTCGGCGGCTTCCCCGTCACGTTCCGCCAGCGCGGCAAGAAGCAGCGCGTCACCAAGGAGTACGCCAAGGACGAGGGCGGCAAGCGCACCAAGGCCGTGCGGATGCACGGTCGCCACGTGCTGAACCGCTACGAGGACGGCATGGAGAAGTGCATCGGCTGCGAGCTCTGCGCCGGTGTGTGCCCCGCGAGGTGCATCTACGTGCGCGGCGCGGACAACGATCCCGCCGACCCCGTCTCGCCGGGCGAGCGCTTCGGCTTCGTCTACGAGATCAACTACCTGCGCTGCATCCACTGCGACCTCTGCGTGGAGGCCTGCCCCACCGAGGCGATCACCGAGAGCAAGCTCTTCGAGTTCTCCTTCACCAACCGCAGCGACGCCATCTACACCAAGGCCGAGCTGGTGGTCGACGACGAGGGCCTGCCCCAGCAGCTCCCCTGGGAGGACTGGACCGACCTCGCCGAGGTCGCCCGCCACTCGTCGGCCTGGGTGCGCGCCACCGCGCCGGGCGGCTCGGCTGCCTACGTGGGCAAGGTCGGCTGGAGCGGCGAGCTCGGCTTCGGCGTGAAGGAGCCCGAGGCCGGCCAGACCGGCCAGGTCGAGCTCCCCTCGTCCGAGGCCACCGACGATGGTCACGGCCACGGGGGAGGTGGCCACTGATGGTCGCCTGGATCGTCTTCGTCCTCGCCGCGGTCATCTGCCTCGGCGGTGGCGCCGGGGTCGTGCTCGCCAAGAACCCGGTGCACTCGGCGCTGAGCCTGGTGGCCACCCTCTTCGGCGTCGCCGTGCTGTTCGTCTCGCTCGACGCCGAGTTCCTCGCCGCCGTGCAGGTGATCGTCTACGCCGGCGCCATCGTCGTCATGTTCCTGTTCGTGATCATGCTGCTCGGCGTCGACCGCACCGTCGACGCCGAGGCCGATCCGCTCCCGGGCCAGCGCGTCGGCGGCATCGTGGCCGGCGTCGCCCTCGCCGCCGGGCTCATCGGGATCGTCGCCTACGGCACCATCACCGGCGCCCCGTCGGCCAACGGCGCCGTGCAGGCCGACGTGCCCAACATCGAGCAGCTCGCCCGGGTGCTGTTCACCGACTACCTGTGGGCGTTCGAGATCACCTCGGTCCTGCTCGTGATCGCCGTCGTGGGGGCCGTGTCGCTGGCCCGCCACCGGCGCGACGCCCTCGTCGACACCGACCTGCCCGGCGACGACGACGTGCTCGAGCCGGAGGTCACCGCGTGATGCTCGCCATCGCCCCGCCCGGGCCCGGGCCCTACCTGGCCCTGAGCGCCGCCCTGTTCGCGCTCGGCGCCGCCGGGCTGCTCGTGCGCCGCAACGCCCTCGTGATGTTCATGTGCGTCGAGCTGATGCTCAACGCCGTCAACCTGTCGTTCGTCACCCTCGCCCGCGAGCTCGACGACCTCGGCGGGCAGATCGCCGTGTTCTTCGTGCTCGTGGTGGCCGCCGCCGAGGTGGTGGTGGGGCTCGGGATCATCGTGGCGATCTTCCGCCGGCGCCAGGGCGCCACCGCCGATGACCTGTCGGTCCTGAAGGGCTGAGGGGGAGGACCGTGCACGACCTGATCTGGCTCATCCCCGCCCTGCCGCTCGCGGGGTTCGCCTTCCTGGCCTTCTTCGGCAAGCGCCTCGGCGAGCCCGCCGCCGGCTGGGTCGCCACCCTCGCCGTGGGGGCGTCGTTCCTCACCACCGTCGGCGTCTACCTCTCGCTGCTCGGCGAGGACCACACCGAGCGGGCCTACACCCAGACGCTCTTCACCTGGCTGCCCGTCGGCGGCCTGTCGGTCGACTTCGGGTTCCTCGCCGATCCGCTGTCGATCACCATGTGCCTGTTCGTCACCGGCATCGCCACGCTCATCCACCTGTACTCGGTGGGCTACATGCACGGCGACGAGCGCTTCACCAAGTTCTTCGTCTACCTGAACCTGTTCGTCTTCTCGATGCTGATGCTGGTGCTGGGCGACAACCTGCTCATCACCTTCCTCGGCTGGGAGGGCGTGGGCGCCTGCTCGTACTTCCTCATCTCCTTCTGGCACGAGGACGAGGCCAACGCGTCGGCGGGCAAGAAGGCGTTCGTCACCAACCGCATCGGCGACTTCGGCTTCATGGTCGCCGTGTTCTTCACCTTCGGCGCCCTCGGCACGCTCAACTACCAGGGGATCGTGGCCGCCTCGCCGAGCCTCGCCACCACCACCGCCACCGTGATCGCGGCGATGCTGTTCCTCGGTGCCTGCGGCAAGTCGGCCCAGCTGCCGCTCTACGTGTGGCTGCCCGACGCCATGGCCGGCCCCACGCCGGTCTCGGCGCTCATCCACGCCGCCACCATGGTCACCGCCGGCGTCTACCTGATGACCCGCATGAACCCGGTGATCGTCGAGGCCGCGTCGTGGGTGCCGTGGATGATCGCCGGGGTCGGCGCCGCCACCGCCCTGTTCGCCGCCACCATCGCCGTCGCCCAGAACGACATCAAGAAGGTGCTGGCGTACTCCACGGTGAGCCAGCTCGGCTACATGTTCCTCGCCGTCGGGTCGGGCGCGTACGTGGCCGCCATCTTCCACATGGTCACCCACGCCTTCTTCAAGGCGCTGATGTTCCTCGGGTCGGGCTCGGTCATCCACGGCATGGGCGGCGAGCAGGACATGCGCCGCATGGGCGCCCTGCGCAAGCTGATGCCGATCACCGCCTTCACGTTCATCGTCGGCTGGCTCGCCATCGCCGGGTTCCCGTTCTTCTCGGGCTTCTTCTCCAAGGACGAGATCCTGCTGTACGCCTACGAGAAGAGCCCGATCCTGTGGGCCGTCGGCACGGTCACCGCCCTGCTCACCGCGTTCTACATGACCCGCCAGGTGATCCTCGTCTTCTTCGGCGAGGCCCGTTGGGACCGTCCGCTCGCCGAGGCGGTGCCCGAGCTGGCCGCCGAGCGCGAGGCCAACCACGTGCACGAGGGCCACGGCGCCGGGCCCGCCGGCGAGATCCACCCGCACGAGTCGCCCTGGACCATGCTCACCCCGCTCGTCGTGCTGGCCCCGCTCGCCTTCGTGGGCGGCTGGCTCAACTCGCCCTTCTGGGGCGCCGGCCACTTCCTCGAGCACTGGCTCGAGCCGGTGATCGAGTTCGGCGAGGCCCCCATGACCGCCGGCACCGGCGCCAAGATCAGCCTGGCGCTGATCGCCACCGCGGCGGGCCTGCTCGGCATCGCCGCCGCCGGCGCCGTCTACCTGCGCAAGCGCCAGGACCTCATGGCCAAGATCGAGCAGCCCATCCTCGCCAAGGGCTGGTACTACGACTCGTCGATCGCCGCCTTCATGGGCGGCCCCGGGCGCAAGGCCTTCGACGCCGTCGCCTGGTTCGACAAGCACGTCATCGACGGCGCCGTCAACGGCGTGGCCACCGTGGTCGGCAAGGGCGCCGACCGGGGCCGGCTGGTGCAGACCGGCTACGTGCGCAACTACGCCCTCGGGCTCACCTTCGGCGTGATCCTGCTCGTCGGCCTCTTCCTCACCAAGGCGGTGTTCTGATGGCCGCCGAGGCGACCCCGCTGCTCTCCGCCGCCGTGCTGACCCCTGCGGTCGGCGCCCTCACCGTCGCCGCGCTCTCCAAGCGCCGCCCCGAGGCGGTCAAGCAGGTAGCGGTCCTCTTCGCCCTCGCCACGGGCGCGCTGACGATCGCCATCGCCGTGCTGTTCGACGCCAAGGACGGCGGCTTCCAGCTCATCAACGACGTGCAGTGGCTGCGCGACCCCGACATCTCCTGGAAGCTGGGCGTCGACGGCATCGCGCTCTGGATGGTCGTGCTCACCGGCCTGCTGTTCCCGATCGCCATGCTCGGCGCGCCTCCGCACCACGACGAGAAGCCGTTCTACGCCTGGATCCTCCTGCTCGAGGCCGGCTGCCTCGGGGCCTTCTTGGCGATGGACCTGTTCCTCTTCTTCGTGATGTTCGAGATCGTCCTGGTCCCGATGTACTTCCTCATCAGCGGCTGGGGCTACAGCGAGCGGAGGTACGCGGCCACCAAGTTCTTCCTCTACACGATGTTCGGCTCGGCGTTCATGCTCGTCGGCATCGTGAGCCTGGCGTTCCTCCACGCCAAGGGCGGGCCGGTCACCTTCGACCTGCAGACCCTCGCCGAGGACCAGGGCGTGCTGGCGCTCACCACGAGCCGCTGGCTGTTCCTGTCGTTCGCCATCGCCTTCGCCGTGAAGGTGCCGCTCTTCCCGGTGCACACCTGGCTGCCCGACGCCCACACCCAGGCGCCCACCGCGGGCTCGGTGATCCTCGCCGGCGTGATGCTGAAGCTCGGCACCTACGGGTTCTTGCGCTTCGGCCTCTACCTGTTCCCCGAGGCCGCCCACCACTTCGCGCCGGTCATGGTCACCCTGGGGGTGATCGGCATCGTCTACGGCGCCATCTGCGCCACCATGCAGAAGGACCTCAAGCGCCTCGTCGCCTACTCGTCGGTGGCCCACCTCGGCTTCATCGCCCTCGGCACCTTCGCCATCACCACCCAGTCGCTGCAGGGCTCGGTGCTCCAGATGGTCAACCACGGCGTGTCCACCGGCGCCCTGTTCCTCCTGGTGGGCATGATCTACGAGCGCCGCCACACCCGTGAGATCTCGCAGCTGAAGGGCCTCCAGAAGCCCGCCCCGCTCTTGGCCGCCATGTTCACCATCGTGATGCTCTCGTCGATCGGCCTGCCCGGGCTCAACGGCTTCGTGGGCGAGTTCCTGATCCTCCTCGGCTCGTTCCTCACCTACCGCTGGTGGACGGTCGTGGCGGTGACCGGCGTGATCCTCGCCGCCCTCTACCTGCTCTGGGCCTACCAGCGGGTGTTCCACGGCACGCCCGACGAGGCCAACGCCAAGATCCGCGACCTGAAGCTCACCGAGGGCCTCGTGCTCGCGCCGATGATCGTGCTGATCGTCGTGATGGGCGTCTACCCGAAGCCGTTCCTCGAGCGGATCGAACCGGCGGTCACCCGCCTCGTCGAGCACGTCGAGGCCAACAGCGACTACGTGCAGCCCACCGTCGCCACCGAGGGCGAGGACATCGTGCCCGCCGACGAGAAGCGCGCCGAGCACCACGAGGCCGAGGCCGGCGACGGCGCCCACGCGGGCGAGGAGGGCGACTGATGCTGGCCCAGGTCGAGAAGCTCGCCACGCCGAGCGTCGAGTGGTCGGCGCTCTGGCCCGTCCTCGTGCTGCTGATCGGCGCCGTGGTGCTCATGGTGCTGAGCGCGCTGGTGCCCCGGCGGGCCGTGCGCTGGCACGCCCCCTTCGCGGTGGCCACGGCGGCGGTCTCCATCGCCACCGCCGTGCCCCTGTGGTTCCGGGTGCGCGACGACGGCCCCATCGCCGTGGTGGCCGACGCGGTGCGCATCGACGGGATCGCCCTGTTCCTCGGCGTGGTGATCGCCAGCGGCGCCCTGCTGGCGTCGCTGCTCGCGCCCGGCTACCTGCGGCGCGAGCGGCTGCAGACCGCCGACCCCTACGTGCTGCTGCTGCTGTCGGCGTCGGGCGGGCTCATCATGGCCGCCGCCAACGACCTGCTCGTGCTGTTCCTCGGCCTCGAGATCCTCTCGATCGCCGTGTACGTGCTCGCCGGCATCCACGTGCGCCGGGCCCGCTCGGGCGAGGCCGCCCTCAAGTACTTCGTGCTCGGCGCGTTCTCGTCGGCCTTCTTCCTCTACGGCATCGCCCTCACCTACGGCGCCACCGGCAGCACCAGCATCTCGGCGATCCGGGGCTTCCTCGGCGCCAACGCCCTCACCAACGACCTGATGCTGCTCGCCGGCATGGCGCTGCTGCTCGTGGGCCTGGGCTTCAAGGTGGCGGCCGTGCCGTTCCACGCGTGGACCCCCGACGTCTACGAGGGCTCACCGAGCCCGATCGTGGCCTACATGGCCTCGGCCGTGAAGGCGGCGGGCTTCGCCGGGCTCATCCGGGTGTTCCTCTTCGCCTTCGCCGGCTACCGCACCGACTGGCAGCCCATGGTGTACGTGATCGCCGTGCTGACGCTCGTGGTCGGCGCCGTGCTCGCGGTCAGCCAGACGAACGTCAAGCGGATGCTGGCCTACTCGTCGATCAACCACGCCGGCTTCATCCTCATCGGGCTCCAGGCCGCCACCGACCGGGGCACCCGGGCGATGCTCTTCTACCTCGCCACCTACGCCTTCACGGTGGCCGGCAGCTTCGCCGTGGTCACCGTCGTGGGGCGCGCCGGCGACAACGCCCACCAGCTCGAGGACTACCGAGGGCTGGCGCGGCGCTCGCCGCTGCTCGCGTTCAGCTTCCTGGTGTTCCTGCTCGCCCAGGCGGGCGTGCCGCTCACCACCGGCTTCCTCGCCAAGTTCGGCGTGATCGGCGCCGCGGTCGACGCCCGCTCGTTCTGGCTGGCGCTCGTGGCCATGCTGAGCTCGGTCGTCTCGGCCTACGTCTACCTCCGCATCGTGTTGGCGATGTACGACGGCGATGCCGACGCGAGCGGTCCGAAGCTGCCGATCCCCGCCGGCGCCCGGGCCGCGCTGGTGGCCGCCGTGGCCGCCACCGTGGGCTTCGGCCTGTGGCCCCAGCCCGTCAACCAGGCGGCGAAGACGGCCGTCGAGACGTCGGTCGTGGCCCCCGCGCCCGACGCCGGTGCCGCCGACGCGGCCGCCGTCGCGGGCAGCTAGGGCCTCCCTTTGGCCCCTCGTGAGGCGCATCACTAAGGTTCGACGCCGTGTCGGAGTTCCTGCGTGACTACCTCACCGTCGCCATCTTCGCGGCGCTGGCCGCCGCCCTGCTCGCGGCGGTCCTGGGCCTCGGTCGGCTCATCCGCCCGGTCAAGCCGCAGGGCGACAAGTACGTCAGCTACGAGAGCGGCGTGGACGCCGTCGGCGACGGCTGGGCCCAGACGCCCATCCGCTACTACGTCTTCGCCCTGCTCTTCGTGATGTTCGACGTCGAGGCGGTGTTCATCTTCCCGTGGGCCACCCGCCTGGAGGCCTACGGCTGGTTCGGCGCCGTCGAGATGCTGGTCTTCATCGCGATCTTGGCCCTCGGGCTCCTGTACGCCTGGCGAAAGAAGGTCCTCCGGTGGATCTGAGCGGTACGAACTGATGGGCCTCGTCGAGAGCGGGAAGCTCCCCAAGCCCCTCACCTCCCTCCTCAACACCTCGCGCAAGTACTCCCTCTGGATCTTCCAGTGGGGCCTGGCCTGCTGCGCCATCGAGATGGGCGCCGCCCTCGGCTCGCCGCGCTACGACGTGATGCGCCTCGGGGTGATCCCGCTGCCCGCCAGCCCCCGCCAGGCCGACCTCGTGTGCATCTCGGGCACGGTGACCGACAAGATCGTGCCGGCCATCCGCCGCCTCTACGACCAGATGCCCGATCCGAAGTACGTGATCTCGATGGGCTCGTGCGCCAACTGCGGCGGCCCCTACTGGGACAGCTACTCGGTCACCAAGGGCGTCGACCAGGTCATCCCCGTCGACGTCTACGTCCCCGGCTGCCCGCCGCGGCCCGAGGCGCTCCTCGAGGGCATCGTGCTGCTGCAGGAGCGCATCGGCAAGGAGGACATGGCCGAGCGCTGGAAGGGTGATCCGATTGTCGTCGGCTGACACCACCGAGGCCCCCGAGGCGCCGGCCACCGACGAGGTGCGCGAGGCGCTCGTCGCCGAGCTCGCGGCCGAGCTGGGCGACGCCGTCGTCGGCACCCACATCGAGCCCGGGCGCGACGCCTGGGTGCGGGTCACCCGCGAGGCGTGGCGCGAGTGCGCCTTCGTCGTCCGCGACCACCTCGGCCTCCGCTACTTCGAGTTCCTCTCGGCCATCGACTGGCTGCCCAGCCCCTTCGGCAAGAGCGAGGACTCGCCCACCGACCCCCGGCCCGAGCCCAGCACCGAGATCGTCACCGGCCTCGCCGGCGGCGACACCCGCTTCCAGCTCCTCGCCCGGGTCCACTCGCTGCCCCGCAAGCTCGGGATCACCCTGAAGGCCGACCTGCCCGACGACGACCTCGTCGTCGACAGCTGGCTGCCCGCCTTCGCCGGCGCCAACTGGCACGAGCGCGAGGCCCACGAGATGTTCGGCATCGACTTCACCGGCCACCCCCACCTCGCCCACCTGTACCTCCCGGGCGCGTTCGAGG